>JGI12631J13338_1000010_pt1 | contig 103727 bp, 92 predicted proteins | sample BlaSpr_A8_Ref_O1_FD_13338 | JGI IMG/M metagenome (IMG submission 13338) | reverse complement strand
CGCTACAGCCCGGCGACCGAAACTTTTTGAGGCGGTAGTTCGTATACCTATTGACGGTCGAAACGGTTGTACTTCGTCCGGGAGGAAATCATGACCTGCAACAAATGCCAGCGCGACATCACCGAATATTCGAACTTCTGTTACTACTGTGGCGCGCGCCAGCAAACGCCTCCCGCGGCCACGCCGTTCGTCCAGAAGCGCTTGATGCGTTCCGCCACGGATAATAAAATTGCCGGGGTCTGCGGCGGTCTGGCCGAATACATGGACGTGGACTCGACCGTGGTGCGCCTGGTCTGGGTGCTTATCACCTTCTTTACCGGCATTGTTTTGGGGATCATTGCCTACGGCGTGGCGTGGCTGGTGATGCCGCTGGCTCCTGAGCCGCTTCCGGTGGACGTGTCCGGCCAGGCTAACGTCGCGCGCCATAGCCCGGTGCAAACCGCATAATTTATTTCACGGATTAAAGATATTCCAACGGGCCGCGGCTGAGATTCCTCAATCTCGGTCGCGGTTCTTGTTTTTGGACTTGCGTGGCCCCAGGCCCCCCCTGCTCGCGAATATGGCGTGATCCAGCGACAACAAGCCCGCTCCCAGCGCCGCCAGCGCAAACGCTCCTACCGTCAAGGCCAGCGGAAACTGATAATTCTCCACCGCCATCGGGTTCGAAACGATTCCATGCACCTTCACCAGCGCAACCGCCATTTCAAGCGCCAGCAACACTGCCGCGATGCGCGTGAACAAACCGAGGATGAGCAGCCAACCTCCGAAAAATTCAAACACGCCCGCGATGTAGGCAAAATAAGCGGGGAATCCCATGTGCGCCATGCCCTGCATCGTCTCGTGCGTATGCGTAAACAGTTTCGGGTAACCGTGATACACAAAAATAATTCCCAGTCCAAGCCGCAGCAGCAACAGCGCCAGCGGTTTCAGCTTCTCGAGTTCTTCCATCCCGCCCCCAATCACCGCATCGAAATCAGCTCGCAAAGAAATTGTACCAGACGGCAAAAGCCGCCAATCGGGGATAGAAACTGGCCTTCGAACCGCCGCGTCGCCGGGCGTGCCGGTTGTTGTAGAATTCCTACCTCGTCAATGAGCGGCCGTCCTCCAACAATTTCAATCGTGACTGGAGCGGACTACGACGCCCACGGAGTTCGTTCTTGACCCGAAAAGTTTTGCTGGGCTGCGCGCTCCTGCTCGTGGTCGTGGTCGGCCTGTACCTTTGTTTTCGTCATCCTTCTGCTCCGCTGGAAGTTGCCTACGGCGGAAATAAACAAACGGTGGTTTGGAGCACTTCGGCGCAAGTCCGCGCAGCCGTCGGCGTGATTTCGTTCGGCGAACGCGTGGAAGTTCTGCAGCGTTTTCAAGAGCAGGTGAAAATTCGCACGCCCAAAGGCCTGGTCGGATGGGTGCCGGAACACGACTTGCTCTCCGCCGATTTGTGGCAACTGCTGAAAGATCTCGATGCCACGGCGGCAAACATGCCGGTTGAGGCTCGCGGCCACACCCGCGTTCTCGGCAACCTTCATTTCGCGCCGGGCCGCGACACTCCCCGGGTCCGGCAGTTGAACAAAGATGTCCCGCTCGACTTGCTCACCCGCCAGTCGGCGGAAATCTATCCGGTCGCTCCCGGCGCCAGCGCGAACGCCAATGCATCGACGGAGGAATCCGCAGGTCAAACTCCGGGAGCGAAAAAAGAAGACTGGTGGCTGGTTCGCGCGCACACCACGGATCAGGGCGTGCTGGCCGGCTGGCTCCTCGGCCGGTTCATCGACCTCGACGTTCCCGCGCCGCTGCCCGACTACGCCAGTTCCGCCGGCATGCGCATCGTCGCCTGGGAAGTGCTTAACGAAGTGAGCGACCCCTCCGGCAAGCGCAAGCCGCAATATCTACTGCTCGGCGCGCACGGCCCCGAAGGCCAGCCCTGCGATTTCACTTCCATGCGCGGATATACCTGGAGCGTGAAGCACCAGAGCTATGAAACCGCTTTCGTCGATAGCAATGTGTGCGGAAAATTACCAATAAAGCTCACCCGCGCCAGCACTCCCGGCGGCGATGTGACCTTCTCGTTTAAAGATTTATCCGACGGCTCAAGCGCACCTCGCGAATACCTGATGCGCCAGACCATCATTCGCCGCGTGCGCCAGCCCGGCGACGCCCCGGCCAGCAAGCACAAGCATTAATCACCGCGCCGCATGGCACACCTTTCGTCGTCCCTGGATTACTCGGGTGAGTTAAATTTGTGAGTATGAGAAATTTCGCAGCACCCCTGACGGCGCTTGCTCTACTCGTCTGCCTCACCGCGCAAGAGGGATGTTCGAACGTAACCTCTGAAACTCTGCCAAAGAGTGCCACGCCATCTCCTACTCCTTCGCTCACCTACATCGGCCAGTGGGGCGCGAAGGGAAGTGATCCCGGTCAGCTGAGCCAGCCCTCCGGAATCGCCACCAATTCGCTTGGCGATGTTTTTCTCGCCGACCCAGGCAGCGCCTTCGTCACCAAATTTGCTTACGAAGGCAAACCATTGCTTTCGTTCCAGGAAGATGGAATGAATCATCCTGCGGCGATCGCGCTCGATCGCGCCGGCGCCATTTACGTGGCCGATCCCATCCGCGACAGCGTCTTCGTTTTTCTTCCCAACGGCGACCGCTTCCGCGAACTTCATCTCCGCTCTCGCCCGAACGCCGAGAACCAGCTGAGCGTCGCGGTCGGCGACGACGGCCTGATCCACATCCTCGATCCCATTGCTGGAAAAGTATTTACCTACACCATTCGCCAGCGCCTGGTGCAAACCTGGGAGCCGCGCGAAACTGTTCCGGGTCAAGGCCGCTTCGGGCCCATCGTGCACGGACCCGACGACCTTCTGTATCTCGGCACGCCGTCGGGCGGGATCATGAAACTGACCCGCGACGGCCACCTGCTCACCGAACTGGTCGCCGCGAGCGGTGCAAAATGGAATCCCAATAGCGGCTTCGCGATCTGGAGCAACGCCATCTTCGTCATGGATGCCAACGGCCTGATGCTGCACATCGTCGGAACCGACGGCTCGCCGAAACTCGACGTCGACCTCGCCCCGCAACTCGGTCAGGGCAACCGTCGCGCGCCGGCCCTCGCCGTCAGCGCCCGCCCCGAATTGCTCGTCCTCGATTCGCCCGAATCGCGCGTGCTCCGCTACCGCATCGCCTTCTGATTTCCTCAGTTCCCGCGTAACATTCCTAAGGACCAATGCGCATAAAGTGACGGAGACTACGCCATGACCTTGTTGCTTTCCGAATCCGAAGTGAAATCGATTCTCACCATGCCGCTCGCGCTCGAAGCCGTCGAAAATTCCTTCCAGCGCCTCGCCGACGGCTCCGCTCTCCTTCATTCCCGCGCGCGCCTGCACACCCCAGGCAAAAGTTACCTCCACTACATGGCCGCCGCCGATGCCACCAGCGGCTACATGGGACTAAAGATTTACACCAGCTCCAAAGACGGCCTGCGCTTCCTGATTCTGCTGTTCAGCGTCGAGTCCGGCGATCTGGTGGCCCAAATCGAAGCCGACTATGTTGGCCAGATGCGCACCGGCGCCGCGAGCGGCGTCGCCACCAAACTCCTGGCGCGCGCCAACGCCAAAACCGTCGGCATTATCGGCACTGGCCTGCAGGCGCGCACGCAACTGGAAGCCATCTCCCACGCCAGAAAAATCGAAAACGTTCGCGCCTTCAGTCGCGATCCACAAAGGCGCGAAACATTCGCCTCCGAAATGAGCACGATCCTAAAAATTCCGGTCGTCGCAGTTCCTACCGCGGAACAAGCCGTCCGCGACCTGGACATCGTCGTAACCTCGACCACCTCCACCAATCCCGTCGTCGAAGGCCGCTGGCTTGCGCCCGGCACCCATATCAACGCCATCGGCGCCAATTTCCCGCAAAAACATGAGCTCGACGCCGAAGCCATCCGCCGCTGCGACGTCATCACCGCCGACTCCCGCGAGCAATCGAAGCTCGAATCCGGCGACCTGATCCAAATGTACGGCGATGACCAGCGCCGCTGGACCAACGTGATCAATTTCGCGGAAATCGTCTCCGGAAAAACTCCGGGACGCACCAACGATCAACAGATCACGCTGTTCAAATCGAACGGAATCGCCATCGAGGACATCGTCGTCGCCGGGAGGATTTATGAAATTGCTAAAGAAAAACGAATGGGCAGGCAGTTGACGCTGTGGGAAAAATCGGAACAATCGCGCGATGCCCGCGCGGTTTAGGCTTTGGGCTGGCTGCGAATGTGGCTCAGGTGTTTGAACAGCGCGTCGCGCAAGCGCGCGCGCGTTTCTTCCGGTAGCGGCGCCGGCTCCGAATTGCAAAAAATCTGGACCGTGTGCTTGGTCGTGTCGACCACGATGCGGCAGTCTTCGCATCCCTCGAGGTGATGTTCGATCGAGGATTTCAGTGGCTGGTCCAGAGCGTCCTCAAGGTAGTTGGAGAGTTCCTTGATGATGTTCTTGCAATTCACGAATTTTCACTCCGTTTGAAATACTTGTTCAGTTTCTGCCGCAGCTTCAAGCGCGCCCGCAGGAGCCGCGACTTCACCGCCGGAATCGAGAGCCCCAGCGCCTCCGCCGTCTCTTCCGTCGATAATTCTTCGATGTCGCGCAGCTGGAAAACGATTCGGAAAGGTGGCTCGAGCTCCGCGATGGTCGTGTTCAAAATATCGCCCAGTTCGCTCTGCTCGTAGCGATCTTCGGGCGAAGGACCCCAGTCTTCCACCTCGCGCGGAATCGTGTCTTCGCCGGTGTCCACATCTTCATCCAGCGAAATCTGATTCGGCCGGCGCTTGCGCAGCTTCATCAGCGCCTGGTTCACCGCGATGCGGACCAGCCAGGTGTAAAACCGCGAGTTGCCTTGGAATTCATCCAGGTGCTGGTAGGACTTCAGGAACGCTTCCTGCATCACGTCTTCCGCATCTTCTTTGTTCTGCGTGATGTTCTGGGCCAGGCGGAAAATCTTGCGCTCGTAGCGCCCCACCAGCGTCTCAAACGCAGTGATGTCCCCACCCTTCGCGGCGGCGACCAGCGATCCTTCGTCGTCCTTCACCACCGTAGACGGCAGTGGCGTACGCGGCTGCGGATTGACCTTAGATGAACTCATGAATGTGATTTGCACCTAAAAGGTTAGCACAACTTGCGCCCGAAATACTCAACCCCGCCGGGCGCTCATACTGGTCGGTCAAATGCAGTCATGATGCCAGTAACGAGATGGGATGTGGTTAAAGACTAGCCAGACTGGCCAATAAAGCGCTAGCGGTGCTCCGATCAGAATCCAAAGAGCCTTCTTACGAAAAATAACAACCGAACAGACCCGTTTCTTTCACATTTCCTCCCATTTTTCCGGAACCGGCGGAGTCCGCACTTCTTATCTGCCGATTACTATAAATCGATTCGCGACGATTACAGAAACCCACAGGTCCAGACACCTTGCGGATTACCCGAATGCTGGCAGATAATCGCGGAAGCGCATAGTACGCGCAACACCCCTGCAACCCATGACCGCTGAGCCCATCGCCGAAAAGCCGGAACTTCTCCACGTCAGGGTAGACGGTTGGGTCGGAAGTCTCACCGAATATTTTCCAGTCAGCTCGTAAAAGGACGGAATGCGCACACTGCCGGATTATCTTCGCAAGGGCATGAAAATGATTCTGATCGGCTCGAATCCGGGCGATCGCGCCGCTCGAGTCGGCCATTATTACGCCGGCCGCGGCAATCAATTTTGGCCCATTATGTATGAATCCGGAGTCATTCCCGAGCCTCTAAGTTATGAGGACGATCGCCGCATCCTGGAATTCGGCATTGGCATGACCGATCTGGTCAAACGTCCCACGCGCACGCCGGAAGAAATCGAGCGCCAGGAATTCGCCGAAGGCCGCGTCCTATTGGCCCAAAAATTGGAAGAAATGCGGCCCCGCGTCGTGGCCTTCAATGGGAAAATGGTCTACGAGAAATTTACCGGCCGCACTTCCTGCAAGCTGGGCCTGCAGAAAGAAAAACTCTACGGGGCCAGCGTGTTTGTGCTGCCTTCCACCGCCGGGCTGAAAGGCGGCAGCGAGCTCGCCGTAAAAAAACGTTACTTCAAGAAACTTGGGCTGCTATTGAAGAGTCTTAAAGATTAGGAGTATTCCATGGGCGCCACGCAACAACCGTCACCATCGCCATCATCGAAACCCGAAGCGGATAAGCTGGTCCTCTACGAGAAAGACGGCTCGATCGCTACCATTCGGCTCAATCGTCCGGACAAGCTGAACGCCTTGAACCCCGCCATGGGCGATCAACTGGTGCACGCCGTTCTGGCCGCGGCCGAAGACCGGGAAGTCCACTGCGTGGTCATCACCGGCAATGGGCGCGCCTTCTGTGCCGGCGGCGATATCGAATTTCTGCGCGACGCGCGCAAACGAAAAGCCACCGCCGAACTGGAAAGGTTAGTCCTGTCCGGCAAGGAAGTCGCCCGCGCCATCGCCATTATGCCCAAGCTGATCCTCGCCGCCGTGAACGGTCCAGCCGCCGGTGGCGGCATGAATCTGGCGCTGGCCTGCGATCTGCGCATCTGTTCCGATCAGGCCAAATTCGCCGAATCGTTTTCGCAAATCGGACTGTTTCCGGATTACGGCGGAACTTATTTTTTGCCCAGGATTGTCGGCCCCGCCCGCGCCGCCGAATTGTTTTACACCGCGCAGATGCTTTCGGCCGATGACGCCCTGAAACTCGGTATCGTCAGCCGCGTGATTCCACAGGACCAATTCGAGGCTGAAACCAAAAAGCTCGCCGAGACGCTGGCGGGCGGTGCCGGTGTAGCGCAACGTGCCGTGAAACATCGCATGGTCAGCGAAGACCAGAAAACACTCGAAGCCGCGCTCGACGAAGAAGTCCGCATGCAAAAATACGCCTTCGAATCCGAAGACTGCCTCGAGGGCCTAAACGCCTTCGCTGAAAAGCGCAAACCGAATTTCAAGGGCCACTAAAAAACTCTATAGATGCGGAGCGTTGCGGCACTACGACCGAATCTGATCTGCGATATCTTGGCGAATCTCATTTGACTCATCGCTCCGAAACTGACATCACCGCGCGTCCCTACACCTTCAGCGAACTTATGGTCGCGGCCGCCGCGCGCGAAATTCGCGATGGCGAAGTGGTCTTCGTGGGGATGCGCCTGCCCATGCTGGCCTTCCTGGTGGCGCGGCGAACCCATTCTCCCCGCGCCGTCGGACTTTTTGAAAACGGAATTATTCGCGAAACGCCCTCGACCCAGCTGCTCTACACCATGGGCGACCCGCCGAATATCTTCGAAGCGACCCAATGCGGCCAAATGCTCGAGGTGATGGGCCTGCTCCAACAAGGCCGCGTCAACGTCGGCTTTCTCGGCGCGGCGGAAATCGATCGCTTCGGCAACCTGAACACCACCTGGGGCCACCGCAATAAAGAAATGCAGCGCCTGCCCGGCTCCGGCGGCGCTTGCGACATCGCCGGTCTGGCGCGCCGCACCGTCGTTCTGCTCGCTCACGATCGTGGACGCCTTGTCGACCGCGTCGGCCACATTACTTCGCCGGGCTTTGGCACCGGCGGAAATTGGCGGCGTTCGCACGGCCTCCCTCCCGCTTCCGGGCCTTCCGCCGTGATTACCACACTCGGCGTGCTGCGTTTTGGCCACGATGGCGAAGCGTTTTTGTCCTCCGTGCATCCGGGCGTCAGCGTCGAAGAAGTCCTCGCCAATACCGGATGGACGCTGCGCGTCGCTGACGAGCTGATCGAAACCAAACCGCCCACCGATGCCGAGCTGGACGTCATGCGCGAACTGGATCCCCATCATTTCTGGACCCGATGAGATGCGTGCCGAATCAAAACTAATGTCGATGCGCGACGCCATCGCGCAGCACGTGCCTTCCGGCTCGATGGTGCTGATGGGCGCGCAGCTCGAGCAGATGATTCCGTTCGCCGCCGGGCACGAACTGATTCGTCAGGGCTGCCGCGACCTGACCCTGGTTGGCCCCATTTCCGATATTCTTTTCGATCAAATGATCGGCGCGGGATGCGTCTCGCGGGTGCTGGCCGCCTGGGTCGGCAATGTTTCGGCGGGAGTCGGCTATTGTTACCGGCGTGCCACCGAACGCAATATTCCGCGTCGCCTGGAAGTCGTCGACTATTCGAATTTCACCATCGCGCTGGCGTTGCATGCGGGCGCCATGGGCGTTCCATTCATGCCCACTTACGCCACGCTGGGCAGCGACCTGCTGAAGAAAAACGGCAACCTGCGCGAGTTCGCTTCGCCGGTCAGCGAAGAGACTCTGGTCGCGGTGCGCGCGCTGCGTCCCGATGTCGCGATCCTGCACGTGCAGCGCGCCGACGCGCAGGGCAACGCCCATCTGTGGGGCAGCCTGGGCGTCGCGGTAGATGGCGCCCGCGCCTCGCGCAAAATAATTATCGTGGCCGAAGAAATCGTCGAGCCCGGTATCATTTCTTCCGACCCCAACCGCACGTTGGTGCCGGGGTTCCTCGTTTCCGCCGTGGTTCACGAACCGGGAGGCGCGCACCCGTCACCGGTGCAGGGATACGCGGCCCGCGATCACGCCTTTTTCGAGGAATATCACGAACGCTCGCGCCGCATCGAAGATTTCGAGGACTGGCTGTCACAATGGGTCTTGCACTTGCCCGATCGCCGTGAATATTGGAAACAACTCGGCCCAGCGCGAACCGAAGCGCTGGCCGTAAAGCATCACGCTTTTTCCGCTCCCGCGGACTTTGGATACTGATGACCGACGACTTGATGGCCAACATTGAAATTACGCCCAGCGAGACCAAAGAACTCCTCGCACGCGAAAAAGAAGTGTTATTCCTCGATGTACGCGAGCAATGGGAATACGACACATCGCATATTGATGGCTCGGTCTTGATTCCCATGCGCGAAATTCCCGGAAACCTGCAGCGCATCGAAAATTCCGACCAGATCGTGGTCTTCTGCCATCACGGAATGCGCAGCCTCGACGTCGCCGCCTGGCTGCGCACGCAAGGCGTCGAAGGCGCGCGCTCCATGGCCGGCGGCATCGACCGCTGGTCCACCGAAATCGATCCAAAAGTTCCGAGGTATTGAGGCGCGCTATGACTGCAACCAAGAAAAAATCAGCAGGGAAGTCGAGGAAATCGCCGGCCTCTTCTGCCGCGAAAAAGAATCGCCGCAGCGTGGAGTTTCTGCAAAAGCCGACCTGCACCAGCTGCCGAAACGCCCGCGCCTATATGGAAAAATGCGGCTTCGACCTGCGCCTCCGCGACATCGGCAAAGAGCGCCTGCGCTCCGAAGAAATCGAAAATCTAATCGGCGATCGCGACTACCGCCAGTTCCTAAACACTCGCAACGAACTCTACCGCCGCAATAACATGAAGGAAAATCCACCGACGCGCGCCCAAGCCGTCAAAATGATTGCCGCCGAGCCCAACCTGATCCGCCGCCCCATCATCATCGCCGGCAAAAAAATGATCCTGGGATTCGATCAAGAAAGCATCGACGAACTGTAAGATGCCCAATCACCGAGCCCTAAGCGACGGCTACCTGTAGCGGCCGCCTGCAGGCGGGCATCGGTGTAAAACAAACGCCGGGCTACTCCGGTCGCTACGGCGAAAAGACCACGGGGTTTTTCAATCGCAACCATGGAAATCAAAACAATCGGAGTAATCGGCGCCGGACCATCGGGTCGCGCCATCGCTTATCTCTCCGCGCTGGCAGGCTACCGAACCATCCTCGAAGCCGTCTCCCAGGAATTCCTCGAAGATGGACTCACCTCCATCCGGCAGCTCTTGGATGACGGCGTGAAAAAAAGCTCCGTAACCCCGCAGCAGAAAATCCAAGCTTTAGCGAATCTGTCCACGTCCCGCTCCATCGAAGACGTTTGCCGCGAAGCCGACCTGCTGATCGAAGCCGCCCCGGAAGAAATGGAAGTAAAACTCGAAATCTTCACCCTCTTCGACAAATTCGCCAAACCCGCCGCGATCCTGGCCAGCAATTCGCCTACAATCTCGATCGACGAACTCGCCGAAATAACCTTCCGTGCCGATAACTGCATCGGCCTGCGTTTCCGCGATCCGCTCACGGCTTCGGGTCAGTTGGAAATAATTCGGACGGCCGAAACTTCGGACGCTACGGTCGAGGCGTGCAGAGAAGTGGGGAAACGAATGGGTAGGGAACTGGTCGTCAGAGGGATCTAAACCCGCGCGTAGCTCTTAAATTCCGGGCGCGGGCTCGTGCTTTTTCAGCACCGGCTTGTTCGAATCTTCCGCGGGCGCGCTAGCCGCCGGAGCGCCAGCTGCCGGCGCCGGAGCAGCACTCGCGCCAGTGGCCGCAGCCGGAGCAGCCTGGGAATCGTCGCCGTTATAAGCCTTCTGGATGTACCGCGCCACTTCCTGCTGCGCACCGGCCGTGTCGTCGCCCAAATGCTGCGCCAGGCTGTACTCATTGATGGCCCGTTCACGTTGGCCCAGCAAATCGTAAATTTTCCCGATGTAAATGTGGCTCCAGACTTCGGTCCACTTGGGATCCAGGTCGCCGCCCAACGCCGCGCGAAACGCATTTGCCGCGGCCTGATAATTCTTCTGGTAGAACATCGCCTCCGCCAGGCGGAAATGCGCCAGCGAATTGCTCGGCTGCGTGTCCAACGCCTTCTGATATTCCTGGATCGCCTCGTAATATTTGCCTTGCTCCGCGAATCCTTCTCCGCGCGCAATCAGCGCATGCACCCGCAACCGCGGGCTCGATTTCAACAAATTATTATTGGGGTCGATGATCACGCCATTCGGCTTCGGCCGCCCGAACGTTTCCACTTCGAACGATTGGGTCGTCCCCGTAATCAGAATTTTCTTCGTTTCCGGATTTCCTTCCGTATCGATTCGAATTTCCACCGGCATCCGGAACGTATCGAGGTCCTGGTGAATCTTGCCCACCACCTTGAAGCCCTTCCGCGTGCGATACACGATGTATTCGAGCTTGAACTCCGGAACCCCGGTCGAATTCAGCCATTGTGAGAAAAACGAAACCAGATTCACCGGCGGCTGGCCCTTCACCGGCGGCGGAATCTTGGTCATCGCCATCCGTTCGAAATCGTTCAAATTCGCGTTCTTGCCTTCGTATCGCTTGTAGAACTCGCGGATTAGTGAATTGAACGCATCGTCGCCGAGCTGCGTGCGCAGCATGTGAAAAACGAGTGCGCCCTTATCCGCCACGATCGATCGGTATTCATTGGAAAAAGTCTCGAGCCGCGCGGCCTGCGAGATCGGCGCCGTATCCTCGTACATCAACGCGCCCACGGCGAAATCTTCGAGCGCCTTGTGTAAACCCGCCGCGCCATCGGCCTGCTCGGCGTACATCGCCTCCGCGTAACGCGACAAACCGTCGGTCAGCCAGGTGTCCGACGCACTCGAGGGCAGCACGCGATCGCCCCACCATTGCTCCGCGGCCAATTGCGACAGCAGCCGTTCGTTTACTCTCTGGGTCCACTGCCGCGCGCTGATCAGCATTAATCCCGGCGCCGCATAACCTGGCACCGTCCCATCCGGAAGCTGGGCAATCGTCAGGGGATCGTACTCCTTCAGATCCAGCGGCCCGAAAGCCTCCGAAAAATAACTGACGATGTGCGAAAGGGAAGTGGCGTAGGAGTTCGCCGTATTGGCCTGCACCGGAGGAGTGAATACCGAAACATTAAATCCTTCCACTTGTTGCGGCGAAAGCTGCAGTGCGCCGGCCACAAAACTGCCCACCGGCGCCGGATGGTCACAATGAAAAACGTACGTCGCCTGCCCCGGCGCTCCCTTCCCGATTCCCGGAGCCATGGTCGGCGGATCGGCCTTGCCCGTACCCACCACCGCAAAACTGTCCGGTGCCGTAATCTTGAACGTCCCGGTGTAGCGGTTGGTCGGATAATTGGTCAGCGGAAACCAGCGCGCCGGCAACAGCAGATACGCCGAAGTCTTATCCACCGACGCGAATCGCACGCCTTTCGTGGGGCTGTCGTCTTCGCTCGAAATCGGCCCGGTATAATTGAACACCAGCGAAACGGTTTTGCCCGGCGCCACTGCTTCCGGCAAGCCAATGGTGAGCCGCGTCGGCAGGGTCGTGTCCCGCTCGAATTCCAATGTTTTTCCGCCCGGCACGTTCACCGAATTGATCTTCAAATCCTGGTGCAACTCCACCACCACCGTCCGCGATACTTGCTGGGCCACAAACTCCACTTTGGCCAGGCCCGAGATGGTCTGATCGTCGGGATGCAGCAACACCTCCACTTCGTAATTGGTCGCGCGGAAGGGAAATCCTTGGGACGGCGCCTGGGCCGGCAGGCTCGCCGGAACGAGCAGCGCGAGAAAAAACGCCGCGTTCAGCGCGGCGAACGCGCTAACTCTCCTGCGGCCTGGGTCCGGGATAAATTTGAACAAGGGAAAATACCTCACTGGCGTAGCGGGCGGCTCTACTACCTCAGATACAGAAAAGCCGCGGACAGTTGCCCCACAAAAAGGTTACAACATCCCCGCGAAAATGTCCGCTGCGCGCTCAATCGCGCCGCCCGGCCCCAGCTTGGCCCGCACTTCCGCCAGGCCCGCCTTCACTTCATCGCAGGCCGCGTCGGAGTCCAGGATCCGCCGGACTTCTTTCTCCACCGCCGCCGGCGTGAATTTATCCTGAATCAATTCCGGCACGATCGGCCGGCCTCCGATCAGATTCACCATGCCGATGAACGGCGTCCGGATCATCCGCCGCAAAATTGCCGCGGTGACCCGCGCCACGTGATAGACCACTACCATGGGCGTTCCCAGCAGGGCCGCTTCAATCGTCGCCGTTCCGCTGGCCACGATCGCGCAGTCGGCCGCGGCCAGCGCGTTGTACGTCTCGCCTTCGACCCTGGTGATTTTCACCTTGGGCTGAGCATATTGCAGAAATAATTCCGGCGTCAGGCCGTGCGCCGTCGCATGCACGAACTGCACATTGCCCGGCTGGGCTAGCCGCTCGCATGCGGCAATGATCCGCCCATAGTTCTGCGCGATTTCGCTAGGCCGGCTTCCAGGCAGAATAGTCACGATGGGTAGCGAAGCATCCAAACCATGTCGCGCAGCGAATTCCTCTCGTGACATCGTGGGACGAACCGTATCCACCAGCGGGTGCCCGACGAAATCCACCGGCACGCCGGCATCCCGGTAAATCTGCTCCTCGAACGGAAAGATAACCACCATCCGGTTGACCAGGCGCTTCACCACCCGAATGCGCCGCGGCCGCCACGCCCAAATTTGTGGCCCGATAAAATATCCCACCGGCACGCCGATCTGTTTCATCCGCCGCGCCACGCCCAGATGCGTGCCCGGCGAATCCACCAGCACCGCCAGTTGCGCGTTCCGGGCCTTGGCTTCGCGCTTCAGCCGGTTCTGCACCCCAATCACCGTGGGAATTTTGTGCAAAACTTCGGTGATGCCCACCACCGCGACTTCGTGATAGTCCGCGACCAACTCCACACCCGCCGCGTTCATGCGCGGGCCTCCCATGCCGAAAATCGGCAGGTTCGAGTGCTTCGTAGTCGCACGGGCCTGCAGCGCGGTGGCCAGCCGAGCGGCGTACATATCGCTCGACGCTTCGCCGGCCGAAAGTAGGATCGGACGCTCACTCATGCGACGCCATGATCTTCGAGGCTCGCCAAATACCAAAGGGAATTTCTTCGGAGGTCAGGGTCGGAAGGAAGCAACGGACCGGGCGTCTTTCGCGCCCACCGTTCAATCATTCGCGGACATCGGTTGGGAAAATCCGGCCGGCGCCGCGCCGGGCAGAGCAACGGCAAATTCCTGCTCCTTGTATTGCAGTTGGTACAACCGGTAATAGATTCCGCGCAGCGCGAGCAGTTCCTGGTGCGAGCCTTGCTCCCGCAACCGGCCTTTGTGGAACACTAGAATCTGGTGCGCGTGCTGAATCGTGCTCAGCCGGTGCGCGATAACCACCGCCGTGCGTCCTTTCAGCAGCCGGTCCAGCGCTTCGCGAATCATCAACTCGGTTTTGGTGTCGACGCTGGATGTCGCTTCGTCCAAGATCAAGAATGTCGGATCGTGCGCCAGGGCCCGCGCAAAACTCACCAGCTGCCGCTGGCCCACCGAAAGGGTTGACCCGCGTTCGGTAACCGGAGTGTCCACGCCCAGCGGCTGCGACGCCACGTAGGGTCCAAGTCCGACTTCGCGCAAAGCCTCTTCGGTATCCGCCCGGTCGATGGTCGGCGTGCCCAGCTTGACGTTCGATTCCAGCGTGCCGGTAAAAAGAAATGGATCCTGCAGCACGATCCCGAAAAGTCGCCGCAAATCATGCATCTCGAGTTGGCGGATATCGATGCCATCCAGCAGAATTTCGCCGCGCTGAATATCGTAAAAACGCAGCAACAGCTGAATGATCGTCGTCTTTCCCGCGCCGGTATGCCCCACGATCGCCAACGTCTGCCCCGGCTCTACGCGAAACGATACATCGCGCAAAATCCAGTCTTTCTCTTCGGGCGTCGAGCCGCCGTGATAGGCAAACCAGACCTTGCGGAATTCGATCTCGCCTCGCGGCGTCTCGATGGTGCGCACCTGCGCCGGAGACGTGATCGTCACCGGCTCATCCAGCAGCCGGAAAATTCTTTCCGAAGCCGCCATGGCACTCTGCAAAATATTGAATTTCTCGCTCAAATCCTGAATCGGCCGAAAGAACCGCTGCGCGTAGATCATGAAAGATATCAATACGCCAATTTTTAGCGAGCCGGAGATGATGCGCGTGCCACCAACCCAGGAAAGCAACGCAATCCCGGACATGCTCAGGAATTCAACTCCTGGATAGAAAAACGAAAATGCGTCGATCGCGTCCTTGTACGCGATCATGTGCGTCCGATTCAGCTCTTCGAATCGCTTCCGCGATTTCTTTTCACGGTTGAAAAGCTGCACGATCGCCATGCCGCTGACATGTTCCTGCAGATACGCGTTAATCGCCGCGATCGCCGTACGAATTCGCCGGTTGGCGTCCCGCACCTTGTTACGAAAAATGTAGGTCAGCAAGACCATGAAGGGCAGCGGTGAAAGCGTGGCGAAAGCCAGGGGGCGGTTCCAGTTGATCAGCACGATCGCCAGGGTGATCAGCAGGAAAAAATCGTTCAGCATCGCTACCACGCCCGATGCGAATAGATCGTTCAAGGCGTCGACGTCGGTAGTCGACCGCGTCACCAGCCGGCCGATCGGAGTGCGATCGAAGAAACTCATCGGCAACCGCTGCAAGTGCGAGAAAATCTCTCGGCGCAGGTCGTACATCGTTTTCTGGCCGACCCACTGCATAATGCGCACCTGCACGTATTGCAGACCAAAACTGGCCAGAATGGATCCGGCATAGGCCAGCGCCACCCACACCAGGCCAGCGATTGCCAGCTTCCGCGTAATTTCTCCGCCAAATCCGGGAACGATGTATTTATCGATTCCGACGTGAAACAGAAACGGTCCCAGAACTTCCAGCGCGGTAATTCCCAACGTGAACGACAGCGCCGCCACCACCTGCAGCCGGTAAGGGCGCAGATATTGCATCAGCCGGTGCGTCAGCTGCGAGTCGTACAGCTTGCCGAGTTTCTCTTCTTCGCGGAAATCGCTCATTCGCGGGCCAGCTCTTCTTCCAGCATTTGTTTCTGATTCAAATCCGCGTAATACCCGCCCAGCGCCAGCAGTTCATCGTGCGTGCCGCGCTCGATAATCCGCCCTTCGCGCAGCACGATGATCTGGTCCGCGTTTTTTACGGTGGAAACGCGATGCGAAATCAATATCGACGTGCGCTGGCTCATCACGTCCCGCAAGCGGCGCAGGATACGCTCTTCGGTGTCGGTATCGACGCTCGAAAGCGCGTCGTCCAGTATCAGGATCTTCGGTTGCCGCAAAATCGCTCGCGCGATCGAGGTGCGCTGTTTCTGCCCGCCGGAAAGCGTGATTCCGCGCTCGCCCACCATGGTTTCGTATTGGTGTGGAAAACTCTGAATCTCGCCCGACAGGCTGGCAATTTCCGCCGCCTCCAAAACGCCTTCCTCGACTGTATCGGTCACTCCGAAAGCGATGTTTTCGCGCAACGTATCGCTGAACAGGAATGTATCCTGCGGAACGAATCCAATCGCTTCTCTCAACTCCGCCAGCGAATACTCCCGAATCGAGCGGCCATCCAAATACAAAGTTCGGGCCGGCGCTTCCCACAGCCGCGCAATCAACGCCGCTAAAGTCGACTTGCCGCTGCCCGTCGGACCCACCACCGCCAGCGTCGAACCCGCCGGAACCAACAGATTTATGTCGTGCAGCACTGGTCCGCCGCGCGAACCCTCGGTAACCCCGGAAGAAGTCGGGTACGTAAACGTTAGATCGCGAAATTCAATTTCGCCGTGAATCCTCGAGGCCGAGCTTGCGGCCAAGGCGGCCGGCGCATTGGTGCGTCGCGCAGGCGTCGCTTCCGCGACGCCGTCCAACCCGTCGCGAATCCCCGCCTGCGAATTCAAAATGTAATTCAGCCGCCCCATCGACGCCGCGCCGCGCTGGAAAATATTGGTCACCCAGCCCAGCGCGATCATCGGAAACACCAGCTGGCCCAGGAACCAGTAGAACGCCCACATGGTCCCGACCGTGAAGCGATGATCGATCACGTCCGTGCCGCCCTTGCCCAGCAAAATGACGAAAGTAACTCCAATCAGCGCGGTCAGGAACGGGAAGAACAAACTCCAGGTGGCGATCAGCTTGATGTTCTGGTCCACATAATCGCGGTTGGCTTTGTCGAACGCCTCAATTTCCGGCTGTTCCTGCGCATACGCGCGAATCACCCGCACGCCGGTCAGATTCTCCTGGGCCCGCGTCGAAAGCGCGCCCAAGGCCGCCTGGATCTGCTCCGACAGCCGGTGAATCGTTTCGCCAAAATAGCGCACCGCGAACGCCACCACCGGAACCGGCAGCAGCACCCACAACGTAAGGCTCGGCGACAGCCGGAACATGAAAAAGATCGCGACCACCATGGTCACGATGGTGGTCGCGCTGTACATGATCCCCGGGCCCAGCACCATGCGCACGGCGTTCAGATCGTTCGTCGCCCGCGACATCAAATCGCCAGTGCGGTTCCGCACGTAAAATTCCGGGTCCATCGCCAGAAAGCGGTCGAACAGGTCGTTCCTTAAATCGAATTCGATCTCGCGCGACACCCCAATCAGAATCCAGCGCGACCAGAACGAGAAAAATCCTTTCACCGCCATGATGGCGATCAGGATGATGCAATATTTCCCCAGGGCCGTCCGGCTCAGCGGTGCATAAAACGAAAAAAGCGGCGCCAGCACAGCCCGCGCCGATCCCTGCAAGGTCGCGAGCGTCTGTGGCGAGCCGGTCAGGCAATCGGTAATCGCTCCAATCACCAGCTGGGGCAGCGCGCCCACCAGACCCGTCAAGGTGTTCGTAAACAAGCCCAGCGCGGTCATCGCCTTGTAGCGCCTTACGTACGGAATCAGCGTCTTGAGCTGGTCCCAGCCCGAAGGCTTCTTAACCTTCACGGCGGACGCGGCTGCGGCAGGTTGGGCGATGGCGCTCATAGACGGACTTGGGACTCTGGTGTTTCCAGTGCGGGCAATTCCCCCAGAAAATTTTCGAACGTGCGATCCATGGATTGATACCGCTTCGCTTTCGCGTTCCAGCGAACTTCCACCGGCACCGCGTACCCGCCTTTCGGCGCCTGCAGCGGCGTGAAGTACAGCAATAAGCCCTTATCCGGATCCTGCTCGGCCTGCATCCGCCAGCCGTTCACCGGCGCCAGCGGCGTCCCGCCCAAAAATCCCTTGGGATTTTCCAGATGCTCGTCGCACCGCAAAATTTCTTTCCAGGAAGTGCCGTTTTTTTCCAAAACCACTGCGCGGGTGATCACGTTCCCGCGCGGCACGCCCGGAGGCAGCGCCTTAATCTTGTTCACCGCCAGGATCTGCTGCGCGCCGCTCTTCGACAGGTCGCCAAACAGCAGTACGTCCGTCTCCGCGCCCAGCGATTTTTCCGCCGCCTTCTGCATCTCGTCCGGCACCGCCGGGGTTGCCGGCGCCGTCGAGCTGGAAGCCGGAGCGGCTGCGCCGTCCGGTTTGGCCGGCGAAGTTGAGGACAACGATGAGGCGGGCGCTTTTTCGCCGCACGCCGCAATACCGAACGCTAAGATGGCCACTGCGCTAAGCCCGAAGATTTTTTTCATGAAGTCCGATTCTATCGCGTCACTACCCTTCACGGAAGCACTCTGCATCAGGCCGCCGTCGTACCTGCGGGCCTAATGCGCAGCCAGAATCTCTTCCAGCCGCGCCTCGAAATTCTCCTCGCCTTCCGACCACAGCCTCAGCTTGGCTACCGGCAGCGCGTCTTCCATCTTGCGCACCCACGCGAACAGGCTCTTGATGTTGTCCCGCATCTTTTCCTGGTACATCTGTAGATTCGCTGGCTTGGCCATGGATTCCAGAAACTGCGCCTCTTCCGGACTTTCCGGCCGCCGCGCAATCTGCCGGATGCCCAGCAGCCCGCCATGCCCGGTAAAAAGGTGCTCGAAACCGAAATTCACCTCGAAGTGGCCATCCACCTTCCAGATCCCCTCGGCGTACAGCTCTCCATTGCAGACCAGTTCGATCGGTTGCGGCACTTGCTGCCATTTCGCCGGCTCGCCCTCAAACACCCACAAATCCCAGTTCGCCCGCACCGCATACCGGCTGTCGCTGTTCAAATGGTCTGTCGACAACTGCACGATGCTCGCCGCGTCCAGCGGCATCGCCCGCAGATCCTGTTCCAGCACTGGCGATTCGCCCGGTTCCAGCGCTTGAATCTCCAGGTAAGTAAACCCCGGCCGCTTCGGCGAGTAGGGAACCGTCGCCAAAAACTTGCCGAACTCCTCGAGCATCGATTCTTCGGGAAATTCCTTCAGCCAAATACTCAAATAAGCCTGATTTGCCATACCTCGATTATAACGGGTGAGGCGACATTGATGTCACGCTTGCGTGAAAGAGAAGCGCCAGCGCTTCTGTGGGGCCAAGCCGAAACCGGAAGGGAACCGCTACTTTTTGTGCAACGTGGGAGGCAAATCGTCGTCGGCATCGTCCGCGCTCATATCGTCTGAAATCCCCAACAAGCGCGATTTCAAAGTGTCGCCCATGCCCGCCAAAACCTCCGAGCACGTATCCCGCAGCCGCTTTTCCGCCGCCTTGGCAATCGTATCCAAAACCGTCTGCGAATGTTGCCCCAAGGTCGTCGCCGACGCCAGCAGCCACGAATTCGAAGCATTCTCCAGCCGCACCTTGTACGCTTCGATCGATTCGTCCGTCGATTTTTTCAGCCGCTCCATCCATTCTTTCTTTTCCGCTTCGCGCTTCGCGTCCCACTGTTCCATCATCGGAATCAGCTGCGATTGCAAATGCACGCTGGCCTGCTCGACGCTCTCCATCATCCGCGTGTCGATGTGCTTCTGGAATTCGGCGAGCGACCCTTCGCGGTTGAATTCCATATCCGACCGCGCCTTCTCCAGCGCCTCCCGCGACGCGCGTTCGAACCGCTGCAAGGATTCGGCCGTAACCCGGTGCACCTGATCGCTGAAACTCGCCGTAACCATCTGCGCGTTTTCGGTCATCTTGTCGCGCTCGCGGCTAGAAATTTCCTTGGCCGCGTCGTCGATCTGCGCGCTGCTGTGCTCCACGTAGGTCCGGCCGTAATGGTCCAGCTCCGCCGCCAGCAGGCTCGAAACCTCCGCCGCGCGATCGCGCAACGCCGTGCTCGATTGCTCCACCACCTTCTCGAGCGACGACTGCATGGTGGTCTGCGCTTTTTTCTGATACCAGTCCGAAGCCTTCAGCAGCGCGTCGTACGTCGCATGCTGCGTTTCGGTGGCCCGCTGTTGGAATTCCTCTTCAATTTTCGCTACCGTCGCCCGGCTCGCTTGCTCCATCTCGCCCGGGACCTTGGCCGCTTCGGTACGCAACCGCGCCAGCGTATCCTGCACCACCTGCTCGGAAGTCTGCTGCGCGCTCTCGCGAATCGTGTCCTGCAGCTGGTCGGTGCGGTCGGTCGCGACCTTGATTTGTTCCAGCACTTCGTTTTGCAGTTGCGCCACCGACATCGACGTCTGCTCGATCTGCTCGCGCACCCGCGTCTGCATCTGCTCCACTTGTTCCGACGCGTCCGCAATTCGGCCCTGCACATTCTGCTGCACGTTCGCCAGCTGGTCCGTGGCCTGTTGGATCTGCTCGTGAATGTGTGATTGCGCGCGTCCGGCCTGCTGCTCCGCAAACCGCAAATCGGCGATCGCGCGCTGCACGCTATCCAGCTGCGGGGTCAGTTTTTCTTCCAGCTCGATCGAAACCCGCTGCAAAACCTTCTGCGTCGATTGCTCCAGCGCCGGCTCGATCAGTTGAGCGCGCTCGGCGATAACCTGATCCGCCACGCGTCCCAGTGCTTCTTTCTGGTTCGCGACCAGCTGATCCAGATCGCTGCGCGTTTGCGCCAGCAGCGATTGCGATGCTTCCCGCAACTGCGCCTTCGAATCTTCCGCGCGAATCCGTTCCTGCTGCAAGCCAGAGCCCAGCGATTCGATGGTCGCTGCTGCCCCATTGATGACTTCGTCGAGGGAAGACCGCAACATCTGCGCTTTCGACGCAGCATCCTGTTCGGCGCGACTCAGCACCGACCGCGAAGTTTCTTCCAGCGAGTCGCGCAGGGCCTGCGCGCGATTTCGCGCATCCTGCTCCGCGCGCGTTACCGACTCCTGGGTCACGTCGTGCAGTTGCGCGCCCAGCTTCTGCGAAGCTCCGGTGAGTGCGGCATCAAATTCCGAAGAAAAGCGCTCGGTAACCGCGGTCGCGTCGGCGTTGGCCTGTTCGATCGTCCGGCCGCGCACGGTCTGCGCCGCTTCTTCTAGACTCTTCTGCCACTGATCCAAATGATTCTGCGCCGCCTCGGGCGACGAAAGGATTTCCAGTGAGGGCGTCGACGCCGCGCGTTCGCGCAACGCGCGCTCCACCGCTTCTTCCACCGAGACTTTCAAATTCTGCGCAGTCATTTGCTGCGCGGCTTGATGCGCCGCCTGCTGGGTGGCATGGTCCACGGCGTTGCTCACCGCCGAGTTCACCGCGTGCCGCACCTTCTCGTCCAATTGCGAAGCCGACGCATCCGTCGACCTTCGCGCCTCATCCACCAGCGCCGACGTGCGCTCGGTGGCTTGCTGCACCACCCGCTGCAACGCCGAATCCGAAACCCGTTGCATCGACGCCTGAATCGCTTTTTCCACCGCGTCGTTGAGCTGCGCGTCTAACTGCCGCCGCGCCACTGAAACATGCTCGTTCACCGCGGCTTCCGCTCCAGACCGAATCGTTTTGTCGAGCTGTTCCTTCGCCTGGGCCACCAGATGGGACATCTGCTTGGCCATCACGATCTGTGAATCGCTCACCGACGGAGTCGGACCCGAGGGCGGCGGTGTTGGCGGCACAACATGAATTTTATTGTTGGCCGGCGGCGCAACCGACGAGGGTGGCGGAGGCACACTGCTGGCAAATGGCGGAGGTGGAATCGAAGCCCGCGGCGGCGCAGGAATCACCGGCGCTGGCGTCGAAGCTACTGGAGGCGGCGCTGGAGTCGGGGTCGAAGCCAACGGCGTGGTCGCAGGCGCGCCTGGCGCGCTACTCGGCACGCTCGCCGAAACATTTGTGGACTCCACTCGAACTTCTGGTGACGCCGGAGGCATCGGAGGTGGCGGCATCGGCGGCAAAGGTTGCGGCGATACCGAGGCCTCGGTCTTGTGCGACCCGGCCACTTCCAGGGGAAGCGCCGCGTCCCCCACGTAATCGAGCGGCACCGCGCCGTCCGCCCAATCTTCCGGCGGAAACGCGATGCCCCAGGCATTTCCGGGCACTTCAAATTCCAGGCCAATCTGAAAAAGTTCGCGAACCGTCCGCGGCCGCTGCACCCAAACCACGCGCCCTTCCGTGCTCTTCGGCTTGCTGCCGGGTTCCGGCTGCGGAATATCCAGCTTCACGATCGAATTTTTGGGGACGTAATGCTTCGACTGGTATTTGCAGCCATGGCAATTCACCATGACCGTCGTCGTCCGTTCTTTAAACGGCTGCCCGAGCGCATCCGTACCCGATACTGTGATCGGGATCGCCTGCACGATGCGCGTGCTGCGGCGCTTCTGCGTGCCAGGTTCGTTGGATGGCAGTGACTCGGTCACTATTTCCCCCGGAGAGTCGACTTCTAAGGGTAGCATCCCCGCGCTACCTTGGCCGATAGGCAAGTGCCGATGTGCGAAAGGGTTACTTGGGACCAACGGACAGTCCAGCCGCCACCCGCCACTAGTCCGCACGATTCGAACAACCGCCNCCTGTAGCGACCGGCTTTAGCCGGGCAGCCTGTGCTTTTTTGCAGATGCGCCAACCTCGCCCAGCCCAAACCCACTAACATTTCTGCGATATTTCTCCGCCCCGATTCGGTAAGATAGCTTTGTAGGATGTTTCGCTTTTATTGACCCTGGGTAGATCCTTTTTCGATGCGCAAATGGCTCGCCGTTGTCGCTGTACTCATAGTCCTGTTGATCATCGCGCTCGTCGCTGCCGGGCCCTTCATCAAGTCTCAAATTCGCTCGCGCACCGAAGCCTATCTCCGCGCCCGCTTTCAGAGCGACGTGCAATTCACCAGTTTCGACATCGATTTGTATCCGCGCCCGCGAGTCATCATCAACGGCCTATCCCTGCGGCTGAAAGGCCGCACCGACGTCCCGCCCCTGATCCAAATCCAGCGCGTCAGCTTCACGGCCAGCGTGCCGGACGTCCTGCGCCAGCGCTACACCATTGAAAATGTGCAGCTCGACGGCCTGCAGATTCACATCCCGCCCAAAGGCAGCGGTGCCCGCCCCAGAATTGAGGGCACCGACGTCGACCTCGCCAAAAAATATCCCGTCCTTATTAAAGAAATTCACGCGACCAACGGCCTGATCTCGATTCTCCGCGACGATCCCAAGAAGCCGTCTCGCGATTTTCCGATCCAGAGCGTTCTGGTCGAAAATTTCAGCTTCGATCACGCCGCCACCTTCCACGCCCAACTGACCAATCCAGTCCCCAAAGGCGAAATCGATTGCACCGGCACATTTGGGCCTTGGGTTCCGGACGAACCCCGCCACACTCCGGTCGACGCGAAATTTAACTTCAGCAACGCCGACATGGGCACCATCAAGGGGCTGGATGGTACTCTGCAATCATCCGGCAAATTCAGCGGCCCGCTCGACTTTCTCAACGTCGCCGGCACCACCGAAACGCCCAACTTTATGCTGCGGATCAGCGGCCACGCGGTAAATCTCCATACCGACTACACCGCGATCGTCGACGGCACTAACGGCAACGTCATCCTCAAGCCCGTCATCGCCCGCTTCCTGCGCACCACGCTGATCGTAAATGGGGAAGTTGCCGACCTGACTCCCGAAAAAGGTCGCACCATTGCCTTGAATGTGGTCTCCGCCACCGCGCGCATCGAAGATTTGCTGTATCTCACCGTGAAATACGACAAACCCATCATGAATGGCAGCACCACCATCACCGCCAAGCTCGAAATCGGGGAAGGGGAACGCGACATCATGCAGCGCACGACCGTCGACGGCCAGTTCGGCGTGGCCAACGCCCACTTCACCAGCCCAAGCGTGCAGGAAAAAATCGATTCGTTCAGCCGCCGCGGCCAGGGCCGCCCCGAAGACGCCGACATCGAAAATGTCGTATCCGGCCTCGCCGGAAATTTCCGCATGGCCAACGGCTCGATCGATTTTTCCAGCCTCAGCTTCAAAGTCACCGGTGCCAGCGTGGCGCTGAGCGGCACCTACGCGCTCGACGCCGGCCAAATCGATTTTCACGGTAAGCTCTTTCTCGACGCCAAACTCTCCCAAACCACCACCGGAACAAAATCCTTCCTGCTCAAAGCCGTCGACCCTTTCTTCAAAGGCAAACACGGTGGCACCGAGCTCCCCATAAAAATCACCGGAACCAAAGATCATCCCGCCTATGGTCTGGATTTACATCACAACGATAATCCGAAGAAAACCAACTGAAGAAATTCACTGAAACTCAACGGCACCACAAATCCGTTTTTGACTCTGCTCTTTAGCGTTCGTTGTCATCCCGACAGAGCTGCTGCCGCCTTTGCAGCGGCGACGAGGGAGCTCTCTTCGATGCCAACCTCGTCCAGCCTCAACGAACCGCCACTTACAAATCCCGCCTTCCCTCCATCGCCTTGCTCATCGTCACTTCATCCGCATATTCCAAATCCGACCCCACCGGAATCCCCATCGCAATCCGGGTCACATGCACGCCCAGCGGCTTGATCAACTTCGACAAATACACCGCCGTCGCCTCGCCCTCCGCCGTCGGATTCGTCGCCACGATAATTTCTTCCACCGCGCCGCCCTTTAATCGCTCGATCAGACTCTTAATCCGCAATTGATCGGGCCCAATCCCTTGCAGCGGCGAAAGCGCCCCGCCCAGCACGTGATACAACCCGTCGAACTGCCGCGTCTTTTCCACCGCCTGAATGTTCGTCGCTTCTTCCACGACGCAAATAATTTTCGTATTCCGCGAAACGCTGGCGCAGAAAAGGCACGGGTCCGTATCCGTAATGTTGTTGCAGATCGTACACTCCCGCACTTTTTCCTTGGCGTCCCGGATCGCGTCCGACAGCGCGAAAGCCTGCTCCGGATCCACCCGAAGCAAATAGAACGCCAGCCGCTGCGCGGTTTTCTGGCCAATCCCCGGCAAACGCTTCAATTCATCAATGAGCTTGGTAACTGAAGGGGCAAAATCGGGCATGGAACTCCAGTAACTGAAAATCCTGCGAGGGAATCTGGATCAACCAAGTTGAAACGGATCAAACAATTTTGAATTACGCTGAAGCCTAAAACAGTCCGGGAATCTTCAACCCCGCCACGCCCGGCATACCGCCCGACAATTCTTTTACCTGTTTCGAAAGTTCTTCGTCCACCCGGCGCGTGGCTTCATTCACTGCGCCCTGAATCAAATCCTGCAGCATTTCCTGGTCTTTGCCCTTGAACACTTCGGGCTCGATGCGCACTTCGGTCAGCTGCTTCTGCCCGTTCATCTTCACCGTGACCATGCCGCCGCCCGCCGAGGCTTCCACCGACACTTCCTCGATCTGCTTCTCCAGTTTTTCCTGGACTTGACGGAACTGCGACAGCATTTGTTGTAGCGCTTTTACTTCCATGGTTTACTCACCGCCCGGGCGCTTGACGTTTGAAATCTGGCCGCCAAATTTTTCAAGCATGGCCCTAACGATCGGATCCTGTTCGAATCGCGCCCGCAATTCCGAACTGTTTCCGGAACTCTTTTGCGCTGGCACGCCCCGACTGGAATCCAGTTTAACACATACCCGTAGTTGCTGGCCCAGCACTTGGTTCAACGCCGTGCGCAATCGTTCCATCGGCTCTTTCGATTGGAGCATTTCCGAAAGCGAACGGTTGTCCGGATGAAAAAATAATCGCAGCTCGCCGTTTTCCACTTCCCAGCTGGTCACCGCGTCGAGCATCGACAACAAAAACTTGTTCGCGGTCAGCAGCGCTCGAATCTGTTCGATCCGCGCCGGGTCCAGAACTTTCGACGAATCGCCGGCAACCAGCGGCATCGCCACCGGCGCAATCGCAGCGGCCGGGGCTGCGACCGAAACCGTGGCCGTTGAATTAAGTTCGGGCCGCGCACTCTCGGGCGCCTCAACTGGAACCAGCATCGTAGCCGGAGAGGGAACTGACGATCGCGGCTCGATCACCAACTTCGGCAGAGCGCTGCTGGAAGAGTTCGATAATTTTGGCGGCATTTGAAATGCTGGAGCCGGCGCCATTTTCGCGGCCGCGCCCGAGGAGCCAACCGCATGCGTTGTTGCCGGCGCTGGTGCGGGGCCACCAGCGTTTGCTCCCAAAGTCTGCTTGGCAAAACCTCCGCCCGAAGGAGCGCCCGATAGTTTCGATCCCGAACCGCCCTCGCGCAATTCCGCCAACACTTCTTCGAGCGGCGCCAAACGCTTCGCGTTCACCAGCTTCAGCAATCCAAGCTCGAGATGCAGCCGCGTATCCGGCGCCCGCCGCAGTTCCGCATCCGTCGCCATCAGCGCATTGAAAAATCGCGTCAAATCTTCTTCGGTAAATCGTGCCGCCTGCTCCGCGATCCGCGCCCGCTGGTCCTTCGGCGCTTGCACCAGGTCGGACTCGGCTCCGCAGACCCGCGCCACCAGCAAATTCCGGAAGTGCCGGATTGCTTCGCGGCAGAAATGCTGCAGGTTCTGCCCATCATTAATTAGCCGGTGGACCAAACTCAGCGCGCGTTCCGCCGACTCCTGAGAAATCGCCTCGACCAGATCGTCGAGAATGCTTTCCGCCACCACGCCCAGCAGTTCGCGCACTTGCACATCGGTAATCGCGTCGCCGCAATACGAAATGGCCTGTTCCAGCAACGACAGCCCGTCGCGCACGCTGCCTTCCGCCGCCCGCGCCAGCACCGCCACCGCGCCCGGCTCGATCTTTATTTTTTCTTCCGCCGTGATCCGCTCGATCTCTTCCGCGATTTCCGCGAATGACAACGCCCGAAACTGAAAAAGTTGCGCCCGCGACTTGATCGTCTCCACCAGATCTTCCGCGCGCGTCGTCGCCAGAATAAACACCACTCGTTCCGGCGGCTCTTCCAGGGTTTTCAGCAAGGCATTCGAAGCTTCATCGGTGAGCTGGTGCGCTTCATCCAGAATCACAACTTTGTAGCGGCTATTCGCCGGCGCGTACCGCACCATCTCGCGCAATTCGCGAATCTGATCGATGCCGCGGTTCGACGCCGCATCAATCTCGATCACGTCCAGCGACCGCCCCTCCGCAATCTCCCGGCACGAAGCGCATGTTCCATCCGGATCGGCCGTTGTCCCTTTCTCGCAGTTCAAGGCCTTGGCCAAAATTCGCGCCGTCGTGGTTTTGCCCACACCGCGCACGCCCGAAAAAATATACGCGTGCGCCACCCGGTTCGAATTGATGGCGTTCGCGATAGTCCGGGTGACGTGCTGCTGGCCTACGATTTCACTGAAGGTCTGAGGGCGGTATTTGCGGGCAATAACCTTATAACTCATGTATTCGGGAGCCCCGTGTCACGGCGCAGAATGAAACATTCTTGAAGCAGCGATAAAAGGAACTTCGGGTGTTCCGCGGCACACGAAACTGACCCGTTACCGTTGCTCCCTTCCGGGCCTGGCGGGGTTCGCGGGGAATCGTTGCACAGAGCCCGAAGTCCCATCGATCGGCAGTCACGCAGAAATCTTTTCGTAAGACTGCGTCGCAAAGTTTATCACAGCGCCGCACACCGTGAAAGCAACTGCGCCCAAATGGTCGCGAAATTATAATTCAATGGCGGCGCTTCCCGAAAAAAGCTTCGCTACTTCGCCGCGCCCGGCATCGAGTTCTTCAACGCCTCGCGCTGCTCCGCATATTTCTCCGGCTGCGGCAGCGGCTTGCGCGGCAGCATCTGCTCCCGCATGGCGGTGTCATAAACGAAAGTCGCCTCGACCACCGCCGCCTGCTTTAGATCCGAAGGCGACAAGCGCTCGTATACGTCCTGATTGGTGTGCACGCTGCGCGTCTCGTAATCCCGCGGGTCCTGGATGAATTGAAATCCCGGAATCCCTGCCTGATCGAACGACTCGTGATCCGTACCGCCGGTTTTGCGCGAACTGACCGTGGTCACTCCAATATCCTTTAGCGGCTTAATCCACTGCTCAAAAATCGGCCCGATCGCCGCGTTATTCTCGGTGTAGATGCCCAGCAATCTCCCGCCACCGTTGTCGATGTTGAAGTATCCCGAGATCAGCCCATATTCCGGTTTCGTTTTGAGCGGCCCCACTTGCTGCCGCAGAAAATCCGGCACTTCCATCTGCGCCGGATCGGTCGAGAGCCCGACGGTGGCGAAATGATTCCGCACATAATTCAGCGAACCAAATTCTCCTTGCTCCTCGCCACTCCACAACGCGATCCGAATCGTGCGCCGCGGCTGCACATGCAACGCCGTCAGAATGCGCATGGCCTCCATCGCGATAATCGCTCCGGCGCCATTATCCGTCGCGCCGGTCCCGGCGATCCAGCTGTCCAGATGCCCGCCGACCATCACCACTTGGTCCTTCAAATTCGGGTCGGTCCCCGGAATTTCCGCGATCGTGTTGTAGCCCTGCTCGTGCTCGCCGGTGAACTGCGTGTTGATGTTGACCGTCGCCGTCACCGGCAGGCCCGCCTGCAGCAACCGAGCAATGCGCCCGAAGCCCTCATTCGCCAGCACCGCCGAAGGAATCGGCTGTTTGTGGTCGGCCATAAACACGCGCTGGCCCATCGCTTCGTTGTTGTCGTCGCGCATGATTCCGCCGTCACCGGCGTAGCTCGAGAGAAAGATGGCCACCGCATGTTCGTCCGCGAAAAATTTCGAAATCTTCTCCTTGGAGTTGACCTGCTTGAATACCGCCGCCCAAAAATTCGGATCCGGCGATTCCACCGACTGGTCCTTAAAATCTCCGTCCAACGGATAGTCGAAAATCTGCCGCAGTTTCGCTTCATCGTAATGCTGCAAGAGCGGCGCGGGATCGGGCGGCACCACTGGCGGCCTGCCGAACAAAATAATTTTCCCGGCGAGCTTGCCCTTCCATTGCGCGAGATCGTTTTCGTCCTGCGGGTAGGGAACTGCGATCACTTCCGCGGTCACCGCCCCCGGTGTCGCCGGCGACCACGGCGTGGCCTGCGCGATCAACACCGCCGTATCCGGCGTGGCCATATCCACCGAAGTGCTGATCTGCCGCCAGCCCATTCCGAATTCGCCCCAGCTTTCCAGCTTGGCGTTCGCGCAACCCATCGCCGTCAATTGATCGCGAGTCCACGCATTGGCCCTGGCCATGTTCGGCGATCCGGTCAGCCGCGGCCCGATGCCATCGAACAATCCGCTGGCATATTCCATGATGTGCGAATGGTCCAGGCCTTCAACCCGGATCCGTCCATACATTTCCAGATCCAAATTTTCCGTCGCCGGCTGCGCTTCCGGATGTTCGTAGTCGTATCCCTTGGCCGCCTGCTCGGCGGTCGAGGGCTGCGCCTTTTTACTTTTCGCCGATTGCGCCTGTGCCAGAGTCATCCAGGCGCCAAGCGCTGCGATAACCACCGCCACCCACATCAACCAAGCAAACGAAGATCGACCAGCGATGCCAACTCTCATTTTTTCTCCATCACCGCCAGATAGGCCTTGGACTGCGCGCTCACTATATCCAGCAAATTTCCCATCGCTACATTCACATCGATCAAATGCAATCCCCACTCGGGCCGCACATTTCCGCCCACCACCACGTCGCCCGCAATGTCCGTGGCTCGAGGTTCCGCCGGATCCTCATGCACGGTAACCGCCAGGTACGAGCCGTGCTCGTTCGACACGCACTCGCCCGTCAACATCCCCGGCACGCTCACGAATGGAGTCGTAATCGCCGGACCGCCCTTGACCCACGGTTGCTGCTCCGCCGTATCCTCCACGATTCCGCTGCCGCGCGCATCCAGGTAAGCGCGCAAATCGCCGCTGCCACCGCCGAGCGCCGCCGGGTTGGTGCACGCCGCAACCATATTGTCGATGTCGACCTTGCCGAAGCGGCTGCCATCCGGTGGTGGATCAGCAGCCCGAAACGTGACATAAGTAATCACGCAGCCGGTCTGCTGCGCTTTCCGGCACAGCGGAATATGCTGGAACGCGCCACCCAGGTCTTTGCCCTTCGGCACCGGCACATTCGTTCCCAGCAGCATCGCGGACACCATCCGCGATTGCACCGGCTGGCCATCGACCTCTTCCCGGATCAGCTTGGTCAGTATGCCCGCGCCCTGCGAATGTCCGATCAACACGACTCCGCGGCCGTGATTGTCATGCTCCAAATAATAATTCCAGGCGTCGAGCACATCCTGATACGCCATCGCCCGATCCACCGGAATCGGAATGCCGATCGCCGCCGCCCGTAGCGCCGTAAGCGTCGCCTGCCGGTACATCGGCGCATACCGGCGGCACTTCGAGGCGAACCGCGCGAACTGCTCGCGGATCACTCCTTTTTCTTCGGGACCGGGAATCATGTCGCTGTTGCCGCCGGCATCCCGCGAGACCGTCGGATAAACGTAGAAACAATCGATGGGCGCGTTCGGATCGGCCGCCCACGTTTCCGCCGTCAACTTGCCTTTAGCCGATACCACCGTCGTTGCTAGATCCACCGCACAAGCGTCTTGGCGACCGGGCCGGCACAGCCAGTTGTCGCCGCTGCCGTAATCGTTTTTCGCCGCAGTCGCCGCAGATTTGGCGGGTTGCTGCGCTGTCGGCGGGGCGGAGGCTTGCGCAAAACTCGCCGTCCCCCAGGCCCCTAACCAAATCAAGGCGCCAAAAATTCTTCGCATCATAATTTGCCTCGGTCCAAGACTGGTGAAAACAAACTGGTGAAAACTTTCCAGAAATCAGCAGACAACTCTATCAGTGAGACCGAACCGAAGCCTACTCGAAGTTAGCTTCGCGGGGCAATTGCACGCGAGGGGGCCGGTGGGTCAGAAGACCGGCGTCAGATTTTTGCGCCGCTCGACCCACTCTTCGCTGCGGAATATTCGAGGGGTCAGTTCCACCAGGCGGGGAAGCAAATTGAAGATGGCCACGGGACCCCAGGGATTGCCGGAGCGGGTATGAAATCCGCGGCGGTTCAGTTCCTCTGCAACTTTGGTGATCGAAATGTCCTGAATGATCAGCTCCATCACCGCGAACAGGAATTGCATTTCGTCCGGATCCTCTTCATACCGGCTGCCTTCCGGCACTACCCGTGAACCGAACGGCGTTTCCTGCGCGATGGCCGCGCGCAAAGCGGCGATCGATTCCGTTGGCGCGGTTTCGGGCTGCGCGGCGCGCTGGGCCGTCGTCTCGCGCTCCCACTCCACTCCCACCAAACGCCATCCGGCGTCCTGCCGCTCGCGCAAATATTGCGGGTCCAGCGAGCCATTGCACGCTTCACGAATGCGTTCGGGATTGGCCACGGTGAGCCTCCAGGTGAATGCAGTGACTGGTCCGTGGCGGTTATCTGCACGCCAGTTGCCGGAGCCAGCGCCGCGTCAACGGGTTTCGTGGCCAAGGACTTAGCAGTCGACAACGCGCGACACTTCCGCCCGACTTGGCCGAAAGCGGGACGGGTCTGTCGCTCAAGCGGACACAACGCCGCCAATCTACGTGGGTGGTATGAAAATTCGGAGGCGCGAGCGCCGGGTCGCGCTCGGCAGATGATGACTCGCTGAAGGAAATCCGCCCTACGCTTCTTCCTCTTTGAACTCGCCCGTCTGCATCGATAGATATCGTTCGTAACCCATTTCCTTCATCTGATGCACCTGCGCTTCCAGCCAATCGACGTGGCTTTCCTCGTCTTTCAGCAGAACCACCAACAGGTCGCGCGAGCCGTTATCCTTCTGGTCGGTCGCGATCTGCACCGCGGCGTTGTACTGCGCCACCGCCCCGACTTCCAGTTTCAAATCTGCGTCGATCATGTCGCGAACGTTCGAGCCGATCGCCAACTTCAGCGGCTCCATGGTGGGCACGCCATCCAGAAAAAGAATCCGCTCCAGCAGCGATTCGGCATGGCGCATCTCGCCGATCGATTGTTTCTTGATGAACTCGGAAAGCTTCCGGTAGCCCCAGTTTTCGCACATTTCCGCGTGCAGGAAATATTGATTGATCGCGGTAAGTTCCTCGCGCAAGGCCTTGTTCAATTCTTCGATGACTTTCGGGTTTCCTTTCATGTCCGCGAGTATGCCAAATTCTCGAGGCGTGGAAAAGAACTTCGTGAAGCCCGAATCGTGGATTTTTAGCGACACGCCCACATTCGAGCATCCCGCTTTTCCTCACACGTTTTCCTGCAGCCAGACTTCGAGGCGTCCCAGACTTGCGCCATACGATCGCAGGCCTATGAAGAACAGTAGAGCGGCCAACAGGCAGGCCGCCAGCGGCACGATCAGCAGCGAGTAACGCACCGCCGCGTCATACCCGAACACGCGATCGGTAACCAGCGCGATCGCCGTTGGTCCCAGGCCCAAGCCAATCAGATTTACGATCAGCAGATACACCGCCGTCGCCTGCCCACGCATGGCATTCGGCACCGTCTCCAGAATTGCCGCCGGGATCAGGCACGTCGGCATGCACAGAAAAAATGTTCCAATGTAAAGCAAAACCACCACCGCCGTGGTATTCGCCACCAGCGGATACAAAATTCCCGGCACCACCCAACCAACGCACGACATCAGCGCCACCCGCATGTACGCGTCCCGGTATCCCCGTTGCATCAGCCACGAAACCAATTTTCCCGCGGTGATCATCCCCAGCGAACCGCTCACGATCTGCGCTCCGCCAAAAATAATTCCGGCCTGCGACGCGGCCAGGTGGTGATTCCGCACCAGAAACGTAATGGCCCACGCCGAAGTCCCGTAAGCTCCCAACGCCACCAAAGCCATCCCGACAATCAATGAAGCCAGCGTCGTGCAGTTTTCCCTGAAATATTTCCAAATCACGCCCAGCGGCAGCCGTTCGATCTTGCCCTTTCCCGCGCCTTGCTCTAAGACTCGCGCGCCTTTGCGCGATGGATCCCGCAGGGTCAGCAGCACCAGAACAAACACAATTCCCGAAGCTCCCAGTATTAGAAAAAGTGTTTGCCAGGCTCGGACTGCACCCAGCCCTGGCAGTTGAAACGCTTCCCGGGTTCCGAACGAGCGCAACAGCAACCCACCAAACAGAAATGCGAAGCCTCCGCCCACGTAGGTCGCCATGGTATACACGCTGAAGGCCACCGAACGTTTCGCCGGCGGGAACGAATCCGAAATCATCGAGTACGCCGCCGGAGTCAGGGTCGCTTCGCCAATGCCCACGCCCATGCGTAGCAAAAAGAGCGGCACATAGGAACTGACCAGTCCACATCCGCCGGTCATCAGGCTCCAGGTCAGCATGCCGGCGATAATCAACCGCGGCCGGCTCACCCAATCCGCCAAACGCCCAAAGGGCAGCCCCAGCACCGAATAGAAAATCGCAAAACTAAAGCCGATCAGCAGGCTCATCTGCGTGTCGCTGATCGCCAGATCGCGGCGTACCGGAGCCACCAGCAGATTCAGAATCTGCCGGTCGATAAACGAAAAAATGTAGGCGCACAGCAACACGATCACGGTGTACCAGGCCCACCGCGCCGTGGGATAGCCCGGTTCAACTCCGCCAGCCGCCACCGGCGATGCACCGACGGAACGGCTTACCATCGGGGGACTCGCCGTTTGCCTTGCCCAATCTTCAAGATTTCCACGCTCACTCTCCTTCGAATTCGGGGATAGTATCAGTCAACATTTGAAACAGAACAGTAATTAATAACCAGAAGTGCGGCGGGGATTCGGCGAGGCGGAAAATGCGGAGAAGAAATTTCCTAAAAACTGCGGCCGGAGCGGCATTGAGTGTCGCCCTTCCGGGTCGAAGACATTTCCTTAGCGGTATCGAAGGCTCCGGCACTGCCGAGCGAACCTACCGCGTGCTCGGCGTTCCGCTCCGCAGCGGCTCGCTTTATCCTGGCACCGAAAATGACGCGCAGGCCTATCGCGACGCCAAACTCGTCGCGCGCCTGCAATCGGCAGGTTGCCGGGTCGTCGACGAGGGCGACGTCGCCATACCCAGTTATCTTCCGCACCATGCGGTGCCTCCGATCCGCAGCTGGCCGGGTCCGCGCATCGCCTGGGAATGCGTGCGCGATCGCGTCACGCCGATCCTGCAACAGCCCGGCCAAATACCGCTGTTGATTGGCTGCGATTGCAGCGTCGTAGTTGGCACCGCCGAAGCGTTACAGCGCGAGCACGCCTCGGATTTGCACATTCTTTATATCGATGGTGATTTCGATGACGCTATCCCGGTTGCCGAGGTCAGTCACAGCGCCGCCTCCTGCGCCGTTTGGCTGCTCACTCGAGAATCTCCCTTTTGTATCGGTCCGCCGCTCCGTCCCGATCAGCTCACCGTCGTCGGCTGGAGCAATCCCTCCCGGTCGGAACGCATCCAAATTCCCTCGGTCTCCCTAGGCGCCATCCGCCGCTCGGGTCCCCGGGAATCCGCGCGCGAGATATTGGACGGCATCACGCCGTCCGCGTCCATCCTGGTCCATCTCGATATCGACGTTTTTCAGAAACAGGAATTCTCCGCGGCCTATTTCCCGCACGATCAAGGCCTGACGCTCGCCGAAGGCAGGGAACTGCTCGCAGTCCTGTTAAAAGATCCACGCATTCGCCTCATCGAAATCAGCGAGTACGCCACGCTGCGCGATCTCGATCAGCGCAATATCAATACGCTGGTGGACCTGCTCGCCGCAACCTTCAGGTGAAATCTCCGTGCCCTCGTTTTTTTTCTGGGTCTTCTGTGGTAAATCTTTGAAGCCGCCCGCGCCCAAATCCACCACCGCCTACCCGAAACACCGGTTGTCCTTTGGAACATCCCTCCCCATTTCTCGCCAACCGCCTTCCACCCCGGAGTATCGTAGTCCCCGGTGCATCCTCCGCACCTACCGCGCGCCAGCGGACACCCACGACACGGGAAGGCCCGAGCTATGCCTCGAGCCGCCCTTTGCGGGAAAAATCCAAGTTCCCGCAAAGGTCTAACGGAGGAGTTATGAAAAAATTTGTATCGGCTGGCGCATTATTGTTCGTACTGTTGTGGCTTACCCCGGCGGTGCACGCCCAATCCACCGTCCAACCCGGCACCCAGGTTCATCTCACTCTGATCAACGGCCTCACCACCAGCGTCGCGCACGACGGCGACCCGTTCACCGCTATCGTGGCCGAGCCGGTTTTCATCGGCAATCAATTGCTGATTCCGGCCGGCGCCAAAATTCACGGTACGGTAACCGGCGTCACCCGGCCGAAGTGGTTCGGCATGATTCGCGGCGGCGCTTCGATCAATCTGGTCTTCAATTCCATTGAAGTCGAAAGCCGCATCTTCCCGGTGCAGATGAGTATTCTGTCCTTTTATACCGGCGACATGGATTCGGGTAAAAAGCGCAAGGACCTGAAAACCACTGAAGGTGTAGTGGTGGAAGAAAAGCGCGATCTGAAATCCGACATCATCACCGGTGGCCTGGGCACCGGAGCCGGCGCCTTGGCGGGGCTGATTTTCAGCAACGTGGCGCGCGGCACGGTCATCGGACTGGTCGGAACGTCCGTCTACATCGTGGCTAAGAAAGGCAAGGACGTCGAACTGCCGGCCCAGACCGGTATGGTGGTTCGCACCGATTCCACCGTGACACTTCCGAGTTCGTTGCTGCACAACGCCGCATACAACACCACGACGGGCGGACATTAGGCTCGACAGCAGGCACGAGATTTAGCAGTCCGAAAAACTAACGAAAAATGCGCCGCAGCGAAACCAATCGCTGCGGCGCATTTTTAGCCCGCGCTAATCCCGCCCAGTAGATATAAATTCCGGCTCGCTACTCTTCGGCTTTCAGCACTCCGCCCGTCCACGGATCATCCCGCTGCAGCTTCGCCGCGGTTACGTTCCAGCCTTTCCCATTCCAGTTGCACACCGCGAATCGCGCCTGCGCCACCGGACTCATCTGGCGTAGCGCGTGCGCCACCAATTCTTTACCGCAACCCGTTGGCCCGCTAATCAGCACATTGGTGTAGTGCCGCGAAATTTTCTTGGCCAGATCGAAAACTTCCAGCATCGCCGCGCTGCGCCCCACGATTCCGTGAAACTGCAGCGTGTCCAGCAGCTCGGCTTCCAGATCCCGCACGTGCAAGCTCTTGGTAAACGACTCGGCGATATCGTCCAGCGCCTTCAGCAGCCGCGGATAATCGAGCGGCTTGCACAAATAGTCCGAGGCCCCATGCTTGATCGCCTCAATCGCCGAATCCACCGAATAAAATCCGGTCACCAGGATCACGTACATTCCGGGATCATCCCGTCCATGCCCGGCATCTTGAAATCGGCGATCACCACTCGGCATTCGCCCCCCGCACCTTCTCCAGGGCCTCCGCTGGACTGGTCCTTCCGTGTGCCGGGAATCCCGCTTGCTTCAGATAGGTAGTGGCAAGCTCGACGTGAACTGCTTCATCATCCAAAACACAGATCGGCAAAGCACTGCGCAGTTCATCGATTTTGGGTCGTTCTTGAATGGCTGGCATAGGTAACCACAGTTAAGGCACGGCACGGGCCATGATTCATTTCGGACGTCGCCGAAAATTGAAATTTAGCCACGCAGGTCCCAACACCTAATCAGCGCTGGGCTTACCAGCTATCGAGGAATAGTTGAAGCGGGAGAACTCGCCGGCCCGTGCAGCAAAACAAAACTCCAACTCACGCACACCGTTTCGTTACGGCACCGCAAATTCCCAAATCGAACCTATGCCGCGTGCGGCTCCGGCGAAAATAAACTGCTCGGCCTCTCCCGCAACGCCATCCGCGGCTGCAGCTGCTCCAACGTCAGCACTCCGCCCGCAGCTCCGCGGTTCAGCTCACATTCCCCTGCCCGGTAAGGAACCGGAAAGCCGCTGCCGCCACCCATCGGCTGGGTCAACCGCACAAACAGCACGCTCCCCGCCTGGACCACGGCTTGCAACGCCACCCTCTTACCGGTCTTCTCACTCCAGACCAGCGTCGATTTCTCCACAAAGAACCGCTCCTCCGCGTCCCAGCCCGACACTTCCACCCGGTATCCGTTCGATTCATACTCGCGCGCATCCGCCATCGTTCGATTCATGTTCGTCTCCTACGAAGTGGAAATGCAGCGGAGTGGCCAAATAACCGGGCGATCCGTTACTCAGTCCACAAGACTTACTCCATTCCAGAAAGCCCGATCAGCGTGGGGGTGTTCCGTGAGCGAAAAAACGTGCGGAGGTGAAACAGAAGTTTTGGCGATGCGGCGGCGGGTTTTCGCCGCCTAGCCCCAGTGCGATCCCGGATACAGCCCCGCCAGCGCAAACCGGAATATATAAGGGAACATCTTGTCGTACACATACCAGGCCAGCAGCAGCCCGATCATCCCGAACCCTTGCGACCGCGACCAGTTCAAGAATCGCAGCGCCGATTCTCCATTCATGAAAATCGTGATCCCGGTATTTCCATCCAGCGGCGGCACCGGCAGCAAATTGAACGTCCCCAGCAGCAAGTTCAAAACGAAGACAATGCTCAAAAAAGTCGCCGCAAATCCCGCCAGTCCCGGCCCAACCGGTTGAACCACCTGGGTGAAACTCACAGAATCGGGCATGGCGAACACATGGAAAAATATCCCGGCTCGAATCGCAACGGCCGAGAGCAGCACCAAAGTGAAATTCGCCGCCGGACCGCCCAGCGCCATCCACGCCGCCCGCCGCGGATACCGTTGTTGCCACGCCGGATCGTACGGTGCGCTGGCCCACCCGATCATCCAGTGCGCGACAAAATAAGAAAGAATCGGCACCACTACCAATCCAAACGGTTCGCGCTTGATGTGCGGCAGCGGATTCAGCGTCACCTGCCCGCCGTGAAACGCCGTCGAATCCCCGCCCAGCTTCGCGATCAGCGAGTGCGCCCCTTCATGGCAGGTCGTCGAAAAAAGAAAGACGATGTACCACATCACGCCCAGAATCAAAAAATCCGGCGTCAGCTCTCCCGGCCCAGCCATCCACCAGGCCGCCAAGGAAGAAACAGACCAATGCGCCAGATCAGCCGCATGAAATGGCAATACGAATCCGCGGGGATAGAAATGTACCAAACGCGAGAGAGTAAAGAGTGGCATGCCGCCGCTAAGACTAAAGCCCACGCGCCATCCGCGCAAGCGGCAGCATCGCTTTTGTGCTATTCCGCGCCTAGGAGCTTTTCAAGTCCGGTTTTGCGTCAGCCAGATTCATCGGCCAAGAGAACCTCGATTACAGCGGCATGCCAAAGAAAGAACGCTCGGTCGGCATTTCGTTCGCTAGGTTTTTCGTCCCTTGGAGGTGATCGCCCGGACGATTACCGTAAGTCCCGAGAAAAGAAAAAGCGCGGCAACCGGAAGGTAGGCCAGCGCGACGGTTTTGTCGGCCATTGGACCGGCGGTCAGGCCCATGATGCCGAACAATTGAGGGAACGCTCCCGACAGGATAAATATTGCCGACCCGCAAAATAGCAATCCTACCAGCACGAACCCGATTCGCTGGACACCGCTGAGTGGCCGGTCGCCGCGAATGAGCCGTCCGTAAAACACGTGCTGTGTCGAGGGGCAGCAGCACATTACTCTGGCGGGAAATCATATCCGCATCGGAATCTCGTCGAGCGGTGTCGTCGCTTGCCAGTTCTGTTTGTCGATTCACCATGGCGCAAGCGTACCACTGCGGCATGTGACGTCCGGCTTAACCTGCCGCCGCGTGTCTTGATTTTCAAGGGGGCCCGCCCTTGGATTTGTGAAGGGGTCGGGATTTGCCTTAGGTCGTTCCGTGCGCCTTTCGAATCTGCGAAGAACGCGGGACTTCCGCTCAACTCTGCGAAAAAAACGAAGATGGCTCCGGGGCCTGGACTCGAACCAGGATTCTAGGCTCCAAAGGCCCATGTGCTACCAATTGCACCACCCCGGAATGGGAACAAAATTGTAGCAGAGACCCCGCCGATTTGTTAATCCACGCTGGCCCACGCACTCTCATCGCCGCGCCACGCAATTCTGGTCCGCCCCAAGGATTGCCGCCGCATCCTCAATTTGTTAGGCTTCTGAAGCTCCACACACCAGCGAAACGGCGGAGAGATGTCCGAGCGGTTTAAGGAGCACGCTTGGAAAGCGTGTGTAGGAGAAATCCTACCGTGGGTTCGAATCCCACTCTCTCCGCCATAATTTTTGGTCCCCAACGAATCACCGTCTCTCGGCGGTCCGCCTCTGTCCTTCTTGGTAATTTCATTGGAGCGCTTTTCCATTCCGGCCCGTCTGAACGAGCGCGTAATCATGGCGTCAGCGCGGGCTCACGAGCAAAAGAAAGCTCTTGACACTTCGCTTTTTGTTCGCCTAAGATGCGGCTGCGAATCGGCAATTACTTTGACGGAAGAGGAGAACGACTATGACCATCGGCCAATCATTGCTGCCTGAATTCGATCAGGAAATGCAGAGCACCCGCAAGGTCCTCGAAGGCGTTCGAGACGACAAGTGGACTTGGAAACCGCACGAGAAGTCCGGCACGCTCGGCTGGTACGCGCTGCACATCGCCACCCTTCCGGGCTGGACCACCATGACCCTCACCAGCGACGAGCTGGACTACGCGCCGGTAGGGAAGCCCGCCTACGAGCCGCCTAAGGTCGAAAATCGCGCCCAGGCACTCGCCGTATTCGATAAGGAATCCAGCGAAGCTCGCGCCGCTTTGGCGAAAGTCAGCGATGCCGACATTCTGAAAAATTGGAAGCTGCTAGCGGGCGGCCAGGAAATCTTCACCATGCCCCGCGTGGCCGTGTTGCGGGGAATGGTCATGAACCACCTGATTCACCATCGCGGCCAACTCACTGTGTATTTGCGGCTGCTCGGTGTGCCGGTACCGGGTCTCTACGGTCCCAGTGCCGACGAGACCATGTCGGCATCGGCGTAGCAGTCCCGCCGGAGCCCAAACTATCTAGTTGAAGCGGCGCGCGCCGTTCGGTACGCCTTCCAGCACTCGCAACAGCGGCTGCTTGTTGCAGTCTTCCTGGAAAGCGGTGGCTTTCTCGCGGTCGTCAAACGCCACCAACAGCGTCAGGCTGGAAAAGTCTTCCTTGGTGTCGACCCGTAGGGCGCCAAACGACTTTGCCGCCTGCGCCACGATCGCCTTGCGGCGACCTACTTCGCCCGGATTTGTGGCGCTGGCGAAGATTTTCAAAACAATTTTGTCGGCCATTAATGTGCCCCTCACCCCTCCATTTTCGGGTTTGGGGTAGAGGTCAGTCTGCCTGTTCTTCGGGGCAGTTGTGTCGTTGCGGTACATTTCGGGCGAAAGATACCAACCCCAGCGGATTGCTGATGGGTCGTTACGGAACAACCACTTTACTTGATTATTGTCGCGGGCCGCGGCTCGCCCGAGCCTTCGGTGAGGGCGCGAATTCCATCGACCGGAACATTTTCGAAGCGCTCCACCAGTCCGCTCGGCCAGCGCACTTCGACATAGTCGATGTGCGTCGCCGCGCCCAAACCAAAATGCACCCGCAGATCGTTCTGCGAAATGTAGCTCGACCCGCTGCGGACTTCGTCGACGTGATCGCGGTCGCCCGCATGCACCGTGATCTTCGCCCCGATGCCGTCGCGATTTGATTTCGTGCCGATCAGCCGCAGTGCGATCCAGTGATTCGGTGAGCGCACCGAATTCACCAGCAGGCTCGGCGTCTGGTTCATGTTGTTGGTCACGATCGCGATTTGCCCATCGTTCCACAAATCGCCCACGGCCATGCCGCGCGATGCCGCCGGCGTAGTGATCCCCGGACCGGCCTCCGCCGTCACATCGGTGAACGTTGCGTCTCCATTGTTGTGATACAGCAGCCGCGATTCGTTGTAGTCGCTGCCCAGATGAAATCTATCCACTTCGGGATAAACGTGCCCGTTGACCATCACCAGGTCCGGCCAGCCGCCATTGTCGAAATCGAAAAACATCGTACCCCAACCGAGATACTGCATGTGCTTGCCCAAGCCGGCGCCACGGGTCACGTCGGTGAATTGCCCGTCGCCGTCGTTGCGATACAGCGTCGGCGTATCCTCCGAAAAATTCGTTTTGAAAATATCCGGCCGCCCGTCACCGTTGTAATCGCCCACCGTCGCGCCCATGCCGGCCTGCTCGCGCCCATCTTCGTTAAACGCGACGCCCGCGGTCAGCGCTTCGTCGGTAAACGTGCCGTCGCGATTGTTGTGATACAGAATGCTCGGCTGGCTGTCGCAGGCCACGAACATATCCGGCCAGCCGTCGTCGTCATAGTCGAGTGTGGCCACGCTGAAGCAGAATTTTCCGTTGGTTCGGTCGATATGCGCGGCCTTGCTGACGTCCCGGAATTTCCCACCGCCCAGATTCTGGTACAAAATATTTTCCGCGCCTTCCAGGCCCCGCGGCCCGCACATCACCGGCGTGCCTTTCCACATGCAATTCGATCCCGAACCCGGCGCCTGCGCCGTGGCCGGTTTGAAATCCACGTAGTTCGCCACCATCAGGTCGAGTTTTCCGTCGCGGTTGTAATCGATGAACGCGCAGCCCGTGCCCCACGCCTTGCCGGTTCCGGCCACGCCCGCCGCGGCGCCGACCTCCGTAAATTTTCCGTGATCGTTGTGGTACAGCCGGTTCTTACCGTAGTACGTCACGTACAAATCTTCCCAGCCGTCGTTGTCGTAATCGCCCACGCACACGCCCTGGCCCCAACCGCTCGCCGCGAGCCCAGCCGCCACCGTCACGTCGGTGAACGTGCCGTCATGATTGTTGTGGTACAGATGATTGGTCGGCGCCTTTCCCGGCGGAAATCCTTCCAGCGTCGAGCCGTTGACCAGAAAAATATCCGGCCACCCGTCGTTGTCATAGTCAAAAATCGCCACGCCCGTGCCAGTCGTTTCGATGATGAATTTCTTGGTGTCGACCCCGCCAAAAACGTTCTGCATGTTCAGCCCGGCTTTTTTAGCGATATCCGTGAAATTCGCCAGCGGCTTGGCCGCCACCGCGGTCCGGCCTGGCGTTTCTTGAGGTACAGTTTTTTCCGCCGAATTCGCCGGCGCTTGCGCCAGCGCGCTCCCGGCAAATGCGCTGGCCACCAGCAGCAGAACCAACACCGTCCCGCTTCCGCGGGGCCAGCGCCAAAACGCAAAAATCCCAGCCAGACCCATTCGCTTGCCGCGAATCGGGCCTGACCGGGATCTCAGAATCAATCTACCGTGCTGTTGCCTACTCAGCCGTTTCCGCAATTAATTCGCGCGCTTCACGTCGACGCATTCGCGCCCGCTGTACAGCACATAACTCCCCGGCGTAGCGCCGGCCACCACCTGCAGCGGCACCGCGTGCCGCATGCCGTCGTCATGTCGTGAGTCGATGCTGAATATGTCGTGCGCGCCCAGGTCCATCACCACGAACTTTCCATCCTTCAGCCAGCCAATCCCGTACGCACCCGCCGGCAGCTTGGTCCCGCCAATCTCCAGCGCGACCTCGCTCAGAATGTACGCCTGATATTTTTCCTTGATTGCCGTCGAGTACCCGGAATTATCGACCAGCGCCGCCAGGAAATACATGCCGTCCGCGAATTTCACGCCGCCTGCGTTGCGCAGCTGCGCCGCCGCCGTTTTACCGCGGAAGAAAACCTTATCGGGAAAAAGCGCCGGCGTAATTTCGGCGGCCTTGAGTACCGTGTCCTGGCCCGCCTTCGCCGTCTGCGCCATCGCCCTCGGCGACCCCAAAGAACCAGCCACTACCAGCATCAGCAAACTCAAAATGGTCACACGCATCCGCATGAATCCTCCAGAACCGCGCGTCCATCGTACTTCACTCGAATTGCTCTCGGCAAGAATCGCTGAGCAAAAACAAAATGCGCTCGATTTCCGCCGGGGCTTGCGCATCTGTTATCCATCACAGCAACCGCGCGTTGACCCGCTTTTCGATTGCGTCTACCATCATCGTGTTACACCCCCTTCCCGTTGTTCCGGGCGCTCGCTGTCCTGGGCGAAATAACCCACAACGAATCCAGTTGTTCAAAGAGGTCGCGGACGTTTGCCGCGGCGTCACGCCATCGCGATTCTTATTTTCGCGTCGCGCGCGCCGCCGAACACGCCACTTCGCCCGAGGACATCCAATCGATGACCAACCTCCAGAACCCACTCGAAACTTCGCGGAAGCTGAATATCCTCCTCACCGAAGACAATCTCGTGAACCGCGTGCTGGCCCAAAAACTCCTACAGAAATTTGGCCACTCCGTCACTCTGGCCAATAACGGCAAAGAAGGCGCCACCCTCTGGGAGGCCAACCAGGCCAGCCAGTTCGACGTGATCCTCATGGACATTCCGATGCCGCTGATGGACGGCCTGCAAGCCACCGCTTACATCCGCGCGAAAGAAAAAGAACAGTCGCTCGCGTCGGAATCATCGCCCGAACTCGTCACGCCCGTGCACATTCCCATCGTGGCCATGACCGCCACGCCATGAAAGGCGATCGCGAACGTTACTTAGCCGGGGGCATGGACGGCTACGTTTCCAAGCCCATCAATTCCGCCGAGCTCGAAAGAGTGATCCAGTCCGTCGTCGACCAATTTCCGTCGGGCTCGCGCGTCATTGCCGCCCCGGCCACCAAAATCCAGGGCGCCCCGAATCCAGATGTAACGGACACCGCCGGGCCGGGAATTGCCGAAGCCGAAATCCTGGCGCGTTTCGACGGTGATGTCGAACTGGTTCGCGAACTGGCCGGGATGTTCCTCGACGAATGTCCAAAATATCTGGGCGACATTCGCGAAGCCATCAACAGCGGAAACGCGAAGGGTCTCGAACACTCCGCGCATACACTGAAAGGCTCGGTGGGAAATTTTTCAACCAAAGACGCGCACGCCTCCGCCCTGCAACTTGAAATCCTCGGAAGGCTAGGATCGATCGATGGCGCCGCGGAAATCCTGCAGAAGCGGGAGGAACAACTGGAGCGTTTCAATCGAATACTGGGCAACATGGCTAAGGAAACCGTACACCGCGCTCAGTGACCTGAGTCGCCGCCTCATCCCCAACCCAAAGAACTTTCAGGCCAGCAGATTTTTCGCTGCCATCAATTCCGCATTCAGAATCGCCGCGCCCGCCGCCCCGCGAATCGTGTTGTGCCCCAGAATCACAAATTTGTATCCGAGCACTGGGCAGACGCGCAGTCTCCCGACGTGCACCACCATCCCGCCGTCGCGCTCCACATCCAGCCGGGGCTGCGGCCGGTTGACCCCCTCCAGATAAATAATCGGTTGCGGCGGCGCGCTCGGCAGCTTCAATTCCTGCGGTTCTCCGCTGAAATTCTTGAACGCCGCCAGAACTTCGTCGCGCGTCACCGGCTTCTCGAATTCTACCGAAATCGCTTCGGTATGCCCGTTCACCACCGGCACCCGCGTCGTCGTCGCGCTTAGCGTCATAGGATGCGGCGCCACGCCGTTCCCATGCAACTGTCCCAGAATCTTCCGCGTTTCCGATTCGATTTTTTCTTCTTCGCCGTCGATGAAGGGAATCACGTTCGCGGTCGCATCCAGCGACGCCACGCCCGGATATCCCGCGCCTGAAAGCGCCTGCAAAGTCGTCACCAGCACGCGCTTCGGCTGAAATTTCCGCAACGCCGCCAGCGCGATCGACAAGAACATCGTCGAGCAATTTGGATTCGTAACAATTGCGCCTTTCCGGTTTTCTTTTTGTCGCTGCGCCGGCAGCAAACCCAAATGGTCCGGATTAATTTCCGGAATCAGCAGCGGCACCAGCGGATCCATTCGATGATTTCGCGAATTACTCAGCACGATGTGCCCGGCGGCCGCAAAATCCGCCTCGGCCTGCCCGGCAATCGATGAATCCAACGCCGAAAATACCAGCTTCGGCCCAATCCCCGGGCGCAGCTCGTCCACCGACAAACCCGCAGCCTCAGCCGGCGTCACCGACGGCAAACGCCAGGCCAAATCTCCGTAACGCTTGCCCGCGGACCGTTCACTCGCCGCCAGCCAAGTGGTCCGGAACCACGGATGCCCATCGAGCAGCGCAATGAATTGCTGCCCGACGGTGCCCGTCGCGCCCAGAATTCCTACTTCGATTTTGGCTTTCAAAGGCACGTTAGGTTTTTCGACCGCCACCGCGGCCGATTCTTCAATTTTACTGGGCACTGACCGCCACCGCCTTCGTTGATTTCCGTTCGATTTCCAGTTGCGCAAGCCCTTCCAGCAAATCTTCCACCAGATCCTTCGCATTCTCGCATCCCGGCGACAATCGAATCAACGTATCCGAAAGCCCCAGCTCCGCCCGCGCTTCCGCCGGAATTGACGCGTGCGTCATCGTCGCCGGATGGCACAGCAAAGATTTCACTCCGCCCAAACTTTCCGCCAGCGTGAAATATCGCCGCGATTTTACAAACGACACCACGTCCGCCACCGTGCCGTCGATCTCGAACGAAACCATCCCACCAAATCCGGTCATCTGCTTCTTCGCAATCGCGTGCCCAGGGTGATCCGGCAAACCCGGAAAATAAACCTGCTTCACCAGCGGATGGCCGTACAGAGCATTTGCAATCGCGGTTGCGTTTTCGGCGTGCCGCTCCATCCTCAATTCTAAGGTTTTGAGCCCGCGCAACGTGAGCCAACAATCAAACGGCGACGGCACGGCTCCGGTCGCGTTCTGCAGAAATTTGATCGGCTCGAAAACTTTCAGATCCTTGGCCATCGCCGCGCCCTGAATCGTGTCCGAGTGTCCGCCGAGATATTTCGTCACGCTGTGCACCACGATGTCCGCGCCCAGCTCAAACGGCTGCTGAAAATACGGCGTCGCAAACGTGTTATCCACCACCACCAGCGCGCCCTTGGCGTGCGCCAGCCGCACCGTTTCCACAATGTCGTAAATCAGCAAACGCGGATTCGTCGGCGTCTCGATCCAGACCAGCTTGGTCTTGCTGGTAATCGCTTTTTCCAGCGCCTCCAGATTCGAAACGTCGAACTGCTTGATCGTCACCCCAATCGGCTGGTACACCTTGTTCAAAATCCGGTAGGTCCCGCCGTACACGTCGTTCGGAATCACGATTTCGTCGCCCGGCCGCAGATACGCTTGCAGCACGGCATTCTCCGCCGCGAGTCCCGAAGCGAACACCGCCGCGTATTCCACGCCCTCCAACTCGGCCAAAATAGTTTCCAGCCGCTGCCGCGTGGGATTATTCGTGCGCGAATAATTGAATCCCTTATCCTCGCCCGGGCCCTCCTGTTCGTAGGTCGACGTCTGAAAGATCGGAGCGATCAACGAACCCGTTTCCGGCTCCGATGGCTGCCCTGCATGGATCGTCTTGGTTGCGAATTTCATGGTCTTGCTCCTCGTCGTAAAAAATTCTCGTCCAAAAATCTCAATCGCGGCCCGGTAAAACTCAAAAGTCCCTTAACGGCGCGCGCCCACCGCGGTTTGCTCTCGCTCCACCGCATCGGCTCCCGCCAGCGCCTGCGCGATTCGGCTCACCGTCGTATTCCGTCGCACGCTGCGAATCACCAGCGGCAAGGCGCAACGCGCCGCCGCTTCGATCGCTTGGCGCTGAACCAGATTGCAGCCCTCCGCCGCCATTGAAATCGCCTGTTCGAAACTCAGGAAGGGAATATGTCGAGCGGCCGAATCTTGATGCGGGTCAGCGGTGAAATATCCCGGAACATCTTTGATCAGCTCGCAGCGACAGGCCCGCAAGCCTTCGGCCAGCAGCACCGCCGTCAAATCCGATCCGCCGCGTCCCAACGAAACGATTTGGCTCGCCGCGTTCGTCGCAAAAAAACCGGGCACCACGGCCACCGGGAAGTCCGCCAGAACTCCGGCGAGTCTGCCGGCATTCAAACGGATATGTCCGGCCTCCCGCACCGTTTCCGGCAGGGTCAGCCCGGCTTCGTGAATGTTTAACGGCGCAGCGTGAACGCCCAGCGCTTCCAGATGCAGCGTCAACAACGCCACCGATCGAATCTCGCCGGTGGACCACAACAAATCTCGCGCCGCGGAATTAGGTTCGCGATGAATTTTCCGGGCCGAGCGCTCCAGCGAATCGGTCGCGCCTTCCTGCGCCGACACCACGACCACGAATCGCTCTTCAGGATTCGCCCGCAACATGCTGCGCACGAAAATCGCCGCGCGGCGATAGGCCCCGGCGTTGATCAGAATCGACCCGCCGATTTTCACCACCGCGATCTCGCGTCCTCGCGCTGGTTCTAAACTTTGCGACGAACCCTGCGGCATATAGATGTGCATCCTCCCAAGGAAGCCTCTGGCTTCACTTGTGCGTCAGCTTCTCCGTCGGCCGGCCTCCAATGCATGAGGTTCGACCAATAGAGTGCGCTTCCTTAATAAGCTCGCATTCCGCATATGCGGATGCAGCTTCGCTCGACTTAAGTTGGGAGTTGAATCTTCAATGACCGGGAACCCGGTCGATCGAGGATCTTATCTCTCCCCATCGGGCAGGAATTAGCACCTTGGCGACCGCGCCAGGTTGCTGTGGCTTCGTAGGGCCTGTCCCCTCTGCCACTCTGGATAAGCGCTGCTGTGAAGCAGCAAGCCAAGAATAGCAAAACCTAATCCGGAGTCAAGCGCGATTCACGCGAGCCATCGCCGCCAAACTCCAGCTTTCGCGTCGGGATCGCGAACCGCGCTGCCGTTGACCGCCATCGACCCTCGCCATGAATCATTCCGCACGCCAGCGTGGCAGCCCGACTCCTAGGCTTCGAGGAGAACCTTTGGAGTGCAGCGGCTTGCCGCCGCTTTCGACCAAGTCAGCCCACCACCAAATCGCTCAAGCGCGAAGCGCTTCCGCAAATCGAAATACCTGCAGCTCACTCCGTGACCTTCGGCCTTTCTCCGCATTTCTCTGTGGTAACCTTCCACTTTTTTGTCATGCCGCCCGCGGTTAACGATCCGCCCTGCTGTTCGACCGGCAGCGCCGACCCCCGTCCAGCCGTCACCCATGAGGAGCTTAACGACGAAGGATCTCTCTTCGATTTCCTCAGCCACACGCTTTCTGCGCCTCACCGCAGCTGTCCCACCTGCCCCGTTCCTGTCCTCGCGAACAGGTGTTTTCCTAGTCGCACCTCGAATCAAAACCGTAGACACACCCTTCGCCTATCGCCCAAACTTGTTGTAGAAGCTCTCTGCACTCCTTCGTCCTGGGGGGAACTAGGCGATGAAACTTAGCGCAATTCTATTGGGCACAATTCTGTTCGCGGCATTCTCCACCCCGGCGCAGACCAACTTCGCGCAGGTGTCTTTTGCGGCTCCCACATTCGGCGTAACTCCCGCCGTAGCCGCCGTTTCACCGCTAAATTCTGTCTCGCTGGCAGAGCCATTTGCGTCGTCGCCAGCCCTGCCTCCCGCTGCGATGCCGGCCCCCGAGCCAATTCCGCAAGGAGTCCAGGGCGTCTTCGAGAAATACAGCTACGACGTCTACGCCGGCTACACCTTCTTTCGTTTCTATGAAGTTCCGGGCGTCGAATCCAGCATGAACGGCGTCAACGGTTCGTTTGTGTACTGGTATCACGATCGCATCGGCCTGGACGCGGAAGTCTTCGCCACCTACGGCAGCCAGCCCGGCCAGAATTCCTGGCTCGTTACCGGAGCCGTGGGACCCCGCGTGCGCTGGATCAAGCCCAAAGGGATCGATCTCTGGCTCCACGCCCTCGGCGGCGGTACCTACATCACTCCCCAAACGCCCTACGGCGGCCAGACTGCGATCAGCGCCATCGTCGGTGGCGGAGTTGACCTAAACGGCCATCACCGGCACATGGCTATCCGTATCGCGATTGACGGCGTCGCCAGCCACTACTTCCAGACGTTCCAGTTCAGCCCGAAGCTGTCGGCTGGCATCGTCTACAAATTCTAAGGCGACCCAGGGCAGGCCGTAGCCGACGCGTCTCGATTTTATGAATCGCCACCTGTAGCGGCGGGCTTCAGTCCGGCAGGCTTGGTTTTTGCTCTTCACCGAAGCGAGCCGCGGCCGAGCCACCATGGCAGATTTTCATCAAGCCATCATCTAGATGGAATTTCACGTGCTTATTCTTTCCGCGCCTGCCCCGAATAAATTCGGGCTGCATCTAAAGGCAGTAAACAGCAGCTTTTGCGCAGGCACCGGGCTCGTCACATGATCGAATCGCTAAAGCAGGCCAAACGCTTCCTTAGAATCCTCTTCGGATTCACCCTGCTCGCCATCGGCGCCATCATGATCCTCACTCCCGGCCCAGGATGGCTCACCATCATGCTCGGCCTCGGCGTCCTCGCCGCCGAATACGTCTGGGCGCGCCGCCTCCTCGACAAACTGAAAGAACAAGGCCTCCGCCTCCGCGACGTCTTCCTCCCCCGCACCCGCCCAGGCACGGGCCCAGCCTAATCCACCGAATTTCGCTCTCGCAGGGTTCGGCAACCAACCTCACCAACGCATCTCGATGGATGAACCGCCACCTGTAGCAGCGGGCTTTAGCCCGGCAGCTTTGCCTTTACGCTTGGATGACCGCTCACCTGATATGATTCGCCTTGGCACGCTCACACGATCAATTGGGAGACTTGCATGTCAACAGACTGGAAACCAAGATGGCAGGGTAAATGGGTGCTAATCACCGGCGCCAGCGCCGGCATCGGCCTCGAACTGGCCAAACTCCTCGCCGCCAACGGCGCCGACCTGGTCCTCACCGCGCGCCGCACCGACCGCCTGCAACAAATGGGCGCTGACCTGAAGTCCGCCCACAATGTCCAAATCGAAATCTGCCCCGCGGATCTCACCCAGCCCGAAGCTCCGCAGCAGATCTACAATTTCACCACCGCGAAAAAACTCGAAATTGAATTCCTGATCAACAACGCTGGCTTCGGCGCCTTCGGCTACGCCCACGAAATCCCCGCCGAAAAAATGTTGGAAATGATTCAGGTGAATTGCTCAGCGGTCGTCCATCTCACCCGACTTTACGTGCCGGCCATGGTCACGCGTCGTCACGGCGATGTAATGATCGTCGCCTCGCTCGCCGCTTTTCAGCCCCTGCCGTTCAATTCGGTCTACGCTGCCACCAAGGCCTTCGATCTGCTCTTCGCCGAAGGCATCGCCGAAGAACTGCGCCCCTCCGGCGTCAACGTCTGCGCCCTTTGCCCGGGCTCCACCAACACCGAATTTCAAAAGGTGGCCGACCAGCCCGATCGCGTTTTCCGTTCAGCCGAAACCGCCGAAAAAGTAGCGCGCGTGGGTCTGGAAGCGATGGCGGCAGGCAAGAGCTACATCATTTCCGGCTTCATGAATAATGTGATGAAGGAATCCCAACGGCTCGCGCCGCGCAGCTTGGTCAGCAGAATGGCCGCCAACATGATGCGTCCAGACAAATCCTGATAAGCTCCGCAGCCAAACCGTCACCTGTAATCACGACAAGAACGCCCACGCTGTTCACGGTCTCTAGTTTTTTTAGTTGTCATCCCGAGCGCAGCGAGGGACCTTGCTTTAACCGCCTTTGCGGTTGCACAGGGTTAGAAGTTTTGCCTTCGGTGTTGATCCAGAAATTCTGGGGGATGCGAGCTCTTACTTGGGCCAGGCGCGTAAAGCCGTCTGCGCCACGCGCCTCAATTCCGCCCGAGTCGCTCCGCTTTTCGCGCGCACGGCCATCCCGTGCGCAACAGTAAAAACGAAACTCGCTAGATCGCCAGGATTCGCATCCGCGGGGAGGTCGCCTTCCGCTCTCGCCTGCTGTAAGCGTTTGCGCAGCGCAGTTTCAGCAGCCCGTCGCCGCGCTTTGAGTTCGCGCTGAATCGCCTCCGACTCATCGCCACCGGAAAGTGCCGCCGAAACCAAAAGACATCCCGCCGGGCTATGTGGATCGGCAATCGCGTCAACATTGCCCATCAGCAGTCGCTCCACCACCGCGCGCGCCGTCGGCTGGTTCAGCGCCTCCGTCGCAAACTCCGAAATCGTGCACGCATAGCGATCCAGCACTTTGCGAAACAGCTCTTCCTTGTTGCCGAATGTTGCGTACAGGCTGGGACGTTCAATCCCCATCGCCCGGGTCAAATCCGAAAGGGAAGCTCCTTCATACCCTTTCTTCCAGAAAACCTGCAGCGCCGCATCCAGGGCTTCAGTGGTGTCAAAACACCGCGGTCGCCCCACCTGTCCGCAACTCGCGGCTGCTCGGCCGCCCGATTTTCGTGCGCCTACGGCCTTCATCTTCAGCAGCATACGCCTATTTTGTACCAAGCAGTAAAAAATATGAACCCTTCGCCCAGCCCGCCTCATCTTGTAGAGCACGGCATAATAGCGCCGCACAGGAGATCGCCTCAATGGCCCAGAAACTTGCAGGGAAAGTAGCAGTCGTCACCGGCGCATCGAAAGGTATTGGCGCTTCCATCGCCAAGCAACTCGCCGCCGAAGGCGCATCGGTCGTAGTGAATTACGCGTCCAGCAAAGAGGGCGCGGACAAAGTCGTCAACGAAATTACCGGCAAAGGCGGCAAAGCCATCGCGGTCCAGGGCGATGTCTCGAAGCAAGCCGACATCGACCAGCTCTTCGCCGAAACCAAGAAGGCTTACAAAAAAGTCGACATCCTCGTCAACAACGCCGGAATTTACGAGTTCGCTCCGCTCGAAGCCGTCACCGAAGCCAGCTTTCACAAGATTTTCAATCTGAACGTGCTTGGTCTGCTGCTCACAACTCAGGCCGCGGCCAAACAATTTGGTGAAGGCGCCAGCGTGATCAACATTGGCTCGGCCGTCAGCAGCATTACGCCTCCGAATTCTGCGGTCTACACCGCCTCCAAAGGCGCCGTCGACGCCATCACCGGCGTGCTCGCCAAGGAACTCGGCGCGAAGAAAATTCGCGTGAATTCCATCAATCCCGGCATCGTCCAAACGGAAGGGACCCAGTCCGCGGGTTTCATCGGCTCCGACTTCGAGAAGGCGCTCGTCTCCCAGACTCCTCTCGGCCGCGCCGGTCAACCCGACGACATCGGTGCCGTCGCCGTCTTCCTCGCTTCCGACGATTCGCGCTGGCTCACCGGCGGCCAAATTATCGCCTCCGGCGGCCTGCGCTAATCCGCTAACGCAAATACAAACGGGCCGAATCGATTTCGATTCGGCCCGTATGCTGTTGGCTCTTCGCCTTAGCTTGTCATCCCGACGAGGGATCTCTCTTCGATGTAGCTCGACTCAATTTTCTAGTGCGTCATGATCCGCACAAAAAGATCGTCAAATTTCTTCTCGTCCACTTCCATTTGCACGCTCGCCGGATTCAAGTGCGCCGGCGGAACCAAATGGCTCGCCCACTTTACCCGGTCCGGCGGGTTGGGCCCGCTGTAAGGCAAAAAGAACTTCGGCATCCCATCCGGCTGTTTCCAGACCATGGTGTAACCGTATTTCGGCCCATGGCTGATGTCGACATCCAGATACATCGTCTCCGATTTCTTGATCACCGCCGGATCGATCAGCGACGCCACCATCACTTCGTCCCACATCATCGACCACATCGACGTCCCCGCCGGTGGCGGAGCATCCAAATAAATTTTCTTCACGTGCTCCGCCAGCGGCCCGCCCGCCTTCACGATACGCTCCATCAGCGCCGCGCTCGACCACGCCTGGGCCCCGGCCTCGAACGGACTCACCACGATTTCCTTCCACGGCTCGTGCAATACAATCGACGCCGCCTCCGGATCCCACCACCAATTCAGTTCCGGCCCGCCGTCCGAACTTCCGCCCATGATGTAAATCGCCTTCACCTGCGCCACGATCGTCGGATCCATCCGCACCGCCACCGCAACATTCGTCAGCGGCCCCGCGCAGTACAGCACCACCTCGCCCGGGTTCGCGTGAATCGTGTCGATGATGAAATCCGCCGCGCGCCCCGCCCGCGCCTTCACCTTCGGATATCCGCCCGGCGGCGCCCAGGTCTCGCTCGCCTTCGGCGCATCCGGATTGAACGATCCGTGCCATCCGACGTACGACCCGTGCAGCGCTTCGCGCAGTTCCACCTCGCGTGGCGTATTCACCAGAGGATTTTCCGCGCCTTTGATCACCGGCACATCCGTCCGTCCCGCCTGCTCCGTGGCCCACAAGGCAAAAACCGTCGCTGGCTCGACCCACTGGTCGCCGCTGACCGTCGTGATCCCCAGCAAATCAATTTCCGGCGCGCGTAGCAGCATCAGCAACGAAAGCAAATTCGTTCCCTGCGGCCCGCCGCTATCCTGATCCGCAATCACTTTGATTTTTTTCTGCTGGCCAGACAAGGAGGGAACCACGAAAAACGTCGCAACCAGAATGCACAGCGCTGCGCAGACCAGGGCCCGAGAATGCACTTTCAATTTTGACGCTCCGTGGGTCGTAAACCTCTTCGTCACGAGCGACGAACTATTCTTCGTCGTCCGTCTGCGCCTTCACCAGCCGCTCGATCACCGCCATATCTTCCAGCGTCGTCGTATCGCCCGACACCGCGCCCTTCGTCGCCAGCTCCCGCAGCAACCGGCGCATGATTTTTCCACTGCGCGTCTTTGGCAGCAGCGGCGTAAAACGCACATCCGCCGGTCGGGCAATCGAGCCGATCATGTTCGCGACATGATCCATCAGCGTATCGCGCAATTCCTTCGAAGGCTCAAAACCCGTGCGCAGCGCCACAAAACAAACAATCGCTTCGCCCTTGATTTCATCCGGTCGCGCCACCACCGCGGCCTCCGCTACCGCCGGATGGCTCACCAGCACGCTTTCGATTTCCATCGAGCTCAGCCGGTGCCCGGCCACTTTGATCACATCGTCCACGCGCCCCAGCACCCAGATGTAGCCGTCCTTGTCGCACTGCGCTGCGTCCCCCGCGAAATACACTCCCGGAATCCGGGTCCAATATTCCTTCGCATAGCGCTCATCGTCGCCGTAAATCGTGCGCAGCATCGAAGGCCACGGCCGCTCGATAATTAAATATCCTGTCTCGCCGGGAGCCACCGATTCACCTTTCATATTCACCACGCGCGCCGCAATCCCCGGCAGCGGCAACGTCGCCGAGCCCGGCTTCGCCGGCGTCGCGCCCGGCAAAACCGAAATCATGATCGACCCGGTTTCGGTCTGCCACCACGTGTCCACGATCGGGCAGCGATTTTTTCCAATCGCTTCGAAATACCATTTCCACGCCGCCGGATTGATCGGCTCACCCACCGTTCCCAGCAAACGAAGGCTGCTGATGTCATGCGGCGTGATCCATTCCATGCCCCACGCCATAAACGCCCGAATCGCCGTCGCCGAGCTGTAGAAAATCGAAACTTTATACCGATCGATGATTTCCCAGAAGCGGTCCTTGCGCGGAAAATCCGGCGCGCCCTCATACATCACGATGCTCGCGCCATTTGAGAGCGGCCCGTAAATCACGTAGCTGTGCCCGGTCACCCATCCGATATCCGCCGTACACCAGTACACGTCATCGTCCTTCATGTCGAATACCAGCCGCGTGCTCCAGGTGCATTGCACCAGGTATCCTGCCGACGTATGCAGCACCCCTTTGGGTTTTCCGGTTGTCCCGCTGGTGTAAAGAATGTAAAGCGGGTGCTCCGCGTCAAAGGGCAGCGCGATACATTCCTTCTCTGCCTTTTCTTCCAGCTCGTGCCACCACAGATCGCGCCCTTCTTTCCACTTCACCTCTTGTTTGGTCCGTTGCACCACGATCGATTTCTGCACGGTAGGACATTTTTCCAGCGCAGCGTCCGCCGTATCTTTCAGCGCCAGCATTTTCCCCCGCCGGAAACTTCCGTCCGCAGTCACCAGAATTTTCGCCTTGCAGTCCGCTATGCGATCCGCCAGCGCCGTCGCGCTGAACCCGCCGAACACCACCGAATGCACCGCGCCGATGCGGGCGCTGGCCAGCAGGGCCACCGCGATCTCCGGAATCATCGGCATGTAAATCGCCACACAATCCCCAGCCTTCACGCCCAAACCTTGCAGCACGTTCGCAAATTTGCAGACCCGCTCGAACAGCTCGGCGTAGGTCAGTTGCAGCGTCGACCCGTCCTCGGCCTCCCACATTAACGCCGGCTTGTTCCCGTTTTTCTCCAGGTGCCGGTCTAGGCAGTTGTACGAAACGTTCAGCTTGCCGCCCACGAACCATTTCGCGTGCGGCGGATTCCATTCGAGGGTTTTCTTCGGCGGCTCCGCCCATTCGATCAGCTGGCCTTGCTCCGCCCAGTACGCCTCCGGATCGGCTTTCGCCTCGGCATACAGTTCGCGATACTCCTCCAGCGACTTGACGTGCGCCTTCTTGCTGAATTCTTCCGGCGGAGGAATCGGTTTCTCGTCCAGTACGTGCGGATCAAACTCCTGCATGATTCCTCCAAGGTGGCCGGGGAAGGTATTTTCGAGTCGGACCTACGGTATTGAAACTAAGTGCATTGGTCAAGACGGTGACGCGATGCGTGACGGGTCAGTTTATGGCCACGCGTTTACCGGGAGTTATCCGATAGGTCGCCGGGAGTCCACTCACCCTGTCACCCAAAGGTCACAACGTCGAACGTTGAATTAAACTGGTCTCCATGAGGGATTTCCTAGGCGATCTGGGTGTCTTTCGGTTCGGATCGGCAATTGTAACGATGGTTCTTATCGTCCGCGAGGTTCTGCCGCCCTTTAGTCTTTCGCGAAAGGTTTGGGCGGCAGTAGAAATTGCATCCCGAAATAGCCCACAAAATAGGGTTGGCCATTCCGTGCTCCTTCCACACTTCTTCCGGCCATCAGCAGCAGAATAAACGGTGGATGAATCTTGTATCGCGCGCCAATGCCGATCGTGTCCGAATTGGCCGCGGGATGAAACGTGCCCACCGCGTAGAACTCCGCATCCATTTCCAAATTCTTGGTGAAATCGTGACCCGCCACAATTCCCGCCAGGTATCCGTCGCTGCCTAAATGCACGAAGTTGTACCCCACCTCCCCATTCAGGTTCAGCGGCCCCAGCTTCTTCGAAAATTCCATCGGCAGGATCAAACTCGCGCCTCGCGGGGTAATCCCGCGGTCCACCGAACTGTTCGGATTGTTGAGCGAAACCTGCGGGAAGACCGAAATCGCGAACCCGCTTTCCTCGTTATCGTAAAACCGCCATTTCAAACCGAGCTGGTCTTGCCCCAGCCCGAATCGCGTACCCCCGGCAGCATCGTTCACCCGCAGATAAGCGTTCTCGAACGTCAGCTGAATCCGGTCTCCCAGTCCGAAATTGATATCGACATCGGGAGTGTGCGTGATGGAGTTAGCGTTAAAGAGGAACGGCATGTAGCCCAGGTTGATTTCCCACTGCTTGTTCCCGGGCGTGCCGGGGTCGTTGGTGTAATAGGGAGGTCCCCCTTGCGCATGGGTGCCGCTCGCGAAGCACGCGAAATAAACGGCCAGAATTGCGCCTAGCCGAATCGTTTGATTGACCCAATGGATAAGGAATGTCACGCCGTCCATTCTATCGCTGCAATGGCTTGGCTCTTCACCAACGTACCCCCGCTTTTTTCAGCTTGGAATTCCAGGCTCCCGGCTTGTTGTTGTGTACTTTTGCTGAATATATACCGATGTGTTACCGTGCATGGCTTTCGTGCGGGGCCTCAAGTCGGCCCGACCAGGAGGGAGGCATGCAAGTCCGGTATCGCGCATCACTCGCAACGATCAGTGCCTTGGTCGTTGCCAGCCTCGCGGTCCTCGCCGCGAATTCCTGCACTCCTTTCGGACTCACCTGCATTTCCAATCGAAAATGGCTAGCGGGATTAGAAACCCCCGTAACCCGCACAAAACAAACGTCCGAGGTGGTTTCTAATCGCGACATTTCGCCACGTTTCCTGCTCAAAACGAGTTCACTCTCCACCGCTTTCCGGACTCTCGTTACCGCCGCGTCGCCCACATTTAAATGGAACTTTCCGGCCCCGCGGGGAGAATATGTAACGACACGCGCGACGGGCCGTCCAACCTTTTAACCATGGCCATTGGAGTCGAAACGATCGATGACGCGGTCCTCCTCCGCCGTATGCTGGCGGGTGATGAGGATTCGTTTACGCTGCTCTACCGGCGTAAGCATCCGGCCATCTATCGGTTTGCCCTGCATATGAGCGGCAATTCCGGTGTCGCCGAGGACGTTACTCAGGAAGTCTTCATGACCCTGATCCGCGACGCCAAGCGGTTCGACCCGGCCTTAGGCACTCTCGGCGGTTTTCTTTTCGGCATCGCCCGCAATCATTTGCGCCGCCGCTGGGATCAGGACCGTGGCGCCGTCCCGCTGCCTGGAACGGCCGAAGAACTCGACGCCATCATGCTCAGCCACGTCGGCCGGCGCAACGGCGGATTGAGCAACGGGAACGGTAACGGAAATGGGCATCACGTCGCGCCTTTTCCGGACCACAGCGACGAACTGGTTTCGCGCGAAAACATTCGCCGCGTCCGCCAGGCCATCGCCACCCTGCCGGAAAATTATCGGGAAGTGGTGGTCCTTTGCGAAATGGATGAAATGAGCTACGAAGATGCTGCCGCGGTGTTGGAATGTCCGATTGGGACGGTCCGCTCGCGGTTGCATCGCGCCAAATCAATGCTGACGGAAAAATTGCGTGAAGCCGAACATTCGCCGGTGTCGCGCAAATCGGCGGTGGGACGATGAATCGAGAAAACGAAAGTCTGGAAGGCGAGCCCATGAACTGCTTGGAGTTTCGCGAACTACTGCACGAACTTGACCGCCCGGGCACTCGCGGCGCTGCCCAGCTTGATACCGCGATGGCTCACGCCGAAGGCTGCGGCGACTGCGGTGTTCTGCTGGTCGAAGAAGAATCGCTCGGCTTTGCCTTGCAGAAGATCGCGCAAGAAACGACCCGGATGCCCGGCGCGTCGCGCGTGGAGGCCGAGCTACTGAAGGCTTTCAGGCAAGAAGTGAAACCAGTGTCGCTCGAGACGATTCCGATGCGTCCGGGCATGCGTTGGGGAGTCATTGCGCTGGGAATTGCGGCGGCTATGCTTCTGGTTCTGGGTACAGTGATCTATCAGCGCAATCTGGCAAAAGCACCCGACGCTCCGGCCGTCAATGCTGTGACGAATCCGTCGGCGAAGCCCGTCGATTCTCAATCGCCGCAATCACCCGTATCCGCTGCGCAAAATTCAAAGGCAAACCCGACTGCGAATCGGGTTGCTGTAAATGCGTCCACCACGACCAAACCACCTTCGGCTGCCGGCGACGCCGAGCCGACGGAATACGCCACCGCGTTCGTTCCGTTGCCCTACGCCGATGATCCTGCGGCGCTGGAAGGTGGTTCGGTGGTTCGCGTGACGCTGGCCCGATCCGTGCTGGAGTCTTACGGCCTGCCGGCCGAAGGATTGGGCGCCGGCGACCGCGTGACCGCGGACATGATCGTGAGTGAAGACGGTACGCCGCAAGCCATTCGCCTGGTGTCCGTCGCGGATTAGGTCATGAACGTTTGGCCGTCGATCGAGTGTAAGAATGTTGTCGGAGGGGAAGCATGTGGAATGACGCTGCGGTGAAAACGACCACCAGAAAGTTCGCGTCTGGTATTTTGCTTGCGGCAGGCGCCTTGGCGCTTTGCGCCGCGAACAGCGGGGTCGCTCACGCTCAGAATGCGCCAGCCACGCCGCCTCCGCCGCCGTCAGACGTCATGTACGAAAGGGTTGGCCACGGGCCCATGCCCCCGGACGCCATCGAATTTGTTGGATTCCAGGCTGGCCTGAACGACAAAGTTGTGAATGGAGCGCCGTTCAGCGCGACCATCAACACTCAAGCCACCCAAACGCTCGCGGATGGAAATCAGATTCAGCACACGTCCACCGGATCGCTGGCGCGCGATAGCCAGGGACGCACCCGCCGCGATATGACTTTGCCCTTCGGCCCTTGGGCCGATTCCGGCAAGCCCGCTCCTCATGTCGTTTTCGTGAACGACCCGGTGGCCAGCGCGCGTTACTTGCTCGACACGGATGCTAAAACCGTGCGGAAAATGCAGGTGCCAACCGGTGACTCGGCCGGCAAGGATCGTCACGAGCGTGAGGCTGCAAAAGCCACCGAGGAAAGCGAAACGGTCACCACGTCGTTGGGAACTCAGATGGTCGGCGGAGTTTCCGCCGAAGGTACTCGCTACACCCGCACCATTCCCGCCGGGCAGATTGGTAACGCTAAGCCAATCGTCATTATCACCGAGCGCTGGTATTCACCCGACTTGCAAATGTTTGTGATGACCAAACACACCGACCCGCGCATGGGTGAAACCACGTTTCAAATGACGAATATTCAGCGCCAGGAGCCCGCGGGCACGCTGTTTCAAGTACCCGCGGACTACACCGTGCAGCAAGGCGGTGGCCGCGGCGAAAGACGTTCCCGCCCAGCTCTGCCGCCTCCGCCCGTCGAGCAGTAACCTTATTGGGTGGCTTAACAACGCGGGAGACAGTTTTTGAAATTTAGCGAAAATAAAATTCGGGTCATCCCGAGCAAAGCGAGGGATCTGCTTTTTGCGATCAAGAGCGGTGAAGAATAGTGCTGAGGCAGTTTAACGGAAAAAGCGATGTTTAAGAATGTTGGGTCGCGCGATCGAGCAATTCGACCACATGCAAAACTTCTTGCCCGGTCTTGCGCATCGCCGCTCCTGCGCGCAACTGCAAAATGCATCCAGGATTGGCCGTAACAATGATTTGCGCCTGCGTTTGTTTCACCGCATCCATCTTCAAGCCAAGCAATTCCATCGACGTCTTATTTTCCGTGACGTTATAAACCCCCGCCGAACCGCAGCACTGTTCCGACATCGGCATCTCCACGAATTCAACGCCCGGAATCGCGCGAATCAATTCCCGCGGCGCCGCGCTGATCTTCTGCCCGTGCACCAGATGGCACGAATCCTGATACGTCACGCGAGCGGCCACGGATTTCAGCGGCGCACTCAATCCAAGTTCCGCCAGAAACTCATTCACGTCCCGAACTTTGGCCGAGAACTTCTTGGCCCGCGCTTCCTGATCCGGGTCCGCCGTAAACAGCAGTGGGTATTCCTTCAGCATCGAGCCGCAACCGGAAGCATTGTTGATGATCGCGTCAAAGTCATCAGGGTCGAACGCGGAGAAATTCCTTTGAGCCAGGTCCCGCGCCACTTCGCGAACACCGGCGTGGGCCGCCAGCGCCCCGCAGCACGCTTGATCAGCCGGCACCACGACCTCGCAGCCATTGGCCTGCAGTACCCGAATCGTGGCGCGGTTCAAATCGCTGAACGTGACCTGCGCGACGCAGCCCGCGAAGAAAGCCACCCGTGCCCGCCGCAGGCCCTTTGCCGGGAACGCCTTACCCAGCTCGCTAAAGAAAAAATCGGAGTCAATGCGCGGCAGCAGCCTTTCCTGATTCTGCAAACCGAGCAGACGCAGAATTCCAGTTGCGCGCGCGATGCTCGCCAAGCCCGAACGCTGGTAGAGCTTCAACACGCTGGCGGCCAGCGCAATCCGGCGTGGGTAGGGCAGAAGCTTACGATAGACGAAATCGCGCGCCATGCGCGACGCGAGTGGCCGCTTGTATTTCTGCTCGATCTGGGCCCGCGCGAGCTCCAGGATTTTTCCGTACTCCACGCCGGACGGGCAAACCGTCTCGCAGTTGCGGCAATTCAAACAGCGATCGATATGGGTAACGAAAGTCTCACCGATTTCGAGGCGCCCCTGATCGACCAGCGCCATCTGCCGGATGCGCCCGCGAGGCGAGTCCGCTTCCTGACCCCACAGACGATACGTTGGACAATTGTTGGCACACAGCCCGCAATGCACGCAGCGCGAGTAGTCCGCGTACTCCGGATTATCGACTCCGGAAAATCCACTCAGGGTCAGCTGAAATTCGCGCTGCGCTTCCTCGTGAGTTTGCGGCAGATTCGTATTTGTCGGAGAACCAGACATCAGCTCAGAGTCCTCCGACGAAGCGGCCGGGGCTGAGGACGCCCTGCGGGTCGAATACTGTTTTTATTTTTTGCATTTGGGGGAAGTTTGGATTTTCGAGTCCCCAGATTTTTAGGCGTGTCTTCCAAACGGTGGGGCACCACGGAATCGAGGACTGGCCGCCAAGCCTGCCGCACGCGTCCTGCATGGTATTGGTCGCGTTTTCGATGCGTTTTCTGGTTTCGTCATCTTGCGCGGTAGGTAGCAGCGCAAAATAAACGATTCCCAGTCCACGCGCGAGCGCGGCCCAAGGAAGGGAATTCGATTCCGCGGCCTGTTGTGCGACGGTCAAAGCCTCGTTCATTCGAGCCGGCAACACGGTCATTTTGACGATGGTGGCTGCGGGCGAGGACGCGAGCGCGATGGGAATGAACTCGCGTTTGCGGGTCCACGCGGCGTTTAGATTCTCGGCGAGAACCGTGACATCCGTCGCGCCGGAGTCTTGCGCGATGCGCCGCAAGTCTGTTTCGTAACGCGCCAGGACCTTTTCGTTTCCGGCATAGCCTACGGTGACCGACCATTCCGTGGACGAGAGAATATTCGGCGGCAGCGGTGCGGCCTCTAAACGCGTCGCCGCGTCACCTACGAAAAGTTCCGCGCAGCGTGGACTCAAAATGTCCAACGTAATCGGGGTGAGCGACGATTTGGCGATTCGATTACGCAGGTCACACGCCTGCGCGGCAGAACGAAAGTGTGCAACGAATCCGCGAGGGGAAATCGGCAGTGGAAAGGTTTTGAAGTTTAAACTGGTGATGACGCCTAGCGTGCCCAGCGAACCGATCATCAGTTTGTGGATGTCGTAACCGGTGACATTTTTTACGACGCGGCCGCCGCTTTTGGCGGAGACACCTTCGCCAGTTACAAATTCCAGTCCAAGCAAAAAATCTCGCGCGGTGCCGTAGAACTGGCGCAGCGGGCCATCAACTCCGGAAGCAACAATGCCGCCCACGCTGGTTTGGCGCAAAAACGGAACCGCGAGAGGAAGGAACTGGCCATGCTGGGCGAGCTCTTTGGCAACCTTAAGCAGCGGTGCGCCGGCTTCGACGCTGAGCGTCAAGTCGCCGGGATCGTAGGCGATGATTTTATTCAGCGCCGACATGTCGAGCGCGAGATCGTAGCGCCTGGGCGGTAAGCCGATGTTCAATTTCGTGCGGCCGGCGGAAGCGATCACACTAAGTTTCTCCGAGCCTGCGAATTTCACGATTTCCGCTACGTGGGCTTTGGATTCGGGCCGGAGCACTGCGGCCGGACGCATACCATCGATTTCGAAAGAAGCGAGTTGTTCAGTTTCGATACTGACGTTTGGGGAGCCGACGAGGTCGGCGAGACGCGAATGCGAAGTGGTTCCCGTGGCGGTCATGCGGCCGGTACGCCGGGAGCATTTGGCGGCTGCGGCGCCGTGCCATGCGCCGGAAGCGGGCGGATGTGAATTTCGCCGCATCCTTTTTTCGAAGGAAAAATCTTGTCGGGATTCAACAGCCCGCTGGGGTTGAATGCGTCGCGGACGCGGCTCATTACGCCAAGCTCCGCTTCGGTGAAAAGCAGCGGCATCAGGCGATCTTTTTCCATGCCGACGCCATGTTCACCGGTGATGGCGCCGCCCATGTCGATGCAGAATTTTATGATCTCGTCGGACGCGGCGATCACGCGGCGGAACTGGTCCTGGTCGCGCGCGTCAAAAAGAATCAGGGGATGCAGATTGCCATCACCGGCGTGAAAAATGTTGCCGATCTGAAATCCATATTTCTTGCCGATTTCGTTGATGTGACGGAGCGTGGCCGGCAGTTTGGTGCGGGGGATCACGCCGTCCTGCACGTAATAGGTAGCCGAGAGGCGACCGACCGCGCCGAAGGCGTTCTTGCGGCCTTTCCACAGCAGGTCGCGCTCGTGCGCATCACGAGCGACGCGAACTTCGCGCGCGTGATGTTTGCGGCAAATCTCCGCGACGTCTTCGGCGTGCTGCTCGGCTGCTTCTTTCACGCCGTCGACTTCGAGAAGCAAGACCGCCGCACAATCGAGCGGGAATCCGGCGTGGACGTAGGCTTCGACGGCGCGAAGCGTCCAGCCGTCGAGCATTTCGCACGCCGCGGGGGTGATGCCGCGCCCGGTGATATCCACTACGGTTTCGGTAGCGTCATCTAGAGTTTCAAAAACAGCTAACAGCGTCTTTACGGTTTCGGGCAAGCGCGTCAGCTTGACGGTGATTTCGGTGATCAGCGCGAGGGTGCCTTCGGAGCCGACGAAAAGTCCCATCAAATCGTAGCCGGTGGAATCGAGCGCCGGATTTCCGATGCGCACGAGTTCGCCAGTGGGAAGAACGGCTTCGAGAGACAAAGTGTGGTTGGTGGTGACCCCGTAGGCGAGCGTGTGCGGGCCTCCGGAATTTTCGGAGACGTTGCCGCCGATGGTACAGGCCTTCTGGCTGGAGGGATCGGGCGCGAAATGCAAGCCCGCGTGCGCGACGGCCGCGCTGAGATCGGAATTCACGACCCCGGGCTGCACGGTCGCGCGCTGATTTTCGAGGTCGATATCGAGAATGCGTTTCATGCGCGAAAAAACGGTAAGGATGCCGCCGTTGCGGGCCAGCGCGCCACCGGAAAGACCAGTGCCGGCGCCCCGGCCGATGAGCGGGGTCTGATATTGATTGGCGAGTTTCACGATTTGCTGAACATGCGCGGTCTTCCGCGGGAAGACGACGCAAGTGGGACGCGCGATTTCTACGGAACCATCGTATTCGTAAAGCAGCAGTTCTTCGGGGCGATGGAGAACGGCATCATCGCCAAGCAGAGACTTCAGGTCGCGAAGGAGTTCCGTTTTCATTCATGGGGCGCGGCGAAGTGCGAATGGCGCGCTGGTGGTCAGTATAGGTGGCCGTCGCAAGAGCCGTCAACGAGAGCCAGGCCCAACCGAAGCGATGGTTGCGAGAGGTTGATCGGGTATGCTACTCAATCTGAGCGACTGAGTAAAATGCGCGCCGATTGCGGCCGGGGGTTCAGGCGAGGTTGGAATGGCGAGTAAGCCGAAAATTCTGGTGACAAAACTTCTGTTCTCCGCGGCGCGAGCCGTGCTGGATAAGACTGGCGAAATCGACTATTGGGCGGGACCGGAAGCGATTCCGAGGGCGGAGCTACTGAAACGAGTTGCCGACAAGGATGCGTTGGTCTGCCTGCTGAATGACAAGATCGATGCGGAGCTGCTGGCGGCAGGGCCGCAGCTGCGGATCGTGGCGACGGTCTCGGTGGGTTACGACAACATCGATGTTCCGGCCTGTACCGCGCGAAAAGTCATCGCGACCAATACTCCGGGAGTGCTGGACGACACCACGGCAGATCTCGCATGGGCGTTAATGCTAGCCATCGCGCGCCGGCTGGTCGAAGGGGATGCGTGGGTGCGTTCCGGAAACTGGCGCGGGTTTTCGATGGATCACCTGTTAGGCGCAGACGTGTACGGAAAGACGCTGGGAATTATCGGATTTGGGCGCATCGGAAGATGCGTCGCGAAGCGCGGGCTTGGTTTTGGAATGCGGGTACTGTATTCCGGGAGCAAGCGTGCGCCGGTTGACGTGGAGAAAGAATTGAATGCGGAGTTTGTGGAGCAGGACAGACTGTTCAATGAATCGGATTTTGTAAGTTTGCATGTGCCGCTAAACCCGCAGACTCGGCATCTGATCTCGAAGGAAAATCTGGAGAAGATGAAGCGCACGGCGTTTTTGATCAATACATCCCGCGGCCCGGTGGTGGATGAGGAAGCGCTGGCGGAGGCGCTGGAAAACAAAATCATTGCGGGCGCGGCTCTGGATGTCTTCGAGCATGAGCCGAAAATTAATCCAAAACTGACGGCGCGGCGCGACGCGATCCTGGCGCCGCACATTGGAAGCGCCACGGTCGAGACCAGAACGCGGATGATGGTTTTGGCGGCGCAAAACGTGGCCGCTTTCTTTGACGGCCGAACACCGCCAAATGCGTTGAACAAGGATGCGCTGGGGTTGAAATGACCGCGATGGAACACGATTTGAAAACGGTGGCTCGGCGAATTTTTCAGCAAACGCTGGCGGCGATTGATATTCAGGCCGCGATCGCGAGACGACTGGAGCGAGACGGAACACGGATTCGCGCGGGAGCGGAGTACATTGACCTGCGTGAGTTTCGCGAGATCGTGGTGATTGGGTTTGGCAAGGCATCGGTGGCGATGGCGGAAGGGTTCCAGTCCGTGGTGGCGCCGGATTTTCGCGTCGACGGAATCTTGGTTAGCCCGAAACCCGTGACGGGCGGCGCGCTGCGCGAATGGAAATCGTTCGTGGGGGGACATCCGCTTCCCACCGCCGAAAGTTTTGCGGCAGGCCGGGCAATTTTGGACCGCATGGCGAGGTGCGACGAGCGTTCGCTGGTGGTGTTTTTGATTTCCGGTGGCGGGTCGTCGATGGTGGAGCAGCCGCTCGATACCGGCGTTGGTCTGGCAGATTTTCAGGCGCTGCACTCCGCCCTGGTAACCTGCGGCGCGCCGATCGAGGAAATCAATGTTGTGAGGAAACATTTGTCAGCGACGAAAGGCGGACGGCTGGCGGCAGCTGCGCCGAACTCGCTGAAGCTGACCCTGGCCCTGAGCGACGTGCCGAGTGGATATGAGTCGGCATTGGCCTCGGGACCGACTCTGCCGGATCCGAGTACGGTCGCGGACGCCGAACGAGTAGTGAACCATCCCGGAGTGATGAACGGATTGCCCCCGGCAATTCGGGAAATATTCGCGGAACATCGGCTGAAAGAAACTCCGAAGGAAAATGATCGCGTATTTGCACGAAATATCTTTGAGTTGTTGCTGGGCGAGCACGATTTGGTGCACCGAGCGCATCACTGCTCGGAGGCCGAGGGGATTCGATGTATGGCCGACAATCAGACGGACGGCTGGACGCTGGAGAGAGCGGCCGATGAATTGCTGGCGCAATTAACAGCGCTGCAGCGCGATTGTCCCGGCAAGCGGGTGGCGATTCTGTCGGGCGGGGAAGTGAGCAGCCCGGTCACGGGAGACGGAATTGGCGGGAGAAACTCAGCTTTTGTTTTGACCTGCGTGCCGAAAATTGCGGGAAAGAAAATCGTGGTGCTAAGTGCCGGAACAGACGGGATCGATGGAAACAGTCCGGCGGCTGGAGCGGTAGCCGACGGCGAAACGCAATCGCGAGCGGCGCGAGTTGGCATGGATCCGGCCGAGTATTCTCGGCGGAGCGATGCCTACAATTTCTTTGCGAAACTTAATGACGCGATTGTGACTGGGCCAACCGGAAATAATCTGCGCGACTTGCGCATAATTATTTCCGGATAAAGTAGCGAGCGGCCGCGATTTTTCGTTCTAGTTTGCGGCTGGTGGCGTCGCACCGGCGCCACTCGCCGGCACCGCAGCCTTAGCCTTGATCGCATCGATCTGCGACTGCACCAGCGGCGCAGTTCCGAGACTCAAATCTCCCGATTTGATAAGCGCCTCGAGTGCGGGAATCGCGTCAGGATCGCCACGCTTGGAAAGCGCGAAGATCGTGGCGAACTTGATATCGATGTAGGGTTCCTGCAAATAGGAAACCAACGTTTGCGTGATCTTCTTGTCCTTAGGATCGAGTCCCGCGAGGGCGCTGATGGCGGCGCTGCGCGTTTCGAAATCCTTACCGGTAGCGGACCATTCGAGAAGAACAGGAATGGCGCGATCGTCGCCGAGCGAGCCCAGGCCTTCGAGCCCGCCGTTGCGCAAAGTGTCGTCGGGAGAATCGGAGTTCACTGCCGCAACTAGCGTGTCATAGGCGTTCGCCGTTTTAATTTCACCCAAGGCGTTCAAGGCGGCGGCGCGGACGTGGTAAGCGCTATCGTTTTTAGCGATGTCGATCAACCTGGGGCCGAGCGATGGGTCGCCGGCGAATTCGCCCAGTTGTTCAACGGCAACTTCGCGGACCCAGGGTTTTTCGTCGGAGAGTCCGGCGATAATCTGTTTTTCCGCGTCGGGCCCACCGATTTTTCCCAAGGCCTTCAGCGATTCCGAACGAATGCCCCAGAAGGGGTCGTGCTGGGCTGCATTGCCGAGTGCGACGACGACGTCCGGATTATCCTTTATCTGCGCCAGCGCGACCGCAGCATCGGCTCGGTCGGAAATATCGATGGCATTTTTGAGCTGGTAAATCAGCGCGGAAGCGTCTTTTTTGAATTCGACCGACTTGAGAACGTTGTCGCCCTTGTCGAACAGAACCATAAGTGGAGCGGACGGCGATGCCAGAGTAAAGGTTTCTTCGGCCTGAGTGACCTCGATCGGGTGATTGTTGCGGCCGGTTGCCGTGGTGATTTCCACGTTCACCGGCATGTCGAAGAGATCGACCATGCCTTCGACTTTCTGGGTCTGTTTGACGAGCAGTTTGATCTGGTGCGCGGAATTGTCGTAGGTGTAGCTGACTTCGTATTTCGGGGCACCGGCGCGCCAAATCCATTCATGAAAGAATTTGTCGACATTGGTGGCCGTGGATTGATCGATGGCCTTTTCGAGATCGGCGGTGACCACGTTCTGATTGCGATTGGTTTCCAGGTAATAGTGCAGGGCACGGAAGAAATCCTGGTCGCCGAGCTTGGTGCGCAACATTTTCAGAACCCAGCCGCCCTTGGTGTATTCGTTGCCGGCGTATTCGATGCCGTCCGTGAAATTGCGCTGCACAATGGGAACGGGATAGAGACGCTTTTGGCGGAACCAATTATTTTGTTCGCGCCAAAATTCGTAGGCGACTTCGTCGGCGCCATAATGTTGCTCGGTCCAGTAATGCTCGAAGTATGTCGCGAAACCTTCATTAAGCCAGATGTTGGCCCAGTCGCGGCAGGTCACCAGATCTCCGAACCATTGATGAGCGAGTTCGTGGGAATCGAGACTGTCCGAACCCTCGCGCTCCTCGGCGGCCAGCTTCGGGTGGACCAGGCCGCGGGAGGTAAGCGTGGTGGCGCTGGTATTTTCCATGCCGCCCTCAACGAAATCGTTGACGGAAGTTTGCGCGTATTGGGCCCAGGGATATTTCACGTCGAGCTTTTCGGAGAAGAGCGTGATCATCTCCTTGGTGCGGGAAAAGGTTGAATCGATTTTGGATTCTTCGCCGCGCGGGACCACGTAGCGCACCTGCATGCCGTTCCACGAATCCTTCTGCTCCACGAATTCGCCAGCGACCACCGAAATCAGGTACGTCGAGAGCGGGAGAGATTGTTTCCAATCCCAGGTTTTCATGCCGTCGGATTCAGTTTTCACGCCGAGCAAGTCGCCATTGGAGATCGTGATCCAGGCGGCCGGTACGGTGACCAGCATTTCGGACGTGGTGCGGTTGTTGGGATAATCGTAGATCGGAATGTAATAGCGGGTATCTTCGGCTTCGCCTTGGGACCAGACTTCTTTAGGGCGATTGGGATAATTTTTGTCGGGAAGCACGAAGTAGAGGCCTTTTTTCGGCTGGCCGTCGTAGCGAATGAAAACTTCGTGCTTGTCGCCGCGCTTGGAAGGAGTCGCGAGCTGGACGATTAGATTATTGGGCGTTACTGAAAACTTGGTGTCCTGGCCATCGAGAGTTACCGCCTGAATATTGAGGTCGACGGAGTCGAACTTGATTTGCGAGAGGCCGTCGCGAAACATCGACAGGGAGTGAGTGACTTCGCCGCGCACTTTGCGCCGATCGGTGTCGAACCAGAGATGTGTTTTCACGTTGCGCAAATCGTAGTCGCGGCTGCGGGCGTAGGGTTCATCGGCGCGGCCCAGCAGCGGAAACAGGGCTAGGGCCGAGGCGACCAGCGCGCAAGCGAAAATGGCAGACAGCGAACGACTACGGCGAACGTGAATCATTATTTCTCCTCAGGTCCCCGGAGGGAACTACGTGGTGCGGCAAAACGCAAAATTATAATACGTAAAGGGCGAATATACGGTTTCGTAGCACTTCACTTTGATGCAGACAGTTGGTTACAGGAGGCCTTTGATCAGGCCGCCATCGACCTGAATGGTGGTGCCGTTCATAGAGCTGGCGCGCTCGGAACAAAGAAACGCGACTAAGGCGGCGAATTCATCGGGACGCGAGAGGCGCCCGATGGGCACGGCTGCGGCGGATTGCTTCTCAATTTCTGCGATGGTTACGCCCGCATCTTTGGCGCGCTTTTCGAAGAGTTCTCCGAGCCGGTCGGTCAGCGTGTAGCCGGGGCAGACGTTGTTCACGGTGATGCCGTCAGCACCGTACTCATTGGCCAGAGTCTTGGCCAGGCCCGCGACGCCGGCACGCAGGCAATTCGAGAGCATCAGGCCGTCGATGGGCTGCTTCACTGAAATGGAAGTGATGGTGATCAGGCGGCCCCAGTGGTTGCGCTTCATGCGGGGCAAAACTTCGCGCGCGAAGAAAACATTGCTGAGCAAGGTGAGGTCGACGGCGGCGCGCCATTCGTCGAGCGAAAGGTCCGCGAATTTTTTCGAAGGCGGCCCGCCGGCGTTGGTGACGCAGATGTCGACGCGGCCGAATTTTTTGTCCACGGCATCGACGAACGCGGATACGGCTTCGGGCTTGGTTACGTCCACCGCGCGCCAGAAAACGGGACGGCCGGTCGCGGCTTCCATCTCCTTCGCGGTTTGCTCCAGATCTGCCGCGGTACGAGCGCAGATCGCGATTTCACATCCTTCTTTGGCCAGTTCTTCGGCGGCGGCGCGGCCGAGGCCCTTGCTGGCAGCGGCCACGATGGCCACGCGTCCTTTTAGTCCAAAATCCATGTCGACTATTCCTTTTTTGCGCCAACGCGAAGGTAGGCGTCGTCTTTGCGGATCCAATCTTCACGGCGCGGAGAGAAAAAATCGAAATCGACGGTGTCTTCGAGGGCCTCGGCACTGTGCGGAACATTCGCGGGGATCATGAGGATTTCGCCAGCGTGCACGATGGTTTCCGTCTGATCGTCGAAGATGAATTTCAAGGCGCCGGAAAAAATCATAGTGTATTGCTCGCTGCGATGCGAGTGGCGCGGGACGATGGCGCCGCGCAGCAGCACCAGGCGCGCGAAGGTGGCGTCGGCGCCGTTCAGCATCTGGCGGGTGATCAGCGGGTTCATCTTATCGGTGTCGAGCAATTCGAATTTGGTGGCGGAAGGCATGAGATTCCTCTTGAGCGAAATTGGGGCGTAAGAATCGTGTATCGAAACGGGGGAATCGTCAATGGGCGAGGGCGATGACACGAACCTTAGGTGGCAGTTGGCCCGCGGGGTGATCGGGGCCATAATTTCCGAGCCGAGGGCGCTCACTTCTGGCGGTCACTCCAGTCCAAGGAAGACAGTCGAATCAATCCCAAATTTCAGACCAGATCATTTGAGGTGCATTCATGCAGTCGCAAAATAGCTGGCTCCTGTTGCTGGTGTTGATTTGGTGGCAGCCGGTGCAGGGGCAAACAACGCAGCCAGCGGCTTCTGCGGGCGGAGCGAGCGCGACATTCGTCGGGCCCGTGCCGCAGATTTTTTCGCCGGGAGTGATTTCCGGGCCGGCCAACGACGGATCGCCGACTTTTTCGCCCGACGGGAATACGCTGTATTTCACGCGGAGCACGGCAGGGTGGGGAGTGATTCTGGAATCGCACAAGAGTCACGGCGAATGGTCGGAGCCGGACGTGGCGCCTTTTTCGGGGGAGTGGTCGGATTCGTCGCCAGGGATGGCGCCCGACGGTTCGTATCTGGTTTTCGTTTCGCTGCGCCCGAAGGAAATGCCGAGAGCCGGTGAGAAGGCGGTGGGGCGGCGAGCGAACCTCTACCGCACGAATCGCGTGGGTTCGGGATGGAGCGAGCCGGAGAAGCTGCCCGACGCCGTAAATATAGGAGATTCGATCTGGAAGCCGAGCATCGCAGCGGACGGCACCATCTATTTTGTTTCGATCGACGCGAAGGGTGGGAAGCGTCTGTACTTTTCACAATACAAGGATGGCGCGTATCTGCAGGCGCAGCCACTATCGTTCAGCGACGGCCGCACCTCGGATGTGGACCCCGAAATTGCGCCGGACGGTTCGTTCTTGGTTTTTTGCAGTTCTGCGCGGTTGAAAGACGACCCTAAGGACCACATGTTTATCGCGCTGAAAAACGGCAACGACTGGGGCCCGGTAACAGTGATTCGCTACCAGGGCGACGAGGCGGGAGGGTACAGCACGGACGACGAACCACATTTGGGTCCGGATCATCGCACTGTTTATTTCAGCAGCGACCGCGCGGTGCCGGTGGAGTTTCCGCGCACGCGGGCTCAGGCCCGCGAGGATTTGAAAAGGTTGGAGCTGTGGGACAACAGCAATTCCAATGCATGGTTTATGTCGCTGACGCCCTGGCTGGAAGCGGGGAAGAGCGAGAAAAAGTGACCGGCAGCGTAATTCTTTCGATTCCTGTCCGACCTTCGTTTTCGCTCGTCCGCGAAACACCGCCGAATCACCCGTTTCACCGCTAGTGGTATCATTCGCCTTCAAGATGCACGACCCACGCCGCTATCGAAAATTCGCGGCCGGCACCCAGCCGGAATATTTGCATCCCGCTTACGTTTCCTCGGTGAAGCGCGCGCCGACCAAACCCCTGATTTTGCTGCCGCACACCAAAACGGAAACGACCGGCCCGGTTTTTGGCCATTCGCTGGTGACGGCGGCCGACAGCGATTTGACGGCACAGCATTCTGGCGAGCCGTTGGGAGAACGAATCATCGTCAGCGGGCGAGTACTGGACGAGGATGGACACGGCGTGCCGGACTCATTGGTGGAGGTTTGGCAGGCGAACGCTGCGGGACGTTACACGCATAAAGTGGATCAGCACGGAGCGCCGCTCGACCCGAATTTCTCCGGATGTGGCCGGGTGGTTACGGACGCGGAAGGACGTTATCGATTTGTTTCGATCAAGCCGGGCGCGTATCCGTGGGGAAATCATCACAACGCCTGGCGGCCGCAACATATTCATTTTTCGCTTTTCGGCGCGGGGTTGCTAACGCGATTGGTTACCCAGATGTATTTCCCCGGCGATCCGCTGCTGGAGTTTGATCCGATCTACAACAGCACCGCGGACGAAAATGCGAGGCGCCGGCTCGTGGCGAAATTCGACTGGACGACGACCGAACGGAGTCACGCGCTCGGCTACCGATTCGACATTGTATTGCGCGGGCGCGAACAGACTCCGGCGGAGAAATAATGGTGACGAGTCGATGAGCAGCGCCTCACAGACGGTTGGGCCATTCTTCAGCATTGGCCTGGAGCATTTGAATCGTAACGATCTGGTAGTTCCGGGAATCGCGGGAACCGTGGTGACGATTCGCGGCCAGATCCTCGACGGCGGTCGCCAACCGGTGCCGGATGCGCAACTGGAGATTTGGCAGGCGGACGCGGAAGGCAACTACAGCGAAAATAAATGCGAAGCGGCTGGCCACAGCCCAGCGAAATTCACCGGATTCGCCAGAATCTTCACGGATGCGGAGGGCCGGTTCGCAATTCGCACGATCAAACCCGGAAGTGTTCGGGGCATCGCCGGCGCAGGGCAAGCGCCGCACATTGCGGTGTTCGTCTTCATGCGCGGATTGCTGAAGCCGCTCTATACGCGAATTTATTTTCCCGGCGAAGCCGCCAACGATTCCGACGCGGTTTTGAGCCTGGTGCCAGCAGACCGCAAGGACACATTGATTGCGAGCGTCAGCGAGAAGACCGACTCATTCGAATGGAATGTGATGCTCCAAGGCCCGCACGAAACTGTTTTTTTTGAATGGTAGATGCGGAGTTATTTCGACGAGGATAACCGGTCAATTATTTCGCGCGGCAGTGGTCGCGATTTCATCGCGCCTTTTTTGGAAGGATCTGGGCCGGTCCAGACGCGAGTGATGTGACACTCAGCCGCCAGCGCATCTTGCTTATGGAAAAGATGGCGAACCACGAAGCTGCTCCGGCGCCACTCGGTGACCGCGGTTTTCGCCAGCAATTCATCTCCGAAGGCGGCCGGAACTTTGAAACTGGCACGAACATCGACGATCGGAATTCCGATCACGTCGTGAGCGGCGAACAAGGTGTGCAGGGGCAGACCGGCGCCAGCGAAGAGAGCGGACGTTAAGTTGTCACACCAGACTAGATAGTTTGGGAAGAAAATGATGCCCGCGGGGTCGCAGTCCCCCCACTGCACGGTAAGGCGGCTTTGATGTTCGAACATCGAAACGTCCTTCTCCGTGGCGCGCAGTCGGTGAGGTGCGATGTGAATTGTAGAACGGTCAGAGCGTAATGGCGCTTGAGCGAGACGTCAAGGAATTCGAATGAAATCAGAAACGCTTTTGTTCCCGAAAATCACGATGGAGAAAGCGTAGTGCGCACCCAAGTAGGAATTGTCGGCGCCGGGCCCGCAGGTTTGGTGCTATCGCACCTGCTGCACCTGCAGGGCATCGAATCGGTAATCCTGGAGTCGCGCGAGCGCTCGTACGTCGAAGAACGAGTGCGCGCGGGCGTTCTGGAACAGGGCACCGTGGATTTGCTGACAGAAATGGGCGTGGGCGAACGGCTAAGGAGGGAAGGGCTGGTGCATCACGGAGTCAATCTTCGATTTGGGCGGCGAACGCATCGGATTGATTTCGCGGACTTGACGGGCGGAAAAGGTGTGACGATTTACAGTCAGCATGAGGTGGTGAAGGATTTGATCGCGGCGCGGCTGAAAACGAATGGGCAGATTCTATTCGAGGCCGCGGACGTGAGGATCGGCGAATTTGAACATGCGGAGGGCGCGTCGCGGCCGCGAATTCATTTTCGGCACGAAGGAAAAGATCAGGAACTAGAGTGCGATTTTATTGCGGGATGCGACGGCTTTCACGGGATCTGCCGGCCGTCGGTTCCGGCCGCGGCCTGGACGCTGTTTGAACGGGTTTATCCATTTGCATGGCTGGGCATATTGGCGGAAGCGCCGCCTTCGATGGAGGAACTGATCTACGCCAATAGCGAGCGCGGATTTGCTTTGCTCAGCATGCGCACGCCGCAGATCAGCCGCCTTTATGTGCAATGCGACCCGGAAGAAGACCTTGCGAACTGGCCGGACGAAAAAATATGGCAGGAACTGCAGGTTCGTTTGGCGTCGGACGACGGCTGGAAACTTACGGAAGGTCCGGTAATTCAAAAAGGAATCACCGGCATGCGCAGTTTCGTGGTTGAGCCGATGCGCTACGGGAAACTTTTTCTGGCGGGCGACGCGGCGCATATCGTACCGCCCACCGGCGCGAAGGGGTTAAATCTGGCGGTGGCGGATGTGCGAATTCTGGCGCGAGCATTCGAGGATTTTTATTCGCGGGGCAGCGCGGAACGATTGCAGCAATATTCCGCGACGTGTTTGCGGCGCGTCTGGAAAGTGCAGCGGTTTTCGTGGTGGATGACTTCGATGCTGCACCGGTTTCCGGATGAAAATGCGTTCGACCACCGGCGGCAGCTGGCCGAGTTGGATTACATCACTGGTTCCCGGGCCGGGCAGACTACGCTAGCGGAAAATTATGTCGGATTGCCTTTGGATTAATCCTCCTCGCCGAATTCCCTCGCAGCCTTTCAGGAACACTTCGACGCGCCGACCCGCGGTGACTGCGGTGATGAGCTGTGACGCGCATCGAAGCGCCGCTTTCGGTCTACAGTTTTGTTGGGCCAAGAATACTCGTTTCCTCCGTTTGATAAAGCCCGCATGAAAAATTATTTTTAGAAAGGAGGAACTTCATGCGCTCAATACTCAAGTACAGCAGTTCTTCGCTGCTCGCAGTGGTTTTAGCGGTTCCTTTACTGGTCGCGGGTTGTGCCACGCATGTGCGGTATTACGATGCGGGGTACGGCGACTACCACACCTGGAATAACGGGGAAGTGGTGTACTACAACAACTGGGAACACGAAACCCACCGCGAGCATCGCGAATTTAGAGAACGCAATGAGGCCGAGCAGAAGGAGTATTGGGCCTGGCGGCACAACCACCACTAGAGTGTTCGAGAAGCGGTACTTTAGCGGGCAATCAAAGCAAAATGGCGGAGAGGGTGGGATTTGAACCCACGGTCGAGTTTCCCCGACACTCGCTTTCGAGGCGAGCTCTTTCAACCGCTCAGACACCTCTCCGCAGCGTGTTGCTTTGGTAGCTTAACAAAGGCCGCAGGAGCGAACAACACCGCGACGAGTCATTAGTCCATTTCGAGAGTTACGTACATGTATTTACTGTCGCGCTCGATTTGAATTACGGCCGGGGCGCCGGGGGGAATCTGCTTCAGTCGGTCACGCAAGGCCGAGACGGTCTCGATTTTCTTCCCATTCAACGCGTGAATCACATCGCCGGCTTGCAGGTCGGCTTCGATGCTCGCGTTATCTTCGGCCAGGGCGGCGACGATGACGCCCGACGGTTCGCGCAAATCTTCAAGCTGAGCGGCGAGGTCACTGTTTATTTCCACGCCGAAAATTCCCAACTTGGAGATGAGATCTTTCTGCGGGTCGACGAGATCGCCAAGCTGGTCCACGTCATTCTTTTGTTCCATCACCGGAATCGTCAATGCGAGCGTTTCGGTCCCGCGTAGCACTTCGGCTTTTACGGTCGAATCCGCAGGCCTGGTGGAAATAATCATTTCGGCGAGGGGGACGCTGCCCATAGAGCGGCCGTCGAGGCTCAGGAGAATGTCTTGAATTTTCAGGCCGGCTTTATCCGCGGGGCCATCGGGTGTGACGTCGGAGACGATAACGCCTCGTTGTTTGCCGAGGGCGAGGCCGCTCGCGAGATCTGGTGTGATGTCCTGTAGCACGGCGCCGATGATGCTGCGATGCACGCGGCCGGATTTACGCAATTCGTGATAGATGAATTCGACGACGCTGCTGGGAATGGCGAAGCCCAAACCCTGGCTGCCGCCGGACTCCGTAAGGATAAAAGTGTTAATGCCGACCAGTTGGCCGCTGGTGTTGATGAGCGGGCCGCCGCTGTTGCCGGGGTTGATCGGCGCGTCGGTTTGAATGTAAACCGAAGGAACATCGGGGTCAGCCTGGCGCGCGACGGCACTGATCACGCCCATGGAAACGCTATTTTCGAGGCCCTCCGGATTGCCAAAGGCGAGCACGAGTTCACCTTTTTTTAATTTGGTGTAATCGGCGAAGGGAATGGCTGGCAGATTCTTCTGATCGATTTTCAGGAGTGCGAGATCGATCGTCGGCGCGATGCCGACGATTTTCGCTTCGATCGGGGAAGAGTGTTCGCCGAGGCCAAGGCTGGCGCGAACTTGAGAATCGCCAGCAGTGACGGGAGTGAGCACCACTCGAACGCTTTGCGCGCCTTTCACCACGTGGGCGTTGGTAATGATGTAGCCGTCGGGATCCACGATGACACCGGAACCGAGGCTGCGCTGGCGGCCGATCACGCCGGTTTGGTCCGGATTCTTTTCGTCGGTGGCGCGATAGCCGGTGACCTGCACCTGAACGATCGATGGAGTTACGCGGGCGGTCAATTCCTGCAGGGAATCGTTGAATTGCGATAGCAGATCCTTGCGGGCGTTTTCACCTGGCTTTTCCGGAGCCTGATTCGACGGCGAATCTTGGGCGGGCAGGGCAGCGCCGGCCGAAAAGAGGTAGATTGCCAGCGCCGAGCTGCGGACTAAGAACTCTAGTATTGGCATCACACGCTTCAATGAAATCTCCTTCGAACGGCAGCTCGGGTTCCGGCTGACATGATTTCGGGCTCCTATGACAATCAATAAGTTTAGCAAATCGCAATCATCTGGCGGGGTCGTGATGAAGCAAGATGGCAACGAAGCGTTATCTACAGATTGTGTTCGGTAAGTCGGCCGCGGCGGGCGGCGAAGAAAGTTTGCAGAAGAGCCACGGACTCCTCGGCAAGCACGCCAGGGGTTATGTCGACGCGATGGTTGGTGCGTTCGTGGCTTAGGACTTCAAAACAGGAGCGCACCGCGCCGCCTTTTGCTTCATCGGCGCCGTACACCAGACGGGCGATGCGGGCTTGAATCATGGCGCCGGCGCACATGGCGCAGGGTTCGATGGTGACGTAGAGGGTTGCGCCGAGCAGACGGTAGTTGCCGATACGGTGAGCCGCGTCACGCAGGGCCAGGATTTCGGCGTGCGCGGTAGGATCGCAATGGGTGATGGTTCGGTTCCCGGCGCGCGCGACAATTTCGTTGTCGATGACAAGGACGGCGCCGATGGGGACTTCGCCGCGTTCGGCCGCCTCGCGGGCTTCCTCGAGGGCCTCGGACATGAAGACGTGATCGGATTGGGAAACTTCCGGCATCAAGCCAAGAATAGCACGTAGCGATTTGGCTTCGAGTGTCGCGTGCGAACTGCTATGTTTTGCCCACATGAGACTCGGGGTATAAGATGAACGCAGAGCAGATTGTTGGGGACTGATGGAACTTCGCAAGGATCCGATTACACGCAGCTGGGTGGTGGTGGGACATCCGGAACGGGAGAAAGTCAGGCCGGATCCGTGTCCCTTGTGCCCCGAGAATCGCATCGAGACGCATGCGTTGCTGGATTTGCCGGCGCAGGGCCGTTGGCAAGTGCGTGTTTACCCCCACCTGCGGCCGTTTTATCGCATTGAAGGCGATCCGGGACGAACCGCCGAAGGAATTTACGACCGGATGGCGCCGACGGGCGCGCATGAAATCGTGGTGGAGACGCCGGACCACACCCGCACGCTGGCGCAGATGAGCGACGAGGAAGTCGAGCGGGTGCTGGACGCGTACGCGCAGCGAATCGCGGATTTGAAACGCGACGCGCGATTCAAATATGTAACGGTATTCAAGAACGAAGGGCCGCAAGCGGGTGAGGAATGGACCCACGCGCATTCGCAAATTACGGCGACGACATTTGTGCCGCGGCGAATTCTGTACGAACTGCGCGCGGCGCGGGAATGGTATCGCGAGCGCGAACGGTGCGTGTTATGCGACATCTTGAGCCAAGAGATCAGGCAGCAGAAACGAGTGGTGGATACAGTGGGCGATTATTACGCATTTTGCCCCTATGCTTCGCGGGTGCCGTTTGAAACCTGGCTGATGCCGAAGACGCACAACCATCAATTCGAGACGCTGTCGCCCGGCGAGCAGCGCCGAAACATGGCGAGTTTGCTGGGGCGGACGTTGCGACGCTTGCTGAAGGTTTCGCCAAGCTATCATATGGTGGTGCATACCGCTCCGAACACGCTGCAGACCAAGGGGGAATTAAGCGAATACTGGAGCACGATCGCCGGCGATTATCACTGGCATTTTGAGATTCTGCCGATTGTGGAGCAGCGCAGCAAGTCCTACAGCATCAAGGAAGTTTATTTCAACGGGACGTATCCGGAGCAGGCTGCCGAACGATTACGGCAGATCGATCCCAATTCATGAGAAGTTTTCTGGGCGGTAGTCGGACGGATCAATCGGAACAATCGGTACGAGCAGCGCAAGGGCAGGGGCAGCTTCAGCGGGGCGGCATTTTCTTTCGATTGATATTCCTCATTTTCATTCTGGCTGTGTGCGCCCTGCTGTACCTCGCGCGGGTGCCGCTGCTGCGGCTGGCGGGAGAATTCTGGGTGGTGGATGAGCCACCGGAGACTTCGGATGTAATCGTGGTGCTGAGTGGCGACAATTACGATGCGGAGCGCGCGACGCGGGCCGCGTCCTTGTTTAAATCCGGGATGGCGCCGCGTGTGGTGGCAACCGGGCGGGCCTTGCGTTCGTACGCCACAACCACGGATTTGATGAAGCGCGATCTGATCGAGCACGGGGTGCCGGAAACCGCGATCGTGCCATTCACGCACAAGGCGGACGACACGCGGGATGAGGCGGCGGTGGTCAGCGAGTTCGTCGCGTCCCATGGCTGGAAGAAAATCCTGCTGGTTACTTCGAATTACCACACGCGACGGTCGCAATATATCTACGAACATACTCTGCCGTCGAACGATCAGTTGTTGACGGTGGCGGCGCCGGATTCGGATTACGATCCGAATTATTGGTGGAAGACGCGCACGGGCGTGAAGATATTTTTTCACGAATTCGGCGGGTATCTAATCGCGTTGTGGGAAACCAAGAAAAGCGACGTGAAGAATTAGGGTCTTTTTCAGAGACTTTCCCTCCTGCGGCAATGAAAGTATTTCGACCATCGAGAGTATAAGCATGTAGGGGACAACGATGCTGCCCGTGCCATTTGTAACCGGGAACTTGCGTTACGATGCGATTTTTATCGCGTCGTACGTGTGCTGGATATTGTTTGAGCTGGTGACGGGCAGTTCGCGGAAGGCCAGGGGCGCGGCGAAGGCGCAGGATCGCGGATCATTCTTCTTTTTGATCGGGATGATCTGGCTGGGAATGTTTCTGGATTTTACGTTTTGCTTTGGAGTCCAGCGGGCGGCGATTCCCTGGAGACGGACGGAGATTTTCTTTATCGGGATTGCGCTGATATGGATTGGAATTGCGTTTCGGTATTACTGCATGCGGGTGCTGGGCAAGTATTTCACGTTTGACGTGGCGACGCAGGGAGGACAGGCCGTCGTTGAGGCGGGCCCGTATCGATGCATCCGGCATCCCTCGTACACCGGTGCGCTCATCACGCTATCGGGGTTTGGACTGACGCTGGGAAACTGGGCTGGATTGCTGGCGCTGATCGTATGTGGAGCTATCGGGTACGCGTATCGCATCCACGTGGAGGAAACCGCACTGGTTGGGGCGCTGGGTGAGCCTTATCGGCAATACATGGCCCGCACACGCCGTCTCGTGCCGTTTCTGATCTAGCGCCAGGGCGCTCAATTGGCATCCATTGCGTGATTCGACGCCTGTTGGCATTTAGGCGTATGGCTGCTTTCGTTAGGGAGAGAAGCTATACTATAGTTCCAGTCGCATCCTGGGAGCGCCGCACCCCGCCGCGGACTTCCGATTACACCTCTTGGGGGAAAACTATGTGGCGCAAACCTACAGACGCGAAAACTAATCCGCAGGCATCGAATTTGCCCGAACCGGCTGCAACCACTCCGAAGCCGATGCAGAACACGCCGACGAACGTGACCGCCGCTCCGGCAACGCCGGCTCCGATCGCGCAGAGCTTCACGCCGACACCGGCACCGAGTGTTTCGTCGAATATCGCAACGCCGAGCACGCCGGCTCCAAGTCCGCTGCGAAGTAATTCTGTGTCGGTGATTGGCGCCGGGTTGAAAATCCAGGGCGAAATTACCGGTGATTCGGACCTGGTCATTGAAGGGGAAGCGCACGGCAGAATCCGCATGGTAAATGGCCGGGTAACGGTGGCGCCTAAGGGCCGCGTGAATGCGGACATCGAAGCAGTGGAAATTTCGGTGGAAGGATTTGTGCAGGGCGGGTTGAAAGCGAGCGACAAAGTGCGGTTGGGACCAGCCAGCCAGGTGCAGGGCTCGGTGATGACTCCGCGAATTGCGATCGAAGATGGAGCGCGCCTCCGCGGCAAAGTGGAAATGATTCGCGCCGGCGAAGTAGCGACTCCGGCAGCGAAAACTCCGGGCGTGAGCGCACCAGTTTCCAGCACCGCCAAAGTAACGGATTCGGCGCCGCCAGCGATCACCTCTGAAGCAGACCGGGCGAAAGCCACGGCCGCACGCGGATCCGGGGACTAGTCGACGATGAGTTGGACGGCTAAACCACGATTGAATCCCACGGCCCCGAGGTTGAAACCGACCGGTACGGCGAAGCCCGGCCCCAAAGCCGTCGAAGCCAACGGTAACGTACGGATCTCGAACGGGCTCAAGGAATTTCTGTGGCTGATTGATGGCTCGAGCCAGGGCAGGATTCTGGATCTCGGGGCGGTTTTTCAGTCCACGGTAATGTTTTTCATCGAACGCGGGTTCCGGCTTTCCACGGAAGACATGATGCGTTCGTGGAAAGAGTTTCTGATCACCGAAGAAGAAAGCATGCGTAATATGAAAATCGGCGATGAAGGCGCACGGGTGTCGCAGGGCATGCTGGCCGGGAAATTCCTGGATAGCAACCTGCAGTATCCGGAAGATAATTTTCACGGCGTACTGGTGTGGGATCTGTTCGATTATCTCGACGCAGAGTTGCTGCCGAGGGTTATGGAGAGGCTCTACACGGTGTTGCGCCCCGGCGGCGCGGTGTTGGCGTCATTCCACAGCAAAACGCCAGAGCGATTTAACCGCTACAAGATTGTCGACGGGCAGAACATTGAATTGATTCCGTCGCCGACCTTGGCCGTCCATTCGCGGATCTTTCAGAATCGCGAGATTCTGGATATTTTCGGGAAGTTCCGGTCGTCGAAGACTTTCGTCGGCCGCGATCAAGTTCGCGAAGCGCTCTTCCTGAAGTAATTCCCATAACTGTTCTCAGTCAAAAATTCACGGGCTCCCGAGCCGGGAGCCCGTTTTGTTTTGGACTGGTTTCGTTGCTGGCGTCTCAGAACGAGTACTTGAGGGCCAGTTGCACTTGCCTGGCGCCGTTGCGATCCTGACTGATGGCGCCAAAAGTTGCCGGGCTGGTGAGCAAAGCGCCCGGATTGGCGAAGTTAACGTGATTGAAAATGTTGAAAGCTTCGGCGCGGAACTGCAAGCGGTGAGATTCCGCGTAGGGCATCTTGAAATCCTTCAACATCGCAAAATCGAGGTTCCAGAAGCTCGGTCCGGTAGCGACGTTGCGGCTGCCCGGGCCACCGGCGATGGGGAAAGTGAACGCGCCCTGGGCGTTGTCGACATTCGCAAAATATTGAACGGTTGGGGCCACGCCCGGCTGACCGGACGGAACCTGGTGAATTCCGCGCGCGATGTCCGACTTGTTTCCGATGAAGACCCCCGGTTGAGTCTGGGTGAAGTCAATCGTAAATGCTCCGGAATCGACCTTGAATGGATTTCCACTGTAGGCCGTAGCGATACCGGAGAATTTCCAGCCGCCGATGAGCAAATCGACCCATTTCGACGAGTCGTGAAGAAATCGCTGGCCCGCTCCGATCGGAAGTTGGTATTCAAAGGTGCCGACCAGGATGTGGCGCTGATCGAAATCGGAACTGCCCCGGCATACGCGCAGGTTGCGCAGATCGCAAATCTCGGCGGTATCGAAATTGATCAAGGCGTTCTGAATCCCGGAGTCATTGTCGATGGAGTGCGAGTAAGTGTAATTTGCCTGCATCGTCAGGTTGTGGGACAGGCGATGGTTCACTTGCAAGACCAGGCCGTTGTAATTCGAGGAGCTGAAGTTGCCGATGAAGGCGGCGGTTCCGTTCTGCGCCAGCAAACCGACGTTAGGCAAAAGCAGACCTTGCTGCAGCGTTCCGGATACATCGTGGTTGTCCGCCAGAGTTTGAATCACGGTTGAAACGTCACCGATGCCGAACGCGCCACCGGCGAGACCGGCCGCCAGCTGGGTGCAGGAAAGACCCGGGAACTGCCCGCCGGTGAGAGTGTTTCCAGCGGACGCGCAGGTGTTGCCCGATTGAGCGAGCGCCGCGGTCATCTGGTTCTCAAACCAGGGCTGATTGGTGACGCTGGTGAACGGAACATTGTTTTGAATCTGTTTCTGAATGGTGCCGAAGGCCTGGTAGAGAAATTGTCCGGACGCAGCATCTTTGAAGTTCAAAGTTTGCGCCGGATCGCCGAGCGCGGTGAGTCGACGGCCCAACCTGCCGACGTAGGTAGCGGCAACGAACCAATCGCCGGGCAATTCCCGTTGAAAGCCAGCGGTGATGGTCATTTCGTAGGGAGTCTTGTAATTCGGATCGAAGTTGAAGAAAGCACCCTCACCGAAGCCTCCGTCGAAGAACCCGGTGGGGAAGCCGGTCTCATCAACGTTGGGGGTAAACGTAGGCCGGGGGGTGGTGCCGCCGCCCGGAGTCGGGGGCAAATTGCTCAAGGTGGTGAAACGAGGGTCGGTGGCCAGATTTCCGAAATTCTGCGGGATCGTATTGCTGAACAGAAAGCTGGTCTCATCGAGTTCAAATCCTTGACCGATGAGGTTGACGTCGTCGTTGATTCCGAAGCCGGCCCGCAGGCTGGACTTGCGGTCGCCGAACAGGTGGCCGAGGAAACCGCTGGTGTAGGAGGGCGAGAACGCGATGCCCAGGCGCGGTTCAAAATCGGTGTAGGACGGGCGGTAGTAGCCCGGCCCGTTGTTGGCGGCGCCGCCAAGGCCATACGAGAGGAACGGCACCGCGTTCGGGCCGGAAACTCCCTGAGCCGCATCAACCGTCCGAATGCCGAAGATTTGTTGCGCGGACAAGTTCGGAACCGCCTGGAATCCGTTGACCTCGGAAAGGGGATTGTGGAATTGCCAGCGCAGTCCGTAGGTGACGGTCAGCCCTGAGCGCACTTGCCAAGAATCCTGCCCGAAGAATTCGTACTGGGTGGAATGGTAATCGCGGTTTGCAACCAATCCCTGCGGAAGCGCATTTCCGTTGACGTCATAGTTGAAGGTAGAGCCGGTGCTGGCGTACCGACCCAACGCCAGGGCGAAGAGCGCCCCGAACTCGGTGGCGTCGCCGTTAAAGTCGGATGGGAAACTGGTGGCGGGTAGACTGCCAAGGTTTCCTCCGAGACCGATTGAAAAACTATTGATGTCGGTTAGGTTGCCGGATTTGAAGATGACCGGCTTAATAACGCCGCCAAGTTGGAAGGTGTGTTTGCCGCGCACCCAGGTAAACGTGTCACGCGCCTGATAAACCGGAACATCCGGAAATTGCCCTCCGGGGGAGAGGAAGGGAGCGGCAATCTGGTTTACATTAAAGAAAAAACTGAGGAAGTTCGGGGAAGTGGGAGCCTGGTTTACTTGAAAACCGATGACCGATGTTGTTGCGCCAAATGAAATTTGATTGGTCTTGTCCGACGAAATCACCCAGGTGTCTCCGACGACCCACGAGCGGGAATGGTCGATGATCGAGGCGCCGGGCGCGGGGTCGCCAGGCAGCTGTTGAATGACGTGATTTATGTCATCATCGTCGTTGGAGCGGTCGAAAGTGGCGCGCGCGAACAATCGATGATTGGTGCTGATTTGATAATCGAGGCGGCCGACGAAGACGTTGTCTCGGCGATGTGTAGGCGCGGTAAAGAAAAACCCCCCGGTATTGATTCCATCCCCTACCGCCAGATTGTTGGAAATTGGATAAGGCCGCGAGTTGAAGAAGCTCAGCAGCGCGGGATCGGCGCCGATTTTCGCGGGATCGAGCTGCTGTAGCGAGTTCGGGCCGGTCAACGGAGTAGTCACCTGATTGTTGCTCGTGTTGATGTAATTCAGCTGGCCGGCGCGTAGCGCGGCCAGCGGAACCACCTGATTTTCCTCAAAGCCGGAGGTCTGCCGTAGGCCGTTGTACGAGAAGAAGAAATACGCTTTGTTTTTCAGGATGGGTCCGCCCAGGTCGCCGCCAAATTGATTCCGGATCAATTGCGGATTGGGAATTCCTTGCAAGTTATTGAAGTAATCGTTCGCGGCGAGAGCGGTGACGCGGTTGTAATCGAAGGCCTGACCGTGAAAATTATTGGTGCCGCTCTTGGTGACAAGTTCGAGTTGGCCGCCGGCGCTGGTGCCAAAGGTCGAATCGCCGCCCGCTACGGTGGTTTTCAATTCTTGAATGGAGTCAAGCGGCGTATTGACCGTGGAAATAAAGGCCTGACCGTTGCGCTGGTCGTTGACGTCGAGGCCGTCGAGAGTCACGTTGGTTTGATCCGAACGTGAGCCGGTGACGGAGCCTTCGCCATCGGCTGCCTGAGCGGTGGGCTGCACGACTCCCGGAGCGAGTTCGAGGTAAAGCGCGGCGTTGTTGACGAAGAGACTGGGCAAGTCTTGCACGACGTCGCCCTGCACCACGGTGCCAACGCTGGCATCGGTGGTGTTCAGAGTTTCACCGGCGCTGGCGGTCACTTCGACAGTGGTCTTGGTATCGCCCAATTCGAGACTGACGTTGCGGGTTTCTTTGTTATCGACATTGAGAATGACGCGGTTGAGACTGAGCGTGCGAAATCCTTCACGGGTGAACGTCAGGGAATAGTTGTCTCCCGGCGGAATGTTGTTGAACGAATAGACTCCGCTGGCATTGGACTTGGCGGTGACCGAGAAGCCGGTGTCGGAATCGGCCAGCGTGACGTCGACGCCGACCATCACCGCGCCCTGCTGGTCGGTGATGAGGCCGGTGAGGCCGGAGTTGGCCTGGGCATGCAGGCGCGCGCCGCTCAAGACCAGCAAAGTCATCGCCATAAAAACAATGCCGCGCAGGATCTGCTGAATGTTTCTCTTCATTCCATTTCTCCCCGGTTTCGGTTTTAGCAAGCAATCGAGAGGCTGCTGTTCGACTTGCATGGCCCGATCACACAGCGGGATCGAAACTAAGACGAGCCGATGCTTAGTCAGAACAAAATCTGGGTTGCGCTGGCGGGAGTGTTGCAATAGTTTGGCCAACTGGAAGGAGCGGTACCGCGGAGATACGATACGAATTTGAGCCGGGTGAACGATGTAAACCCAATGAAACCCGGGGAGCGAGAGGATTTTTTCAGCGGGTACGAATCTTAGAATGTGAATACGCCGATATTTGGAAAGGGTTCCGCGGTGGTCTTGGATCGCTGCTGTCTGGTTTAACGCACGCGCGAGATGTGAATTTTCGGATTGAAGTTTAAAGAAATATGTTAAGGCGGCGAGAACAGAGGAAGACGATCAGACCTTCTCGTCGGGCTGCGGAAGCGAAGCCGGTGCGGATTTCGCGACGGAGCGCGCGCGCAAGGCCGAAATCGCCGCGGGAATCAGCGACGCTACGATTACCCCCGCGATGACGTAGTGAATTTTTTTGTCGATGTTGGGGATAGTTCGGCCCAGGGTGTGCCCGAGCAGCACCATGCTCCAGACCCAGAGGAACCCGCCGAAGATGTCGTAAGCGAGATAACGCGGGTAGCTCATTCTTGCGGCGCCAGCGACTGGCGGGCAAAACGTGCGAACGATGGGAACGAAGCGGGCCAGGATAATGGTGCTGGCGCCGCGCTTCTCGTAAAAATCGTGGGCGCGCAGTAGATACTTCCGTTTGAAAAATCGAGAATCCGGACGTTCGTAGAGCGCCTTGCCTGCTTTATAGCCGATCAGATAGCCGAGTTGATCGCCGGCAATGGCGCACAGCGTGACCAAACCCAGAAGCCAGGAAAGCTTCAATTGACCCGCGGCGGCGAATACTCCGGCGGTCACCAGCAGTGAATCGCCCGGCAGAAAGAATCCGACGAAGAGCCCGGTCTCGGCGAAGACGATCATGCAAACCATGGCGACCCCGCCCCATTCGATCAGGCCGCGCACATCGACCAGGTGGTGCAGAAAATTCCTGATGATTTCAGGCACTTCGAGTGTTCCTTGCCGTTCAGGTGAGTCAATCAGCGCAAATCCGAACGCTCAACCATAGCAGAAAATAACTTATCGTCGCGCTCAAATCCGGCTCAATTTGGCCACCAAAATCCGTTGGTACTTTCCTCCTACCGAGTTTAGCCCCCTGTACCATTGGCCAGCCCGAGCCCATCCCGCAAACTGCAGTTGTTCGAGCACGCTTCTGGAACCGCGGGGGACAAATGGAAGGCGGATACACGACCTGGATGGGGCAACCGGTGATTCTAAGGGTAGTTGCGGGCAATTTAAGGGTGCCGCTGCGAGGGCGCCTGGTATCGGAAACGAACGAAGTGGTCCGGCTCCGGATCGCCGACAGTTGGGAAGTAGACATCTTTAAGTCCATGGTTCTGGGTGTGGAACACGACAACCCGGTTTACGTGGTCAATTAGGCGAGAGGCAGATGAGCCCGTTCACCAGCTGTAACGCGGAGTTCAGGATGCACTCACACGCCGAGAACATGAAGCTGCAAGAATCGGCAAGCACTTCGGGAATTCGAGATTGGNTGGCAACACTTCGAGACTTCGCGATTGTTATCGCGTTCCAGACGATTCTGCGAGCGACGCTGATGATGCGGCGCTGGAATTACTGAAGCACAAAAAGATCCTCCGGCCCTCTGCCCACAACCCCCATGCCCCGAGCCTGCACCCCCAGGCTCGGGGTCCTTTCTTTGTTCCGCGCGATGTCACCATCCGTGACATTGCTATTCACCCTCGGTCCTTAGTAAAGTAGAGCCAGTGACGTGGTATTGTTCTGCATTCGCTCAAATTGCGGCAGCACCATCAATCCGAGTTCAAATACCTCGCGTACTGTATACAGCAATTATCCAGAGCAGGTCCCGAGGCCGGTAATTGCGATTTGTCCGATGTTAATGTTTCTTAGATACATCTAATAAATGGACGTGGGATAATCAGGGGACTCGCGATAGTATCTTGCCGAACGTTTTTAGCTTAAGCCGACTAACCAGGAGCCCCATCGATGCAGATTGCTAGTGTTGCGAGCGCCTTCCCCGAGTTTTACTACAAGCAGGAGGTTCTGACCGAGGCGCTGAAGCACGACTGGCGTCATCGCTTGCCGAATCCGGACATCTTGGATCGGCTCGATGAAAGCATGCAGGTGGAAGGACGTTACCTCGTTAACCCGATCGAATTTTATTTGAATTTGCAGACCTGGGGCGAAGCGAACGACTCATGGATCGCCCATGCGTTGGAACTTGGAGAGAAGGCGTTGTGTAAGGCGCTCCACGGAGCTGGGATCGGGGCCAAGGATTTGGGCGCGATCTTTGTGACTTCGGTGACGGGAATTGCTGCGCCGTCGCTGGATGCGCGATTGTCGAACCGCATGGGCATGTCGCCGAACATCAAGAGAATTCCTATTTTTGGACTGGGTTGCGTGGCGGGTGCGGCGGGGATTTCGCGCGCGGCGGATTACGTGAAGGCATACCCGGATCAGGCAGCGGCACTTTTGTCGGTGGAGCTTTGCTCACTGACCTTGCAGCGTGAAGACATTTCGATGGCGCATTTGATTTCGGCATTGCTGTTCGGCGATGGCGCGGCGGCGACGGTAGTGGTCGGCGACAAACGCAAGTCCGATGGGCCGGAAATTCTGGCGACGAAATCCATTTTGTACCCGCACACAGAAAAGGTGATGGGTTGGGACATTTCGGAAAAGGGATTCAAAATTGTGCTGTCACCGGAAGTTCCCGCGACGGTGATCAAGCATTTGGGCAAAGACGTCGACGCGTTTCTCGGCGAGCAGGGACACAAGCGTTCGGACATCAAGACTTGGATCATGCACACGGGCGGCCCGAAGGTTCTGGAATCAACCGCGACGGCACTCGGGATTACTGCCGATGATCTGGCTGCGTCATGGGCCTGCTTGCGCAAAGTCGGAAACATATCGTCTACGTCGGTATTGCTGGTGCTGGAAGATGTGTTTACCAACCGGCGTCCGGAGAAGGGAAGCTTGAGCATCCTTGCGGCGATGGGACCTGGCTTCTGCTGCGAATTGGTTTTGCTGAGGTGGTAGGTAGATCCCGCGAATTTGCGGGCTAACGCAGAAATTTGAGGGCGGCTGGAGCACAAGCTTCAGCCGCCTTTTTTGTTTTAGGTCGAGCTTTCGGTGAACATTAATTCCTTGGCGCGCTGCGACGCTTTCACCACCGCCTTTATCAGCGTGACGCGCAACTTGCCTTCCTCCAGTTCCAAAATGCCGTCGATGGTGCAGCCCGCCGGCGTCGTTACCGTGTCTTTCAGCAAGGCGGGATGATGACCGGTTTCAAGGACGACCTTGGCCGCGCCCAGCATGGTCTGCGCCGCCAGCAAAGTGGCGAGTTCCCGAGACAAACCCATTTTTACGCCGCCTTCCGCAAGCGCTTCCAGAATGATGTAAAGAAAAGCCGGGCCACTGCCGGAAAGTCCGGTGATGGCGTCCATATGCTTCTCGTCAACCACCACGGTTTTCCCCACTGCATCGAAAAGCTTACGCGCGATTTCGAGATGCTCGGTCGTGGCGTACTTGCCTTTGCAGATGGCGGTGATACCTTCACCGACCATGGATGGCGTGTTGGGCATGGCGCGAATGACCGGCACTTTCGAGCCGATGCGAATTTCAAAATATGCGGTAGGAACGGAAGCGGCGATGGAAATGACGAGCTTTTCAGGATTTAGCGCATCCCGGATTTCGTCGAGGACGTGGCCCACCGAGAGCGGTTTCAGGCAAACCAGAATCACCTCGGATTTTTCCGCAGCGGCGTGATTGTTATTGCCCGGCGTGATCTGCGCGCTCGAGATGGTGCGGCGTTCCGAGCTGCTCTGCTGCACGGTGGCAAAAATGTGGTGCGGCGAAACCAGCCCATGTTTTAGGAAGGCCTCGATCAGGATACCGCCCATTTTCCCGGCGCCGAGAACCGCCAGGCCGTGCTTGAAGATATGCTCCGCCACAGGTGCCTCCGAAGACCGCCAAACTTGAAAATTGGAAATATGTAGTGCGGAATGGTTAGCGGCTGCCCGAAGCCATTCTGCCATCGAAACAAGTCCGCACTGAAACACAATCGCGCGGGATTGGATACAAAATTTGGATTTTTGCTTGCGCGGTTTGAACTACCGCTGCTGCGGTTCGGGCTTCGGCGGCTTTTCGTTTTTCTTCTTGTCCGCATCTTTCTGTTGTTCCTTTTGCTGCTTTTGCTGCGCTTGTACTTCGGCCGGCGTCGGTTGATGCGGAGGCGGCGGTGGCGGCGCCGGTTTGGCCTGCGGTGGTGGGGCGTTGCGCTCTTCCGGGCGCGGATTTACCGGCGGCGGATTCTTCGCTGGCGGAGGCGGCGCTGGCCGCTCCGCAGGTTTCTCAACTGCGGCTGGCCGCTCGGGCGTCACGGGCTTAGGTTCTGGCGCTGGAGTTGGGCGAGGCTGATTGTTCGGGCGTTCCGCCGGTTGCGGGGTGGGAGCCGGTTGAGTCCGCGCCGGCGGCGGAGTATTTGCGGACGGCGGCGGCGCGGCTGGCCGAGCCGGTTGATTGTTAACCGGCTGATTGTTTGCCGGCGGCCGGTTGGTGGTGTTGGCGTTGGGTCGCGCTGGAGGAGCGGCTTTGATTACAGCAGCGCCTGCGTTATTGGTGCGCGCGGCAGGTTGTCCACCCTTGGGAGCAACTCCTGCGCTGATGATCGGAGGCGCCGGACGCGGCGCAATACCGGGACGCACAACGGGTGCCGGAGGTGCGATACGGGCGACGACTCTGGTCTGGGCGAAAGCAATCGGTGGTCTGGACGCCGCGGGAGTTACGCGGGCCGTGGCCGAAACGTAGCTGGCACGGGTAGGTGTAAGCGGTTGCGCAGTCTGAACCACGTGTACGGTTTGCAATTGTTCGGGCGTGACGCGAACGGCGGAGGCTTGAACCGGCTTGGCGCCGACGAAAGTTTCACGCGAGACCGCAGTGACGGCTGCGGCATTATTCGCGTAGGTGTAGTTGATGCGGTTGACCGTCACGTTGTTGACGACGGTGGTGGTGTGGTAGGTGTTGTAAACGTTGGTGACCTGCGTAACGTTAATCACTCGTGTGTTGGTGATGTTGACGTTCTGAACGTACGCGGGACTCGTGTGGTACGCGGGCAAATACACGTCACGAGGGCCTAGCGGGAACCAGGCCACGCCCGCGAATCCGCCGCCGAAGCCGATCGACACGCCAGCACTGCCGGGGCCACCGCCAACGAATCCTACGAGGGCTGGCGCGTACACCGGGCGAACCGCCGGAGGACCAGGTACCCATCCCCAGTAGCCGCCGCGGACCTGAGCCCAGCGACCGTAATGGAATGGCGCGAAGCCCCACGGTTGGGAATCGACCCAAGTCCAACCCCACGGCGCGACCCAAACCCAGTGGCCGTCCTGATAGGGAGCCCAGCCGACGACTACGTTGCGGGGAATCCAGACCGGACCATATTCGGGATCGTTCTGCCAGTCGCCGTGGTCGTCGAGATCGTAGTAGCCTTCCATATCGCGTGAGACGTAGCGGGAAGAGGCGGAAGCGTCTTCTCGCAAGTCGCGTGACGCGGACCAACTCTCGAATGGATCGGGACCACCGGCGGGTTGCACGTCGTAGCCCAGTTGATCCGTGCCGCTGAAGGTGTACATCTGGTTCGGATTAACGTCATACGATTGGCCGCCGCCGGTGACCTGGCCCTCGCCATCACGGACCAGAATCATCGTGGAGTAGCCCTCCGGGTCGGTTTGAATGCGATATTTGCCGGGGGCATAAATGGTGAAGGCGAGATTAGGAGTATCGATTTCGTAGGCGTTATCCGGATCGTAGCGCCGGACGTGAACTTCAATCGTGCCCTGGGTGAGTTGGATTTGAATCGTGCTGTCATCGAGATTCAGAATCGAAATACCGGTCTGACCCCCGAGACGGATGGCGGTGCTGCCGATGTGCAGTTCGCCGCGCGAATTTTCGTCGGACCAGAGATTGTCTCCGGTGGTGAGTGGACGATTGGGATCCGCGGCAACCCATTCCTGCTCATCGTCACCGCCGGGCTGGTAGGAAACCGAGCCCTGAATGAAATTGAGGCGAGCTATGCGGGTCGGCGGATCATCCTGAGCGGAAGCCGTGCGTGATGCGCCCAGAAAAATGCCGAGAGCCAAAAACAAAACAACCAACCGCGAAACCTTCTTCATCGTGAAACCCCTTTTAGAAAGTAAAAGTGCACTGGAGATATTTAGATCGGGCCAATTGAATGAATTTGCGACGAGAACCAGGCTAAACGTGGCACGAAGCAGAGTTTGGACATGGGTGTCGCCTCTGCACCGTTGAACACCATTGTAGGGATTTAGTTGTCCGAAGGATACCAGTAGTAGCGCTGAACGGCGCTTGGCAGCTGAGGTGTACTAAAGATTTTGCGATACCACAAACGTTCAATTCTTGTGCGGCACAATAAAAACCTGCCAGCTTTGGTGGAGCTTGGGTTCAGATCAGGTCTCAGCGCAGAAGTTTATCGGCCCCAAATACCAAACCGAGAGTCAGGAACGCGATTACGACTTCACCGACGGCTCCGACCACGAAAGGACGGAAGCCTTGTTTGCCGAGTTCACGGATGTTGGTGCGAAGGCCTACGCCAGCAAAGGTGAGGAGGAAGGCCCAACGCGAAAGATTCGCGAGGCTGCCGAGTTGGTCTTTGCTGAATACCTGGGCGGTGGCGATGGCGGAGATGGCCAGGAAGCCGAGAACGAATTTCGGGAATTTGTTCCAGAGGAACGCGGCCTTGTTGCCCACTTGTTGGGTGCCGTCTTTGCGCGCCCAGTGGATGGCGTAGCCGAGAACGACGAAGCCGATCATGGCGTTGCGCGCGGTCTTGGCTAAGACGGCCACTTTTCCGGCGGCGTCCGAATACAGATTTCCCGCGGCGGTGACCTCGGCGGTGTTGTCGATTCCGAGCCCTGCCCAGAGGCCGTAGCTCAGGTCACTGAGATGGAGCCAGTGGCCGATGAGCGGAAAAATAAAAAGGCTGATCGCGCCGAGGGAAAGAATCGCGGCGATGGCGTAGGAGGCCTCTTCATCGTCGGCATCGATCGTGCCTTTGGTGGCGATGATGGCGGAGACGCCGCAGATCGAGGAGCCGACGGCGAGTAACGTGGTGAGTTTTGGCGACAAACCAAAGGCACGGCCGAGATAGGTCATAAAAACGAGGGATAGCGCAATCTCGATGACCACCAAGACCAGGCTGATGCCGCCGAGCTTCGCGACGTCACCGAGGAGAAACCGCGAGCCGAGCAAAACGATTCCGGCTTTCAACCAGAATTCGTAGGTGGCGATACCGGCTTGGAAAATTCGCGGAATGCCGACGGTGTTGGCGATGACCAAGCCGATGACGATGGCCCACAGCACATATTCGATATTCGGAAGCGTCAGGTGATGCGCTTTCCCATACTGAGCAATCGAGCGCTCGATAATTTTTCCAGCGTAGCCCACCGCGACGAGCAGCAGCACGCCCGGGATGAGATCGATGAAGCGCCGGAAAATTCCGCCTTCCGAGACGGGTTGTGCCACTGCGACCGAACTTGCCATGAACTCTTTCCTCCACGAGATGTTTGCAGCCGCGAGGCCAAAGCCACGCCGCAGTTACCAAGGGACGTGCTTGATGACTCCAGCCCAAATCAAAAGCGATAAGCCAAGCGCCAGAAAAACGGCCCAGGTGTCTAAAGAAAAGCGCGAGATGGGTTGAGTTTCCTTTTTTGGTGGTGCTTCGACACTTGTAGTCATGATGCGATTCTCCTTTCGTTTCGAGCAGGTAACAGGTTCTTGATGGATTGAAGATCTGGCAAACTTTCGATTGCGGCGTGAGCGGCTGCGTGGTCGAGAGCCCGACCGATGAGCAGGATCGACGGGGTGGCGGAGGAATCCAGTTCGCCCAAGGCGCCGACCGTGGTCCAGAATTGGTTTTGCTGCGGCGAACTGACTTGGGCGATGAGGACGGCGGAAGTTTCCGGCGCCAGACCGGCGGCGATAAGTTTTCGACTGAGATGGCGCAGTCCTTTTCCGGGCATGTACACGACGATGGTGGCGTCCGCTTGCGCCAGCGAATTCCAGTCCGGTTCGTCGACCGGACCTTTGGCTCCGGATTGGTGGCCGCTGACAAAAATGACGCGCGCGCTTTTATCGCGATCGGTGAGCGAAACGCCCAACGAAGCGGCGGCGGCATTCGCGGTAGTAATGCCCGGCACGATTTCAAATGCGATTTTTGCGGCACGCAACCATTCGAGTTCTTCGTTGAGGCGGCCAAAGACTCCCGGATCGCCGCTCTTCAGGCGCACCACTTGCTTGCCTTCGCGCGCTGCGTCCACCATGAGCGCATTAATTTCGCCTTGGGTAATTTTTTTCACACCGCAGCGCTTGCCGACGTTGACTACGATGGTGCGCCGGCCGGCCAGCGAGAGGACCGCGGCGCTGACCAGATCGTCGTGCAGCACGAGGTCCGCCTGCCGAAGCAGGCGATGAGCTTTGAGGGTGAGGAGTTCCGGATCGCCCGGACCAGCGCCGACCAGAAACACCTTTCCGGGGAACTGCGTCGCTGGTGTGTTCATCGGGTGTGCACCGTGTGGATCGCGATTGACCGACTTTGTTGCTCCGCGGGCCTGAACGCAGCGCCTTCGGGCGCGTGAGACGATTCTCGTCCAGGGCACGTCGTCGATTCGCGCGCTCCGTCGTTGGCCAGTACGTGAAGCGCTAGTTTGCGCGCTTCGGATGCGGGGTAGGCGGCGAGAATGTCCCGGCGGATCTGACCAATAGCGGCGAGCCAGTCGCCGAGATGGACGTCGAGCGCGTCCTCGAGGGCGCGGCGGATTTTTTGGGCGAACGCCGGGCTTTCTCCCGCCGTGGAAATCGCGATTTGCAAGTCTCCTCGGCGAACGACGGCCGGGAAATAGAAATCACAATTGGGAGGATCATCTACGGCATTGCAGAGAATGCCGCGCCGCTGCGCATCCGCGAAGACCGCGTGATTCACCGTGGTATCCGACGTCGCCGCGATGGCCAGGAAAGCGCCGTCGAGATCAGAGGGCTGATACTTCCGTCTTTCCCAGGTAATTCGCCCGGACTCTGCTAGCTCGCGGACTTCCGTTTTGGCTTCAGGAGCAACAACCAAGACGCGGGCGCCAGACTGTAATAGCGAGTCGATTTTCGCTGTGGCGATTTCCCCGGCACCGACGACGAGGCAAGCTCGCTCCGCTAGTTTGATGAACACCGGAAATAGCGGCGCGGCCATGGCTAATCGGCGACTCCATGCGGCACTGGGCCGGGGGAAAGATCGCGGCTCACGGCGACAATTTCTTCGCCGGCCAACTGGCCGCGTAGCTCCGCATCCGAATGTCGCGAGAAATAAGCGCGCAGATTCTCGGAATCGTGGCGCTGCGCGATGTAAGTACTCAGCAGGCGCTCGATGGCGGCGGGTACTTCGGGCGCGACGCAGCGATAACCGCTGAGGCGCGCGATGTTCTGATGTTCTCCGACTGCGCCGCCGAGGCAGAAGTAATAGGCGTCGACCAGTTTGTCGCCGAGCTTGATTTTCTTTCCTTCCAGGCCGATGTCGGCGATCCAATGCTGGCCGCAGGAATTCGGGCAGCCCGCGACGTGTAATTTGAGCTGCTGATCGAATCCCGGAACGCGAACTTCGAGTTCTTCGACCAGCCAGCGAGTGAAGCTCTTCGTTTCGGTGATCGCCAGTTTGCAGAATTCAGACCCGGTGCAGGCAATGGCTCCACGCCAGAACGGCGAGGCATTCACGACCAAACCCGCCGCGTTCAGTCCATCAGCGAGCGCGTGGGCGTTAGCCTTTGGCACGTTGACGACAATGAGGTTCTGCATATTGGTGGTGCGGAGATGGCCCTTTGCAAATCGATCGGCGAGATTTGCGGCGGCCCAAAGTTGCTGCGCAGTTACCCGTCCGCGCAAGACCGCCGCTCCCACGGAGTACAGACCGGGCTGGCGTTGTGGCTGGATTCCGGAATGATCGCGATAAACGTCGGAGGGCTTGGTTTCTCGCGCGGCGGCTTCGAGCTGGAACCCGAGTCGGGAATTCAGCTCGGCGAGAAACGAATCGGCGGTCCAACCGTGTTGGGTGAAGAGATGCTTCAGGCGGGCGCGCTCGCGGCTTTGGCGCAGGCTATCCTGATCACGAAAAATTTCAGTGATGGCCTGGACGGTGCGCACCACTTGTTCGGGCCGAACGAAGGCGTCGAGACGAACGGCGAGATGCGGATCAGCGGAAAGACCGCCGCCGACGCGCAGAGAGAATCCGATTTCTTTTTTGCCGTGGGTGAAGCGTTCGACGGCAGTCAAACCGATGTCATTAATTTCGGGATACGAGCACCACACCGGGCAGCCGGTGATGGCCACCTTAAATTTGCGTGGCAGATTGTAGTAATCGGAATTGCCGGTGAGCAGATGCGCCACTTCGACTGACAGCGCCGATGCGTCGTAAATTTCGTCTGCGGCTACGCCGGCGAGCGGGCAGCCGGTCACGTTGCGAACCACATCTCCGCACGCTCCCTTAGGGCTGAGCCCAACCGCGTCCAGCGTTTCCATTACCTCGGGAATCGATTCGATCGTTAGCCAGTGAAGCTGAATATTCTGGCGGACGGTGATGTCCGCGACGGAGCGACCGTAGCGTTCAGAAAGGCTGGAAATGGCGCGCAATTGATCGGAGCGAAGCAAGCCGTTGGGCAGGGCAATGCGGAGCATGAAGAACTGCGTGGCTTTTCCTTCGCCACCCGTGCCGCCCGTCGCTCCGGCGCCGTCTCCCTGAGTGTAAATGCCCCACCATTTGAAGTAAGTGCTGGCCCATTCCGGAAGCACCGAATCGCGACCGAGGCGAGCGAATTCCCTGATCTCTTCCAGCGCGGCCCACGGGTTCTTCTCGCGCTTCAGGCGCTCCACTTTCTGCGCCTTAGTCTCTTTCTTGATTGGTGCCGCCAATGAACCGCTCAAATTTGCTCCTAAAAGAAAAAGGCCCGTTCACCGGTGCTGCGAGTGGTGAACGGGCCTGAAATCCGATTTAGTTTAAGATTGCTAAGCTATTCGGATCGCACTCCCGCGCCAGCCGCGACAAGTACAACAGCACGGGGAACAGACACGGGCGATGTAGGAGCGATCCATTACTCTTCCAGCCTAGCACCAGCGGGATTCAATCACCAATTAAAAAAATAAATACAAAGGCGCCGGTTTCCGAATAACCGGACCGGCGCCTTCGTATCGTTCGTTTGGTTTCAGCCTTACCTAGTTCTTGGGAAAGCTGAATAGCTCGAACAAGTCACTGATGGCCGGCCCGTTCACCGGTACGTATGGATCACCTACGGTGATGGGGTTGGGGAAGTTATCCCGGCTACGGAAGGTGACCGGTTGCAGCTTCCAGTTTCGCTCAATGAACTTCAGGACCGAAACATGGTCGGAGTAGTTGTGAGTGATGCGTCCTCCAGTGGAGAACTGGGAAACGACAATCATCGGGATGCGCGTGCCGTCTCCGAAGAAGTCCAGCGGTTGAACGTATCCGGAATCGTAGTAACCGCCGCCTTCGTCGAAGGTAACGAGGATCGCGGTGTCCTTCCACAGCGTAGGATTCGCCTTCACCGCGTTAACGATCTTCTGGGTGAAGCCTTCGAACAGGTTGAGCTTGGACGAGGACGGGTGGCCGTCCACGAACCCGCTGGGCTTGACGAAGGAAACGGCGGGAAGGTTGCCGTCAGCGATGTCCGCATACAGGTTTGAAGTGTCCTGAATGTGCGCCTGACGAACCGCCGCGTTGGCCATGATGGACGTGTCGTACTGGAACGGGTTGCAGATGTTGCAGTACTCGTCCGCGTTGGTGATGTTCTGGCCAAGCGGGTTGGTCGAGCCTGCCGCTCCGTAGTTGATCTGATATTTATCTTCGGGGACATATCCGGGTTTGCCGGGCGTGCCGGTTCCGGCGTAGTTGTCCCACTGATCTCCGTAGTACTTCCACGAAATGTTCTTGGCGAGGAGTTCGTCGCCAATGCTGCGCGTGGAGGACGGTGGGATCGTGAAGACGGTGTTGGCGGCGTTGGTGTCAGCGAATGCATTCTCACCCTGACCGAAGTAACCGGGATTGTAGTTATTCAGCAGGTAGTAGTGACCTACTTCGCAGTGCGGGTCTACCGGATGCGGCAACGATTGCAGGTACTGCACAATCGCCGAAACGCCGGGTTGGGTGGGATCCGCACAATTGCTGTAAGAACCGCCGCCCGACGAGGGTGAGCCGAACGAACCGGCGCCATAGCCATCTTCGGTGTACCAGTTGTTGGTGCCCGTGGCCGGATTCGGATTTTCGATTTCATCCACCACGCCGGCATTGGGTGCCACGCCGACACTCATTTTGTGAGGAGGAACTTGGGCATGGCCTTCGCCATCGCTGAACCAGATCGCGTCGCCATGGCCGAGCATGATGTGGTTGGCACCGGTGCCGCCATCGACGGACTGGTGGAAGTTGTCGCTCATGGAGTATGTGTCCGCAAGGCTCTTGAAATAGGGAACGTCCCCTTGTTGGACATTGTAAAACCCGAGAGCCGTGGAGCCTTCGCCGGTCGTGGTGGCGCCGGGCAGGTAATTGGTGTCGAAATTGGTGGCCTGTTTTTCGCCGTTGGTGCCGGCGCCTACCGTAACTTCAACCCACGAGAACAGCTTGGCATTGCAACCCGAGGGATTCTCCGCAGTGGCGTGCGCGCGGGAGCAATCGAGCTGTTGCCACATTTGGTAAAAGCGGTGAACCGGACTTGCGGCGTAGGAGTTGTAGGTGAATTCATTTCCGTTGGTCAGCTGAAACGGCCCCGCCGGAAGCGCGTTGACGTTGGTGATACGCGTGTCGGGAGTGTGCGAAGTGAGGCCAGTCCCACCGGACACCAGGAACGGGTAATAGCTGGTCGGCAAGCCGTTTTCGGATTGTTCGGCCAAGGTCAAGCTGTCATCCGGGATGTAAGAATCTTTGGCGCCGCCGACGAGCGGAGCGGGCAGCACATCGCCGCCGAAATCGAGCTTGGGCGGGCTCAGCAGGAATGGGTCGCCATTTTTCTTTTCTCCCAGATCGACAGCGGCCCGTTGATGGGCTTTCTCGAAATTGGGACCAGGAGTTCCGTCCGCCTTGATGATCCCCTCGGAGAGAAGATTTCTTACGTTTTGGCCGGGCTTGGGCTGGTAGGTGGCGAAGACGTGATCAAAGCTGCGGTTTTCACCGATGATGACGATGACGTGCTTGATGGGTGAGGTGGTGTTTTGATCGTTATCGGTCGCGGCTTGCACGGAACTGGCCAGCGGACCACCGATCGTAAATTGAATCAGTGCCAGGCCCGTTAATCCGATGCGCAGGCAATGCAGAGCATTTGAAGCGACGTGCTTGTAGGACATCAACCCTCCTGGTTTTCTTCGAATTCAAACAAAAGCCCAAAAATGTGCCGATTAGCCAGAAACTCTGGACTGATGCATTGATAACTGTCGGTCATTGCAGCAACATTTTGATTATGTGAATGGAAAAATAAAGCGGGGCAATTTCCGGCAAAGAGAAATGAACACACCACTACCGAGCGTTTGCGCTCCAAATTCAGCAGCGCAATTAATTTCTGCCGGAAGTTTTTGCGCGCGGCGTCTGGGCGGGATTAGGATGCGACGCCGGAACGTTGGCTTGTTGTGAATCGGCAGGTTCTACTCGAATCAGGCCCATCATTCCGCCATCTTCGTGCTCGAGCAGGTGGCAATGATAGACGAACGTGCCGACGGAGTTAGGGTCGCGAAAATCCATACGCAGTCTGACGCTGGGATACGCCAGAGTATGGCCGTTGTAATACGGGACATTGATGGTGTCGCGGAGGAAGGGCTCATTAACCGGGACACCCGACCAGTCCATCATCAGGAAATGAATCTGATGAATGTGAAACGCGTGGAGTTCGGTTGAGCGGTTTTCGATGATCCAATCCTCTACGTCACCTTGCTTCACGACGATGTCCGGGACCGCGTTCGATGGGTCGAACGCCACCGGGGTCTTGCCATCTTCGGTAATGAAAAACGTGGTTGCGCTATTCGGATCGTTGGGATCCAGCAATTTTTCGGAGAAATAAAGACGACGGGTGCGCACCGGCGCGACGTTGCCGAGCCAGGGGAGCGTGGGTGGGGGAAGCAGCTCGGGAGAAGCGGAGAGCCGCGAGCGCGGTTCGGGCGCATCAGCCGAGGCCGTCAGCGTCGCCAAGGCTCGATTGGGATCGTTTTCGCCGCCCGAACCGGTGTCAACGGTGCGCGTCACGAGCAAGCCCGAAACGCCGGCAGGGGGACCTTGGACAATGAATTCCGCGCGGCCGCCGGGAGGGATTCCGATGTGGTTCTGTCCATTCAGCACATTTTTGGTAACGCCATCCGCGTTTACCGGAACTCCGTCAAGAGCCACAATGCCAAGTTCTTGCGGTTTGCGATCATAGAGCACCGCGAGATTGAGGTAGGTAATGGCCGAAGCGTTCAATACGCGCCACAATTGGCGTTCGCCGGGCTTCATTGTGATCACGGCGGGTGGGTAGTCAGGGTAAGGAACTGGAACATAGTTGATGGAGAGGTCTTTGGCGGGCTTGCCGAAGCCGGTGCCATTGTTCGCCGAGTCTCCGTCGCGATCGATCAGCGTTTTAGGCACAACCGGCTCGGATTTTGAGGGCGGCGAATCGGGATTCAGCAAGTCCTGATCGCGGATAATCATCACGCGCTCCGGCAATCCGGCGAGGTCGGGATTCGCTCGCTCAATTCCCTCGACAATCAGAGCGCCGGAAGCTCCGCCAATCACTTGGGCTTTGCTGAATCCATGAATGTGCGGGTGATACCAATACAAACCAGGCGGCTCGTTGTCGGGGATGCGAAAGCGGTATTCGAAAGGCGGGTCACTGGGTTGCACAGACGTTTTTAAGACGTCGTCTTGATGACAGACTGGCGGGACAGTCAAACCGTGAAAATGGAGGTTGGTGGAGGTCGACGTCATCGCGCCACTCTGGCAAGGATTGGAATAATCGGCTGCGCTACGCTGCCCGTGCTGGTGGGTTGAGGCGGGTTGATCCGCATCGCTCAGATCGTTTTTGAGTTTCATGATAAGCAGATCGCCTGATTTGAGGCGGAGATTGGGAGACTGGACGCCGTTTCCGTAAATGTAGCAATAGCGAGTGGACCCATCTTTTTCCCGTTGGTTTCTTACGGTGAGCTGAATCGACAAGACGCCGTTCCGGCTGCGCAAATCTTCAGGCTCGGGAACCGCGTTGCCGATCGCCGGACGCGGACAGATATCCTGCGGCGATTCCTGCGCGTGCAAACCGCGCGGGGCCAGCGAACAGACGACTGCCAAACAGAGTACGNGAAAATATTTTTGCATTCTGGTCTGCGGGCTCGATGGTTGGGCGCCTGCTCCGCGATTCGCGGAGCCTGCAGGGAATTGAGATCTGTGCCGCGGTTTTATCCGATCTTGCTAAACAACCAGAACAAAGTTGCCGCCAGGGTAATTGACGCTGGGAGAGTCAAAACCCAAGCCAAAGCAAGGTTGCGAACGGTCGACATCTGTAGTCCGGAGTGATTCGCCATCATGGTGCCGGCGACACCGGACGAGAGTACGTGCGTGGTACTGACCGGTAAGCCGAACCAATCAGCTGCACCAATGGTGGCCATGGCCGTGATTTCCGCGGCGGCGCCCTGTGCGTAGGTCAGGTGGTCCTTTCCGATTTTTTCGCCGACGGTGACGACGATGCGCTTCCAGCCAATCATGGTGCCCATGCCAAGAGCGAGGGCCACCGCAACTTTTACCCACGTGGGGATGAACTTGGTGGCGTTGTCGATGTGCTTTTTATAATTGGCGATGATGGAGGAATCCGCGGCAGAAAACTGCGGAGTGTTGTTTTTCTTCATCAGCCGCAGGGCTTCGCTGACGACATACATGTCGTTGCGGAAGTTGCGCACTTTATCCTGCGGCACCGCTTTGAGTTCGTGATACTGCGCCATTTCGGTGCCGATTCCGTTGATCAATTCACGAAGGGCGAGCATGGTGTTCGGCGTGAATTGCTTGGTGCGGATGTAGTCGGTCACTTCTTCGCGCGGGTCGGAAATTACGGCGCTGGGGGAAACGTAGTGATCGAGGACACCGGCGGTTTGCGTCGACACGGCCACAAAATCCTCGGTCTGGGTGGCGTTCACGGCGTGGTTCACGGCGTACGCGGTAGGAACGGTTCCGATCAGAATGAGCATGATCAGGCCCATTCCTTTTTGTCCGTCGTTTGAGCCGTGAAAGAAACTAACGCCGGTGCAGGTGATCAGCAGCAGCACACGGATCCAAAAGGGAGGAGGGGTGTCGCCCACGGGCGCCTTGTAAAGTTCCTTGTTCGGAATCACTTTCTTGCAAATGACTAAGAGCAGCCCGGCGCAGATAAACCCGACGAGCGGCGAGAGCAACAGTGACTTTCCGATGTTGGTAGCCTGGCCCCAGTCCACGCCGCTGGTTCCGGTTTTCACGGACATCAGTTGGTTGGCGATCCCGACTCCGATGATCGAGCCGATCAAAGTGTGCGAGCTGGAAGCGGGAAGGCCCAGCCACCAGGTACCGAGATTCCAGATAATCGCCGCGACGAGCAAGGCGAAGACCATGGCGAAACCCGCTCTGCCTCCGACTTGCAGAATCAGCTCGACCGGCAGCAGCGAGACGATGCCGAATGCGACGGCGCCGCTGGAGGCCAGTACCCCGAGGAAATTCCACATGCCGGACCAGACCACCGCGACATGGGGCTCAAGGGTGTGCGTGTAAATTACCGTCGCGACCGCATTGGCGGTGTCGTGAAAGCCGTTTACGAATTCGAAGGCTAAAGCCGTGGCCAGGGCAATGCCGAGAAGGACGAACGTCAGCGCGCCGGTGTTATGAACCTGCGCCAGGTCGCCGAGCAGGTGCGTTGCGGCGTATACCAGACCGACCACCAGCGCGACGCCAAAAATTGCCATGCCAATCTTGGCCGGCGCGGTCGGTTTGGCCATCTTGCCTTCGAGCACGTGCGATCGTTTGAGTTCGACTTCCTCGTGCCTATCAATTGCGTCGAGCTGAGTCGCCATCCGGCACCTCATCCTGGGTTGGGTTGGAAATGTAGGGGCGAAATTATCGGGAGATTGTTACTGTCGCGTGACAGCTAGATGAAGACTTCCACGAGCAGTTTGGACTGAATTTAACCACGAATACGGTGAGGACCTGAGCTTGCGGTTGGCGGAGAGAACTCGGACGTGCGGCCTGCCGACGCCATGTTTATCGCTTACGTCGAGGTCAGATTCGCCAGCAAAAAGTTGGCGCTGCGGACCACGCGCGAAATGCCGAAGCTACGTGGAAAAACGCGATGGAGATTGTTGAAGTCTCGCCCAGTGTGTCGTAATCTACTTGGACCGCATTTGCATATCGGAGCGCCCGTAGCTCAGCTGGATAGAGCGTTTGGCTACGAACCAAAAGGTCGCAAGTTCGACTCTTGCCGGGCGCACCATTTTCCCTCTTCAAAAGCGGCTGCTGGTTGTAACTAGGGCGTTCAAAGCTAAAGGAAACGATGACCTCAGCAGCGGGCGACGAATTTCGCGACTTGCAAGCACTCGTACGGAAAAGTGGATTACTCGCCAGGCAGCCGGCGTATTACGCCTGGAAGATGCTTCTAAACATTGTGTTCCTGGTCGCCGCTTTTCTGCTGATAAAATCGTTTCACAATCCCTGGATTGAGCTGCTCAATGCCGCTTTCCTGGCGTTCGTGTTCGCGCAGCTAGGTTTTATCGTTCACGACGCCGGCCATCAGGAAATTTTCAGCAAGCCGGCTGGGAACGAAGTACTCGGTTTGATTCATTCGAATCTTCTACTCGGATTTAGCTATAGCTGGTGGCTCAACAAACACAATCTGCATCATTGCTCGCCAAATCACATTACCGCCGACCCCGACGTAGAAATACCACTATTCGCGTTTACGAAGGAGCAGGCCGTGGGCAAGCGCGGCTTCGCGCGCCTCTCCGTGCGTTATCAGCATTTTTGCTTCTTCCCTTTGTCTTTGCTGGAAGCGTTCGTGCTGAAGGTCGATAGCGTGCGGTACCTGCTGCACCATAAAGTCGCGCATCCGGTGATTGAGGTGGGCTTCCTGGTTCTGCATCTGTGCTGGTTTTTAGGCCTGCTGTGTTTTCTGCTCAGCTGGTGGCACGCAGTTTTGTTCTTCGTAGCCCAGCAAATGTTTTTAGGACTGTATCTGACGCTGATCTTCGCTCCGAACCATCAGGGAATGCCTTTGCTCGATGGCGCCAAAGCCGTGAATTTCTTCCGCGAACAAGTGCTGACCAGCCGGAACATCAAGAAGCATCCCGGCGTCGACTACGCCACCGGCGGCTTGACCTGCCAGATCGAGCACCACCTGTTTCCGACCATGCCGACCAACAAATTGCGCGAGGTTCAAAAAATAGTGAGAGCTTATTGCGCAGCGCACGGAGTTTCCTACCATGAGACCTCCTTGCTCCAGTCGTTTCGCGAAGTCTACGAGGATTTGCGGGAGAATAGTTTGATAGTAAGCAGAGGATTGGATGGCAACACGGTTACGGATCGGAGAAGCTTGTAGTGCGATCATTTCCTTCCATAAATTAACGAGATGCATCTGGCTCACTCAACCCGGGAATTGCGCGACGGACGGCTAACCGGATACAGACATTTTCCTGCCCTAGCTACACTCAAATCCCGATAGAGCCGTTGAGCTTGGCTTTCTACAATAGACTGCATGGTGAGTTTCGTTTTCGCTCGGTA
>JGI12631J13338_1000009_pt1 | contig 112635 bp, 99 predicted proteins | sample BlaSpr_A8_Ref_O1_FD_13338 | JGI IMG/M metagenome (IMG submission 13338) | reverse complement strand
ACTCGGTTGGACTGAGGAGATGACTCGCTTGGAACTGGGAATACGTAAGCAATGAACGCCCTGCGGATGCTGGTGGTGCTACTCGCGATTTTGATTTGCGCGGCAGGCGCCGGACTATTCTGGATGACCTCGACGGGCATGTCGGCGCGGGCCACGCCGGGGCCGCTGGAGAGCTATCTGGGGCGGTCGGTGCGGAACATGTCGATCCCGAAATCAGCGCGTAGCATGAAAAATCCGATGACCGCGTCGCCGGAGGCGCTGCTGGAAGGCGGGCGCCATTTCGCCGATCACTGCGCGAGTTGCCATGGGAATGATGGGCGCGGCGCGACCGAGATGGGGCGGAAACTTTATCCCCCGGCGCCAGATATGACCTTGCCGGCCACACAGAACCTAACCGACGGCGAAATATATTCCATTATCGAGAATGGCGTACGGTTTACGGGGATGCCGGCCTGGGGCGGGGGCGGGCCGAACGATCACGATACCTGGCATCTGGTGCTTTTCATCCGCCACCTGCCGGACGTGTCGCGGCAGGAATTATTGGATATGGAAAACAACAACCCGCGAAGTCCCGCGGAAATGCAGGAAGAACAGAAGGAAAACGATTTCTTAAACGAGCAGTCGAAATAGAAAATGAGCGAATATTCGACGAGGCCCAAGGAGAGGAAAATGATCAAGCTATTTTCGATGGCGGTTTTGGTGGCGATGCTGGCGGTTGGAACTTTGGCGCACGGCACAGACAAACACGTGATGGGCGTGGTGACGAAAATCACGGACACGGAAGTCAGCGTGGAAGGCGCGGACAAGCAAGTGACCGTGGTGAAACTCGCGGCCGATACCGAGTTTGTGAAGAGCGGCGCGGCGGCGAGCCTGAAGGATTTGAAAGTGGGAGACCGCGTGGTGATTCACGCCAAACCGGTGGGGACGGATTTGATCGCGCACGAAGTACGATTTGGGAAAATGCCGGCCGGGACGCAGGCTGCAGCGCATTAGTATGCGCGCGGCTTAATTTTCGCGTTCGAGAATGAAATCGGGTATGGCGTAGAGCGCGCGGCGATATTGGGTATCAGGCAGTGCGTCGAGGCAGGATTTCGCGTTTTGGACGTATTCGCGGGCAAGTTTGGCGGAGCGCTCGAGCGCGCCGGTTTCCTGCACGAGTTTCGTGATCTGGTCGGGGCGCACCGTGCGGAAATCACGCTCTTCCAGAACTTTTGAGACGAGTTTCCGGCCTTCGCCATTTCCGTTCGTCGAATGCGCGTGACCGTTGCTGCCGGCATCGGTGGTGTGGTGCGCGTTCTGGCTTTCCAGCGCGAAAATCAGCGGCAAGGTGACTTTCCCTTCTTTCAAATCGTTGAGCACCGGCTTGCCCAGCTGTTCCGGCGAAGCGGTGAAGTCGAGCAGGTCATCGACGAGCTGAAACGCCAGGCCGGCGTTTCTGCCATAAGCCGCCAGCGCATCTTCGATTTCTTTCGGCTGCTGGCCAAGCACGGCGCCGAGGCGCGCGCATCCGCTGAAGAGGCACGCGGTTTTGCGGTAGGCGAGTTCGGTGGCTTCGGCTTCGTTCACGTCCATGCGGCCGAGACGCGTCAACTGCAGGAGTTCGCCTTCGACCATGTTTTGAGTTAAGTCGATCAGAATATCGAGAACCGCGAAATTCCGTTCGCGTAGCGCGACTTCGAACGATTGCATGTAGAGCCAATCGCCGGCGAGAACGCTCATGTGATTGCCCCAACGCGAATTGGCGCTGGGCCGGCCGCGTCGGGTGTCGGCCGCGTCGATCACGTCGTCGTGAATCAGGGTCGCGCCATGCAGCATTTCAACAACGGCGCCGAGGCGAATCGCGCTTTTGCCACGGTATCCCGAGGCGCCAGCGGCGAGCAACAGCAGCGCGGGACGCAGACGTTTTCCGCCACCTTCGGTGAGATAACTGGAAATTTGGCAAACGGGTTCGATGGCCGCGCTGTTTTCGGCGGCGATTTCCTGTTCGACGAGCGCTAGATCGTCGCGAACCAGGTCAAAAATATTTCGCGCGGTTTGGACAGCGAAAGCCATCCTGAAAGGGTCACCTTGGCCGGGCCGGGTTTACGCAGCGCCAAGCCTGAAAAAACGCCTAAAGTTTGCCGCAGTCGTCGCGGCAATTTCTTCGGTGCCTAAGTTTCTCACACTCGCAAGCGTCTGCGCTACCTCCGCCACATTGGCCGGCTCGTTGCGTTTTCCGCGCTTGCCTTGGGGGGGAAGAAACGGCGAATCGGTTTCGGTGAGCAGGCTTTCCAGTGGCAAATCGCGCGCGACGTCACGCAAATGCTGCATTTTAGGGTAGGTCACGTTGGCCGCGAAGGAAATCATGAAGCCCATTTCGATTCCTTTGGCGGCGTCCGCCGGCGTGCCGGTGAAGCAATGCAAAATCCCGCCGAGGCCGGAGGGCGCCCAGTCTTCTTTCAGGATTTTAAGGCAATCGTCCCAGGCGTCGCGGCAGTGGATGACAATGGGCAATTTGGCCTCGCGGGCTTGGATGAGCTGGCGGCGAAAAACGGTGTGCTGCGATTCGCGGGGCAGTTCTTTCCAGTAGTAGTCGAGGCCGATTTCGCCCCAGGCGATGACTTTGGGATTTTTGGCCAGAGCGGCGAGCTGGGCGTAATGATCTGCCTGGGCCAGTTGCGCGTCCTGCGGGTGAATGCCGATGGTGGCGTAGATCCAGTCGTAATCTTTAGCGACGTTGATGGCGGCGTCGAGTTGGTCGGGGCCGGAGCCGCCGCTGCCGATGGCGAGGATGCATTCGACGCCGGAGGCTTTGGCGCGGGCGAGCATTTCGGCGCGGTCGGCGTCGAAGTCTTCGGATTCCAGGTGCGCGTGTGAATCGACGATCTGCAAAGTGTGGAATCCTTTAATTTTGTTCGCGCCGAAAATCACGAGAGCGACCGCTCTCGTGCTGTTAGCTCGGGCGAAGGCCAGCAGATCCTGCGGTCGCGTTGCTCGCTCAGGATGACGACCCTCGCCGGGTCGTCACTTCACTTTCGAGCCGACGGGAATATCTTCGGCGAAGGTGCAGAGGATCGGCTTGCCGTCGGGACCGGCGGAGGCGGCGAGCAGCATGCCGTTGGACTCCAGGCCGCGCATTTTTCGGGGCGCGAGGTTGGTGACGACTACGACTTTGCGGCCGACGAGTTCCTCGGGTGTGTAGCCCATCGCGATGCCGGCGAGAACCTGGCGGACTTCGTCGCCGATGTCGACGAGGAGTTTCAGCAGCTTGTCCGCGCCTTGAATGCGTTCGGCGGATTTCACCAGGCCGACGCGCAGTTCGACTTTGGCAAAATCTTCGATTCCGATTTTCGCGGGAACGGCGGGGGCTGCGGTTGCAGCCGCCGCAGCTGCTTGCGCTGTGGCCCCGGCGGCTCCGCCCGGTCTCGGCACATCGGCTTCGGTGGTCGGTGCCGCGGATGGTTTGGGTTCGGCTGCCGGGGCGCCGGGATTGCGCAGTTCGTTTTCCATGGTTTCGATTTTCTCCAGAGTTTCTTTTTTGTCTGCTCGCGGAAACACCGCTTCAATTTTTCCGATTTTCGTTCCGGGCTTTAAGCCGCCCCATTCGAGTTGGTCGATGCGAACGTCTTCGAGCTTGCCGGACTGGCCGAGCTGTTGCCAGATTTTCTGAGTGGCTTCGGGAATCACGGGGTGGGCCAGCACCACCGCGATGCGCAGGGTTTCGGCGGCGCGATACAAAATCGCCTGCAGATCGTGCTGCTCTTTTACCGACCAGGGTTTCGCAATGGCGAGGAATTGATCGACCTGAGAAATCAATTGCCAGACCGCGCTGACGTAGGCGGAGAAATCGAAACGTTCGAAAGCAGCTTGCGCGACTTGCACCGCTTCGGGCGCGTGATTTTTGGCGAGAGTGACGCCGAGATCGTCTTTACTCCACAGCGTCGATTCGGGTGGAGCTTCGATAGGCGGAATCGCGCCCTGAAACGAGCGCTCAATCATGGTCAGGGTACGGCTGGCGAGATTGCCGAGGCCATTGGCGAGATCGGCGTTGTAACGGGTGATGAGCGCTTCGCGGGAGAAATTTCCGTCCTGGCCAAAGACCACTTCGCGCAGCAAATAATAGCGCAACGCATCGTTGCCCAAAGTTTTCACGATGGGTTCGGCGTAGGCCACGTTGCCTTTCGACTTGCTCATTTTTTCCGATTCAAAGAGCAGCCAACCGTGAGCGTGAATGCGCTTGGGCAGCGGAAGTTCGGCGGCCATCAGAAATGCGGGCCAGTAGACCGCGTGGAACCGAATGATTTCTTTGCCGATCATGTGCAGGTCGGCCGGCCAATATTCATTGAACCTTGGATTCGCTTCGCCGCCCGCGCCTTCGCCGTAGCCGACGCCGGTCATGTAGCTGGTCAGCGCGTCGTACCAGACGTAGAAAACGTGCTCGGGATCGTCGGGCCACGGAATGCCCCACTTGATGGTCTTGCGGCTGATCGAAACGTCTTTCAGACCGCTCTCGACGAAGCTGCGGACTTCGTTGAGGCGAAAATCAGGCTGAACGAAATCCGGCTGGGTGCGATACAGCTCGAGCAGGCGATCCTGATACGCGGACAGCTTGAAGAAATAATTCTCTTCGGAAATCAGCTCCGCCGGGCGGCCGCAAATCTGGCAGTTGGCCGGTTCGGGCGTGTCGGTGACGTAGAGATTGTCGTAGATGCAGTAACGGCCTTCGTATTNGGCTTTGTAGATCGAGCGCTTTTCGGGCGGCAAATGCTGGTCACGTTCCATGGTGCGGCGGACCAGAGTCTGCACCGCGCGGGCGTGATCATCGGAAGTGGTGCGCACGAAATCGGTGATGCTGATGCCGAGCAGCTTCCAGAGATCACGAAAGATTTTTTCGTTTTTGTCGACCAGCTCTTGCGGCGTGATTCCGGCTTTTTCGGCGGCGCGTTCGATGTTGACGCCGTGCTCGTCAGTGCCGGTCAGGTAGGCGACATCGTAGCCGCACATTCGTTTGTAGCGGGCGATGACGTCGCAGACGATGGTGGTGTAGGCCGAGCCGACGTGGGGGCGCGAGTTCGCGTAGTAGATGGGAGTGGTGAGGTAATACTTCGGCTTGGAATTTTCCATGAAGAGCTAAGGCGTCCCGGTTTGGGTGTCAGGTTTATTTTAGCAGGGCGGGCGGGAGAAACCGCGTGGCAATTTGGGTGGGGAGCTGGCGAGCGAGTCAGTCAAAGGCTCGCGGAAAAGGCGCCGCGAAAGGAAGGGTACGGCATTTTCTTTTTTTCCCAGCCCTTACGGGCCGGGCTAACTTGTGCCGCGCCTACGGCGCTGAGTGTGCGATGGCGTTTGATGCTAGCTCGGCATGCTGAGGAGCGCTTCCGCGACGAAGGATCTGATCACGTGGTGGCCGGCGATAGACTTTCATGGGTGAGATCCATCGCTGCGCTCAGGATGACAGCGTTGATCGATCACGCATCCCCTAAGCGCTTACGCTTCGTTAGGCTGTGGAATTTTCCGAAGCGGCTGCGAATCTGGTTGATGAGCGGCGACTATTTCTTTGTTTCGCGGTGCTTTTGGAAGGCGTAGGTGGCGGCGGCGATTACTTCTTTTAGGGGGATGCCCTGCGCGGCGGCTAGGCGCTGGCAGTCGTCGTATTCGGGAGTGGCGTTGAGGACCGCGCCGTTGAGGCGGGAGAGCTTCATGCGGATTTCGCCGAAGGCGGTGTGCACCGTGAGGAATTCGCGGGCGAGGGTGCGGCGCTGGGCTTGGTGCAGGCGTACGCCGATGGTGGTGGTCTCGCTGAAGAGCAAATCGGTGAGGCGCGAGACATTGGTTGGCTCGCAGAGAATGGTGATCAGCTGGCCGGGGCGATTTTTTTTCATTTGAACTGCGGTGGAGAAGACGTCGAGGGCGCCTGCGGCGAGGGCGCGGTCGACGAAGTAGCCGTAAATTTGCGGGCTCATGTCGTCGACATTGGTTTCGATGACGGTGATTGGCGCGTCGGACTCGCCGTGCAGGTTTTCTCCGGCGGCGGCCGATTCCCTTTCGCCGATCAGCAGGCGCAGCACGTTGGCTTTCTCGGGAAAATCGGCGGAGCCGGCGCCGTAGCCGATGGCGCGCATGGTCATTTCCGGAATTTTCGAATAACTGATCGAGAGAGTGGTGGCGATGGCGGCGCCCGTGGGTGTGACTAATTCTTTTTGGATGCCGCTGGAGTAGATGGGCGCGCCGCGCAGCAGGTCGGCGGTGGCTGGGGCGGGAACCGGCAGCAAGCCGTGGGCCGTCATCACCTGGCCGGCGCCGACGTCGAGCGGGGAGCAGGCGAATTCGTCGATGCCGAGAAGTTCGAAGCCGATGCAGGCGCCGACGATATCGACGATGGAATCGACCGCGCCGACTTCGTGAAAATGGACTTGCTCGACGGGCAGGTGGTGGACTTTGGCTTCGGATTCGGCGAGGCGGGTGAAGATTTTGCGGGCGCGTTCGGCGGCGCGGGGCGCGAGTTGCGCTTTTTCAATGCGATCCAGAATGATCGAAAGCCCGCGGTGATGATGGCCTTCGGTGGTCGCGACATGCACGTGCGTGGCGAAAATTTGGCCGCGCTTCACTTTTTCCGCGGAGATGGTCCAGCCTTCGAGACCAAGTTTGCGCAGCTCGGATTCGATGGCGCGCAGATCGGCGCCGGCGTCGACCAACGCGCCGAGGACCATGTCGCCGCTGATGCCGGAGAAGCAATCGAAATAGGCGGTTCGAGTCATCATGAGATTAATTGTAACTTTTCAGTCCAGCGTTGACGCTGCAACCTATTTTGAGACCGCGCGGCATCTCCACAGGTACAAACACCGAATCGAACGCACTTGAGTTATTTCAGTGGCCGGATCACAAGTCTGAATCGTATGCCCAATTACGGTCACGTGATTTTCCGCGAAGGCTACCCTCGGAACGGAATATTCGCAGGACGCCGGATCTTCGAGTTCGAACGAGTATACCAATCGAACGCTTTGCAGCGCTTGACCGCAGTTCGGACAGTCGAAGCGGGAATGATTCGCACTCTCCAAAACGGCTTGACGTAAGAGCTGAAGAGCTGGACCGCTATCGATGATGGCGGATTCAACCGTTCCGTCTGGTCTCACTTGAAGCTTTTAGAACCATATCGCCCGTAATGTGAGCGACCTGAGCCACTTTAGGATAGGTTGGCGGAGCTAAGGTAGCGAGCACGATCGTTCGTTGACCCTGATCGCGAGATTCCTGAGCCCGCGAGTGCGCCACGGTGCAGAGACCAGCCGCAAGGACAATCAGAGAGACGCGCCGTGCGAGAGCGATCACAACGCATAGTCTATTCGTTGTGCAGCAACTGACCAAGGATTGTCGACGGCCATGGGGGCGCGACGCCTTAGCGTGCTTTGACCGGGTTGGCGGTGTTCCCTATAATTGCGGGACTCATTCCATTCGAGGCGTTAAGGAGACTCGTGTACAAAGTTGTCGAGGAACGGTTTCGGAAGGCGCTGCGGCACCACATTCACGACCGGTATAAGACGGACGTGCCGATTGTGACGGAGCGGCCGCCGAAGCTGTCGATGGGCGAAGCGGCTTCGCCGGTTTGCTTTGAGCTGGCGAAACGGATGAAGAAAGCGCCACGGGCGCTGGCGCAGGAAATCGCGAATTCGCTGAAGCCGATCAAGGGCATCGCGCGGGTGGAAGTGGCGGGCGGCGGATATTTGAACGCGTTTTTCGATCGGGGGGAATTTTTTCGGGCGGCTATCGCGGAAACTGGGGACGAAGCGGCAGCGGTTGCTGAACCGGTGGCGCCGAAGGGCGACGCGGTAAAGACGATTGTCGAGCACACCAGCATCAATCCCAACAAGGCGGCGCACATCGGGCACCTGCGCAACGCGGTGCTGGGCGATACGTTCGCGCGGGTTTTGCGTCACGCCGGGCGGCGGGTGGAAGTACAGAACTACATCGACAACACGGGTGTGCAGGTCGCGGATGTGGTGCTGGGATTTCTGCATCTGGAAAAGACATCCGTCGCGGAAGTGGCTGCGCTGGCTGCCGCGCCGAAGTTCGATTATTTGTGCTGGGATTTGTATGCGCGGGTGACGCTGTTTCTGGCCGAAGATAAATCGCGGCTCGAATTGCGGAACCAGACGCTGAAGGATATCGAAGAGGGTCACGGCGATGCGGCGGCGATGGCTGAGGTGGTTTCGACCGCGATCAATCATTGCCATCTGCGGACGCTGGACCGGCTGGGAATTGATTACGATTTGCTGACGCAGGAAAGCGACATTCTGCGGTTGAAGTTCTGGGACGCGGCGTTCGCGATGCTGAAGCAGCGCGGAGCGGTGGAGCTGGCGACGTCCGGCAAGAATGCCGGATGCTGGATCATGCAGTTGCAGGCGGAGCGCGCGGCGACGGCTGCGGGCGAGGCTGGAGCGGAAGGCGCCGAAGCGCCGGTGGAAGAAAATCCGGAAGAAGCCGACGCTAAGGTCATCGTGCGCTCGACCGGCACGGTCACCTATGTGGGTAAAGACATCGCGCTGCACCTCTGGAAATTCGGGCTGCTCGAACGCGATTTTCATTACCGGCATTTTCACAAGCATCCGGACGGGCATGAAGCGTGGGTCACCTCGAGCGAGAGCGACGATCCGGGCGCGCCGCATTTCGGCCAGGCGCAGGAACTTTTCAACGTGATCGATTCGCGGCAGGCGTACCCGCAGAAAGTGGTGGTGGCGGCGCTGCGGGCCTTGGGCTACAAAGACGAAGCGGATCATCTGAAGCATTTCGCGTACAACGTGGTGGCGTTGACGCCGCGTTGCGCGATCGAGATGGGCTACGAGATTCCGGAAGAGGATGCGAAGCGGCCGTACATTGAAGTGAGCGGGCGCAAAGGCCAGGGCGTGAAGGCGGACGATCTGCTGGATCAGATGGAAGCCAGCGCCTTGAAAGAAGTAGAGACGCGGCAGCCGGAGGCATCGGAGCCGGAACGGCGCGCGATTGCACATGCGGTGGCGATTGGGGCGCTGCGGTATTTTCTGCTGCGGTTTACGCGCTCAACGGTGATCGCTTTCGATTTTGAGGATGCGCTGAGTTTTGAGGGCGAGACGGGGCCTTACGTGCAGTACGCGGTGGTGCGGGTGAATGGGATTTTGCGCAAGGGCGCGGAGATGGATCCGGCGCTGGCGATTGAAGATGCGACCAACATGGCGAAATTGCGCAGCGGCGAGATTGACGCCGGGAAATTTCTGGGCGCGCCGGCGGACGATGACATTTGGGATTTGGTGGTGCTGGCGGCGTCGCTGGATGCGCGGTTAGAGGTGACGCTCACTTCTTTGGAGCCGAATTTTCTGACTCGGTTTGCGTTTGACTTGGCGCAGATGTTCAACGTCTTTTATCACAAGCATCACATTTTGAAAGAGAAGGACGCGGAGAAGCGGGCGTTTTTGCTGCGGGTTACGGCGTTGGTGCGGGAGCAGTTGGTGACGACGTTGGGGTTGTTGGGGATTGTTGCGCCGGAAAAGATGTGAGGCGCCGGGGTGGGCGGCGGGGCGCCGCGTGGTCGCAAAAAGCAGATCCCGGTCGCTGCGCTCGTTCGGGATGACAGCGTCGTGGGCCAGTGCGAGCGGGGATGATGGGCCCGAATATCGCGGCGACCGGAAGGCTGCCCGGCTGCGCCGGCCGCTACAGGTAGTGGCGTTCGGATTTCGCGCGAATTCCAGTGTTCGGCGCGTTGACGTTCGTCGAAAGCACCTTCAGATGACGCAAGGTGTAAATCCGCACGCGGTGTCGCGAGTTTCGCGCGAATTTGGCTGCTCGGTTTGCTTACAACTTCATGGCGAAGTCGACGATGGAGCGGATGGCTACGCCGGTGGGGCCTTTGGCTAGCCAGGGGCGGCCTTCTTCGACCCAGCAGGTGGAGGCGATGTCGAGGTGGATCCAGGGGGTGTCCTCGGCAAATTCCTTGATGAACCAGGCGCCGGTGCTGGCGCCGCCGCCTTTGCCGCTGCCGGTGTTGCGAATGTCGGCGATGTCGCTCTTGATCATTTCGCGATATTCGTCGTCGATAGGCATGGGCCACATTTTTTCGCCGGTGGCTTTGGCGCTATCGAGAAATTGATCTAGATAATCGCGGGGCGTGCCGAATGCGCCGACGTGCACGTTGGCGAGGGCGACGCCGATGGCACCGGTCAAGGTGGCCGCGTCGATCAGGTGCGTGGCGCCGAGTTTGCGGGCGTAGAACACGCCGTCGGCGAGAACCATGCGGCCTTCGGCATCGGTATTGATGACTTCGATGGTCTTGCCGGACATGGCGACTTGCACGTCGCCGGGCTTCTGGGCGCGGCCACCGGGCATATTTTCGGTGGCGGGAATTACGGCGATGACCGAGATCGCGGGTTTCAGGTAAGCGATGGCACGCATGGCGCCGAGCATGGTGGCGCCGCCGCCCATGTCGTACTTCATCAGTTCCATACGATCGGCGGGCTTGATGGAAATGCCGCCGGTATCAAAGGTGACGGCCTTGCCGACCAGGCCGAGCACCGGGGCATCCGGACGCAGGTTGGCGGGCGTGTAGCGCAGGACGATCACGCGCGGCGGCTCGACGCTACCCTGGGCCACGCCGATCAAAGCGCCCATTTTCAGTTCGGAAATTTTGCGTTCGTCCAGAATTTCGACGCCCAGGCCAACTTCCTTAGCCATGGCTTCGGCCTTGGCTGCCAGCAGGCGCGGGGTGAGGCGGTTGGAAGGTTCGTTGATCAGGTCGCGCGCGAAATTCTGCGATTCGGCGACGACGCGGCCGTGGTCGATGGCTTCCTGCAGATTTTGCGGGCCATCGAAACCAGCAAGCAAGACGCTCTGGATCTCTTGGTCTTTTTTCTTTTCGGTGTGGTATTTGTTCGATTCGAAGTCGGCGACCGTCAGGCCTTCGACGACGGCTTGGATGGCCGCCGTGCCGCGTTCCCCTTCGCGGGCGAGGAAGACAAATTTCTTCACGCCGCGCGTTTTCAAATAACGCAAGGCGGTTCCGGCAATTTTGCGCAGGTCGCCGGTGGCGAACTTGTCGACTTTTCCGGCGCCGATGATCAGCAGGCGCTTGGCGTCCATGCCTTCGGGAAAATGGACCAGCACGGTCTGCAGCGCCTTGCCGGTGATTTCTCCGCTCGCGACCAGCGCGGCGAGGCGGCCGTCCATAGCGGAATCGATGTCGCCCATCAGGCCATCGACTTTCTTGTCCTGATCGAAAATGTAGGTGACGAGTGCGTCGGCGTGAATTGAAGCGAACTGCTGATTTTCAAGTTGGATCTGCATGGCTCCCTTTTCAATGATAAATCGATGAATGCTTTAGTATTCGCGGCGGCGCGAGCGAGCGATGGCCTCGTTGGCTTCGCGTTTGGCTTCTTTCTGCTTTTCGCTCTCCCGGCGGTCGTGAAACTTTTTACCTTTGGCTACGGAAATTTCGCATTTGGCGATGCCATCCCGGAAATAGATCTTGGTTGGGATGATGGTCATGCCTTTCTGCTGGGTCTGGACCAAAAGCCGATCAATCTCTCGACGGTTCAACAGCAGTTTGCGTTTCCGCAGCGGTTCGTGATTTCGAAAGCCGCCCGGCAGGTATTCCGGGATATGGCAATTGATGAGCCAGGCTTCGCCGCCGCGAATCTCCGCGAAAGACTCGCGCAGAGCACCTTTTCCCTCGCGGAGCGTCTTTACTTCAGTGCCGACGAGCACGATTCCGGCTTCGAGGCTGTCGAGCAGCTCGTAGTTGTAAGAGGCCGCGCGATTCTGCGCAACAATCTTGACGCCGGTGTGTTGATTCTTATCGGTCGTCGCTTTGGCCACAAAACCATAATAGCTGCCGCGACGGATAAGCCGCAAGTCTCACAGTGGGAAAGATTTCCGGTAGATGCGACGAAACTTAACCAAATTGTAATTGGATTGCTTGAAGCACTTCTGTTTTTATGTACGTCTAACATCCTGCCGTTCACATTCTGGGGGATTCCTTGCCGCTTGCTGGAGCGGATGCTAGACTTGTTCGGAACTAGGCAGAACCTCAGCGGAGGCTTACTTTTGCGTCGTTTACAATGTGTTGCTCTTCTGGCGATGGTGGCCGTAGCGCTGGAAGGATGCCCCAAAGGCAACTCTGAGGTCGCTGAGGGCAGGAAAGCGGAAGCCATCCAAGACTATGATACGGCGCTAGTTCACTTCGAACGAGCACTGCGCGCCGACCCCACCAACGCGGAATACAAGCTCCGCGCGCAGCAGGCGCGATTTGATGCCGGCCAATTCCACGTCCGGCAAGGGCAAAAGGCGGTAAAAGCGGGCGATCTGCAGCTAGGATTAGCGGAATTCCAGAAAGCGCAACTGATTGACCCCTCCAACGTAGCGGCCGACCAGGAAGTGAAGCGAACCATGGAATTGATTCTGGCGAATGGCGCGGCGAACCAGCGCAGCGAGAACCTGGCACCGCCCGATGAGCAAGTTCTAAGCGGACCGCCCGAACTGAAACCGCTTTCCCGCGATCCGATCAATTTGAAAATGACGAACGACGCGCGGGTGGTGTTCGAAACCATCGCCAAGCTGGCGGGGTTGAGCGTCATTTTCGATCCGGACTTTACGTCGCGGCGGATTACGGCGGAATTGCCCAACGTGACGCTGGAGCAAGCGCTGGATGCGGTGTCGCTCGAAAGCAAGGCATTCTGGAAGCCGATCACGCCCAGCGTGATTTTCGTGGCGCCGGACCAGCCGCAGAAGCGCAAGGACGTGGAAGACGAAGAAGTGAAGACTTTCTATTTGGCGAACACGCTGACGCCACAGGACCTGACCGAGATAGTCAACGGATTGCGGCAATTGCTGGACCTGCATCGGGTGCAGCAAGTGAACGCGCAGAACGCGATTGTGATTCGCGATACGCCGGACAAGCTGGCGCTAGCCTCCAAGATTATCGGGGACATCGATCGGGCCAAGCCCGAAGTTTTGATTCACGTACAAGTTTTGACCGCGAGCGTGAACCGTTTGCGCGATTTGGGGGTGTTGCCGGGCCAAAGCATTTCGGTGGCGTTCTCGCCGCGTTCGGCTTTTCAGCCGAATACCACCTCGACTACTTCGACGACGTCCACAACCACTACGACCACCACGACGACCACGACGTCAACCACTTCGACCACCGCCAACTCGATCACTTTGAACTTCCTGAAGCAAATTGGCTGGCAGGATTTTGCGATTACCTTGCCGGGAGCGCAAGCGAACGCCATTTTGACTGACGATCGCACCCGGATTGTGCAGGATCCGGAGTTGCGGGTCACCGACGGGCAGAAAGCGACACTGAAAATCGGACAGCGGGTGCCGGTGGCTACCGGAAGCTTTCAGGCGGGCGTCGGCGTGGGCGTGACTGGCAGCTCGGGCGTAGTGAACCCGTTGGTGAACACCCAATTTCAGTACATCGATGTCGGCGTGAATATCGAAGTGACGCCGCGGGTGCATCCGGATGGCGAAGTCAGCATGAAGCTGACCGTGGAAGTTTCGTCGATCATCGGCAACAGCAATATCGGCGGCATTATGCAGCCGGTCATCAGCCAGCGCAAAATCGAACATGACATTCGGTTGAAAGAGGGCGAAGTGAGCGTGCTGGGCGGATTGATTGAGCGCACCGACAGCAAGAACATCAACGGGATTCCGGGAATCGGCGAAGTGCCTTTGATGCGTTACTTCTTCTCGGACAATCAGACGACGGTGGCGGAAGACGAGACGTTGATCGTGCTGACGCCGCACATCCTGCGGTTGCCTTCACTGACCGCGCAGAATTTGAAGCCGATGGCCGCGGGCACGGATTCGAATGTGCGGGTGTACCGCGAGGACGCGAGCGTGGACACACCTGCCGCGGCGGCGCCAGTTGCGGCGGTTGCGCCGCGACCTAACCCGGCGGCGGCCAACCCGTTACCCGCCATTTCACCGACGTCCATGCCGCAAACTGCAGGAGTTGCGGTGATGCCAACTCCGGCGGATACCGGATCTACTGCGGTTCAATTGCATTTTGAGCCAGCGGTAACGAGCATGAAAAACGGCGACACCGCGACGCTGGGGCTGGCGGTCTCCAACGTCACCGACCTGTACTCCATTCCGTTGATGATCCACTACGATCCCGCCGTGATTCGGGTGGAAGAGGTTCGCAACGGCGGGTTCCTTTCCGGCGGAACGCAGGAAATCGCGATCGTGCAGCGGATCGACCAGCAAAAAGGCGAAGTGATTGTCTCCGCTACGCGGCAACCGAATACGCCGGGGGTCAATGGCACCGGCACGGTGCTGGGATTCGTGGTCCACGCGGTCGGCCCCGGAACAGCACATTTGCAAATTCTTCAGGTGAACGCGCACAACTCCCAGCAGCAACAGATACCGATCGTTTCGGGCGAAGCCACGATTCAGGTGAAGTAAAGTTATGAACGGAAACTGCGGGTGGTCCACGTCCAATTCGCCGCACCGCGAACTGGTTGGGGAGTCGCAAAACAAGTCTGGCCGGAAATCGGCGGGCATGTCGCTCCTCGAACTGATTGTCGCCTGCGGAATTCTGCTGGTTCTGGCTACGGTGGCGGTGCCGCTGGCCCGGAATCAGGTGAAGCGGGTGAAGGAAAATCAGCTGCGCTGGCAACTGCGCCAAATGCGCGAGGCGATTGACCGCTACAAGGACGCCTCGGACAAGGGTTTGATTCAGGTGAAGGCCGGCACCGAGGGGTATCCGGTGGACCTGGAAACGCTGGTGAAGCCGACGCAACTGACCGGCGCGACGGACAAGCGCATCCGATTTTTGCGTGAAATCAGCGAAGATCCGATGACCAAGAACAAGGATTGGGGATTGCGTTCGGTGCAGGACGATGTCGACGCGACCGGTTGGGGCGGCCAGGATGTTTTCGACGTGTACAGCAAGTCTTCTGGAACAGCGCTGGATGGGACGAAATATTCAGACTGGTAGATGAAGTAAGATTGCGGGAATAGCGCAGGTCGCGTTAAAGACCCATGCGGCAGAAAATCTACAATTCGAAAAAACTGCGGGGGCGCCGCGCTATGGCGCGGGGCTTCACGTTAATTGAGCTGATGGTCGTGATGGCCATCATGATCATCCTGATCACTATTGCCGTCTCGCGTTACGACGCCGTGGTTACCAAGGCGCACGAGACGACCCTGCGTTCGGATTTGACGGTGCTGCGCAGAGCGATTCAGGACTACACGCTCGACAAGGAATGCGGCCCTAATTCGCTGGATGACCTAGTCACCGCAAAATATATTGGCGCGGTTCCGGTGGACCCGATTACCGGCGCGAAAGATTGGGTAACGGTCGAAGACGATGTTTCGTTGAGCCCGGAGCAAACCTGCAACGGAATTTCGGACCTGCACTCGGCGTCCGACGGCATGTCCCCTTCCAGCAATACCGCTTACAGCTCCTGGTAATTCGGTTGGGATGAAAGCGTTTTCTATTTTCGCGAAATAAAAATTCCGTAAAAATTTCGCCAGAGTTTGACCACACTCTCCGCATCCGCTATGATGTTTCTGCGGGGTGGAGCAGCCTGGTAGCTCGTCGGGCTCATAACCCGGAGGTCGTTGGTTCAAATCCAACCCCCGCAACCAGCTATCTTACAGAAAAGGAACGGGCTCTCTGGTTTTCATCAGAGAGCCCTTTTTCATTTCAGCGCGGGTCTTCGATGATTCTACAAGGCTACTTTCGGATTCTCAGTTTCTTCGACATCGCCGAAGCGATCGATTTGGACAAACTGCGCGCGTTGCTGGGGCCGGAAGCGGCGCCGCGCGCGCCGGCCTTTCGTCATCGGGTGCCGGAATATTCGCAAGTGCAGCAGGCGCCGATCGTCGAGTCGGTCAAATCGATCACGCTGCAGACCGGCGACAAGCTGGACGCTCGCATTAAATACTATTGGTTCGGAGTGGCGATCGTGGAGTTTACGGTCGCGTTTGAATGCGACCTCGATTCGCTGTGCAATCGCTCGTTTCGATGGATGAACGATCCGGAGACCGAGGAAGCGGCGGAAAAGCTGCTGCACGCGCAGCTGGACCGGTTCGGCCCGGCGCTGGTGAAACCGTCGCCGAAGTGGCTCGATGAAGATTACCTGATCATCGACGTCGAATCGGCGAAACACCCGGACGGGCGCGCGGCTACGGGCAGCGAGCTGCTGGATCCGTACGCGGATCAGATTACGCAGTTGGTCCGAGGCGAAGTGGTGTCGCTGTCGAGGGGCGAGCGCGATGAGATCGTGCGGTCCGCGCTTTCCTATTATCCCAACGATCTGGTGGTGGTCGGCTGGGCGGCGGCGCTGGTTTACGACACACCGGAGGCTACGCCGGCGGTGATTGAAATTCTCGAATATGCCAACACGCAGTTGCTGGAATTCCGGTACTACGACGACTTACTCACCAACTTGCTGACGCAAGTCTACGGCTCGCTCGAAGGGCGTGAGAGTTTCTGGTCGCGCTGGCGATTGTCGCGGCGCGCGGGCCGCTTGAATCGAATTCGGCTGGACATCATGGACCTGACGGAGAGAACGGAGTACGCGGTGAAATTCATCAGTGATACGTATTACGCCAGGGTCTACAACATCGGCGCGAGCAAGATCGGGGTGACTGATTACAAAACGCTGGTCGATGAGAAATTGAAAACGGCCGGAGAGCTTTACGAATTCATGGTGGACCAGTTCAACGAGCGGCGAATGTTTGCGCTGGAAGTGGTCGTCGCGGTGCTGGTGCTGCTCGACCTCGTTGCTTTGTTCCGGGCCAAGATCCCCTAAGCAATTTTTGCCTTGGCGCCCATCAGACTGGGCGCTCCGTCCTCGACGTTTTTGTGGCTGCCGTTTTTCTAGCGAAAAATTCGCGCATGGCGATCCGGACCTGGAAGCGCGGTACCGCGCCAGAGTCAAAGAGCTCGTCGAGATTGCGATTCGCGAGCAGCGAGACGGACAGGGCTATCCGAAGTAGCAGAGTCTCGGCGTCTAGGTCTCCCCTTCCAGATGGAAGGTGCGAGCAACCTATTCCGCAGTTGAGATCTCAGCGAGGTTCGGCCGTGTACTACTGCGTCAGCAAACGCAAACTGGCCACGCGGTAGGCGTCGGGCCAGATCTGATTCATCATCAGCAGGACGAAGACCACGAACGGGACCAGGGTCCAGACCAGGTAGCCGCTTTCGTATTTCAGGTGCATGAAGTAGGCCAGGCCGATGCCGGCTTCGATGATGGCCAGGATGAAGAGGACCGCCAGCAGGCCGTGGGTGGAGAAACCGCGGTAGGTCAGCAGGACTTCGATGCCGGCAATGCAGATCAGGCCGATCCAGATCCCCACGTACTTGCCCATTCCCTGGCTTGGTGCTGTCGACATTGCGCAGTCCCCTCTCCTAATTGTTCCGCGAATTTATCGCGCGGCGTTCATCAGATACATGAGCGGAAAAACGAACATCCAGACCAGATCGACGAAGTGCCAGTACAAGCCGGTGGTCTCGACGTGATTCTTGTCGAGCCAGTCGGTGTTATAGCCGATGGCGATCACGATCAGGGCGATCACGCCGGAAATCACGTGCATCAAGTGCAGGCCGGTGATGCTGAAGAAGGAGGCGCCGAAAAGAACCGAGCCGCCTTCGGGATTCTTGAACAGGCTCCAACCTTCACCGAACATGTGAAACCATTCGCGGATATGGAGCACGGCGAAGACGATTCCCAACAGTATGGTCAGGCCCATCCATCTGAGCGTTTTGGATTTGTCGCCGGCCTTGGCCGCTTCGACGGCGCCCAACATGGTTAAGCTGCTGGTGAGCAGCACGACGGTCATGACCATGCCGTTGATGATGCTCGGAGAAAAATGAAACGGGGTAGGCCAGTTGGGCGTGCCGGCGCGCAGGTAGGCGTATCCGAACAGCACGGCGCCGAAAGTAATCGCGTCGGAGGCGATGAACAGCCACATCGTCAATTTTTTGGATTGAATGCCGAAGGGCGACGGTTCCATGAAAGCGCCATGTCCACCTACAGCAACGTGCGATTCACTCACAATGCCTCCTGCAATTTTCAAAACCGGAACACCAGCAGCAGAAGCAGGTAGACCCAAAGAATGTCCATGAAGTGCCAGTAAATCGAAAACGCGCCGAAGCCGCTCTTACGCGCGACGCCTTTCGTTTTCCGCAGGCGCACCAGGACATAAGCCACACCGCAGATTCCGCCGACCAAGTGCAGCGCGTGGGTCACCGTAAATACGTAGAAAAACGAGGAACTCGGATTGGTGGCGAGATACAAACCTTGGGCGCGCAAGCTGCGCCAGGCCAGGAATTGGCCGAGAACGAAAAGCATTCCCAACCCGCCGGTGACGTACATCCAGTACATACCCTTGTGGGCGAGCAGTTCGCCGGACGCGGTGGCTGCCGCCGGCGAATCGGGAACGACGGCGAAGCGGCGGCGCGCTAGTTCGAGAGTGAGGCTGCTGGCGAGCAGCACCAGCGTGCTGAGATACATCACGCGCGGCAACTGAAAGTGCAGCCAATCCGCAGTGACTCCCTGGCGCACGATCATCGAACTGGTGAAGGCGGCGAAGAACATGGAAATCGCCGCGACGGCGACCCAAACACCCGTTTCGGATTTCTCCGCGTGCGAGCCCGAAGCGGTAACGTGCCCGGGACGCGGCGTGATTTTCGGCGGCTTGCCGGGGCTGCGATCGTCGACGGTTATCGTCGTGGTATTCGGAGGAAGTGTGGTGGTGGCCATTAGGTTTGTGCGCGCTAGCGCGGCGGCGCCTGCTCCGGTGAGGTCTGCATGATGTAATCCTGCGGACCATCGGTTCCATATTCGTTGGGGCCGTGGTAGACCACCATGTGGCGGCCACCGAAATTGTCGAACGGCGGCGGCGAGCTGGTGGACCATTCGAGCGAAGTGGCTTCCCAAGGATTTTCGGAAGCGATCGCGCCAAAGAAGCGGCTGTGGATCAGGTTGTACAGGAAAATCAGCTGGGCCGCGCCGGTGAGGAGCGCCGCGATGGTGATGGCTTTGTGTACCGGAATCAGCGGAATCATGAAATCGTCAACGAACGCCGAGTAGCGGCGGATATTCCCGGCGAGCCCTAAATAGTGCATGGGCATGAAAATCGCGTAGACGCCGATGAAGGTCAGCCAGAAATGCCATTTACCGAGGGCTTCGTTCATCATGCGTCCGGTCATTTTCGGGAACCAGAAATAGGTGCCGGCGAAGACGCCGAAAATCGAGGCGACGGCCATGACGAAATGGAAGTGGGCGACCACGAAATAGGTGGCGTGCAGGACGGTATCGAGCGAAGGCTGCGCCAGGAAAAAGCCGCTGATGCCGCCGCTGATGAACACCGAAATGAAACCGAGGCAGAACAAGGCGGCGGAGGTGAACCGCATTTTCGCGCCGTACACCGTGCCGATCAGCATCAGGGTCAGGATGGTCGCCGGGATGGTGATAATCAGAGTCGGGATCGAGAACAGATCCGCCGAGAACGGGTTCATGCCGCTGACGAACATGTGGTGGCCCCAAACCATGTAGCTGAGAAAGCCGATCGCGATCATGCTGCCGATTACGGCGCGCGGTCCCAGCAGGGGCTTGCGCGCAAAGGCCGGGAGAATGGTGGCCACGATTCCGATCGAGGGCAGAATCGCGATGTAAACCTCGGGATGACCGAAGAACCAGAACAAATGCTGCCAGAGTAGTGGCGAACCGCCGGAGTGGGGCTGGAGCTTGTCGCTCAAGACCAAGCCCGCGGGAATGAAGAAGCTGGTTCCGGCGGTGCGGTCCAGGATCAGCAGGATGCAGGCCGGCAGCAAAACCGCGAAAGCCAGTAGCGCGATAACCGAGGTGACGAACCAGGCCCAAGAACAGAACGGCATGCGCCCGAGCGACATGCCCTTCGTGCGCAGGTCGAGCGTAGTCGAAATAAAATTCAACGCGCCCAGCAGTGAGGCGATACAGAACACGGCAATCGAGATGGCCCAAAGATTCTGGCCCATGGCCAAGCCCGGCCCAGCATCGCCGCCGACGGCGCTTAGCGGGGCGTACGCGGTCCAACCGGAAATCGGCGGACCATCGGCCACGAAAAATGCGGCCATCATGAGCAGCCAGGCGACGAAGGTGGTCCAGAAGGACATCATGTTGAAACGCGGGAAGGCCATGTCTTCGGCACCGATTTGGATGGGCAGAAAATAATTGCCGAAGGCGGCGAAGGGCGCGTTGGTCAAGACGAAGAAGACCATGATGGTGCCGTGCATGGTGAGCAGCGAAAGATAATATTCCGGAGTCATCACGCCGGCCGGGGCGCCGACGGCGGAAAGTTTATCGAGCAGCGGGATGGGCCAATTGGGCCAGGCCAAATGGACGCGCATGAGCCAGGACAGAACCATGCCGATGAACACCGATACCAGCGCGAGCGCGTAATACTGTTTGCCGATCACTTTGTGATCGAGGCTAAAGACCCACTTGCGAATGAAGCCAGTGGGCTCCGTGTGCTGGTGAACCGCAGCCTCAGATGGAAGGTCATGCATGGTTAGTTTAGCCTCACGAATCTGCCGCTAAGATTTTCCAGCAATGCCGCCGGCCCCGGCAGCACTATTGGCCCGCCTGGGTCTTCAAGAATTGATCGAAGTCTTCTTGAGAGACCACTTCCATATAGGCCTTCATGTTGTAGTGGCCCAGACCGCAGAGCTGGGTACAGACAATTTCATACTTGCCGATGGTCGTGGCCGTGAAATGGACCGGAATATCAAGGCCGGGAACGAAGTCCTGTTGCACGCGCAGCTCGCGCACGAAGAAAGAGTGGCCCACGTCCTTGGAGTGCAGCGTGAGCCAGATCGGCTTGTTCACCGGAATAGTCAGCGAACCGACGACGATGTCGTCACGCGCCGGGACGTCATTGGCGGGATCGAGCCCGAAATAGTTGCCGCTGCCGTCGTCGATCTTGTCCGGATGGATGCCGCCGAAGACGCCGTCGGGCCCGGCATAGCGGAAGTAAAAAGCGAACTGCTCCGCCTGGACGTCGATTTTAAGGGAATTCGGGTCGGGCGGGGCGATGTAGATGGCGCCCCAGGCGCGCGAGCCGACGAAGGTCAGGGTCAGAATTTCCAGGCCAACCAGGATGATGGCAAAGAGCACCAGAGGAGTGGAACCGCCGGGGAAGTTTTTGATTTTCTTGCTGCTGGAGGTGTCGCTCGCACCCCACACAAAAAACGCCAAAAGAATCTGGCTGGCGACAAACAGAATTCCAGTGCCGACCATGGTTTCGTCGAGCTGATGATCCACGGCCGGGCCGGTGGTCGAAATATCCACCGGCAGCCACCAGGTGTGCCGGATGAAGACCGTGGTAGAGACGATGGTGATGATAATGACGACGGCTGCAAACAGCTTTCCCATATCGGCTGGCCTCAGTGAATCACATTGCCGGCGTGAAATTGAAACAATCCGCTGTGGCAACCGCCTGTCCAGGATGCAGTTGCCACAACGCGGTGCGACGACGACGCTTTAGTACGGCAGGGCCTTGAACGAGAAATTGACGCTCTTCGATTCGTTTCCGGCGATGGTCACTTCCTGCGTCTGGGTCCCGTACTGCTCCTGCCAGGCGGTGAGGGTGTATTTGCCGGGAGGGAGGCCCGTCAGACTGAAGGAGCCATCTTCGCCGGTCACCGAATAGTGCGAGGTGTTCAGCACCACGAAATAGCCGTGCATCCAGGGGTGGATATTGCACTTCACCGGAATGAACTCGGCCTTTTCGTACTTGGTGTCGATCGGAGGAGAACCGGCCGGCTGCGACTTATTCCATTCCGGATTCACTTTGGCCAGCGGGTGAATGTTGTGGGAGGTCTGGTCGTCGTTGAAAATCTGGAGCTGCTGCGAGACCTGCAGGGGCAGCACATGCGGAAGGTATTCACAGCCCTTCTGTTCGTACTTCACGGCCTGTGATGGCGCGGTCGAACCCTGATCGCCGGCGGAGATGTAAACGACGACCCACTGCAAAGTGTTGCCGGGACCGGTGGTGACGTTCTGGGTCATGACCGGGGTAGCGTGCTGCTTGGCGCAGGTGGGTTCCTTGGACATATCGATCGGCTTCATCTTCGCTGGCGTCCCGGTGTAGGTGACCTTGCCGGTGACCGTGCCGCCACCGGCGGGAGGCTTGGGCGTGGCGAACATGACCATCGAGGTACAAGCGATGGCGGCGAGAGCTGCTGCTGAAAAGTGCGTGAGTCGCATTTTATTATTTCTCCTGACTACCCTGGGTTATTGGGCGCCCGCGGCGGAATCGGGCCCAATCGGTTTGATGTCCTTGCCATGGCTCGCCACATAGCCCTGCCAGAGGTCGAGCTCCTTGGAAGGATACGAAATCTGCAGCGTCCGCAGGAAATGAACGAGGTCCCAAGGATCATTCCCCGTCAAGGTGTCGTGGAAGGAAGGCATTGGCGTCCCATCCACACCGGTCATGAAAATTCGGTAGATATCCTGGTTGGTCGCGCCGCACTTAAAGCGCGTGCCGGTGGAAAAATTATACGGGCGAATCGGGTTGTCTTTGCTGTCGGTCAGAGTGGCCGCGGAGGGGCCATCACCATGCCCGGCCGGCCCGTGGCATTTCCAGCATTCGAGCTTCTGGAAGAGTTCGCGTCCGTGCAAGATGCTTTCGATGGTCACCGGCGGCTCGGCTGGAATCACGAGCACGTCGCCGGGTTTCTCTTTGGCCCAGCGTGGAGACCAGGTCTTGATAAAGGCGACCAGGTCGGCGCGTTGTTGCTCGGTCAAAGGCTTCCAGGAGGGCATGTTGGTGTTAATGAAGCCGCGGGTGATCGCGTTGTAGAGATCCTGGTCGGTGGGTAGCGTGCCGGTGGGAGTGGAGCGGCATTTGAAGGTAGCCTCGGTAAAATCCCGAGGTTTGGGATCGATCCACTGCGCGTTCATGCCGTTTCCGTCGCCATCCGGCCCGTGACAGCCAATGCAGTAGCGGCGGTAGAGGTGCTTCCCTTCCTCAGCATGACCGGTGAGAGTGCCGATGTGGCTCTCTTCGGTATTCACGCTGGGCGCGCCGAGCAACGGATCCGGCGAGTTCACGTGGGATTGAGCCGTGGCCGGGGCGGCACCAAACGTCAACAGGGCGATGGAGCCCAATGCAAATGTCGCTACAAATTTGCTCGAGATCATAGCCATCTCCCTTAGAAGTCGAAGTCGATCCCAAAGTAAATGCTGCTGCTCCACACGCCGTCGGTCGGGAAAAGCGGTATATTGCCGGTGCCGTCGCCGCTTTCCGGAACGATGCCGATCGATTTTACCCGGGAGTACTCTCCGTCGAGAGCCACGCCCGCGCGCGAGAACATGATCGGGTACCAACGATAGCCGACCGAATAGGCTGTCACATTTCCGAAGTTGCCGGGGTTGCCGCTTAATGCCTGCTGACCCACGTTGATTTTCTCAAACCGGCCCAGGATTACATTCTGGGGGTTCAAGTAATAATGGGATTCGATAAATCCGCCGTAAAACGTGGGAGCTTGGGCGCCAGACGGTAGCGCGCCCTGCGAGCTGGTCGCGGTTCCCAGATATGCGTTGTCGTGGCCATACATGAACAAAGGCAGGAGTTCGAGGTTGTGAATGTAGAGATCGCCCGCGAAACCGACACGATAGAAGCTTTTGTTGCCGAGTCCGACCAGGGGGACCGTGCCGCCATCGGTCGTTTCAAAATAGGTCGGGCGCTGTCCGATGTAGGCGAATGCTCCGATGCGCTCAAAGCCCAGGCTTTTGGCGTCGAAGGCCTGGCTGAAAGCAAGGTTGACGTCGTAACTGCGATTCGCTGGCGGCGCTCCAGGCACCACATCGGTCGTGAAATTAACACCGCCCTCATTGCTGCTGACCACCGCGACGGAGTATCGGGTGTAGCTGTTGGCGTTGTGGCCGGCCAACTCCACGCCGATCTGGTTGTCACCGTAGCCAAAGTTGTTCGAGCTTCCGGGAGTATTGAAGTGATAGATCTGATAGATGCCGCCGTTGTTGGAGAGGAACAGAAAACGTTTCTCGGAGATCAGGTTATCGAGTTCGAACCGGCCGAACTTGACGTTGAACCACGGCGAATTCTTCAGGTTGTCGAAACGGATAAAGGCGCTTTCAAAGTGCCACACTGCCGTGGGATCAGATGACGGCAGCAGCACAAATGAAATGTTCTTGTACAATGTGCCGGCCGACCACAAGTCCATACCTGAAAGATCGAAACCGGACTGGGTGACTTTTCCGGCGACGCTCAGGCAAGGATTCGCGAGACTGGTGCCAAAACACCCGTCCGGTGCATCGATAACCTGATGGTCAGCCGCTTCCCGGTGCCAACTCGGCGTAATTCGGAACGAAATCGGAAAGTATGAGGGATTCTGCCAGATCGGCGAATCGCGGTCGTTCATCAGCTGATAGCCGTTGTCGCGAAAGACCTGGCCGAAGTTATTGAGCTCGGGCCAGGCGGTGTGGCAGGCGGAGCACGGCAAGCCGTACTTGCGCGCGAAAGCTGGAATCGCGAAAGCCTTGCCGGTGGGCAAAGCCTGGGCCGGTTTGGCGTCGGCGAACAACATCGCCAGGACGACCAAAGTAAAAATGGCCAGCCCGGTCAGCCGCGATCGGTTCAGCAAGCGCGAGGTCTCAGGACGCAACGAAGGCATATACCCTCCTGTATCGGGCAACTCGATTGGAAGCTGTGATTATGGAAAGATCGAAAAGAAGAGCAGATGGTGGCTGCTCCACGCAGGAGCATCCGTGTTGGAACGCCGAGATAGCTTGTCCCAGGAACATTGACCGGCGCAGCTGGCGCCCTCCGAAAAAAAAAACAACACACCCGAAAGCAATCGAGCGGACATTATCGCCAGTAAATTAAGAAAGCAAGCATAAAATTAACAAATCTTAACATTCGTTTATTTTGGTGTTTTTCTATACAATCCAAGGCGGATGCAGGAGCATACAGCCGGGCTCGGTCGCGGTGGCCGCTAGACCGGCAAACCGGATCGAAAGGTCCGGCCAATGCAGCGCATCAAAATTAGTGATGGCTAGATACCAGGATTCAAGCGTGAACCTCAGGCCGCTCCTACCATCCATGGTCCTTCGAACCCTGCTGGCCATCGCCCTTACAGGCGCCTTGTCGGGCGCGGGCTACGGATGGGGCGGTCAGGCGCGAGACAAAAAGTCCGACGTTCCGGAGGGATTCGAAATTTATCTAAAGGCTCCGGAAGCGACGGTGATCAAGGCCGTTCAGTTTGTGGTCGAAGGTGACACGATTCAAGGGACCTGGATCTACGACACGGACAAGACGGTGAGCGGCGCGGTTTCCGAAACCTCCTCCGCGTATTACGGTGAATATCAGGGAAAGGGCCACGTTTTCTATAAGGTGTTGCACAACGCCCTGGCGCCGCGGCATTTTAAAGACGCCGCGGACGTGGGCACTTTGACGGTGCGTTATGTGGTCGAAGGAGTGCAGCCGAACAAGACGCGGGTGCAAATCGACGCGGCTTTCGTGGAGGACGGGAACAAAAAGGTGCACGCGTCGGACACCACAGTCGAAACCAGCGAGTTCGCGGACATTCAGTCGCACATCGTGCAGATTCAGAAGGAAGAGCAGCAAACTGCGGAACTGACCCAACGCCGGAAAATGCTGGTGGAAACTCGCGAAGCGAAGAAGGAACGCAGCGACGAGCTGGCGCGCCTGAACGAATCCGAAACTTCGCTGACGAGCTTGCGGCAGAAAGTGGATGAGCTGCACCACAAAATTGAAGTGCGGGTGAAGAGCGATCCGGTTGATTTGAAGGCGGCGCCATTCAGTAAGGCCGCCAAGCTTGCTTCCCTTCCGGGCCATTCGGAACTGCTGGTGGAAATCATCACGGATTACTGGTACGGAGTAGAAACGGTGGAAGGTCACCGCGGTTGGGTGCGGCAGGATCAAGTGGAGCCGCTGCCATGAGAAACGATCGACGACCCAGCCGCGCAGCACGATGGGCTGCGATTGTTTTTTTCTCCATCACTTTGGTGCTGGCGGCGTTCACCACGCCGGCACAAACGCCCACAGAAACCTACCAGCGAAGGTTCCCGAATTCCACGGACGCGCTGGAAGCCGCGATTCACACGGTGCAGCCCGTGACGCGGGGACGCTTGCCCATCCTGGATGGATTCGTAGTCCCGCAGGGCCAGCCGCTGGAAAGTTATTCGCGCGCTTACTACGAGTGTTCACTGCAGATTCTGCCGGGCAGCTCCGGCCAAAATATTGTGCGGGCGGTGGCGAAAATCACGGCGTGGTATACCGACCCGGAAGCTTCGCGGTCTGGTTACCGGGTGCTGCCCTCGAATGGACGGCTGGAAAATGACGCGCTGGACCGGATCGACGAAGCGCTGGCGGATGCCACGGTCGGGGTAGAATCCAGTTCGTTCAGCAGTTCGGTGAAAGGCGCGAGCAGTGCGCCGTCGAGTGGCGGAATTTCGCCATCAACGGGAATGACTACCGTCCCGCTGCACAGCCCCGTGGCCACGCCGGCGGCTGCGGCTTCCTCCAGTGAAAGCGTTGAGAACATCCGCACCCGACGGGAAGCGAACGAAAAGAAAGCGGTGGAGTTGGCGGGCGAAGAGAAGAATCTCGAAGATATCCTGCGTAACCAGGCACGGCCCACAGATCTGGTGGCGGTCAAGCGCGCGTCGACGCCGATTTTTTCCAAGCCGGTCGAGGGCGCGCAAGTTTTGATGTCGGCCGAGGCGCACGACGAATTCCAAATTTTAGGGCTCGAAGGCGCCTGGGTTCACGTGCAGATCTCGGGCGCTTCGCGCGGTTGGCTGAGGCGCGCGCAAGTGAACTTACCGGTTAGTTATGGAGGCGGTGGAAACGTGAATGCGGGAGAACCTGCGACAGCCGCAACGACCGCGGCCACGGCCTCGCCGGGAGCAACCTCATCGCCGTTTAAAGTTGAAAAGGAAGAGACCAGCCGGTTTGGCGGCAAGTGGGAACCCTTGGCCGGAAAGAACGTGCGCGTGGTTTGGGCCGCGCCGTCGGCTGGCGATCCATTCACCAGCGCCAGCCAGAAAAAATCATTTGCGAAAGAAATGTTTTTGAAAGCGTATGCCGAGCAAAAATCCGCGACACCGGCGGTTGACGGCGTGGTGGTGCTATTTGATTCGGCGGATGGCGGCCAGGTGGCCGCGACCATGGCCAGCCTGCAAAAATTGGAAGATGGAAGTCTGGCCGGTTCGGCCTTCTGGAAGCAGTGCTCGCTCGATCCCCCGGAACTTTTTCAAGATGCGGCGAAACCTACAGCCAGAACTCCAGAAGGAAAGAATTAAAATACCGCGGCCGCGGCTGAAATTTCAGTTCACTGCTTGGGTTTCGGTTGGCGCGGCACCCGGTTCTGGAACTGGAAGCTGCGTCAGCGGCAGACGTGCCTCCACCAGCAAACCCCCGTCCGGGCAATTCTCCGCCCGCACACTGCCGCCATGCAGGCGAATGGCGCGATCAGCGATGGATAATCCGAGCCCCGAGCCGCCGGATGACCTTTCCCGCGAATCGCCGACGCGGTAGAACGGCGTGAAAATATTGACGAGCGATTCCTGCGGCACGCCTTTGCCGTGATCGCGCACGCGAATCACGGCTTGGCCGGCGAACGAATTGCGCTCGCAGGCCAGGCTGACCTCGACGCTGGTGCCCTCGGCGGTGTAGCGCAACGCGTTGCGAATCACATTCTCGACGGCACTGCGCAGCAGTTCGCGTTTGCCGGTAGAGACACAGTGTTCGGCGGCCACCACGTTGACGCTGCGATTGCGGCTGCGCGCCTCGAAATCGGCGTCGAGCGCAATTTCGCGAACCAGCTGGTCGAGCGCAAACGGCTCGGAGTCCATCATTTCGGTGCCGGCTTCGAGGCGGCTCAGATGCAGCAGGCTGCCGATGAGTTCGTTCAAACGCTCGGACTCGAGTTCGATACGATCGAGCGCCGCGCGCGGATCGCGATCGACGCTGCGGCGGGCAATGCCGAGCGCGACGCTCAGGCGCGCCAGCGGCGAGCGCAATTCGTGAGAAATATCGGTGATCAGGCGGCGCTGCGAGGCCATCAACGATTCGATCTGCTCCGCCATGTGATTGAAATCGCGGCCGAGCTGCGCGACTTCGTCCTGCTTGCCAGTGACCGACTCGCCGACGCGCGCGTCAAGGCTGCCGTCGGCCAACTGATGGGTGGCCACGCTGAGTTCGCGTACCGGCTTGGTAATCGAACGGGCGAGCCAAAAACATACAAAGCCCGCAACGAGAACGACGATGATTCCCCGCGTGATCTGCACGTCCAGCGGAGCCTGCAGAACACTGGTGACCGAAGGAATCTGCGACTCGGAAACAAAAACATAGCGGGTTCCGGTGGATCCAGTGGTCCGTTTGGCGACGAATTTCCGGCGGCCCGAGATGAGGTACTTCGCATCGTTGGTCTGCAAGGCGCTCTGGGCGATGGTCACCGCCTCGGGAGGAGTGGGCTGCGAGAGAATTTCTTTGCCTTCGTCGTCGAATAGGTAGGCTTGCCAGTTCAGGGTCTGCTGCAACGACGACAGGTAATCGGCCAGGGCGCCCATGCCGTGATCTTCGAGCAGATCCGCGGCGCGCGCCGCGACCAGCGAAGTGAGAATCTTGTCGAATTGTTCGGTGCGGTTGGCGGTGAATTCGCTGTGGGTGGTGACCACCGAAAGAATCAGCGTGCTGCTGACCAGAATCATGGCCAGCCAGAACCACAGGAAAATTTTCAGGTAGAGGCTGCGCATTTCAAATCACCGGCTTTTCGCTTTTACCGGAATCACGAAGATGTAGCCGATGCCGCGAATGGCGCGGACGCGGTCGCTGCCGTCCGCGGTGCGCCCCAGCTTTTTGCGCAGGTTGCTGATGTGCACGTCGATGCTGCGATCGTCCGGCGCGGATTCGCGGCCCAGAATCTGCTGCACGATTTCCTCGCGCTGCAAGACCTTCACCGGATTTTTCATGAAGTAGGCCAGCAGATCAAATTCGATGGAGGTTAGGTCGACCTCACGATTTCCGCGGCGCACGGTGCGAGCGCTCTCGTCGAGTTCGACATCGCCGAGGACGATCCGTTGTGGGCCGGCGGCCGCCGCTTCGCGGGTGGTGGACGCGCTGCGGCGCAGCACCGCTTGAATTCTCGCCGCCAGTTCGCGCGGATTAAAGGGTTTGGCCAGGTAATCGTCGGCACCGATTTCGAGGCCGAGAATGCGGTCGATGTCTTCATCCCGCGCGGTCAGCATGATGATCGGCAGCGCAGATTTCGCGCGAATCTGGCGCAGCGCTTCGAAGCCGCGGATACCGGGAAGCATGACGTCGAGAATCAGCAGCGAGTAGTCGCCGCTCAAGGCGCGCTCGACACCCTGCAGGCCGTCGAACACCGCATCGACTTCAAATCCTTCGGGCTGCAGGTATTCGGTGAGCAACTCGCAGAGTTCCAGGTCATCGTCCACGACTAGAATGCGCGGAACGGGGCGGTCGGTGAGGCGTTCGGTGCGAACCGGCTGAATTGCGGAATCGTAGGCCATGGGTATTTGGGTGACGCGAATGAATCTTAAGCCCTAGGGCGGGGCGTCGTGAAGATTAATTTCGCAAAGAGACTCGGCGCTTAGGCTGAGCGTTGCTTTCGTTCGAGGCGGGTGAATTCCATGGTTCCGTCGTTGATTCGGCCCAGCTTCAGCGCGAGCAAATCGCGGGCGTAATTCTGGTGCAGCCTCCACGGCTTTTTCGAGCCCTGCTTGGGCAGCAGGTCGTTCGACCTTTGCAGGTAACCTGAGTTCAGCGTGATCGCCGGCTCCTCTGCGATGGAAGGGTCACGCCGGCGCGGGGTGCAGTAAGCGTAATCGCGCGACTGCATGTAATTCAGCAGCCGGCACATGTACTGGGCGGTTAGGTCGGATTTCAGGGTCCAGGACGCGTTGGTATAGCCGAAGGCGGAGGCGAAATTTGGGATGTCGCTGTACATCATGCCTTTGTAGCTGAGGGATTGGACGGGATTGATATTGGCGCCATCGACCGTCATTCGTGTTCCGCCGAGCAGCTTAATATTCAGGCCGGTGGCGGTCACGATGATATCCGCGGGCAATTCCTCTCCGGATTTCAGGTGCAGACCTCGTTCGGTGAAGGTTTCGATTTCGTCGGTGGCAATCGAAGCTTTGCCGGCGCGAATCGCGACGAACAAATCCGCGTCGGGGATCAGGCAAAGGCGTTGGTCCCACGGGTTGTAGCGCGGGGTGAAGTGCTTGGCCGCGTCATACTCCGGACCTAGAAATTTGCAGACGTATTTGAAGATCATTTTTTTGGTGCGCTCAGGTTTTTTTCTGGCGAAATTGTAGAAGTAAGTTCCGAGCAGCACATTCTTCCAGCGGAGGAGTTTCCCGGCGAGCGACTCCGGCAGGTGGCCGTTCATCCATTTGGCAATGGGATCTTCGGATGGACGCGCCACGATATAACTCGGCGAGCGTTGGAGCATGGTGACATGCGCGGCGGTACGCGCCAGCGCCGGAACCAGCGTCACGGCGGTGGCGCCGCTGCCGATCACCACGATGCGTTGGCCGGCGACGTCGAGATCCTCGGGCCAATGTTGCGGGTGCACGATGCGGCCGCGATAACGATCCATCTGGGGCCAGCCCGGCATGTAGCCTTGCGCGTAATCGTAGTAGCCGCTGCACATGTAAAGAAAGTTGCAGGTGAACTGGAGTGGCTTCCCTTCCGGGCCGGTCGCGTGAACGGTCCATTCGGCATTCGGAGAAGACCACGAGGCCTGGGTCACGGTATGGGCGTAACGAATTTTCTGATCGATGCCATATTCGCTTGCCGTTTCGCGGATGTAGTTGACGATCGAGGCGCCATCGGCGATCGATTTTTTCTCGCGCCATGGCCGAAAAGCGAAGCCGAGGGTATACATGTCGGAATCGGAGCGTATTCCGGGGTAGCGGAACAGATCCCAGGTTCCGCCCATCGCGTTCCGGCTTTCGAGGATGGCGTAGGTTTTTCCGGGACATTCGGTTTGCAGGCGGTATCCCGCGCCAATGCCGGAAAGTCCCGCGCCGACGATGAGCACGTCGAAATGCTCCAAGCGAGCTATCGTCGTTTCCGTCGTCTTCGCGTTGGAGGATTGAGTCTGCATCAAGCCAACCCGTGCGACCTCGCTGCGCTTCTAGCGCTTTTGATTTTGTGCCGAAGCTTTCGGCGCGCCTTCTTGTAGGACTTCGTCGATTTCGACGCGTTCTCGTTTGATCTCGAGCCGCAGCCGGCCGAAGATACTCATATACAGGTTCGCGACCCAAACCAGAGAAAATCCGGCAATCAAATAGCCGCGCCAGTCCGGGTAAAGCAGCTTATAGCGCGTGATGACGAGAAAAGCGATGGTGACGTAGTGGCTGAAACAATATTCGCAGGTCATGATGTAGAGAATCTTGCGCTCGAAGAAGGTGCGGCACTTTTGGCTTTTTTCGGCGCACCACTCGCGCGGCTCGCGGAAAATTTCTTCGTGGGTCACGGTCCAGGCGACGGACGCGATCGGGATCGCCAGGATAAATAGCGCGATGATTTGTTGCGAGAGCGGGATCATGCCTGCTTCTTTTCCAGAATGGCCCAGCGCGCGTAGAGCGCATCAACCGAGCGCTGCGCGTCTTCGGCTTGCACGTAGGCGGCGTGGAGGCGGGACGCGTCGGTGACAATTTCTGAATCTTCCAGCGCGGCGCGTTTGGCGCGCAATTCTTCTTCGGCTTTAGCGATTTTCTTTTCGAGCGAGGCCAGCTCGCGCGATTCGGTGTGGGACAGTTTCGCTTTCGTTCCGTTGGTCTGCGCCGGCTTCTCCGGTGCCGCCGCGGCGCGCGCGGGGGCTGCGGTTTTTTCGGACTTCTTCGCTTTGCGCGTGCGTTGCCAGACTTCCCACTGCGAATAATCGGCAAAGCGCTCGACATCACCCAGGCCGTCGAGACCAAGCACCACGGTGGAGACGCGATCGAGCATGTAGCGATCGTGCGTCACCAGAATCAAGGCCCCGCGAAATTCGAGCAGGTTTTCTTCCAGAATTTCGAGAGTCGGAATATCGAGATCGTTGGTCGGTTCGTCGAGCAGCAGCACGTCCGCCGACTGCAGCATCAGTTGCGCGATCAACACCCGGGCGCGCTCGCCACCGGAAAGCTTCCCCACCGGACGATTCAGATCTTCGTTGGCGAAAAGAAACCGCGCGGCCCAGGACGCCACGTGAATCACGCGATCCTGATAAGTGACTGAGTCGCTGTCCGGCGCAAGGGCCCGGCGCAGGGATATATCCGGATCCAATTGGCGGTTCTGGTCGAAATATACAATTTTCAGCGAATCGGCTTTGGTGATTTTTCCTGCCGTAGGCTCGATGTCGCCGCGGAGCAGGCGCAGCAGCGTGGATTTGCCGCTGCCGTTGGGGCCCACCAGGCCGACGCGCATCTGGGATTGCACGATGAAATTTAATTTTTCGAACAGCGTGCGGCCGCCGATTGCGTAGCCTACGCCGTCCAGCGTGACCAATTGTTTGGTCTGGCGATTACTCGCCGAGAAATCGATTTTCGCGTTGATCTCGCGGGTGCGTTGGTTCAGGTCCGCGAGTTCGCCGATCATTTCGTGCGCTTTATCGATCCGCGATTTCGATTTCGTCGTGCGGGCTTTGGGGCCGCGACGCAACCACTCGATTTCGGTGTGCACCAGATTGGCGAGGGCGTCCTGCCGTTTACCTTGGGCGTGCAGATATTCTTCCTTCGCTTCCAGGAATTTGGTGTAGGTACCCTTCACTCGCAGGAAACCGTCGGAGTACATCCGGCTGAGTTCGACGATGTCGCTGGCGATATTTTCCAGGAAATAGCGATCGTGGCTGACCACTACGCAGGCAAATTGCGCATTTTGCAGCAGTGTTTCGAGCCACTTGATTCCGGCCAGATCCAGGTGGTTGGTGGGTTCGTCGAGCAGCATAATGTCCGGCTCTTGCACCAGGCCTTCGACAATCGCCAGGCGCTTCTTCCATCCGCCGGAAAGCGACGCGGTTGGCAAATCGGAATCAGGAAAGCCGGCGCGGCTCAGCGCTTCGGAAGTACGGAAGTGATGGTCGGCGTGCGAGACGCCGGCGCGCTCCAGCGCAGTTTCGATGACCGAACTGCAAGTAGAACCCTCGGCGAAATCAGAAATTTGAGTAACGGAGATCAGGCGGGTGCCTTTGCGTACGGCAACATCACCACTGTCCGGCTTGACCGCGCCGCGAAGTATTTCGAGCAGCGTAGATTTTCCCGAGCCATTCGGGCCGATCAGGCCGATGCGGTCGCCTTCGGAAATGGTGAACGAAATATTCTGGAACAGCGGAGCCGCGCCGAACCGTTTGGACAAACCCTGTGCATTAATTATCGGCGGCAAATTCTTCTGGTGTCTCCCGCATCAATTTTACCCTTGATTGAGGGGGCCACGCAAAACGACCTGCTAGAATGCTGGTCGTCTCGCGGAAGGAAAATCTTTAGAAATGGCTACGGAATCAACCAACGAATCGTTTGACGTGCTGGTCATCGGCGCCGGCGCCGCGGGATTGTGGTGCGCGATCGAGGCTGGGAAACGCGGCCGGCGCGTCGCCGTCCTGGAGCACGCGGAGAGAGCTGGAAAGAAAATTCTGATTTCGGGGGGCGGGCGCTGCAATTTCACGAATCTCTATTGCCAGCCTGAGAATTTCATTTCCGCGAATCCGCACTTCGCGAAATCGGCGCTGGCGCGCTACACGCCGCGAGATTTTATGGCCCTGGTGGAAAAGCACGGCATCGCTTATCACGAAAAAACGCTGGGCCAGCTCTTTTGCGACCGCTCGTCGAACCAGATCACTGGACTGCTGGAAGCGGAATGCCGTGCGGCCGGCGTGAAAATATTTCTGAGCGTCCGGATTCGCGAAGTGCGCCACGCGGATGGGTTCTCGGTCGCGACTGACTCGGCCGAGTTTCGCGCACCGGCATTGGTGATTGCGACCGGAGGGCTTTCGATCCCGAAAATGGGCGCGAGTTCGTTCGGGTACGATCTCGCTCGACAATTTGGCTTGAAAATCTGTAAAACGAATCCGGGGCTGGTGCCGTTGCTATTGAATGCCAAAGACCGCGGGGCGTACTGCGACCTCGCCGGCGTTTCCGCGGAAGTGGCGGCTGCGGCAAACGGGCCTACGTTTCGCGAAAGCATGCTGATTACCCATCGCGGGTTGAGTGGTCCAGCGATTCTGCAGGCGTCTTCGTATTGGAATTCGCCTGCGCCAATTCACGTTGATCTTGCGCCGGATCGCCAAGTGTTCTTGCCGCTGCGCGACGATCCGGCCCGAGGCGCGGCGCAGGTTCGTTCGGCGCTGCATGAGGTTCTGCCTAAACGTTTGGCCACGAAGTGGCTCGAGTTGCACACGCCGGCCACCTGGAGCAACGCCGCGCTCGAACAGCTCGAACGCGAGCTGCATGGTTGGACGGTGCTGCCCTCGGGCACCGAGGGTTACGACAAAGCGGAAGTAACCACTGGCGGCGTCGACACCGATCAACTTTCGAGCAAGACGATGGAGAGCAAAAGGGTGAAGGGATTGTTTTTTATCGGCGAGGTGGTCGATGTCACCGGGCATCTGGGCGGATTCAATTTTCAATGGGCCTGGGCGTCGGGCGCGGCCGCGGGACGAGCTTTATAGTTCGATAACAACTATGATGCCGACGGCCGCGACCCGTTGGCGAGAGATGGACGAAGTGGAAATGCCGGAAAAAATGGAACTCGCCAACATTTACAGAGGACGTGCATGAGTTCCAAGAATAAAAGCGGAATCGATTTTCCGTCGGTATTGCCGTCGGCGCGTGAAATCGAATATCCGCCCAACGGAACAATTTTCGCGCAGGAAGACCGCTGCACGGATGTGCACTACATCAGGACGGGGGTGGTGAAGCTGATGCTGGTCTCCCGCCGCGGCCGCAGCGGCATCCTGGGATTTTTAGGGCCGGGAGACTTTTTTGGAGAAGGCTGCATCAGTGGCCGAGCGTCTTATTTAACTTCGGCCATCGCCCTGGTTCCGACCCTGGTGAACGTGGTCAAGCAAAAGCAGATGATTGAAATCCTGGAAAAAGAACCGCAAGTCTGCGCGCGGTTCATCCGCTACCTGCTGGCGCGCAATCACCGGATCGAAGAGGATTTGATCGATCATCTTTTCAATTCCTGCGAGCGGCGGCTGGCGCGTACGCTGTTGCTGCTGGCCCAATACGATAAAGGCAGCACGGAAGAATTGGTTTTATCGCAGATGACCCACGACACGCTGGCGGAGATGGTGGGCAGCACGCGTTCGCGGGTCAGCGTATTCATGAGCAAGTTCAGAAAACTGGGATTTATTCACTACACGCGAGCTGGCGGGCTGAAGATTTATCGCTCGCTCACCCAGGTTTTGGAGGAATAAAGCGGCCGTGATGTTTTAAGCGAATCACGGTTGATGACACAATTTGCGGCGAGAGGGTTGTTTTTGTATATTTTTCAGAGTTACGATATTAATCGACGGGTTGGTTCCAGAAACGGGGATGGGTAGTGCCGCAATCCACAGGGAATAATCGTTTCAAAATTCTAATCGCCGACGACCACGAAGCGGTTCGCCGCGGCCTGCGCTTCGCGGTGGCTTCCGCCGGCTGGGAACTGTGCGGCGAGGCCGTGCACGGAAAAGATGCCGTGGAAAAAGTGCAGGCGCTGAATCCGGACCTGGTCATTCTGGATTTGAGCATGCCGGTGATGAACGGATTGGACGCGGCGCGCGAGATCCGCAAGAAAGCGCCGAATGTGAAAATTGTCGGATTCACGATGCATGAGTCGCTGCAGGTCAAAGAGCAAACCGCGATGATTGGGTTTCACGCACTGGCCGCGAAGTCCGCGCCGCTGGGCGACTTGCTCGCGACGGTTAAGTCGGTCCTCGAAGCGTCCTAACTGTCGCTGCCCCACGCAAAAATTTAGCTCGCGCCGAACACGCCGCCACCGGTACTTCGATTAAAATTCCGCAGGAGATTCTAGGCTTCCACGATTTGGTTGCGAATGGCATAACGTACCAGTTCGCTGACGGTGTGGATCTGCAGTTTGCGCATGATATTCGCGCGGTGGGTTTCCGCCGTCTTCACGCTGATGTTCAGCGATGACGCGACTTCCTTGCTGCTCTTCCCTTCGGCCAGCAGCTGAACGATTTCCCGCTCGCGCGTGGTCAACCGGTCGCGGAGCGGCTCCGACACATCCTGTTTCGGGCCGCCGTCGCTAAAGCTGGTCAACATCACTTCAGTGGCGCGGGAGGTGAAGAACGGTTTTTTCTTGGCCAGTGATTCGACGGCAATGACCAGGTCGCGGTCGGAATCCGATTTGACGATGTAGCCGCGCACGCCCGCTTCCAGAATTTCGCGGATGAGCTGATCGGAATAGTGCGCGGAAAAAATCAGCACCTCGGTGTCGGGCGAAGCCTTCTTGATGCGCTTGGCCGCGTCGACGCCGTTCAGATCCGGCATGCTGATATCGAGAATCACAATGTTGGGCTTGAGTTCTTCGGCTTTGGCTACCGCTTCGCGGCCGGTGGTGGCCTCGCCGCAAATTTCCCAACCCGGATGCGGCTCGAGCAAGGTCCTCACACCGCGCCGCATCAAATCGTGATCATCGGCAATCAGGATGCGAACCGTTTTCATCGATCCTCCGGGAAAAAACGCGCCATGGGTGCAGCCTCACCAAACTAAATATTGCGCAAACAGCCGATCACTTTATCGCTGTATATATCAACGTCAGACGGTCTTGTCAAAATTGTGATCTGCCGAAGCGCCTGAGTTACCACCATGGTTCCGGCAAGTATAGCAGGCAAACCGGCCGGGGCCGCTGTCAGCATGATTCGAAAAGGGTTGCGTAAGATTTACGGGGCTTCGCAAAAAATGCTCGAACCGCGCCGAATCGTCTGCATGGATGACGAAAATACCAGTTTGGAACCCATGTTTTCAATAACTTACAGCGTCCAAGGAGAAATACATCTGGCCCCCGGCTTGCAATTAAGGTCAGCGAGGAAGCCACATGCCAGAAGCGACGCCGGAGGGAGACATGAAGCTGACTTACGACATATTCAGGAAATTTGCTGAAGACGGGCCGATCTGGATCGAGACGGTGCAAGGCATCGAGAAATGTAAGTCGCGCCTGCTGGATCTGGTCCAGCGCAATCCTGGCGAATATTTTGCGTTCGATCCATTGCACTCGCGCGTAGTGGCCGAAAGCTCGAAGACCCAAACCCTTTAGGTTTCGGACGACCCGGGGGTTCGGATGTCTTTCGCGGATTTATCGTCGCGCAGCCCTAAAAATACGGCCTGCCGAACTTTTACATCCGAAGTGATTTCGCTGTAGGAAACCTGCGCGACCAAGCGCGGATTCAGGAACGAAACATTTTTTTCGCGTGGCCAGTCGGCGAATGGCGACGTTTTGGTAACCAGCGGCTGCATTTTGCGATAAAGACTCGCCAGCAGTTCTTCGTCGAATCCCGTTCCGACTTTTCCTACGTAGTGCAAGTTCCCTTCAGCGTACACGCCGAGCAGCAGCGAGCCGAAATATTTTCGTGAACCTTCCGGCTTGGTGAAGCCGCCAATTACAAATTCATCTTCCTGATGGATTTTTACCTTGAGCCAGTGGTTCGAGCGGGATTCCACGTACAGCGAGGAGAGATCTTTGGCGATCAGGCCTTCAAAGCCTTTGCGCGCGGCGATCTTGTACGCGGCCAGTCCATCCGCGGCGAGGCGCTTGGACACCAGGAGCACAGGGCTCTTCGATCGCGGCGCGAGAACCTTCTCCAGTTCCGCTCTGCGAGCCGCAAGCGGTTCGCGACGCAGGTCGCGGCCATTCACGAAGAGGCAATCAAACGCGACGAACACCGAATCGACCGAGCCCCGTTGTAACAATTGAAAGCGCGAAATGTTCTTCGGATCGAAAACCACGACTTCTCCGTCGAGCACGAGCGTCGTCGGCCGCAGCGCTCGAATGGCTGCAGCCACCAGGGGATAGTGCGACGCGCGGTCGATGGCGTTGCGGGAAATCAGTTGAACTTTGCGGCCCTCTTTGTAGGCAGTGATGCGGTAGCCGTCGTACTTCTCTTCGAACACCCAGCCCTTGCGGTTGAAGGGCTCGCGAGCCAGGGTCGCGAGCATCGGCTGTACGCGGAACGGGATGGAATTGGGCATGAGAATTTTGAAGAGCGCGAGGATTCGACGATCCGCTAGCTGGCTTTTTTCTTGCCGGCGCGCGCTGGGGTGGCGACTTTCGCGCGTTTCGCCGCGGCAGGTTTCGGCGGCGCAGGATCGCCGGTGGCCGCTTTGGCCACGTCGCCACCGGCTTCTTTGGCGATGCCGGCCAGCAGGCGATTGCTCACCACTGATTTCGGTTTCAGCACAGTGAGGTCGTCGGTAGAGGCATATTCATCGCGATGCTTGATCAGCAGCCAGGATTTCCCGTCGCTGCGGCCGTAGCCGTGGGTGCGCACCAAAACCCACGAGCCTTTCAGTTTTTTCCCGTGGATATGCATTTTTAGATCGCCCTTGGCCAGCGCGGCGTCGACGTCCTCTTGCTCCGGCGTCCAAGTGCCCTGATCCCAGATCATCACCGTGCCGCCGCCATATTCGCCTTCGGGAATTACGCCCTCGAAAGCGGCGTAATCGATGGGATGATCTTCGACCTGCATGGCCAGCCGCTTGATGGACGGATCGGGCGAAGGGCCTTTGGGCACGGCCCAGGAGAGCAGGACACCGTTCCACTCGATCCGAAAATCGTAATGCAGCGCGGTCGCGCGGTGTTTCTGAATCACGTAAAGCAGCGGGCCCTGTTTTGGTTTTGCGGCGCTCTTGCCGGAGGGCTCGGGAGTAACTTTAAAATTCCGCTTTTTGTCGTATTCCTTCAGTGGCATGGATTCCTCTCGAATAATCAGCAGAAATCAGGACAGAAGAATCGACCAGAAGCGCGCCGGAGTCAATCGGGACCATCGGGTAATCGCTGGCGGGAAAAAGGCGGTCGACGAACGGGTTGACGAACTTAATCGGCGACGCGGGACATCGGATCGCGGCGCGAAATCTGCTTGCGCGTAGGGTTGCGCCACTCGCGGCCCTCGCGGCGCAGCAACTCCGTGGCTTGATCTGGTCCCCAGGAGCCGGCGGCATAATTGGGAAAATCGCGCGGCGGCAAAGCTTTCCATACATCGAGGATCGGCTGGACCACGGTCCACGCCGCTTCGACCATGTCGGCGCGCTGGAACAGAGTGGGATCGCCCATCATGCAATCGTAGAGCAGCGTCTCGTAACCGGTGGAAGGCGTGGTGCCGAAATAATCCGCGTATTGAAAATCCATGTTCACGGCGCCGAGGCGAACCACCGGGCCGGGGACTTTCGCTTCGAAGCTGAGCGAAATTCCTTCGTTGGGCTGAATATTCAGGACCAGCTCGTTCGGCGGAATTTTTTCCACCGAAGTCTTGCGGAAGAGCATGAACGGCGGACGGCGAAACCGAATCACGATTTCGGTCAGCCGCTCTTTCATGCGTTTTCCGGTGCGCAGGTAAAACGGCACGCCGGCCCAGCGCCAGTTGTCGATATTCAGAGCCAGCGCGACGAAAGTTTCGGTGGTCGATCCGGGCTGCACCCGCGGCTCAGTGCGATAGGCCGGAACGTGCCGGCCTTCCACAGTTCCCTCTCCGTATTGCCCCCGCACGGCGTGGTCCAGCACGCGTTCGGGATTCATGGGCTGGATGGCGCGCAGGATTTTGGTCTGCTCGTCGTGAACGGCGGCGGCGTCGAAAGAAATCGGCGGCTCCATCGCGGTCAGACTGATCAGCTGAAAGATGTGATTGGGCACCATGTCGCAGAGCGCGCCGGCGCGGTCGTAATAATCGCCGCGGAGTTCGACGCCGAGTTCTTCGGCGACGGTGACCTGCACGTGATCGACGTAGCGGCGATTCCACACCGGCTCGAAAATGCCGTTGGCGAAGCGAAACGCCAGAATATTCTGGACCGTCTCTTTGCCGAGGTAGTGGTCGATACGGTAAACCTGGTTTTCCTGGAGCACTTTGCCGATTTCGTGATTCAGCGCGACGGCGGTGGCCAGATCGTGGCCGAATGGTTTTTCGATGACCACCCGGCGCCATTTTCCATTCACTTCATCGGTGAGGCCGGCGAGACCGAGCTGTTTTACGACGATGGGGAAAAAGGTAGGGCTGGTCGCCAGATAAAAAATGCAATTGCCCTGGGTGTCCTGCTCTTTTTCCACTTCAGCCAGCAGCGCTTCGAGTTTCTGAAAAAGTTTGGGATCCTGAAAATCGCCGGACATGTAGTACAGGCGTTTGGCGAACCAATCCCAGGTTTCGCGGTCCAGTTCGGAGATGGTGTACTCCCCGGCTTCGGGCGCCATGCGCGTGCGAAATTCATCGATGGAATATTCTTCGCGGGAGACGCCGACGATGGCGAATTGATCGGGGAGCAGCCGGCTTCTGGCCAGGTTATAGAGCGCGGGGATGAGCTTGCGTTTGGTTAAATCGCCGGCGGCGCCAAAAATCACCATGACGCACGGTGGCGCGGGCCGGCCTTGAGCGCCCAACAGCAAGTCGGCTGAATCGAACGTTCCCATTAATCCTGTACCCGGCTAGACAAGCGCGGAAAAACCCCCAAAGAGTTGTCCTTCGGGGGCTGAAGCCCACTGAAAACGAGGCTTTATTGTCGGAGCTAAAACTCCGACCCCCTAAAAGCAGCTTTTTCCGCTACCTGTAGCGCCGTGGTGTGAGGCGATTATGCCAGCGCTTTCTGAATCGCGTCCTGCAAAGTTTTCAGTCCAGCAGCCAGATCGGCGCCGAGATGCAGGCGTAAGGCGCGGCGATTACGATCCGCGAGCACCTGGAAATCGCCGCGAGCCTGCGCCGCCTTCACGATGCCGAACGTGTATTTCTGCCCGGGCACGGCCAGGTCGGCCGCATCGTCGCAAGTAATCTGCAGGAAGACGCCGGAATTCGGGCCGCCTTTGTAGGCCTGTCCGGTCGAATGCAAAAACCGGGGGCCGAAACCGAGGCAGGTCGCGACTTTCTTCTGGTCGCGAATCGAGTGTCGGACGGTTTGCAGCTGGGCTTGATGCGCGTCGTTGCGTTCGATGTAGGCCAGCAGGCCGAGATAATCTCCGGCCTTCAAACGATTCAGATGCGCTTTCAAGTATCCGACCAGACTGGCATCGCCGCCGACGGCCTGCTTCAGCGCGTCGGTATTTTTGGGGTCGGTGAAAAGTTTGACGCCATTGCCTTCAAAGAAAGGCGACTCGGCGGGAAGCGAGCCGACCTTTTCGTATTGGTCGGTCAGCTTGCGGGTTTCGATCTTGCTGGCTTCGACGTCGGGCTGGTTGAAGGCGTCTATGCCGATGATCGAGCAGGCGACCGCAATCGCAATCTCCCAGCGGAAGAACTCCTGGCCCAGATCGTATTTATCGGCGACGCCAATGCGCACCACCGGCTGTCCGGCCTTTTCCAGCGCGTCGACATCCGCGTCCAGCTTGGCGTCGGAGCTGCCGTCAAGGCGCACGTAGACGAAGACTCGATCGTTGCCATATACACCGGACGCGCCAATCGCTTCGCGGTCCACCGGGATCAGGCCCTTGCCTTCTTTTCCGGAAGATTCGGCGATGAGCTGCTCGAGCCAGGCGCCGAGATCGGAAATTCCGGCCGAAGTGAACAGAGTCACTTTGTCGCGGCCCAGTTTTTGTCCGGTGCCGAGAATCGCGCCCAGGATCGCGCCGGGATTTTTGTCCGCGGCGACGGCTGCGCCGCAGCCCATGACCATTTCTTCGGCGCGTTCGAGAAATTTCGCGATGCCCACGCCCTGAATCGCGGCGGGCACCATGCCGAAATTCGAAAGCGCGGAATAGCGGCCGCCAATGGTGGGCACGCCGTAGAAAATATTGCGGAAGTGGTCGGCCTCGGCGACTTTCTGCATGTGCGAGCCGGGATCGGTGGTGGCGATGAAGCGCTTTCCGGCTTCCGCGGCACCGACCGCTTTGGTGACTAGATCGTAGAAAAATTGCTTGAAGATATTCGGCTCGAGCGTGCTGCCGGATTTGCTGGCCACGATGAAGATCGTCTTATTGATGTCGATATTCTTTTCGATGGTGCGGATCTGCGCCGGATCGGTCGAATCCAGCACGTGCATCTGCGGACGTCCCGGCTCGTGCCCGTAGGTCTTGGCGAAAACTTCGACGCACAGACTGGAACCGCCCATGCCCAGCAGGACGCAATGGGTGAATCCGGCTTTCTCGATGTCCGCGGCGACTTTTTTCAGTTTGTCGTGCTGGGCGATCTGTTCGGCGACAATGGTGAGCCAGCCGAGCCATTTGCTTTCGTCGGTGTTGGTCCAAAGCGAAGCGTCTTTGGCCCACAGACGTTTCACTTTGTCGTTTTTCTTCCAGTCTTCGATGTTCGCGGCGACGGCCTTGGCAAACTCGTCCGGCAGCTTGTAAGTGAGCGTATTCATTATTTCTTTACCGCCGATGCCGCGTTGGTGTGTTGCGCCACGGCCGCGAGCAAGGTGTCAAAGGCGGAGGAGAATTGCTTCACGCCGTCATCGGTCAGCTTATCCGTTGCGGCCTTCATCGAAATTCCAGCTTTTTCCAGTCCTTGCATGGTCTGGTGTGCGGCCTCGACGTTTTCTTCCAGGCTGTTGCGCGGCTTGCCGTGGTCGCGGAACGCGTCGTAGGTCGCGGGAGGAATGGTGTCGACGGTGTCCTTGCCGATCAGTTCTTCCACATAGTAAATGTCGCTGTACGCGGGATTCTTGGTGCTGGTGCTGGCCCACAGCACGCGCTGGGTCTGCGCGCCTTTGGCGGCCAGCGCATCCCACTTGGGGCCGCTGAAAATCTGCTTGTAGCGTTGGTAGGTCAACTTTCCGTTGGCGATGGCAACTTTGCCGAGTAGATTCTTCAGCGCCGCGACATCCGCCGGATTGGTGGTGGTTTTGATTTTCGCCTCGATCTCGCCGTCGACCAAAGTATCGATGCGGCTGATGAAGAAACTGGCCACGCTGGCTACGCGGCTGGGATCGCCGCCACCTTTCACGAATTGTTCCAGGCCCGCGACGTAGGCTTCGGCGACGCGCACGTACACATCAAAAGCGAAGAGCAGCGTCACGTTAACATTGATGCCTTCGCTGATCAGCTGTTGAAACGCCGGAATGCCTTCGGGCGTGCCAGGAACCTTGATCATCACGTTCGGGCGCGCGACGGTTTTCCATAACCGGCGCGCTTCGGCCAGCGTTTCCTGGGTCTTGTGCGCGAGGTACGGCGAAACTTCCAGGCTGACGTAGCCATCGCGGAATTTCGATTGGTCGTAGACCGGGCGGAAAATGTCCGCGGCGTCTTGAATGTCTTTGATCGCGAGTTGCTCATAGCGCCCGGCCGCGTCGAGATCCTTGCGCGATTCGAGGCCCTTCAGTGTTTCGGCGTAGAGCGTGCTGCCGGTGATGGCCTTTTCGAAGATCGACGGATTGGAAGTCATGCCGCGCAGGCCGTCATTTTCGATCAGGCGCTTCAGTTCGCCGGTGGTCAGCAGGTCGCGGCGAATATAGTCCAGCCAGACCGACTGGCCGAAATTGAGCAGCGTCTTCAGCGGATTCTGGGTGGTGTTGCCCTGGTTCGATGCGGGGTTGGTATTGACTGTGGTGCTCATGGTGAAGCCTCCTTCGAAAATTGCAGGCGATCCCTGGCCGTAAAGAGCGATGAACCGTGATTCTACATCAGGATGACCCGGGCTGATATGAATGGCCAGTTATTTCGGCAGCGATGGCGCGACCACGCATTAGAATAGCCTAACCCGCTGTTAGAGTCGTCTTACCGGTGGCTGGGTGCAGAATATTTCAAATTGTCTTGACGCCCCCGCGTGAACGGATACTCTTCGCCTATGAAATCGTCACGCCGCAAAACCCGAGCCAAACGCGCGTTGCCCGACGCCGCCGGCCCTGAGCAAATTCTGGAGCTTTTCGCCAACGATTTGGCAATCCGGATCGTGCAAGTGCTGGACCGCGCTCCAAAGTTGTACGACGAACTTCGGCATGAGTTCAAATCGGCGCCACAATCCAGCTTCGGCCAGACGATGCGCGACCTGCAGGAGGCCGGACTGGTGTGGCGCAAGGCGTATCCCACCTCGGCTGCGCGCGTGGAATATTCGCTGACTTCGCTGGGGAAAAGCTTTATCGAACCGCTGCAAGTCTTCTGCGAGTGGGCCTATGTGCATGAACGTGAGTTGACCGCCGTGGCCGCGCGGCGGGCCAAGCAATCCAAACCCTCCGAGACGAGGAAACGCCCGCGAAGCAAAAGGCAACGTTAGAATTTCAATATTTGAATGGGCGGGACTTTAGCGCGAGTTGCTGAACCGGAGACTGCGGAGCGGGCCGTACACGAATCGAGTTAAGCCGGAAACGCCAGCCAGAAATTTTCCTAAGACCGTTTGCGAAAACGATTGCAGATCGATGTGCCGCTTTCCGCGGTGAATGCGGATGGCCCGGCCCAGGAATTCCTTGGCAGACACCGGCGCGTCGGGCCGGTCCAGAGCATCGCCCTTCACTACCAGCAGGGTCACGTCTCCACCTAAACCCGGGCGGGTGATGCGGCGAATGACCCGATGGATGAACAAGCGGTTGGCGCGTTCATACAGAATTACGTCGCCTGAATTGATTTGGGAAAAATCGTAACGGCGGATGAAAGCCTGATCGCCCGGACGGATCCACGGAAACATACTGGTCGCGACGACGCGGATCGTCGCCGAGCCGCCGACGCGAACTTTGTCGGCCACCGACTCCTGGGCCGACGGAGCGGTTCCGCGCCGCGCTTCGTGGTCGATTGGATATGGTGAGAGTGCGGAGGCTGCGCTCACGAGAATTGGATGATCCTTATTTGAGCTGGATGCAAATCAATTTCATTATCGAAAGTCTAAAGCGGCCAATCGTAGCCCTTTTCGGTCAGCAGACCCACGAAGAAATTTTAGGTTGTGCTGCAAGTGAGAACACTGGGCGGGCCGATTTGTTGCAGACGAATAATGCCTAAGTGCTGGGCTTGGTCGCGGGGCGGCGTGCCCATCCGTATTTGCGCAGCAGGCGTAAGGGGCGCAGGGCGATGTACAGCGGCGCGAGGGCTTTGGGCAGCCGCAGCATGACCCAGTCCTCTTCGGCGGGGACGACGGATAGCCGCAGCGCGTAGCGCCAGCCCGTGGCGAAGCCCGGGAGCATGCGGCGGCGATAACTCAACCGGCCGGCGGCGTCGAGCGTCTGGAATTTCCGGCGCAGGTGCCGCCGCATGATTTCCGTGGCCAGGCCGCTGGCGATTTTGTCGGCCTCAACGGCCTTGGCAATTGCTGGCGGCAAAGGCGCATCGAGAACAGTCGCGGCTAGAGTCAGACCGAGGCGCAGGATCCGTGTGGCATGCAGTGCCTCCGCGACCTGAAAAGTTTTGTCCCAATCCAGCGCCGGGCACCCCTGAATCAATTCCGATACGTCGGCCATCCAGGAGAACCGTTCCCAAAAATCCTTGGAGCCGTGGATGCAGAGCATCGGCAGCAAATATTCGGGTGCGAAGGTTGGCACCTCGCGGCCCGCGACGTTTACCTGAATTGTATTCCGGAAGAATTCGTCGAGGTTCGGCGGGATGGGATAGTGGCGCAGGGTGAGCTCGGTGTGCAGCTCGATCATGGCGCGGCGTTCGATGTCGCGATAGTTATATTCGCCCGGGACCAGCGCCGCGGAAGCTCCGGGCGAAAGAATCCAATCGAACTTTGGTTTGTAGCCCATACCGACGATGACTTCGTGCGCGCCGGACAGATCGCGTTGGCGCAGAACGATATCTACGTCTTCGAATTCGCGCAGGGCCACGTCGCCGTAAATCTGCGCGGCGAGGACCGGACCCTTGTACGAAGCAGCTTCGATCCCCTTTTCGCGGAATAATTCGAAAGTGCGAATGAGCTGGCCGGTGAGATACAGATTCCTGATGGTATTGGCGCGGCAGGTTTTGTTCAGCAGTTCAGCGGAAGCCGGCGGGAGAGCGGCGGGCGCGAATTCCGCCAGGTGTTTGGCCAGGAGAGGAGTGAGTGAATTTTCTTCGGCCTCGTAGAGGACATAATCCCAGTCGAGCGACTGGGCGGCGATTTCGCGAATGCGCTGGGCGATAGCCGCCGAAACCCGGGTCCGCGCACAACAGATGAGCAGTTGTTTTTCGCGATTGATTGAATTTTCGTTGGCGGAATTCATCCATTCGCCATCGATCCGGAATGCCGCAGGATCGACGCTCGGCGATGAGAAATTCTACGCCATGTTCAGGCGGCCGGAAAGCTGGCATGCCTTGGTGCGGATGCACTTTGCACCCGGCGCGAACTACGCAGCGAGCGGCAAACGGAATGGCCCTTCCATTTCCACCTTGCGGCCAATCCGCAACAGGCGCGCCCGAAAATCTTGCCAATCCAGGCCAGCCGCGGAGCAGACCAGCTCGAAATCCGTGTCGTTGTTGAACAAGAAATGCTGAGCTTCGCGGCGCGCCCGCAAGCTACCGGTGCGCCAGTCTTCCACGGCGTTGACGATCACCGCGGTCCACAACCGGCGTTCAGAAATGAACTCTTCGGTTACCGCGTTGTACGACTCGGTCTGGCCCTGCGCGTTCGTGCCCATTTTCGCTTGCCCCCTGATTCGCTCGGCTCGTCCAGCCGCTGCGTTTGCTCCGCCTACCACCGCGACTGGCGACTGAAATGCACTCCGGGAGCCAAATCAACGCGCGGAAGGTGCAAACGGGTTGGCGGCAAGAGATTGCAACAATTGGGCTTCTATTTTTAGCAAGTTGCGTCAGATGGAGGATCCTTCGATCGGTTGTCCCGATGAGGCGCACCCGTACCGCTAAGGAACAACTCCGATGCGATTCGTAGTGGACGAGAAAGGCTAGTTCAGCGATTTATTGCCGAGGATTTCGCGCAGCTTCAACGCCAGCGCATTCAAGGTGAAAGGCTTTTGCAGCAGGACCGCATCTGATTCGAGTATCCCGTGATGGACCACGGCCTGGTCGGTATAACCCGACATGTAAAGCACGCGAATATCCGGGCGCACCGCCTGGACCCGCTGAGAAAGCTCCCGGCCACTGATTCCGGGCATGACTACGTCGGTCATCAACAGATGAATCTGGCCATCGTGCATCGCCGCCAATTCCAGCGCGGCATGACCATTTTCGGCTTCGATCACGCTGTAGCCGATCATCTGCAAGTATTCGCGGGCCAATTCGCGCACGCCTTTTTCGTCTTCGACCAGAAGCACGGTTTCCGAGCCACGCGGATTGGCGCTGACGTTCGCGGGGAATTCAATTCGGGGCAACGCGGCGTCTTCCTCGAGGCGCGGCAGATAAACCTTGAAGCTGGTACCGCGGCCGGGTTCGCTGTAAACCCAAACATATCCGCCGCTCTGTTTCACGATTCCGTAAACGGTGGCCAGACCCAGCCCGGTGCCTTTGCCTTTTTCCTTGGTGGTAAAAAACGGCTCGAAAATGTGCGCCTGGGTTTCGGCATCCATGCCGCAGCCGTTGTCGGTGACCGCCAGCATCACGTATTTGCCCGGAGACAGCACAGCCGGCGGGTGCGCAAAACTGGCGTCGAGTTCGGCGTTAGCGGTTTCGATGGTCAGGCGGCCGCCCCCCGGCATAGCGTCGCGGGCGTTGACGGCCAGATTCAGAATCACCTGTTCGATTTGGCTGCGATCCGCTTTGACCAATCCCAGATCCGGCGCGCTGGTGGTCTCCAGCTGGACGTCCTCGCCGATCAGCCGGCGCAATATTTTTTCCATGTCGGCGACGACGGCGTGCACATTCAAAACTTTCGGCGCCAACATCTGCTTACGGCTGAAGGCTAGGAGTTGCCGGGTCAGCGAGGTCGCCCGCTGCGAGGCGGTCTGAATCTGCTCGGCGTTCCGCCGCAGCGAATCGCCCTGCGGCAAACGTTCGGCCAACAAATCCGCGTAGCCCTGGATGACCATTAAAAGATTATTGAAATCGTGGGCGATTCCGCCGGCCAGGCGGCCGACTGCTTCCATTTTTTGCGCCTGGCGCAGCTGTTCTTCCAACTGTTTGCGGTCGGTGATGTCCAGCGCCATGCAGATCGCGCCTTGCAATTCGCCGTCGCGGCTGCGCAGCGGTTCGACGTGGCAGGTGTACGAGCCGCCCTTCCATTCGGAATGGAAGGTCATGGCCTCGCCGGCGATGGCGCGGCGGTGCGCCGCGATGGGCAGGAAAGTCGAATCGGTCGTGCCGAAATATTCGAAAAGCGAAAGACCGCCGGCGAAGTTGGGTTTCAGACCCAAGCGCGCCAGGCCGGCCCCAACCGCCGAGGTGAAGCAGAGATTCTTGTCGACGGTCCAAAGTGCTGCTGGCAATTGTTCGACCAGCACGCGCAACCGCGCTTCGCTCTCGCGGATTTTTTCTTCGGCGCGTTTGCGTTCGATGGCCAGCGCGATTTGGCCGCCGACCGAGCCGAGGAATTCCAGGTCGCGTTCGGTGTAGGCATTTTCGTTTTCGTAATGCTGAACCACCAGCACGCCGATGGTCGCGGCGGGCGTCTGCAACGGAACACCGAGCCAGGACGGTGAAGGAGTTCCGACCAGTTCCACTTCTCCCTGCGCGGTCAGCTGGTCGAATACGCCCTGAGGGATGAGCATCGCGCAGCCGGTGCGGTACACGTGCGCGGTGCAACTGCGGCCCACTTGCTGCGGAGGAGGAGCCTGGTCGAATTGGTCCACAAAAAACGGGAAATGAAACATTTCCGAGGACGGTTCGTAGAGTGCGATGAAGCAATTCTCGGCGTACAGCACTTTCTTCAGCGCCTGGTGAATCAGATACAGCAGGTCGTCAAGATTGTCGGTGACGTTCACGCTGCGAATAATTTCGAAGGTCACCTGCCGCTCGACTTCGGCGCGCTTCAGGTCGGTGATGTCCTCCATGGTGCCCTCATAGGCGATCACTTTCCCCGCCGCGTCGCGCACCACGCGCGCATTTTCCGAAACCCAGATCTTGTGGCCATCTTTGCGGCGCAGTTGGTATTCGAAGCGCTCGACCGCTCCGTCCGCTTTCATGTGCCGGGTAAATTCCAAGCGCGCTTGCGGGTCGGCGTAGAAATCGGCGCTGACGTCGCTGCCGCTGGCAATCATTTCCTGCGGCGACGCGTAACCGCACATGCGGGCCAGTGCCGGGTTCACGCTCAGCAGCCGGCCGTCCACCGAAGCCTGAAAAATCCCTTCGACCGCGTTTTCGAATAAAAGCCGGAGGCGCTCTTCCGCTTCCCGGCGCGCCAGGGCGGCGGCGTTCCGTTCGGTGATGTCTTCGTACATCGCAAAACTGCCGGTGCACTGGCCGTTAACGATCAGCGGCACGGCGACGATCTGGACGTCGACGAGAGTTCCATCGCTGCGTTGCCGGCGGGAATTGGCGCGCACGGTTTCGCCCGACGAAGCACGCATACTGAAAGCCAGCGCTTCGGCTCGCAATTCCTCCGGAGCCAGCAATGCGTCCAGGTACTGCCCGATGATTTCAGCTTGCAGATACTTAAAGGTTTTTTGAAAAGCGGGATTGCACATCCGGATGCGGCGTTCCAGGTCCATCACCACAATGGCGATGGGATTGTTCTCCATGATCGCGCGCAGCGAGGCGGTTTGTTCCGCGATCTGCCGCTCGGTCGCGAGCCGCGCGGTGATGTCCACCGCGGACACCAAAACCGCATTGCGCTCGCCGAAGCCGATGCCCTGCGAGGTGATCTCAACGTCGAAAATTTCCCCGTTCTTGCGGCGATGCTTCCATACGCCCAGCATCGAAACCGCCAGGGAGTTTTGGCGGAGTACTTTCATCAGCCGCGGCAGGTCTTCGGGCGGACGAATGTCCGAAACTTTCAACCGCAGGAATTCTTCGCGGGAGTATCCGTAGTTTCTAATCGCGGCGTCGTTGACGTCGAGATATTCGAGCGTGTCGCGATCGAAAACGAACATCGGATGGGGATGGCTGGAAAAAAGCAGGCGAAAATTAGCGTTGGTGTGCAACGAAAGCGGGCTAAGGGCATCTGCGGCAATCGTAGCCGATCCGCCGGCGTCGCCATTTCCGGCGGGCGATACGCGCACAGAATCGTCTCCATCCGTCAGTAGCGTGGCGGCATTTTTCGACATAGCCCAAGGATCCGGGAGCGCTTCGCCCGGAGGAGTTCCCCCAACACTCTAGGTATAGAGGTAAGTAATTTGTGCGCCAATGGTACGTTCGTACCAAAGCCGAACATTCAGTGACACTTACGAACATCGCAGGTTTCGGGCGGGGGCACTGGCAGGGAAAGAACGGGTGAAGGATTCTGGCAGCGAAAACGCCGCCCAAGCCGGCCACCCGTCCTGCAATCGTAGAGGTTGCGACAACCAAGCAGGTTCGTTTGTTTACTTTTTCGGGCGCGATTCTGGGGGGACCAGCTTGTTGGCGCGATAGTAAGCGACCAGCAAGCCGTAGTGCTCGCCCATGTGTTCGGTGTAGCCGATCCAGTAGTCGAGATGCTTCAGAACGCCGGCGTCGCCTTCTTTTTGAATTTCGGCTGCGCCATCCTCGATCGACTTTTTCAAGAACGCAACGACTTCCGCCTTGGTCTTATATTCGGCTACGGGTGGATCGTTGCGTCCGTCGCCGACCTTCGCGCCGGTCACATTCTTCAGCAGGTCGTAGTTTGATCCGGCAATGTGCAGCAGCACTTGCTGGAAGCTGCGCGTTTCGGGCGTCAGTTTGTAGTCATATTTATCGGCGGGCCAATCTTCGGCCATGGTGACCAGGCGCTTGCCGATATCGTTCCAGTTTTCGAGCAGGGCCTGGGAGGGAGTCTTCGCGGCTTGCTGGGCGTGGACCGTACCAGCAAAAGCACCAGCGAAAAGCAGCGCCGCCAAAACGAGCGTAGTGTGGAACATTCGTGTCATGAACCAATCTCCTTCGTGGATGGCCCTCGCTTGCGCCCCAAGGCCGCGGCTAGCCTACTCAGGTTTGGAACTCAAGTCCAGCGCGAGAGTTTCGTGCGCGGCAAAATCACGCCCGGACAAAAACTCTGTTGTTTGGCGTTCCACGGAGCGTCCGGTAAGATAAACACGGTATTCAGGTCTGCCACACGAATCGCTATCGTCTAGCTCCATGGACAAACCAAAGTCAAAATCTGAAATCGCGGCGCCTCCAGCCCAAAATCCACTGGCGCGCGAGCTTGAGCTGATCGCCAGAGGCGAACACTCCGATCCGTTCGGCGTGTTGGGGCCGCATTGGATTGGCGATCAGGGCAAAAAATCGCTGGCGATTCGATTCTTCCGGCCGGGCGCGGTGCAGGGTGCGGTAATTTGGGGGAAGCCGGCAGCGACTTATCTCGCATTGCAGATTCATCCCGACGGCGTATTTGAAGTGGTGCTGCCGGAGGCCAAAACGGGCTTGACCGCGGATCAGCCGGTGAAACCCGAGGCCTACCGGCTGAGATTAACCTTTCCCGATGGCCATCGCTTGGAAACGATTGACGCCTACGCTTTTCCCCCGGTGCTCACGGACTACGACCTCTATCTTTTTGGTGAAGGCACCCATTATCTGAAGTACGAAAAACTCGGCGCGCATGTCCGCGAAGTCGACGGCGTCAGCGGCGTCCATTTCGCGGTGTGGGCGCCGAACGCGAAGCGCGTCAGCGTCGTCGGAGATTTCAATCTCTGGGACGGCCGGGTGCACGCCATGCGCGGGCGCGGCACCAGCGGGATCTGGGAGATTTTTGTCCCGACGCTGAAAGACGGCGAGGTTTATAAATTCGAAATTCTTTCCCGGATGGGCAATCAGGTCGGACTCAAATCCGACCCTTACGGTTTTTCCGGCGAGCTTCGGCCCAAGAATGCGTCCATCGTTCGCAGCATCGACGGTTACGAATGGAAGGACAAAACCTGGATTGACGCGCGTACCACGCGCGACTGGCTGCATTCGCCGCTTTCCATCTATGAACTCCACGCCGGTGCCTGGCGGCGGAATGCCGCCGAAGGAAATCGCTGGCTGACTTACCGCGAACTGGCCGCGGAACTAATCCCTTACGTCAAGCAGATGGGCTACACGCATATCGAGCTGTTGCCGATCATGGAGCATCCGCTCGATCTGTCCTGGGGCTACCAGACCGTCGGTTATTTCGCGGTGACCAGCCGCTATGGAACTCCCACCGATTTTATGTATTTCGTCGACCGCTGCCATCAGGAAGGCATCGGCGTGCTGCTCGATTGGACGCCGGCGCATTTTCCGCGCGACGCGCACGGCTTGGGATACTTCGACGGAACTCATCTCTATGAGCACGCGGACCCGCGAAAAGGCGAGCAGCCGGACTGGGGCACGTTTGTCTTCAACTACGGGCGCAACGAAGTTCAAAACTTTCTCATTTCGAACGCGCTGTTCTGGATCGACAAATATCATCTCGATGGCCTGCGCGTCGATGCGGTCGCGTCGATGCTCTATCTCGACTATTCGCGTAAACCCGGCGAGTGGGTTCCGAACCAGTTCGGCGGACGTGAAAATTTGGAAGCCATCGCCTTTCTGAAGCACATGAACGAAGTGCTGCACACCCGCCATCCCGGCGCGCTGACCATCGCAGAAGAATCCACCTCGTGGCCGGCGGTTTCACGGCCGACCTATGTCGGCGGCCTGGGGTTCGACCTGAAGTGGAATATGGGCTGGATGAACGACACGCTGAAGTATTTCGCGTTCGATCCGCTCTACCGGCAGTATCACCACAACGAACTGACTTTCTCGATGATCTATGCGTTTCATGAGAATTTTGTGCTGCCGCTCTCGCATGATGAAGTGGTCCACGGCAAGCGCACCTTGCTGGAAAAAATGCCGGGCGACAACTGGCAGAAGTTTGCAAACCTGCGTTTGCTTTTCGGCTACATGTACGCGCACCCCGGCAAGAAACTGCTGTTCATGGGCGGCGAGCTGGCCCAGCGCGACGAATTCTGGGAAGAAGGCAGCGTGGATTGGTCGCTGGAAAATTCTCCGCCACACCGCGGGGTGCAGCGCCTCGTCAATGATCTGAATCATCTGCACACCAGCGAGCCGGCCCTGTTCCAAGTCGATTTCGAATGGTCGGGATTCGAATGGATCGACGCGAACGACGCGACCGGCAGCATTCTTTCGTTCATCAGGCGCGCCAAAAATCCTGACGATTTTGTGGTGGTGATCTGCAATTTCACGCCGGTAGTGCGCGGCGACTACCGGGTCGGGGTCCCCACTGCGGGCTACTATCGCGAAATTCTGAACAGCGACTCGGCTTATTACGAAGGCAGCGACGCCGGCAATTCCGGCGGGGTCCGGGCCGAGCCCATCCCCTGGCACGGCCGCCCGTGGTCCATCAAGATGAAAGTCCCGCCGCTGGCAGCGGTGTATTTCAAACCGCAACGCGACTAGCAAGCCGCGCCCACCTCGAACCGAATTCCCGAAATTTCACTATCTCTCAGGGAACTTTCCCTACGAGCCCTCCGTATCTAGGGGCAGGAAGAGCGTCGGAGGCTTCCCCAAAATGAGAAAAGCAACTCAGCTGGCGGGAGCGCTGTGTTTGTTGGTGGCATCGGTGAGCGGAATGGCCGCAAGCGTATTAGCTGCGCCGCCGCCGGAGCGCTATTTGCATGTGAAAGTCGAAGACGCCAAGGAGGGCGAGAGCGTCAACGTGAATCTGCCGCTGTCGATCGCCGAAAAGATCTTGCCAACCGTGAATAAGGGAGAATTGCGCGACGGCCACGTGACCATCAATAAGTCGGACCTGGACGGAATTGACGTGAAGGGTTTGCTCGACGCCATCCGCACCGCGCCGGACAACGAATTTGTAACCGTGAAGCAGAAGGACGAGGACGTCCGCATCGCCAAGTCGAACGGCAACCTGATTGTGCACGTGCGCAGCACCGGCCAGGAAAAGCAAAACGTCGACATCACCATTCCGCTGAAAGTAGTCGATGCGCTGTTTTCCACCGCCAAAGACAACGAACTCAATATCGTGGCCGCGCTGCATGAACTCAGCGACGCCGGCGACGCTCTGCTGGTCACGGTGCAGGACGCTTCGCAGCATGTGCGCGTGTGGGTGGATTCCAAGAGCAGCTCGGACTAATTCGGGCTAATTCGGGTTAATTCAGGTCGGGCACAGGAGGAGAGCCGATGGTACTTCTAGGAAAAATTGCATTGGGCATTACCGGGACCATGCTGGCGGGTGTGGGAGCGATTTGCAGCCAGGGCATGATCGAGGTCAACGTGGTGGAACGGCAGCCGGAAGTTCATCACGTTTACGTCATCGCGCCGGCGATGCTGGTGCCCATCGTGACGCATTTCATTCCGCGGCACGATTTGGGCGACGCGTCGCAACAGCTGCGGCCGTACATGCCGACGATTCGCGCGGCGCTGGATCAATTGCAGGAGACCGAGGATTTCGTGATGGTCGACGTGAAGGATCGCAAGCAGCACGTCGAAGTGCAAAAAATCGGCGGCTCCCTGGTGATCGACGTCAAAGACGAGAACGAAACCGTGCACGTCGAAACGCCGGTGCGGATGATTTCCAGCACGCTGGAACAGCTCGCGGACAAGGAGTCGGCCACAGCCGACTAGTTTTGTACCGTTCCTCTGACCTGCGAGCGTCTCAAGGCCCCTTGCGGCGCTCGCAGCGACGAGGACCGGTTTGAAGATTTCAGGCGGAAGTTTCTTTCGCCGGTATCCAGTAGACTTCCTGACGCACCGCCAGTTTGTCGAAACCGCAACGCATCAAAATTCCGTTGCCCAGTTCAATCATCTGCGGATGTCCGCATAGATAGCCCGTGGTGTCGGAGATGACCAGATCCCATTTGTCGACATATTTTCGAATTACGTCTTCGACGCGGCCGACTTCCCCGCCCCAATCCGCATCTTCCCAGGGCCGGCTGATCGTCGCCACGTAGGTCAGCCAGGGAACTTCGGCGGCGATACGTTCCAGTTCGTCGCGATAGCCAAACTCCCAGGAACGGCTAGCGCCCTGAATCACATACAAATGCAGATCGCCCGGAAATTTGTTTTCTTTCCAATCCGCGTAGAGCGTCCGGACGTAAGAAACGTAAGGAGCAACACCGGTAACCGTGGAGAGCAGCAAATGGTTGCGGTGGCCGCTTTTCAGATCCAGGGTGAAACGGCCCTTGGCGATGCGGCGCATGAGCACATCCGCCCCGGGTTCGATCGGAAACAACAGCGGCGTCAGTTCCCCTTGCTCCACCAGTTCAAAAAAAAACTCCAATTCCTTTTCGTAGGGCGACGACACCAGCGAATAGGCCCGCTCGATCCGCTTCCCGTCTTTCTCCACGCCCAGGGTCGCGTACTGGCCGGCGACAAATTTGAAGCCTTCGCCGGGATCGACCCGGAATCGCCACAGGTCGTCTGAAAACTTCTCGCGCATCGTGACCCGACCGCGAGTGAACTTTTCTTCATCCGTCCGCATTCTGTCGCCGCCTTTTTATGTATTTCAGGCGAGTATAGTCCCAGTCGGCCCGCGCAAAGCTACAAAAAAGAGCGCCCAAATCGCGGGCGCTCTTGCGCCGATCTTCACGGCCGGGTGAATTCGGTTGGTTCAGTTAGCGCTGGCCGGAAAACGCCATCGGGTTGAACGGCACCGGGGTCCCGGTGATCTTATCCTTCGCGTTCTGCTCCACCTTGATCAGCATCATCGAACTGTCTTTGCCTTGAAACTTCACCATGCCGTACGGCCCGGCGTGGTCCGCGACCCACACGTCGCCCGAACCATCTTTCATTTTATAGTGGGTGGTGTTGAAGGTGCCGGCCGGCGTGGTCACCGATTCCGGGCCCACTTCTTCGGCTAGCTGGCGAATGTCGGCAGGCTGCGGGTCGCGCGCCTGGTTCATCCGCTCCGGCATCTCCATCGGCGGCTTGCCGGGGAGCTGCATGATCGTTTTGGAAGTGACCATGTTCTGGTCGTCGCGCACCGTCAAATTCTTGAAGATCATCGTGCCCATCGAGGTGTCGGCGATGGTGATCTCAAACCAGTAGCCGTCCTTGCCGTTGACCGATTCCTTGCCGACAATCCCCATCTCCATGGTGGTCTTGGTCCCGTCTTTCTTGGTGACTTCGTAAGTGCCGCCGGCGCCGACTACGGGATTCCACACGCCGCGCCACGACGGAGCTTGCGACCGCCCGAACATTTGCGCGGACGCCACCATCGGCAGCAGCAGGCACACGGCAGCAATCACTCCGAACCTCGTCGTTCGATTCATAGGTGCTCCTTTGGAAAGTTTGGAAACGGATTGTGGTGGGATTCAGGCTCTCGGTTGGTTCTGAATTCTGCGCCGCACCCCGGTGAATGATGATCAAAGATCCTGCCCCTGGGTGTCAGCCATTTGCTTCAAGTTGAAACTGGCCCGCAGCCACGCGCCGGAAATCTTCGTGCTGAAGCCGAGCTCCTTCTCGTCCGCGGGAATCGAAGGCTGACCCTCGGCGTCTTTCTTGGGGAAGCTGAAAAGGACTCCGACCACCTTACCCGAGGACCTTTGGAAAGCAACATTCGTCGGGTTGATTTTTTTCTTGTCTTTCTTCAACTCCAGGAACGCCGCGTCCTTGAACTCGTCTTCGGCACGCCCTTCAAAGAACGACATGTCTGATGAGCTGACCACCACCTGGTAGGTATCGGGGTCGGTCGCCACGATTTTGGCGGCGTTGTCCGCGGTCATGGTGCCTTTTAAAACGGCCCGGCGCGCGACCGCTTCCCGGATGGTGCGAGCTGAATACCAAAAAATGTTGTAGGTTTTTGCCGCGGTTCCGGGCGTGGCATTGTCTCCAGCGCCCAGCTGCGGAGCAGCAGGAGCGGCCGAAGCCGTCCGATTGGGCATCGATCCCGGACCGGTCACTCCCGGATTGTAGTCCGGGGTGGCGTCGGCGGCGCTCAGCGCGCCCGGGAGCGATACGTTCAACTTGACCCAAGGCGAGGACTGCAAAACCGCAGCCACATCTTTTTCGTCCCACTGGGTGTAGGGCTTGGTTTTCCAGGGATCTCCGCCGGCATATACTGCGGCAGCGAGCAAAGTCGTCAGCACCGAAAAGCGGAACGATTTACGCATCCAGTCTGGCCCTCTGCAAATTCGAGTTTGCGGGACGAACTAACCGGCTGTTGGGGTAGATGCTACGGCTTTTGACCGCAGGTTCGCAACAGTTCTCTCGGCAGTTCCCGGCGCCGGAAAATTACCCTGGACCAATTCGATCCGGTACATCGGGTTCTCGCGCGATTCGAAGTGGGTTCGCGTTAGCAGTTCGCCGACCAGGCCCACTGCTAAAATTTGTACGCCGAACAGGCACAGCATCATGCCCAAAACCATAAGTGGACCGTGTTCCACGAAGATCGGTTGCTGCCCGAAAACTTTTTTGATCATCAGCCCCAGCAGGATGACGCTGCCGGAGAATAAACCCAGCAGTCCCGGCGGGCCAAAGAAATGCAGGGGGCGGGTCATATAGCGCATCAGGAAGCGAATCGTGATGATGTCGAAGAATACCCGCACGGTGCGCGAAATTCCGTAGTGCGACTTGCCTTCGGGCCGCACGATATTTCGGATGGGCACTTCGACGATTTTCGCGCCGTTCCAGGCAGCGAGTGCCGGAATGAACCGGTGCATCTCGCCGTACAGCGGAACGTCCTTGATCGTCTCGCGGCGATACACCTTAAAGGTGGTACCGAAATCGTGAATGTTCACGCCGGACAGCTTGGCCATCATCCAATTGGCCACCCGCGAAGGCAGCCGCCGCAGGATGTAATTGTCCACCCGCTTCTGGCGCCAGCCGCTAACGATGTCGGAGCCGGTCGTGTCCAACGTCTGCAACATCATCGGGATTTCTCCCGGATCATGCTGCAGGTCTCCATCCATGGAAATGATGATGTCGCCGGAAGCAAAATCAAAACCAGCCGCAAGCGCCGTGGTCTGTCCGTAGTTGCGCTTCAAACGCAGAACCGCCACGCGCGGGTCTTCCTGGGCGATTTTGGTCAACAATTGCGGCGTCGCGTCTGAACTTTGGTCGTCGACGTAGATAAATTCGACCGGCTCGTACTTCCCGGTCATCACTTCGCTGAGCTGGCGGTGCAACTCGACGACGCTTTCCTGCTCGTTGTGGAACGGCACCACCACCGAGAAACGCGGCGGCGCGGCTGTCTGATCACGCATACCGCTAGTTTAACTCCCGATAGCTGATGAAGTGAATCCCTCGTTGCAAGAATGCAGCCCGTACGCCGCCGTCCAGTAGCCCGTCCAATTCATCCTGACGTTGGTGTTGCAGCCGCGAACCGGACGCGGCCAGGTCGGCATCGCAAATTCCGGGATGCAGCATGATTTCGGTGGTGCCTTCTTCGACTGACTCGGCCATCCGGCCTAAAGCGGCGGGACCGAGTTGCCCGGTCATGGCCAGGCCTAAAAAATGGTCGGGGCAGGTAAGTTGATATTTCTCAGCAATCGCTCCGAAGCGCGAGGCCACCACGCGCACCGCTCCGGCGGCGACGATCTGGCCGGAGACCGACGGTACTTCACCGCGACTCGTATCCCAGGAGTCGCGCAGGTTTTCGACTGGTCTTCGTATTTTGGTGATTCCAAATCGTTGCGCAACTTTGCCCACGACTTCCATGACCCAAGGATGCGCATGCGTATGTTTGTGGCTGTCGACGTGGCTGGGCACAATGCCGGCGTTGCGAATTTTCTGGATCTGCGCGGTCAGTTCGCGTTCGATGTCGTCGGTCTTAATCATTCCGGCGGTAACGCGAGCCACGAACAGCGCGAGCGAGTCTGGCAAATTGCCTTCGGAATCGAGCAGTGACGCCACTTCTTCAGGAGCAGCCACGGGTTTTCCGCCAACCAACACCAGGTGGCAGCCGATCCCCAGATTTGGATTCTCCGCCGCTTTTTTTGCGGCGTGGTCGAAGGCCAAACCGTTGGCCATCAACGTCGCGCTGGTCAGAAAGCCTTCGCGATGACCGCGAATAATTCCGTCGTTCACTCCGCGGGTCATGCCAAAGTCATCCGCATTGAGGATTAATTGTTTCATTCGAATCGGGTTAGGCATTGCAGAAACGAATCATAGCACGCGCGAACGAAACGAACTCAGTGGGCGCCCGGACCACCGGTTGGAAATAAATAAAAAAGAATTTCTGTCGCGCGAACCCCAGAAAAAAAATCCGCAAAGCAATTTCCGCACCAATGACAAGCAAAAAATAAAAGTAAATGTGAATGTAGCGTGAAAGTTTTCAACAGTTCTGTTGAAAAGCGTGTGGAAAAGACTTCCGGCGAAGTGAAATCGCTCGCGCGGTGTGGGGCTTGCGCAGATTGCACAATTCTTGTGCAGTTTCTTCCGCGAATATAAAAAATTTGGAGGAACGCTACCGCATCGAGCAGCTGGAAATTATTTTTAAACTTCAGGAAGGAATTTCAGTACCAATGCACCGGCTTGTCGAGTTTTATTTCGATGGGGTCTTGGTCTTTTACGATCTCGTACCACTTGCCGTAACTGTGGACGCCTTTTCCCACCACTTGAATCAGAATTTTGCCCACCGGAACGGCCGGAACCTTGACTGACCCGTCGGCGTTGGTCTTGAACGCCATCTCCGCCAGCTTGTCCTTGCGCAGAAATCCTCCCTCTTCGTTGAAACGGACATAGACGCTGGCGCTGCCGACCGGCTTGCCGTCGAAATTCGTCACTACGATTCGCAGGCGCGTCGAAGTCGGATCGTCGGCAGCCGCGTCCGCCGGTCCGCCGGACTGGGTGCGGGACTTTTCGGAATTGCCCGCGCTGTTTCCCGGCCCACTGCTTGAATTGTCGCTGGAATTACTGCTGGAGGTTCCGCTGGATCCGCTGGACTGCGCGGTACAAACCGTAGCGCAGAGCAATCCCATCGCCATAAGTACGATGACCGAAGAAGACCAACCGAAATGGCGGGGGGGCCTAGGCATTCTCATCACCTCCCTTGTTGTACTCCATTCTTCACGGTCGCTCAAGCTCTGAAGCGGGTCGACCAAGACGTGCCGCTTAGGCGTCCGCAAAGGGGCTGCTGAATAATCCCTGCCGATTCCCGGCCCTTGGCGGAATTCCCGCGGTCTGACGTATCATAATGTAGTCGATTCGGCGTGGTTAACGGCCGCCGATGTTACCCGCATACATAAGGCAATCTTCGGAGGCAAGCGAATGGGTTTTTCGACCGATGCAATCCACGTAGGCCAGGAACCGGATCCCCTTACCGGTTCGATCGTCGCACCGATCTATCAGACGTCGACCTACGTCATCGAGCAGATGGGTAAGAGCAGCGGCTACGATTACGCGCGCACCAACCATCCCAATCGAAAAGCTTTGGAGCGCACCGTAGCCAAGCTCGAACGCGGGCACGCCGCCTATGTTTTTTCGTCGGGCATGGCAGCGATCGATTCGGTGTTCCGCCTGCTTCGTCCCGGCGATCATATGGTTCTTTCGCAGGCGGTTTACGGCGGCGTCTACCGCCTGTCGACGCAATTTCTGGTGCAGTTCGGGCTGGAATTCAGTTACGTGGACACCAGCAAGCTCGACGAAGTGGAAGCCGCGGTCAAACCGAACACCAAAATGATTTACCTGGAGACGCCGACCAACCCGACCATGTTTGTCACGGATATCGCGGCGGTCTCGGCGTTCGCGCACGAAAAAAAGATTACCGTCGTGGTCGACAACACTTTCTTAAGTCCTTATTTGCAGCAGCCTTTGGCCTTGGGCGCGGACATGGTGGTGCATTCCATGACCAAATACCTAAACGGCCACAGCGATTGCACCGGCGGCGCGGTGATCGTCAACACCCAGGCGCACGCGGACGCGATTTATTTTCTGCAGCGCTCGGTCGGTGCCGGGCTTGCGCCCATGGATTGCTTCTTGGTTTCTCGCGGAATCAAGACGCTGGCCGTGCGCATGGACCGCCACGACTCCAACGGGATGGCCATAGCAAAGTTTCTGGAAGCGCACAAAAAAGTGAAGCGCACCATTTATCCCGGCCTTAGCTCGCATGCCCAACACGAATTGGCCAAGCGGCAGCAGCGCGGTTTCGGCGGCATGATTTCGTTCGACCTCGGGTCGGTCGAAGCCGCCACGACTCTGCTTAATCACGTGAAGCTCTGTTCGCTGGCCGAAAGTCTCGGCGGAGTGGAAACGCTGATTTCGCATCCGCCTTCGATGACCCATGCCTCCGTGCCCGCCGACGTTCGCGAACGCATCGGGATCACCCCGGGCTTGGTGCGCTTGTCGGTCGGCATCGAAGACGTCGAAGACTTGATCGCTGATCTCGACCAGGCGCTGGCGAAGATCTAAAAGTTGCACTATCATCCGGCGCGCAAAGCAAACGATCGCGACGCGCGATGTGGAGGTCGATTCATGTGGGACTTGGCAGGCGGGGTCGCCGTCGTAACCGGCGCCGGTTCCGGCATCGGACGTGAACTGGCCAGGCAGCTGGCCGCGGAAAAAATGTCGCTGGCCCTGGCCGAAGTGAATGAAGCCACCCTCAAAGAAACCGTTGGCCTGATCGGCAGCGCCAGCGCGCCAATTTCGGCTCACCTCGTCAACGTTGCCGATCCCAAGCAGGTCGAGCAGTTCGCCGCCGAAGTCCTGGCCAAGCATCAACGCGTCACGCTGCTGATCAATAACGCCGGCGTGGCTATGCACGGCACATTTCAAGAGCTCTCCAACGCCGACATGGAATGGCTAATGGGCATCAATTTCTGGGGCATGATTTATGGCGTTCGGAATTTTCTGCCGGCCCTGAAGCAGCAACCGAAGAGCCGTATCGTAAATCTTTCCAGCATTTTTGGAATTATTTCTCCGGCGGGGCAGACGGCCTACTGCGCCAGCAAATTTGCGGTCCGCGGCTTCACCGAAGCGTTGATGCATGAACTCGAGCGGACCTCAGTGGGCGTCACCTGCGTTCATCCCGGAGGCATCAATACTCCCATTTCACGCAATAGCCGGTTGGGCGAGTCCGCCAGCGCCGCCGTGCGCGACGTCAGCGTAGCGCTTTTTGAAAAACGCCTCGCGCGCACTACTCCGGCAACCGCGGCCGCGCGAATCGTGGCCGGCGTGAAGCGCGAGGAGCCGCGCATCTTGATTGGCAAGGACGCGATTCAGCTCGAACGCATGCAACGTCTGTTCCCGGTTCGCTACTGGCAAATCATGATGCGGAATCTGAAGAAGGCCGCGGCGCATGGCGGGTTTCAGACCGCGGCGCAGAAATCGGCGCGCTGACGCCGGCTATTTCGCGCGCACGTTGCTCGTAATCCAATCCAGGTATTCGCGCGAACCATCGGCGATATTGAGGGCAATGATCTCGGGGACTTCGTAGCTGTGTAGTTTTTTGACCAGCGTGCTCACCGCTGAAAATCGCTTCCGCGAAGTCTTGATCAGCAGCAATACTTCATTGGCGGACTCCACTCTTCCCTTCCAGCGGTACATCGAACGCACCGGCACGCCGATTTCCTGCACGCAGGCTGCGAGCCGGCGCTCCACCAGCGCCTGCGCAATCTTCCGCGCCTCTTTTTTTGACCCGCAGGTCACCAGCACCACGATTTTGTCGGTCATGTCCGCTCTTTACTCTTGGGACTCGTTCGTTTCTTGCGTGATTTCAGTCCGCAGCCCGCGATACAATGTGGGCCCGTGACCGAACCAATTATCCATTTCGGAACTTCCGGCTGGCGCGGCGTCATCGCCGATGACTTTACCTTTCCCGGCGTGCGACGCGCGTCCCAGGCCATCGCGGGCCATGTTACCGCCGGAAAAAAGAATCCCACAGTTATCGTTGGGCACGACACGCGATTCTTCTCGCCGGAATTTGCGCGCACCGCCGCCAGCGTGATGCGCGACCACGGCTGCCACATCGTTTTCTGCCCGGACCCCACGCCGACGCCGGTCTTGGCGCATGCCATCATCTATAACAAACTCGAAGGTGGCGTGAACATCACCGCCAGCCACAACCCGGCGGCCTACAACGGTCTGAAATTCTCCGGCCCCGACGGCGGGCCCGCGTTGCCGGAAATCACCAAGGACATCGAAGCCCGGGCGGCGAAGCTTACCGACGATGGCGTGCCGTATCACGACATCAAAGACGACTTCGAGCGGCTCGATCCGAGGCAGCCGTACTTCGAGCAGTTGAAGAAAATGATTCGGTTCGACGTACTGGCCAAGGCCAAGGGGAATTTCGCCTACGACGCCCTGCATGGCTGCGGCGCGGGCTGGCTCGACCGCATTCTAGCCGACCACGGCATGACCGTCGAATCGATACGCACCAAACGCGACGTGCTGTTCGACGGCAGCGGTCCGGATCCTTCGGAAGAAAATCTGGCGCCGCTGAAAAAGCTGGTCCTTGAAAAGAAATCGCTGGCCGGTCTCGCAACCGACGGTGACGCCGACCGCTTCGGCATTCTCGATCGCGACGGCACTTTCATTCAGCCCAACCATATTTTGGGACTGGCCTTCGATTACCTGCTGGAAACGCGCGGCTTGAAACTGGGCGCGTCGCGCAGCGTGGCCACCACGCACTTGATGGATGCCGTCGGCAAGCTGTATGGCGTCAAGGTCTACGAAACGCCAGTCGGTTTCAAATACATCGGCCCGCTGCTCCGCGCTGAAAAAATTATTATCGGCGGCGAAGAAAGCGCCGGCATGACCATCCACGGCCATCTGCCCGAGAAGGACGGCATTCTGGCCTGCCTGCTGGTCGCGGAAATGATCGCGGCGCGGAACGCTTCGCTGAAGGATCAGCTGCAGGATTTGTTCCGCCGCGTCGGCAGTGAATTCTGGCCGGTGCGCAAAAATCTGCACTTGCCCGACGACACCCAGAAAAAACTTCCGGACCGCCTGCGCGAAAGTTTCAACGACTTTGCCGGGCATCGCGTGGCGAAGACCGATCGCACCGACGGCTTGAAACTGATCTTCGACGATGGTTCGTGGATTTTGATGCGCCCGTCCGGCACCGAGCCGGTCGCGCGCATTTATACCGAGGCGTCGACCGAGGCCGCCGCGGAAAAACTGGCAGAGGACGCGCAGAAGTGGATCACCGAGTAAATAATTCGCGGCCGGAGCAGCCGTCGGCGGAGACGCCGCGCGAATCCTTCAGCGAACAACTGCGCTCGTTTTTCCGGCGCAACGCGCTGTGGTTCCTGGTGGTCGCGCTGGCCTGGCTGCTGGTGCAGGATATTTTCGGGGCGCACGGCGTGCTGGCCATGCATCGCTCGCAGATCGAACTGCAGAAGGTGCAGCGCGAAATTGACCAATTAAACAGCGAGAACGAAAAGCTGAAGAATAATGTGAAGGACCTGCAGACCGATCCCACCACCAACGAACGGGCCGCCCGCGAAGACTTGAAGCTGGCCAAGCCGGGCGAATGGGTTTTTAAGACGCACCAGAAACCGGCCGAGCCGCCCCCAGCGCCACCCGCCAACAAACCGTAGTTAGTTCCCGCTCTTCGCTCGCGCGATGGATCGCACCCGCTCCGTGAATTCAGCGCCATGCCGCTTCCAGCGCAAGCGCACCACCGCCAATAAAGTCATTGCCGCCGTGATGATGACGATGCCCAGCGTCGCCCCCGGAATCGTTTGCTGATGTTTGGGCAAAATGGAGAGGTGCCCGTAAACGAAAACGATATGCACCCAATACACCAGCAGCGACGTTTCTCCCAGCCACACCAGCGGCCGGAATTTTGCCGCGCCCCAGCCCCAGCGGCACCACGCGTAGCTGATTGGGAAAAACATCAGCAGCACGCCGAGACGCGCGATAAAAAACGCCGGGCTGGTGTGCCAGTAATCGTACGGCGCGAGATACTGCAACGGCAATTGGTCGACGCCGATCGAGACAAAAAATAGAACCACGCCGAGGACACCCAGCCAGCCGATCGTTTCCGGCACATGCCGGGTGGCCCATTCGTCAAAAACAAAACAGCCCAGCGCCAGCCCGGCGAACGCAAACGCCATCCACGGAAATAGCGGGAACAGCCAGACCTGCGGCACGCCGTAGGTGTGCACGCCGTTGATATAGCTTTCGACATACCACGGGAGCCAGCTCGGGCGCATGGTGGTCCACAGCGCCGGAGTGGCCAGTACAATCGCGGCGCAAATCGCGAGCGATGCGATCGCCGTGGTCCGATGGTCTTTGCAAATCCGCCACAGAATCGCCATCAGGATCAGCGACACGCCGATCGTGTTCAAAATGTCCACGCGCAGCAGGTCAGTCCACACCGCGGTGTGGTAGCCCATCACGAATTCCTGCAGCCGCAGCAGATATCCCAGCCCGACAATTTCAAGTCCGCGCCAGGCCAGCCGGCGCTCCACCTGGTCCGGCGTCGCGCCTTTTTGTTTCATGCGGTCGCTCACCAGCGCGAGCGACGCGCCGGCCAAAAATAAAAACATGGGCGCGGCGATGGTTCCGGTGAATTGCGAAAATTTGTAGAATGACGTTTGCCGCAGAGAATCGGTCAGCCACGAATCGTAGCCGTGCACCTCGAACATCAGCAGGCAGGCGAAGCCCCGCATCCAGTCGATGTAGGCGAACCGTTCCGGTTTTGCGGAATTGGCCATCAATTAGGCGGCCCAAGAATCGCCGAGCGTCCGAACCATTGCAAGTTTTTCCCGGCGGCGAAGTTCTCCGGTAGAATTTCAAAGCGTGCATACCCAATCGAATTTCTGGCGCATGAATCTGCCCACGGCCGCAGCAGTCTGGGCTGTGGTCCTGATCTTCGCGGCTTTTTACGGGATGCACCTGGGGCTAGGCGGGGCCCGGTTCGCGCTGGCGCTGGGCGTAGCCGCCGTGCTTTTTGCTTTCGAGCTATTTCTCGCGGCGCCGCCAGGAATGGAGGCCTGCCGCCGGGGGCTCGGCGAACGCGGCTCCGTGCTTGCTCCGCTGGTTCCGTTGTTTGCGATGCTGGTCTACTCGATCGCGGTCGCCGGCGGCTGGCGCAGCGCACTTATCGGCGCGGCGTACGTCCTGCTGCCGTCGCTGCTGGTCGCGACCAGCGCCGGGAAACCGCCCGGGACTTTCGGCGACTACGCTGCAGTCGCAATTATTTGGCTGCCGGTGGAATTTCGCTGGATGTACGCGGAGTTTCCCTTCCCTGGGCAGTTGACGCATACCCTGACGATTCTGCTGGCGCTCAGCACGGGAGTGGCGGCGTTCGTTCTGCTGCGCCGCATGGACGGCATCGGCTACTCCGTGACCCTGACCAAAAATGACATCTGGACGATTCTGCTGCATTTCGCGGGCTTTGCGCTGATCGCCATTTTGATCGGTACGAGGATCGGTTTTTTGACTTATGACCCGTCGCGCGCCCGCCTGCATCCGATCCCGCTGGCGCTTTCGGTCTTCGGCATTTTGCTTTTTACGGCGTGGCCGGAAGAATTTCTATTTCGCGGCATCCTGCAGAATTTATTTTCGCGGAGCTTCAAGAATCCCTGGGCGGCGCTGGCGCTAGCGTCGCTGATATTCGGCCTGTCCCACATCTTTCACGCGCCATTTCCGAACTGGAAGTACGTATTTCTGGCTACCATCGCGGGGCTTTTTTACGGGCACACCTGGATGAAAACCGGATCGCTGTTCCCGGCCGCCATCGTCCACGCGCTCGTGGACATTCTCTGGCACATTCTGTTTCGCTGAGAAACCTGCGGAAATTGCGAATTGAAGAAAGTTCCGGCGGGACCTAACGAACCACGCCTTCCAGCGGGCTCGACGCCGACGCGTACAATTTCTTCCCGATGCGGCCCGCCAGAAACGCTTTCCGCCCCGCATCCACCGCCGAACCCATGGCCTCGGCCATCAACACCGCGTCCTGCGCTTCGGCGATCGCCGTATTCATCAGCACGCCATCCGCGCCCAGCTCCATCGCCACGGCCGCATCCGACGCCGTACCCACGCCGGCGTCGACGATCAACGGCACTGCGGTAATGCGTTCGCGCAGAATTCGCAGATTGGTCAGGTTCTGAATCCCCATCCCGGAGCCAATCGGCGCGCCCAGCGGCATTACCGCCGCAGCGCCCGCGTCCACCAGCTTGCGCGCCACAATCAAATCGTCATTGGTATACGGCAGCACCACGAATCCTTCTTTCACCAGTATTTTGGTCGCCGCCAACAAACCCTCGGTGTCCGGAAATAAGGTTTGCTGATCGCCGATCACTTCGAGTTTCACCCATTCCGATAATCCCACTTCGCGTCCCAGCCGCGCCGCGCGCACCGCTTCGTCGGCGGTGTAGCAACCGGCCGTGTTCGGCAGAATGAAAAAATTCTTGCGGTCGATGTAGTCTAACAACGACTCTTTGCTTTTATCCGTCAGGTTCACCCGGCGCACCGCCACGGTGACCATGTCCGCGCCGGAGGCTTCGTGCGCCTGGCGCATTTCCTGGAAGCTCCGGTATTTTCCGGTGCCCACGATCAGCCGCGAATTAAACGTGCGTCCCGCAATCACCAGTTGGTCGGCCATGTGCTTCTCCACAATCATCGAGGGACTCTGATTCTAACTCCGCAGCAACCGTCAGAAAATCATCCGCAAACGATCTCAGCTGTGAACTTGCGGGCGAGGATCTTCCACGTCGGCGTACAGCTTGGCGATCACATCTTTGTATCGTTCTTCAATAATCCGCCGCCGCATTTTCAACGTGTGGGTCAACTCGCCGTTGGCGGTAGTGAAATCCTGCTCCAGCACCGCGAACCGTTTCGGCTTCTCGTACTGCGCCAGATTCGCGGTCAGCCGCTCGATTTCCCCGGACAGCAGGTCCCGGACCCAGGAGTCGGTCAGCATCTGCGAAGGCGAAGCGAACTCGCGTCCCTGNTTCTTCGCTTCCATTTGCGCCACCGGCGCGTTCAGCACCACCAGCACCGAGCAGAATTTGCGCTGATCGCCGACTACGATCGCGTTCAGGATGTACGGCGATGTCTTCAGCGAATTTTCGATGGGCGCCGGCGCCACATATTTCCCGCCGGCGGTCTTGATTAGTTCCTTTTTTCGATCGGTGATGATCAGGTAGCCGTCGGCATCGAGCCGCCCAATGTCGCCGGTGGCCAGCCAGCCATCCGGGCTGATCACCGCTTTGGTTGCTTCCGGCTTACCGAAATAACCCTGCATCACGCAGGTGCCTTTAACCAGAATTTCTCCGTCATCCGCGATGCGCACCTGCACGGTGGGAATCGGGCGCCCCACGGTCCCTACCTTGTGATCGTCAGGCCGGTTAGAAGTTACAACCGGAGACGTTTCGGTGAGGCCGTATCCCTGGTAGACCGGAATGCCTACCGACCAGAAGAATTCAGCGAGCGCAGGCGACAGCGGCGCGCCACCCGAAACAAATGTGCGCAGGCGGCCGCCCAGTCCCGCGCGAATTTTCGAAAATACGAGTTTGTCCGCGACCGACCAACGCATTTTCAATCCCGCGGAGGGAGTCTGGTTGTAGGCGCGCCAAGGAACTGAATCGTGGGCAACGCGCAGCGCCCAATCGAAAATCTTCCGTTTCATGCCGTGTTCGCGGCGTCCCTTCTCGATGATTCCACCATAAATCTTCTCGAACAGGCGCGGCACCGCGGCCGCCATCGTCGGATGCACTTCCTGCAGCGCCTGCCCTACCGATTCGATATTTTCCACGTAGGCGATCGTCACGCCTTTGCTGAGGTATCCATAGCCGACCGTGCGCTCATACACGTGGGAGAGCGGCAGGAATTCGAGCCCCAGGTCCCCGGGCTGGACCACGTGGCTGCGCAGCGATTCGATCGAATTCGAACTCAGATTCGCGTGCGTCAACATCACGCCCTTCGGCTCGCCGGTGGTCCCCGAAGTGTAGATCAGCGTCGCGAGTTGATTGCTTTTCACCAGCGCGCAGCGTCGCCGGTATTCGGCCACGTCGGCATCGCCGGCCGATGCGATAAGGCTGTCGTAGTCCAGAATTTCTCCGCGCAGGTCCGCAGGCGGCGCGACGCAGATCAGATGTTCCACCTTGGGCATACGCTCACGCGCCTCGGCGGCTTTGCGCGCTTCCGGTTCGCCGGCGGTAAAGATGACCCGCGGTCCAGCATCGTTCATGATGTACACGAAACGATCCGGCGACTCGTTGAAATAAATCGGCACGCTCGCAGCGCCGAGCCCGGTAATGGCGAAATCGGCGATGTGCCACTCCGGACAATTCGGCGCAAACAATCCCACGCGATCGCCGGTCTTAATCCCGAGTTCGGCAAGGGCTTTCGAAAGTCCAGCGACCCGGCGCAGCATTTCCGGCGAAGAGATGGATTTCCATCCATCCGCGGTGCGATACATTTGTGCTTTGGGATTGGGCCGGTGGTCGATGGCGTCGAGAAAGAGTTCGTTAAGTGAGGGATATTCCATAGGCCCTTCGCAACTCTAACGCATCGCAGGAGGCGCGTGCAACGCGCTTGAGCGCCTCTGCCGCGGGGCGTGGCCCAGTACTTGACCGCATTAACCGACCGCACCGTGTGACCGAATTGGGTGACCACCAGCCGTTTGCGTTAAGATGGCCCCGGAGGAATTCCGATGTCGAAACTCGCCACCGAAGACGCCGCCGGTTATCAGCCGCAGCGCGCCCCGCGCGGTTCCACCATTTCCTGCAAGGGCTGGCAGCAGGAAGCGGCGCTGCGTATGTTGATGAACAACCTCGACCCGGAAGTGGCCGAGAAGCCCGAAGACTTGATCGTCTACGGCGGACGTGGCAAGGCGGCTCGCAACTGGAATTGCTATCAGGCCATCGTCAATTCCCTCCGCTCGCTCGAAAATGACGAAACGCTGCTGGTGCAGTCCGGCAAACCCGTTGGAATTTTTCGCACGCATACCTACGCGCCGCGCGTGCTAATCGCGAATTCGAATCTGGTCGGCCACTGGAGCGACTGGAAAAATTTCGATGAGCTCGATCGCGCGGGTTTGATGATGTACGGCCAGATGACTGCGGGCAGCTGGATTTACATCGGCTCGCAGGGAATTCTGCAGGGGACCTACGAAACGTTTGCAGCCGCGGCGCGCCAGCATTTTGGCGGCGACCTCGCCGGGAAACTGGTGGTCACCGGCGGAATGGGCGGCATGGGCGGAGCCCAGCCACTGGCCGCGACGCTGAATGGCGCGGCTTTCCTCGGCATCGACGTCGATCCCGAACGCATCAAGCGCCGCGTCAAGATGGGTTACTGCGATGTGATGGTCAACGACCTCGACGAAGCGCTGCGCATCCTGAAAAATGCGGTGCGCACCCGCCAAGCCACGTCGGTCGGGTTGGTGGGAAATTGCGCCGACGTGATTCCGGAGCTGGCTCGCCGCGGCATCGTTCCCGATTTGCTGACCGATCAGACCAGCGCGCACGATCCCATCGGTGGTTATATCCCGCAGGGACTCGACGTAGCTCAGGCCGACGAGCTGCGCAAGAAAGATCCGGCGTCGTATGAAAAGCGCTCGCTCGAGTCCATGGCCAAGCACGTGGAAGGAATGCTCGCGCTGCAAAAACTGGGCGCGGTGACTTTCGACTACGGCAACAACATCCGCACGTTCGCGTTTCAGCAGGGCGTGAAAAACGCTTACGATTTTCCGGGATTTGTTCCGGCCTACATTCGCCCGCTCTTCTGCGAAGGCCGCGGGCCATTTCGCTGGGCCGCGCTCTCCGGCGAGCCTTCCGATATTCACAAAACCGATCAGCTGGTGCTCGACATGTTCCCGCACGACGAAATTCTTTCGCGCTGGATCAAGCTGGCGCAGAAACGCGTGCGTTTCCAAGGCCTACCGTCGCGCATCTGCTGGCTCGGGTACGGTGAACGCGATCGCTTCGGCGTCGCGCTCAACGACCTGGTCGCCAAAGGCGAATTGAAAGGTCCGATCGTGATCGGCCGCGATCATCTCGATTGCGGTTCCGTCGCTTCGCCTTACCGCGAAACCGAAAAAATGCTCGACGGCTCCGATGCCGTCGCCGACTGGCCGCTGCTGAACGCCTTGCTCAATACCGCCAGCGGCGCGAGCTGGGTTTCGATTCACAATGGCGGCGGCGTCGGCATTGGCTATTCGCTGCACGCCGGCCAGGTCACCGTCGCCGACGGCAGCAAAGAAATGGGTGAACGCATTCAGCGCGTGCTGACCAATGATCCCGGTATCGGCGTGGCGCGCCACGTGGACGCTGGCTACCCCGAAGCGACGGCCTTCGCCAAAAAGTCTGGCGTAAAAATTCCCATGGCGTAATTCGTCTCTCACGCAATTGCTTCCGCGCCGAGCTGAACGTCGATACAAATTTTTAAGGAGACGAAATGATTGTCGTCACCGGAGCAACCGGAAGAACAGGCGGAGCGGCCGCTAAAGCCCTGCTCGCCGCTGGCCAAAAAGTCCGCGTAGTCGGACGCGACGCGAAAAAGCTCGAGGCTTTTGTACAAAAAGGCGCCGAAGCTTTCGTGGGCAACGTCGAGGATTCTTCGTCCATGACCGAGGCTTTCACCGGCGCGGACGCCGTGTACCTGGTCGTCCCCGAAGATTCGTCGCAGGAAGATCTGCGCGCTCATCAAGAAAAAACTTCAGATTCGTTTGCGGCCGCGGTAGCAGCGGCTCACGTGCCCTATGTCGTCGCCCTCAGCAGCATCGGCGCGCAGCAAGCCGAAGGCACCGGGCCCATCGTCGGGCTGCACAATCTGGAACAAAAATTGAACCGCGTTTCTGGCTTGAACGTCCTTCACCTACGAGCCGCGTATTTCATGGAAAACCTTATCATCAGTATTCCGCCGCTGCGCTCGATGCACATGCTGCCCGGCGGCCTGAAGGGCGATGTGCCGATGCCGTGGATCGCCACCAAAGATATCGGAACGTACGCCGCGAAACGCCTGGCCGCGCGCGACTTTTCGGGCAGTTCGATTCAGGAACTTCACGGCCAGCGGGACATTTCGATGAAAGAAGCTGCCACGGTCGTCGGCGAAGCAATCGGCAAGCCGAAATTGAGTTACATGCAGGTCCCTTTCATGATGTTGGAGCCGGCGTTGGTGCAAATGGGTTTGCCCAAACGCACCGGCGCGCTGCTCATCGAAATGTGGAAAGGCGCCAACGCCGGCCTCATCGTTCCACTCGAGCCGCGCACGGCTGAGAATACGACTCCGACCACGATTGAATCCTTTGTCGCCGAAGATTTCGTCCCGGCCTATCAAAAAGCCGGCGCCTAACACGCGTCCGGCATGCCACTTTGCGCAACACCGGTAGTCTTTCCACCGCCTGGGCGTTAGTATCGCTGCGGCGTGCCCGACTGGCTCATCACCGGCTGTTCCCAGCTGCTCACCTTGCGCGGCGCAGTTCCCCGCCGCGGCAAAGCGCTCAATGATCTGGCCATCATTCGCGATGGCGCGATTCTGGTTCACGAAGACCGCATCTCGGCGGTCGGCCCGCGCCGCCGCCTCGAAAAACTTCCCGCCGCGCGCAAAGCCGAGAAGCTCGACCTTAAAGGCAAAGTGGTTTTGCCCGGCTTCGTCGATTCCCACACCCATCTGATTTTCCCGCGCAGCCGGGCCCACGAATACGAAGACCGCATCGCCGGCGCCACCTACGAACAAATCGCCAGGACAGGCGGCGGCATTCGCTCCACCGTGAAGCACTGCCGCAGCGCCTCGGCCGACGCACTGAAATCGCGCGCCATCGATAATCTGCGAATCTTCGCCGCGCATGGCACCACCACCATCGAATCCAAATCCGGTTATGGCCTCGACTGGAAGAGCGAGCTAAAAATTCTGCTGTTGCTTGCGTCCCTGCATCAGGAAAATCCCATCGATATTTACCGCACGTTTCTTGGCGCGCACGTCGTTCCCGAAGAATATCGGACGCGCCCCGAAAAGTATGTCGACCTGCTGGTCGATCGTTGGATTCCCACCGTGGCCATCACCGGCCTCGCCGAATTTTGCGACGTTTACTGCGACCGTGGCGCGTTCACGGTCGCGCAGTCGCGCAGGATTCTGATGGCCGGCCGCGCCGGCGGGCTCGTTCCGCGCATCCACGCCGACCAGCTCGCCAATATTGGCGGGTCGCGACTCGCCATCGAAGTTTCCGCCGCCAGCGCCGACCACCTGGAAAAACTAAACGCGAACGACATTCGCGCGCTCGGCCTCTCGAACGTTTGCTGCACGCTGCTTCCCGGCTGCTGCTTCCATCTCGGCCTCGAGCATTACGCCCCCGCGCGAAAACTCATCGACGCCGGGGCGATCCTCGGCCTCGCCACCGATTTCAATCCCGGCACCAGCCCCACGCTGAGCATGGCCATGATTTTGTCGCTGGCCTGCACCCAAATGCGCATGACGCCGGCCGAAGCGATCACCGCCGCCACCATCAATCCGGCGTATTCGCTGCGCGTGCATCATCGCGTCGGCTCGATTGAGGTTGGCAAGTTTGCGGACCTGGCCGCCTTTGACGTGGCCGACTATCGCGAAATCCCGTATTATTTTGGAGTGAATCTCTGCAGCCTGACCATGAAACGCGGGGCCGTCATCCACTCGAATAAGCTCTAATTCCCAGAAGCGACCAAATGAAACGAATTGTTGAGTGTGTTCCGAATTTTTCCGAAGGCCGCGACACGGCCAAAATCGACGCGATCATCGCGGCCATGCGCGAGGTTCGCGGCGTATATCTGCTCGACCACGAAAGCGACGCGGACCACAACCGCAGCGTGGTCACGCTGGCGGGTGAACCGGAACCGGTGGCCGAAGCCGCCTTGCGCGGAGTAGGCAAAGCGGCGGAATTGATCGATTTGACCAAACATTCCGGCGCGCATCCGCGCATGGGCGCAACCGACGTGGTGCCGTTTATTCCTGTCGACGGCGTGAGTATCGAAGACTGCGTGGCGCTATCCAAAAAAGTAGGGCGCGAAATTTGGGAGCGCTACAAAATTCCGGTTTATTTTTACGAAGCCGCGGCGCAGCGCCCGGAACGCGCCAACCTGGAAAATATTCGCAAAGGCCAATTCGAAGGCTTGCTCGTCGAGGTGCCCAAGAATCCCGATCGCGCTCCGGATATCGGCAACGCGGCCCTGCATCCCACCGCCGGCGCGACCGTGGTCGGCGCCCGGAAATTTCTAGTCGCCTACAACATCAACCTGAACACTTCCGACCTCGAGATCGCCAAAAAAATTGGCAAGAACATCCGCTTCTCCAACGGCGGCTTGCGCTACGTGAAAGCCATGGGCGTCGATCTGCGCGCCCGCAATCTCGCTCAAGTTTCGATCAACATGACCGACTTCGAGCAAACGCCGCTGCACCGCGTCTTCGAGATGGTCAAACGCGAGGCCGAACGCTACGGCGTTTCCATCGTCGGAAGCGAAATCGTCGGCCTGATTCCCAAGCGCGCCATCGAAATCACCGCCGACTTCTACCTGCAGCTCGAAAACTTTTCACCCGCGCAAGTGTTTGAGAATCGCATCGCGGCTTCGCTGAGCGGCGTGGCGCCCGCGGAAGGCCCGGGGAAACTTGCGTCGCTGGCAATGCCCTTTCTTGATGCAGTCGCCGAACCGAGCGCGACGCCCGGCGGCGGCTCGGTCGCGGCGCTGGCCGGCGCCCTCGGCGCCAGTCTCGGTCAGATGGTCGCCAGCCTCTCGCGCAAGAAAAAATCGCAAGCCGCTTTCGTGGATCAACTCAGCGACGCGCTTTCGCAGCTTCAGGCCGCGTCTAAAATGTTGTCTGAAGCGATCGATCGCGATTCCGCGTCCTTCGACCACGTGATGGCCGCTTACAAGTTGCCCAAAGAAACGTCTAACGAACAAGTGCAACGCGATGCCGCCATCCAACTCGCTCTGCAGGGCGCGGCGACCGTGCCGCTCGAAGTCGCCCGCCGAAGCGCCGAAGTCTTTGAGGTACTGGGACGCCTCGAACCCATTTCCAGTCCGTCGATGCATTCCGATGTTCGGGTGGGTCGTTTGATGGCCGCCGCCGGCGCGCGCGGTGCGCTGGAAAATGTCGCCATCAATCTGGAGTCGATCACCGACCAGGCGTTCACGACCCGCCTGAAATCCGAAGCAGCGGCCATTTCGGCGCGAGTCGCCGCGGCTTAGGTGCAACGTCGTAACATTCTCTTCGGCGCTTGGCCGCAGATTTGCATCAAACGTACTTGATAGAAATGCTCGATACGATTAGAAATTCTTAACTGAGGATCACGAGAAAATGAGACAGCCCGTCACCCGCATCGTAGTCGTCGCTCTTTTAGCTGTGGCCGTAGCCTTCGGCGCACTCACCGCCATTCCGACGCGGACCTCCGCCGGTTCGCTGAGCACCGCGATCATCGGCATGTTTCCCAAGGATGCGGGTGAATTCGCCTACGCCGATCTGAAGACCGCTCGAAAATATCCGTGGTTCGCGCAGCTCAATGACCAACTGCTGCCACCGCGCTTCCATCAATTCGAACAATTCCTTGCTTCTTCCGGCGTCGATCCGAACTCGCAAGTGGAAGAATTGGCCTGGGCCAGCGAGTCGAACGGCAAAGGCGACAACGTGGTCGGCATCGCGCTGGGAAATTTCGATCCGTCGGCTTCCGAAGCGAAACTGAAAACCCAAAAAGTTCCGTCGTTCGAATCGCAGGGTTATCGCATGTACGCCTTCGGCAGCGGCATCGCCGCCGGCGACATTCTCTTTCTCTTTTTCGACAGCAATACCGCCGCCTTCGGCAACCGCGCGGCGCTGGAAAAACTGATCGACGTGCGCATGGGCGGCACGCCCAGCCTGCTGACCAACGAGTCGCTTTTCCCGATGATCTCCGAAGCGAACGGCAACGGCATCGTGTGGGGCGTGCTCGACAAAGAACACACCGCCATCGCCTTGCAGCAATTGGTTCCGCAGGCCGGACAATTTCCTCAAGCCGCGGCCATCATCGCGCGCATCAAAGCCATGATCATTAATATCAGCGCCGACGACAAATCGATCGACGCGCACCTGCAGGCGGTCTGCGCTTCGGTCGACGACGCGAATCTGCTCAGCGCCGCATTTCAGGCTGGCCTGATGTATCGCCGCTACCAGGAAGCGTCCAGCAACCCCGCTCTGGCCAAGGCCCTCGACGGTGTCGGTGTGGTTCCCACCGGCGATCGTCTGAAAATCAACGCCCCCGTCACCCAGGAACAAATGACCGCGCTGATCCAGAGCAAATCGTTCGCGCCGCCCGCGAATTAATTTCACGCCGCGGGCTATCCGTGTGCGCCGAGTCTAAATCTTCGTAAACACCGACCAATCTGTCATCGCGAGCGCAGCGCGGGATCTGTTGCTTACGATCCTCGCCGCGGCGGCGGCGTCCGTCACAAGGGTCAGGGTTTTGGTTCCAGGAAAAACGGGGAATACGAGGGGTTGGACCTAAGCGACGGTTTTCTTACCGCCGTCGCAATACTTCACCAGCGTCATACGCGACACGCCGGACTTCGTTTCATACTGCACGCGATCGACGCTGGTCTTCTGCAACGCGCCGCTCAGCCCGGCACTGCTGCCGGCCACGGCATCACCCACGAAAGTATCCAGCCCCGCCGTCGGCAGCGCCTCGCCGGTATGTTCGATGGCCACTTCCACGCGGTCGGTAAAATCGGTGATGATCACCTTCACCGCCGCTTTGCGGTTCGCATTCGATTCGTTCAAAAGCGGAAATGTTTCTTTGCAGGCGGCAATCGCCGCCGCCGCCAATCCCTGTTGGGCCTCAGTGGACAGCCCGCACCGCAGCGACGACTGAAACACAATCGGCTCGATCGCGGACAGCAGCCGCTCGTCCTCGTGGACGATTATTTCGGTGCGCGCTGGATCAGTGCTCATCTTTATCGGCCAGGGTCACGTCGCAGGCTTCGCGGCATTCGGGGCAATAATACATCCGGTCGACCGCCAGGCGAATGTCATGCTGCGACTGGCAGAAGCAGCAAAACTTCTCGCATGTACACTGTATTTCAGGCTTGTCGCACTGCGAACAGAGGGTTGTTGCCATCGCCGCCCCTTCAGGTTACCTGGAGAATTCGCCTTCCACCCATACTAGGGCAAGCCTGAGTTCGCCACAAGCGTCTAACTTCTTTCGATTCCCTAAACAGCGATACCGATTCGGCACGATGCTCATTTGATCCGAAAAATGCCACGCGGCCCGTTTTCTTGACACCCCAAAATCACCATGCTAATTTCGATGTTTGGCCACCATGGTTCGATTTTTCCTGTGACAACGCCAGCCATCGCTGAAACTCGCAAGACCGCCCTCAACGCCGTGCACCGGCGCTTGAACGCCCGCATGGTTAATTTCGGCGGTTGGGACATGCCGCTGGAATATTCGGGGATTCTCGCCGAACACGAAGCGGTGCGCACCCGCGCCGGACTTTTCGACGTGAGCCACATGGGCGAACTCGAAATCACGGGCCCCGGCGCGCAATCCCTGGTGCAATGGGTCAGCTGCAACAACGCCGCCAAATTGATCGACGGACAAATTCAATATTCCGGTTTGATGACTTCGCGCGGCACATTTGTCGACGACCTACTGGTGCACAAAATTTCCGACACCCATTACCTGCTGTGCGTCAACGCCAGCAACCAAGATGCGGATTTCGATCACCTCGTGGCCAATAATAAATTCGACGCGAAGGTCGCCAACACCAGCTCGCGCTATTCGCAGCTCGCGGTGCAGGGCCCGCGCGCCGAAGAGATTCTGCAAAAACTCACCCGTACTGCGCTGGCGCCGATTCGCTACTATTATTTTGTCTTTGGCCAGGTCAGCGGCGTGGATTGCCTGATCGCTCGCACCGGGTACACCGGCGAAGACGGCTTCGAAATTTACTTCGCGCCGGAATATTCGGAAAAATTGTGGGACGACCTGATGAAAGCAGGCGCGCCGCTGGGTATGATTCCGACGGGTCTGGGTGCGCGCAACACGCTGCGCCTGGAAGCCGGGATGTGCCTTTACGGCCATGAAATCGACGACACCACCACGCCCTGGGAAGCAGGCCTCGCCTGGATCTGCAAAATGGAGAAGGCGCCGTTCCTGGGCAGCGACGTTTTAGCTGCGCAGAAAAAAGACGGTGTCCCGCGCAAGCTGGTCGGCTTTGAAATGCTGGACAAGCGCATCGGACGTGACGGCTATCCGGTCGACGCCGCCGGAAAGCAGGTCGGCCGGGTCACCAGCGGCTGCCCTTCGCCGACGCTCAAGAAAAATATCGGAATGGCCTACGTGCCGCCGAGCTTGACGGCGGTGGGAACCGATTTGGAAATTGATATCCGAGCCCAAAAAGCGGCGGCTCGCGTGATTCCGTTGCCATTTTACAAGCGACCACAGTAACCAGGTCGCATCCAACCAGGAGACCCATGTACCCAGCAGACTACCGCTACACCAAGCAACACGAGTGGGTCAAAGTCGATGGCGAAGTTGGAATTGTCGGCATCACGCATTACGCGCAGCAGGAATTGGGCGACGTGGTCTTCGTCGACATGCCCAAGCCCGGAACAAAAATCAAGTTGGGCACGTCCTTCGGCACCGTTGAATCGGTGAAAGCGGTCAGCGAAATTTTCAGCCCCGTTTCCGGCGAAATTCTGGAAACGAACGGTCTGCTTTCCGATGCTCCCGAAAAAATAAATGCCGACCCGCACGTGACCGCCTGGCTGATCAAAGTGAAGCTGGACGACCCGAAAGAGGCCGCGAGCCTGATGGACGCCGTTGCGTATCAATCCTACGTCGAAGCCGCCGCCAAGGATCATTAAGCCGAATGCGTTATTTGCCCAAGAGTCCCGCGGAACGCCAGGAAATGCTCGCCGCCATTGGCGCGAAATCGATCGACGAACTTTTCAAATCGATCCCGGAAAAATTTCGCCTGCGCGATCCGCTGGCGCTTCCCGGGCCGTTGTCCGAATCCGAGATTATTCAATACTTCAAGGCGCGCGCCGACGAAAACGCCCGCGGCTACACTTCGTTCCTCGGCGCAGGAGTGTATTCGCATCTCCGTTCGGTGGTCGCCGACGCCATTATCCAGCGCGGCGAATTTCTTACTTCCTACACACCCTATCAGGCTGAATTCGCGCAAGGCACGCTCACCGCGATTTTCGAATTTCAAACGCTAATGTGCCAGCTCACCGGCCAGGAAGTGGCCAACGCCTCGATGTATGACGGCTCGACCGCGCTGACGGAGGCCGTGCTGATGGCCGAGCGCCTCACCGACCGCGACTACGTGCTGGTCGCGCGTTCGGTGCATCCGGAGTATCGCCAGGTGCTGCACACTTACGCGAAGAATCTCGGCTTGAAAGTTGAGGAAATCGGATTCACTCCATCAGGGCAAATCGATCGCGCGGCGCTGACGCCCGAAAAGCTTTCGAGGGCCGCGGCGATCGTCGTCCAGTCGCCGAACTTCTTCGGCGTGCTCGAAGATCTTCCTGCCCTAGCGCAAGCCGCGCACGCCAGCGGCGCGCTCTTGGTCGATACCATCACCGAAGCCGTTTCGCTGGGCATCGTTCGCCCGCCAGCCGAAGCCGACATCGTCGCCATGGAAGGCCAGGCCCTGGGCATCCCACCCAGCTATGGCGGCCCTTACGTTGGCGTCATCGCTACCCGCGAAAAATTCGTGCGCCAGATGCCCGGCCGCCTGGCCGGAGAAACCAAAGACGCCGAAGGCAACCGCGGATTCGTCCTGACGCTGGCCACTCGCGAGCAACATATCCGCCGCGAGAAAGCCACCTCCAACATTTGCACCAACGAAGCGCTCTACGCGCTCGCCGCCACCATTCATCTTTGCCTGATCGGCAAAGAAGGAATTCGCGAACAAGCCCTGCAGAATCTGGCCAAAGCGCGCTTCGCCCAAACCGAACTCGAAAAAATTCCGGGCGTGCGCCGCACCTTCTCCGGCAGGACCTTCAACGAATTCACCGTGGAATTTCCGCGTTCGGTAAAATTGATCAACCACGAATTGCTGAAAGAAAAAATCGTCGGCCCGTATTCTCTGGGCATGTATTATCCCCAGCTCACCAAAAATGCGGTGGTCTGCGTCACCGAAACCACCAGCCGCGCGGAAATCGAACGCTTCGCCGCGGCGGTGCGAAAAATCCTGGAAAAACCTCTATGAGCACCTTACTGAATCCCAAAGCGGCCGAGCCCGAAGCCGCCGCGCATCACGTCGGCAAAGTGCGCTCGCATCCTAGCCAGAACGAAGGGCTGATTTTCGAGCATTCCCTGCCTGGCAAACGCGGCATGGAATTGCCGCCGCTCGACGTTCCGGCGGTCGATCCGGTCGCCGCGCTCGGCGCTGAATTTACCCGTGCGTCGGTCGAAGGTTTCCCGGAAGTCAGCGAGATCGAAGTGATCCGCCACTTCACGCGCCTGTCCACCTGGAATTACGCCATCGATCTCGGAATGTATCCGTTGGGTTCCTGCACCATGAAGTACAACCCGCGCGTCAACGAATTCGTCGCGCGCCTCGAAGGTCTCGCCACCGAACACCCTTCGCAGCCCGCGGAGCTTTCGCAGGGCTGCCTGCGCATCCTTTATGATCTGCAAAAATGCCTGCTCTCCATCACCGGCATGGACGCGGTCACCTTGCAACCAGCCGCCGGGGCGCAAGGCGAACTCACCGGCCTGTTGATGATTCGCGCGTATCTCGAAAGCATGGGCAACGCGCGCCGTAAAGTTTTGATTCCCGATTCCGCCCACGGCACCAATCCCGCGTCGGTCGTCATCGCCGGCTATGAGGTGCAAAATATCAAGTCCAACGATCGCGGCCAGATTGATACCGACCACCTGCGCGAATTCGTCACCGACGACGTCGCTGCGCTGATGATCACCAATCCCAGCACCATTGGCATCTTCGAAGAGCGCATCGCCGAAATCGCGGCCATCCTCCACGAACGCGGCGCCCTGCTCTACATGGACGGCGCCAACATGAACGCGCTCGCCGGCGTCACGCGTCCCGGGGATTTTGGCGTGGACGTGATGCACCTGAACCTGCACAAAACATTTTCGACGCCGCACGGCGGCGGCGGTCCCGGGGCCGGACCGGTGATGATCAAGAAAATTCTCGAACCGTTTCTGCCGACGCCCGTCATTGTTCAGAAACAGGATGGCAGCTACGCGCTCGATTCGAATCGGCCGCAATCGGTCGGCCGCGTCCGCGCCTTCGCCGGAAATTTTGGCGTGCTGCTCCGCGCCCTCGCTTACACCCTGGCGTACGGTCCCGGAATTCGCCAAGCTACCGAAGACGCCGTGCTGAACGCGAATTACATCCGCAAGAATCTCGAGAAGTATTTCGATTTGCCCTACGATTTGCCGTCCATGCACGAAGTGGTTTTCAGCGACGCGCGCCAAAAAGCTAAAGGCGTGAACACCATGGACATCGCGAAGCGCTTGATCGATTACGGATTTCACCCCTACACCACCGCGTTTCCGCTGATTGTTCCGGGCGCGATGATGATCGAGCCCACCGAATCCGAATCTCGAGAAGAATGTGATTTGTTCATCGATGCCATGCGTTCGATTGCCGCCGAAGTCGATTCCAATCCGGAAATCGTGAAAACCGCGCCGCACTCCACGCGGGTTGGGCGCCTGGACGAAACCGCGGCGGCGCGCAAGCCCGTCCTGCGCTGGAAACCGGCGTAGCGTATGGCCAGGATTCAAGTTTTAAGTTGAAGTTGCGGAACGCACAGCCCCACGGAGGACTTCGATGACGCCTGAACAGGCCGGTTTCCTCGCGAGCATTTTTTTGCCGTCCGTTCAGAAGGAATACTTGACCACGCGCCGCGTCGTGCGCGCCATTCCGGTCGAGAAGGACGGCTTCCAGCCGCATCCCGTCGCGCGTACGGCCCTCGAACTCGCCTGGCATCTCACCTCGTCCGACATTTGGTTCCTCGACGGCTTCCTGAACGGAAAATTCGAAATGGAAGACGATTCCATGCCCGGCGATCTCACCGACAGCGCGGACGTCCTCGCGCTCTACGAAGAGCAATTCGACCAGAAATTTCCGTTGGTCGCCAAGCTCTCTCCTGAATTTTGGGCCACGCCGCTGGAATTTTTTGGAATTTTCAACTATCCGGCCGCGCTGTATCTGCAATTCATGCTCAACCACTCGATCCATCACCGCGGCCAGCTCACCGCCTACCTGCGCGAAATGGGCGCCAAGGTTCCCAACATTTACGGCGGCAGCTATGACGAACCGATGTCCGAAGCGCCGCCCCACGAAAAATAGCTCCTCAAAATGGAAACGTCGTGGCGGCCGCAATTTCGGCAACCGCCACGACGCTTTAATTCCAGTCCTGAACTGTTCTTACTTCTTGTCGTTCTTGGCTTTCTCGATCGGCAGTCCTCGCGCCGCCACCGGGTTGAGTCGCTGCACGGCGGTGACGTCCACCGAATTTGCCGCGGCGGCCGGAAACAACACGGAACGCCCGTCGGTGCTGGCTGCCGCCGCATCGGCCATTCGTTCCGTGGCCGGAGCGGCCATGGGGATCAGGGCGCCTTCGGCTTCCTTCAGGAATTTCAGGCCATTTTCCGAGCCTTGCCAGTCGATGGAGATCACATCGCCCAGCGAGACTTGTTCGGTCGAAAGCAAACTCGCCAGCGGATAGACCACGTGACGCTCGATCGCGCGCTTCAAATGCCGCGCCCCGTACTTCAGGTCCGTGCCTTCCTTCAGCAGGAATTCCCGCGCCGGAGCAGTGACGCGGAACAGGAAGCGGCCTTTCGCCGTTTCCAGCACGCGCTGTTGCACCATGCCCAACTCGATCTCCAGAATCTGCTCGAGCTGCGCTGATCGCAGCGGATGAAATACGACGGTCTTGTCGATGCGGTTCATGAACTCCGGCGCGAATTTGCGTTTCGCTGCTTCCGACGCCGTGTTCTTGACCTTCTCATCCAAACCCTCTTTGCTTTCCGCGCGGACCTGCGGCGCAAAGCCCAACCCACCATTCATCAGCTCGGTGATTTCCACCCCGCCCAGGTTCGAGGTCATGAAAATCATGGTCTGCGACAGGTCGACGCGGCGGTTGTCGCCGAGCGTCAGAGTGGCTTTGTCCAGGATGCCCAGCAGCAATTGCCACAGCGCGTCGCTGGCTTTTTCGATTTCGTCGAACAGCAAAAACGAAATCTTCAATTTCTCGGTGTGATATTGGGCGAGCGCTTCCTGGGTGATCAGCGGATGCGTTTCGCGGTGGCCCAAATAGCCCGGAGGCGAGCCAATCAATTTCGCGATTTCGTGGGAGTGCTGAAATTCCGCGCAGTCCACTTTGATCACCGCGCGCGGATCGCCAAACAGCACTTCGGCGGTCGCTTCCACCACCCGCGTCTTGCCCGCGCCGGTTGGACCGAGGAACAACAGGTTCCCCACCGGACGCCCCGGCGAATTCAGCCCCGCGCGAAATACTTGATACAGGTCCACAACCGCCTGTACCGCTTCATCCTGCCCCACAATCTTGCGTCGCAGCCCTGCTTCAAAATCCCGGCTCTCTACGCTGCGCTGGCTTGGGTCGAGTTGTAGTGCGTGCGCGCCCACGGTAATTCCCCCTACCGGAACTTTCTGCCGCTTTCTTGATTCCGCGATCCCGAACGCTCGAATTGGTCCAGCTTCACGTCGAGTGTTGACCGCAGCAATCTCAATTGCGTGACCAGTTCCCGGCTCGAATTGGCTCGATCTGCCAACAACAACATCGGCGGCGACAGGTCGGCCAGGTCCAGGTTAAGGTTGCGTAACGAATGCATCAGGTTCTGCACGTACGGCGAGCGTAAGTCGAACAACTCGATCCGGCCGTTCACCTGCTCGCGCAGGCCCGGCCAATCCAGATCGAGCAACGGATGATTTCGCGATACTCGGCGAACCACATCGTCCGTGATACGCGGCCGTTCCCCCAAACGCGCCAAATGCAACTGCTGCACTTTTCCCGACCGGCGCACGTTGTGCACCAGGAAGTAAGTGTTGCCTTTGCGCCGAACGAAAGCCACAACGCTCCCTCCTTTTCGGGCTCAGGCACTGCCACTACATAGAACACTTTTCCACTTCAATTGTTGCGTAGTGTATGGAGGGTCCACTACATGGTCAATGGTACGGCAGTTCACATTTCCCCAATTTGTATCGAATACGTCATTAGGCACGTGGAATCGCCTAGTCCCGCCGGCCCACACCCTTGGGCTCATTCTGCGGCCGGGCCGCCGGAACTCAGATTCGAAAACCTGATATGTTAAATCAGCTAAGATAGGGGAATGACTTGGGACCGCGTCTACCGCCTGGTGAAACAAATCCCCCGGGGCCGCGTAACTACCTATGGAGCCATAGCGAAAGCGATTCGCGAGCCGGGCGGGGCCCGGGTGGTGGGGTACGCGATGGCTGCGACTCCCAGTGGCCGGGGCATTCCCTGGCACCGGGTGATCAGCGCCGCCGGCAAAATCCGGATGCCCGAACCGCACGCCAGCAAACAGCGTCGACTGCTGCAGGCCGAAGGGATTGAAGTGGGGCTAGGGTCGATCGATATGGAAATTTACGGTTGGCTGCCCAGGCAAAAGAAATCTCGAAAGTCGAAAACGAAACGCAAGTCCTCAAAATAATTGGCCCGCGCGCGCTGGCTGGAAGCGCTGACGAATTACGCCGCGACCCGTGGGTGTGGTACAAACGATGTCTTCTTTATATAGAGGACTGGATTCTTGGCCGAACCGATCATTCAGGTAGAAGACTTNTACAAAAGTTACGGAGCAGTGGAAGCCGTTCGCGGCGTGAGTTTCGTCGTGAACGAAGGCGAAGTTTTTGGCCTGCTCGGCCCCAACGGCGCCGGAAAGACCTCAACGGTCGAAATTCTGGAAGGGATGCGCACGCCCGATCGCGGCACCGTGCGCGTCTGCGGCCTGGACCCGGAACGCAGTGGATCCGATTTCAAGCAGACCATCGGCGCCGTGCTGCAGTCGACCGCGCTGCCCGATAAGTTAAAGGTGAAGGAAGCGCTCGATCTTTTTGCCAGTTTCTATCGGGACCGCGCCAGCACCGACGGCCTGCTGAAACGGTTTCAGCTCGAAGAAAAGCGCGACGCCTTTTACAAAGAACTTTCCGGCGGCCAGAAGCAACGCCTCGCCCTGGCCATGGCGCTGGTCAACAATCCTAAAGTCGTGTTCCTCGACGAACCCACGGCCGGCCTCGACCCGCAGGTTCGCCGCGAAATTTACGACATCATCGAAGAACTGCGTCGCGAAAAGAAAACCGTGCTGCTGACCACCCACTATATTGAAGAAGCCGAGCGCCTCTGCGACCGCGTGGCCATCGTCGACCACGGGAAAATCATCAAGACCGGCACGCCGCGCGAACTGAAGCAATCTTCCGCCGGCACGACGCGCATCGAAGTCCGCCTGGCCCGGCCGGCCACCGAAGCCGCGCTGCGCGGCCTCGACGGCGTTTCCGATTTTCGCACTATGGGCGACGTGTACGTGCTTTACGCTTCGCGCGCGCCGCAGGCCATCGTTTCGCTCGTGAAGCATCTCGAAGCGGACAACAACGAACTGCAAACCATGGAAATGTACTCGCCGTCGCTCGAAGATGTTTTCATCGAGCTGACCGGGCGCAGGCTGAGGGAATAATCGTGGCGTCGAACCCCATCTCGAACACCTGGTCGCTGACCAAAATCCGCATCCGGCTGGCCATGCGCAACAAGATGTTCCTGTTCTTCAGCCTGCTGATGCCCATGATTTTCCTTTTTCTTTTCGCCACGCTCTGGGGCAAGGGCTCGCCGGAGAAAATTAACTTCATTCTCGGCGGCATCCTGACGCTCACGGTCATGGGCGGCTTCTGGGGCCTCAGTGTCCAGCTGGTGTCCTTCCGAGAGCTGGGCATCCTTCGCCGTTTCCGGCTCGCTCCGCTGGGCTCCGGACCGATGCTCGCATCCAGCATCCTCGCCAACTTCATCCTGGTGGTGCCTTTCGTATTCTTTGAAATGCTGGTCGCCAAATACATTTTGCACATGGCCAGCTGGGGCAACATCCCGGCGATCTTTCTGCTGGTGATGATTGGCTCCGCCACTTTTTCAGCATTTGGTCTGGTCGTGGCCAGCGTGACCAACACCATGCAGGAAACGCAAATCATCAATCAGTTGATCTGGATGGTATTTCTGTTCCTCTCTGGCGCCACCATTCCGCTCGCCGTATTTCCCGGCTGGATTCAACGGATAACGCTGTTCTCGCCGGCCACCTATCTGGCCGTAGGGCTGCAGAGCGCCGCGACGAATCAAGTCGTCGCCTTTGAAATTTTGACGGAGGCCGCGGCTCTGATCCTGGGCCTTCTGGTGGCCTTCGAAATTTCGCGGAGGATCTTCCGCTGGGAGCCGGAGGCCAAGGTACCGGCCCGCGCCAAAATCTGGGTCTTGGCCGCCTTAATTCCCTTCCTCGCTTTCGGCGCCTATGAAAACTACAGCGGCAGAATGTTGAAGCGCGTCAGCACCATGATGTCCTTTATTGATCGTCCGGCCGCCGGCGCGCCCGCCAAACCTGAAACGGAGCAATAGCCTCCCGCTTCGTCATCATTCTTAAATCCGGCCCGGCACTCACCACATCCAATCTCGCGTAGCCGACCCATTCAATTTTGACCCGCAACACAATATGATGTTGGTTCGCTATCGCCCCAGCTCAGTAGCTGGACTCAAGGAGCATTGATGCAACGCACCGCCACCGCCGTCTGGACCGGCTCACTGAAAGAAGGAAACGGCAAAATCTCCACGCCCGGCAGCGGCGTATTGAACGACGCGCCCTACTCGTTCCTGACCCGCTTCGAAAATGGCAAAGGCACCAACCCTGAGGAACTCATCGGCGCGGCGCACGCGGCCTGCTTTGCCATGGCGCTCTCCGCCCAGCTCAGCACCATGAATTTCACACCGGAACGAATTCAAACACAGGCGACGGTCTCGCTGGAAAAACTCGACGCCGGATGGACCATCTCCAAAATCCATCTGGACTTAAACGCCCGAATACCCGGAATCACGCAGGCCGCGTTCGAATCCGCCGCCGCGAGCGCCAAAGTCAATTGCCCGGTGTCGCGGCTTTTCAAAGCCGACATCACTTTGACCACCGTACTCGAGCAGGCCGCGTGATTTACACCATCGTCGGCGGCTTGATCGTCGCCATCATTCTGCTCGAGGCCTTCGAGACCATCATTCTCCCGCGCCGCGTAACCCGGCGCTTTCGGCTCACGCGTTTGTTTTACGTCTCTACCTGGAGGCCCTGGCGCGCCTTCGCGCGTCTCTTGAACGGCAAAACGCGGGAGAATTTTATAAGCTTCTACGGTCCGGCCTCGCTGCTTTTTCTCTTCGGCACCTGGGCTTCAATCTTGATCGTCGGCTTCGGACTTCTCTACTACGCTGCCGCCACCAACGATCCCACCCATCCTCCGCTCCCGAACTGTTTCTACTTGAGCGGCACCACCTTTTTCACTCTCGGCCTCGGTGACGTCACGCCGCACACCTCCGCCGAACGCATCATGGTCGTCTTCGAAAGCGGCCTCGGCTTGGGTTTCTTGGCTCTGATCATCAGCTACCTGCCGGTCATCTATCAGGCCTTCTCGCGGCGCGAAGTCAGCATCGTGCTGCTCGATGCGCGCGCCGGTTCACCGCCCACTGCGGCGGAATTGCTGTCGCGACACGGCGGCCAGCACGGAGTGCAGGCCATCCAGGAGTTGTTTCAGGACTGGGAACGCTGGTCCGCCGAGCTGCTCGAGAGCCACATCTCGTATCCGGTCGTCGCCTATTTTCGTTCGCAGCATAGCAATGAGTCGTGGCTCGCAGCGCTCACCGCTATTCTGGACGCCACGGCGTTGATCGTCGCCACTTCGGACACTCCCTGCTCGCGGCAGGCCAAACTCACTTTCGCGATGTGCCGCCACACCATCGTTGATTTATCGCAGGTGTTTCACGCGGTTCCCAATAATCAGGATCCCGACCGGCTTCCGCCCGCCGACCTCGCACGGCTGCGCGCTTCACTGGATAAATGCGGCTATCAGCTCCGCGAAGACGATGTGTCCACCGAAAAACTGCACGAGCTGCGCCGGATGTACGAACCGTATCTGCACGCTCTCGCGCGTTATTTATTTGTGAGCCTACCGCCCTGGATTCTGGAAAAGAAAATCACCGACAACTGGAAAACCAGCGCCTGGGGCAAAATTTCCGGCATCGCCAGTCACAGTTCCACCGCGGCTTACGCCGACGATCACTTCTAACCAACGGAGATAATCGCGATGGGCATGCACATCGAACGCGCCAAAAAATGGATCAGCGGAGAGCTTCCCGCGCCGCCGATCGCCCAGCTGATCGGCTTCCGTCCGATCTCCTTCGACTTCGAAAATGGCGAAGTGGTCCTCGAATTTGAGGCTGCCGAAAAACACACCAATCCCATGGGCACGCTGCATGGAGGCGTGCTCTGCGACGTCGCCGACCTCGCCATGGGCATGGCTTTCGCCGCCAGCCTCGAAGACGGCGAATCCTTCACTACCCTCGAACTGAAAATTAATTTCTTCCGGCCAGTCTTTAAGGAAAAGCTTTTGGCTTCCGCCAAAATCGTAAAACGCGGCAAGACGGTCGGCATGGTCGAATGCGATGTCAAAAACGAAACCGGCTCGCTGGTCGCCCGCGTTTCCTCGACCTGCATGGTCTTGCGCGGTCAACAAGCCTCCGGGCGCTGAACGGTTTCGCGATCTTTGCCGCGTCAGCACTGCTAAACCTGTCTGGTTTTGGGACGTCGTCCCAGCATCAACCGCTTGCCGCCAAATTGGCCGGTGCTAAAGCCCGAAATCGTTCACGCCGCTGCTAACACATGAACATCTTCGTTCGTCTGACCCAGCTAGAAGCAGCCGAGCCGTTCGCGCGTTCCTCAAAACAACAGGAGGATGGAAATGGGCTCATTTCTTCGAGACGTCCGCTACGCCTGGCGCACCCTGATCAAAAATCCGGGCTTCATGGTCGTCGCCATTCTCACCTTGGCGCTGGGCATTGGCGCGAACATCGCGGCCTTCAGCATCGTTTACGCCATCCTGCTCCGGCCGCTGCCCTACCCGCACCAGGAACAGCTGGTCCGCGTCTTTGACGATCTGCGCGGCTCCAATGTTCCCAACGTCGGCATGTCTGAACCCGAGCTGGTCGATCTGCAGCAACGCTCCGGAGTTTTCGAGGACATCTCGGTGGTCTGGCCGATTAACGCCGACCTCAGCGGCGGCAACCGCCCGGAACGCATCGAAGCTCTCGCCACCAGCCCGAACTATTTCACCCTGCTCGGCGCAAGACCGCGACTTGGTCGCGTCTACACCAAAGACGACAACGTCCCCGGATTTATCGATGGTGTGGTCCTTAGCGATGGTTTCTGGCGCCGCCAGTTTGGCGCGGATCCCAATATTCTGGGGAAAAGCCTGCGCATCGACAACGACCCCTATGTCGTCATGGGCGTCATGCCGCCGGGTTTCCGCCATCCCGGTCGCACGCTGCAAACCGACGTCGACGCCTGGATCGCTGCAGGCTACGAAGCCGATCCTTTTCCGCATCCGCCGGTGCGCGCCCTTCGAATGTTTCCCGGCGCGATTGCGCGGCTGAAGCCCGGACTGACCATCGGCGAGGCCCAGGCAAAATTGGAAACCTTCGCGTCGCAACTGAGTGCGGAATATCCGGTCGACTATCCCGCTGCGGTGCGCTGGACGCCGCGGCTCGTCTCGGTGCAGGAAGACCTGGTCGGCAACGTGCGCACCGAATTGCTCGTTCTTTTCGGCGCCGTAGCGTTCGTACTGCTGATCGCCTGCGTAAATCTCGCGAACTTAATTCTTTCCCGCTCCGCGAGCCGTCAGCGCGAAATTGCGGTGCGCCTCGCGCTCGGCGCGGGCCAACGCCGCCTGCTGACTCAAATGCTCACCGAAAGTTTGCTGCTCTCGTTCGTCGCTGGATCCGTGGCGCTGCTCACCGTGGTCTGGATGAAAGCCTCGCTGCTTCGTCTGGCGCCGGACAACCTGCCGCGTTTGAGCGAAGTGAATTTCGGCGGCGGCGTGTTGCTTTTCGCCTTCGGCCTCTCCCTCGCGACTGGCATTCTGTTCGGTCTCGTGCCCGCACTACAGGCTTCGAACATCAGCCAGGTCTCGCATCTGCGCGAAGGTAGCAGGGGTTCGGGTTCCAGCCGCACCCAAGCGCGCCTGTCCCGCTGGCTGGTGATTTCGGAAATCGCGTTGTCGCTGATTCTGCTGGTCGGCGCCGGCTTGCTGCTGCGCAGTTTCTGGCGTTTGCTGGAAGTGCAGCCCGGATTTAATCCCCACGGAATTGTCACCGCCCAAATCTGGATGCCGGTGCCCAACAATCCGGCGGCAGATCCGTATCGTCCCCCCGACAAGCGCGCCGCATTTCTTCGCGAGGCCGTACGCCGAGTCGCGACGATTCCCGGCGTGGAAGCCGTCGCCATCGGCGGGACCAATAGTCTTCCCATGGGCGGAGGACGCAACGGTTTTCCTTTCGCCATCGAAGGCCGCCCTAACGATTCCCAATACGCGCCGGTCGCGGAATTTGCCGGCGTCAGCCCCAACTATTTCGAACTGCTCAAAACTCCACTCATCAGCGGACGCGTTTTCGCCGATTCCGACGTGCCCAGTTCGCAGCGCGTGGCCATCATCGACCAAACGCTGGCCAACCGTTACTGGCCCGGACAAGATCCGCTGGGCCAGCACATTTCATTCAATGGCCCGCCAATTCCGGCGAATCCAGCGGTCACCATCGTCGGTGTGGTCGGCGACATGAAGTCCGACAGCTTCGAGGCACCGCTCGCGCCGCATATTTATCTTCCGGTGTTTCAAGGGCCGCCCTACGCTTCGGTGCTGTTCTTGAAAACAAATTCCAATCCCGGCGCGCTGAGCGATCAGATTCGCCGCGAAGTGCAGTCGATCGATTCGAATCTTCCGCTGTTTAGCGTCCGCACCATGGATGAAGTCATCACCCGCTCGATGGCCGAGCGCCGCTTCGCGCTGGAAATTCTGGCGGTATTCGCCGGCGTCGCCCTGCTGCTCGCCGCCATCGGAATTTACGGCGTGATGTCCTACGCGTTCAGCCGCCGGATTCACGAACTGGGAATTCGCATCGCACTGGGCGCGCAGCGCAACGACATATTGCGCATGACCCTGAATGAAGGGATGCGTCTGGTCCTGTTCGGGCTGGGCCTGGGCGTAATCGGCGCCTTTATCCTCACGCGTTTTCTGCGCAGCCTGCTCTTCAACGTCACTGCCACCGATCCACTGGTGTTCGCGTCCATCGCCGCGTTATTGGCCGCCGTCGCCCTGCTGGCTTGTTACATTCCAGCGCGACGCGCCACGCGAGTCGATCCACTCGTCGCGCTTCGCGAAGAATAATTCGTCCGCGGCGGAATTTTCTGCCAGCCAAATTGGTGTGCGCGCTGCGCCGCCACTAGACCTTGGTTGGATTGACAGCGCATCCACCCTGCTCTAGTCTGGCGATGTCGGCGTTTCATTTTAATTTCGCGGAATCGGAGCAGCAGAATGGCCCACCCAAAGACCGAGAAGATCTGGCACAACGGAAAATTCATCGCCTGGGACGACGCCAAGATTCACGTCCTCTCGCACGTGGTCAGCTACGGTTCCGCCGTCTTCGAAGGTATCCGCGCTTATGACACGCCGCAGGGCGTCTCCGTTTTCCGCTTGCGCGAACACATCAAGCGCCTGCTGAACTCCGCCTACATCTACCGCATGGAAAATCCGTTTAGCGCCGAGGAACTTTACAACGGCACGCTCGACCTGCTGCGCGTCAACAAAATCGGTGCGTGCTACATCCGCCCGGTCATCCTGCGTGGCTACGGCCAGGCTGGCGTCGATCCCGTCGGTTGTCCCATTGAGGTCTATATGGCCTGCTACGAATGGGGAAAATATCTGGGCGAAGAAGGTCTTGCTCAAGGCGTCGACGTCTGCGTCAGCTCCTGGAATCGTCCCGCACCGAATACTTTGCCGCAAATGGCCAAGGCCGCGGCCAATTACATGAACTCGCAGTTGATTCGCATGGAAGCCCGCGCCAATGGCTACGTCGAAGGCATCGCGCTCGACACCCACGGCCAGGTCAGCGAAGGCTCCGGCGAAAATATTTTTGTCGTCAACGGCGGCACCGTCATCACTCCGCCCGTCTCCAATTCCGCGCTGCCCGGTATCACTCGCGCCAGCGTCATTACCATTTGCAAGGACCTGGGCATTCCGGTGGCGGAGCAAATCATTCCGCGCGAAATGCTCTACATCGTCGACGAAATGTTTTTCTGCGGCACCGCGGTCGAAGTCACGCCCATCCGCAGCGTCGATCGCGTGAAAATCGGCAGCGGCGCCCGCGGGCCCATCACCAAAAAAATCCAGGACGAATTCTTTGCCCTGGTCGAAGGCAAAAAGCCGGATCGCCACAACTGGCTCTCGCCAGTCAACGTCCCAGCCGAAGCCGTCCGCTAGGATTTGCGTAATTCTCTTTTCACTCGCGGACGCCTCGGCGTCTCAGCGAACCTGCCAGCAATCGATCCAGAGCTTTTTCATATTCGAAGATGTGCTTAAGATCTTCCGGTCCGCGCACGTTAAACGCGGCAGGATCGTTGTCAGCATTAGGGTTGTAACGAATACCCGCGGCGTAGGTCTCGAAACTCTGGAAGAAAAGCAGATCGGTGTCGCCTTCATCGAGATTTCTGCCAATGAAGACTTTAGGCTCAACGAATGGGATAAGTAACTGCTGGTCTCCAAAATTCACCGCAAAATACACTTCGCCCGCACGGAGTTCGTTGGCCAATACAGGTTCCGCGTAAGACTCTATGTCCCGCGATTCAAACCGCAATGTACCTCCTCAGTCCAGAATTATCGGGTTGCCGCCATTCGGAGTACTGTAAAGCCCGCTGGCATTTTTGACCAATCCCAGCGAATTCAGTAGAATCGCGCAGTCCAAATCCAATTTCATTCGCGTTTGCTGATGCCTCCTGGAGACGCTTTGTACAGCCTGACCCAAAAACTCTTCGCCGAATTCATCGGCACCTTCGCCGTAGTTTTTTTCGCGATGGGCGCGATCTGCGCCGATGAATTCCTGCGCTCCACGGGCCAGGGCGCCATCACCACCCTCGGCCTCGCGCTGGCTTACGGCATCGCCGTCGGTGTAATGGTCACCGCGCTGGCCCACATCTCCGGCGGCCATCTGAATCCCGCCATCACCATCGGTTTCTGGGTCACCAAACGCCTCAGCACCACGCTCACCTTGCTCTACTGGATCGTTCAAATCCTCGGCGCCGTCGCCGCCGCTTACCTCATCGCCGCGATCGTTCCCGACGCGCCATGGCGTCCCGAAGCGATGACCGCCATCAATCCCGCGCTCGCGCTCGATTTCACCCGCCTTCACGCCATGCTGCTCGAAGGCGTCATGACTTTCTTCCTCGTCTTCGTTTTTTTCGCCACCATGGTCGACGTCAAAGGCGCCTTCAACAAAATTGCCGGCTTCGGTGTCGGCCTCACCGTCACCATGGACGCCCTTTTCGGCTACCCGCTCACCCACGCCGCGCTGAATCCCGCCCGCGCCTTCGGCCCCGCCCTCGTCACGCATCACTGGAGCAACCACGGCGTCTACTGGGTCGGCCCCCTCCTTGGCGGCGTCCTGGCCAGCGTGATCTACGACCGCGTCTTCCTGGTCGATCAGCCTCCGCTGTAGCGTTTCGCGTTGTTGTTTCACTTCGGTCTTAGTCTTTATCAGCCTTTATCTGTGGTCACCTGTGGTAAGCGCTTGCCTTACCTGTCCCAAAGTTCAGGGTGTCCAATTCGCACCACATTCGCCCGCAATTCTTGCGCGCGCGATTATCCATGCTAGTTTCGGTAGAAGCTCATCGCACCTAAGGACGCTCCATGGCCATCAATATTGACGATCTCCTGCGCCGCGCCGTCGAAAGCCGCGCTTCCGACTTGCACCTGAAAGTCGGCAACCACCCGTACCTTCGCGTCGATGGCATCCTGAATCCGCTCAACGACGTGCCGCGCATCACGCCGGAAGAAATGCTCTCCATGGCCTTCAGCATGATGACCAACCGGCAGAAGCAGAAATTCAAGGAAACCGCCGAACTCGATATGGCCTACGGCGTCGCCGGCCTCGGACGCTTCCGTGTGAACGTATTCCAGCAGCGCGGCAACGTCGGCATGGTCTTGCGCGTCATTCCCACCAAGATTCGCACCATCGAAGAACTTGAACTCCCGCGCATTCTTTCGCAGGTTTGCGAAGAGCAGCGCGGCTTGATTCTCACCACCGGCACCACCGGTTCCGGTAAATCGACGACGCTCGCCGCGATGATCGACCGCATCAATTCGCTGCGCTCCGAGCACATTATCACCATCGAAGACCCGATCGAATATCTGCACCGCGACAAAAAGGGTTTCATCAATCAGCGCGAAGTCGAAGTCGACACCGCGTCATTCTCCACCGCCTTGCGCGCTGCTTTGCGCCAAGACCCCGACGTCGTGCTGGTCGGCGAAATGCGCGATCTGGAAACCATTTCCACCGCGATTCTCGCTGCCGAAACCGGCCACTTGGTTTTGTCCACCCTGCACACCTTGGACGCGACCGAAACCATTCAGCGCATCATCGCCGTCTTTCCGCCGCCCGAACAAAAACAGATTCGTTTGCAGCTGGCCGGAACTCTAAAAGCCGTGGTCAGCCAGCGCCTGGTGCGCAAAGCTGATGGCAGCGGCCGCGTCCCCGCGGTCGAAGTCATGATCACCACCGGCTACATTCGCGATTGCATCATCAACCCCGATAAAACGCGCATGATTCGCGACGCCATCGCGGCCGGCACCAGCCAGTACGGCATGCAGACCTTCGATCAGTCGCTCTTCGATTTGTATTCCCGCAACCTGATCACCTTCGAAGAAGCGATTTTGCGCGCTTCGAATCCGGACGATTTCCGTCTCCGCGTCCAAGGTGTCCGCTCCTCCGCCGATTCCGCGCGCGAGGACATGGAACGCGCCATGACCGAATTCGACCGCACCGGCGGCGCCCGCTCCTAAAGTTTTCCGCGCGCCGGCGCCATCAAGCCGTCATCGTGAGCGAAGGTCTTTCTGTGGACCTGTATCTCTCGTGGAAGGTGATTCCTCGAATGTCGAAATCTAGACGAATCCTCATCTGGGTTGGGGCCTCACTTGTAGTCGCTTTCGCATATCTCTGGCTCTTCGGGGTACAAACTGCCTTCGCGCTGTGGGCACGGCACAACGGCAGCAAAATCCCAGAGCTGAGCGACACACCTCGCGAACTGCAGAACACGTCGCTAAACCAATCGCGGGGAGCGGAATTTTCTCGCTTTGGGTACGAGTTCGAGCTTCCTTGGAGCGACTTCGATCAGGCCAAAATCAAAATCGTGGGACAAGGTTGTCTCATTTCATTTGAGTCTGGAATTCGAATCAGGTTCACAACGGAACCGGCCCGTGCTTTCGTAAACGACGTTGCGAGTAAATCCGGAGGCGAGGAATCTTTACGTCGAAATTTCGGTGACGAAGCCATATCTTCAGACTACAACTTCTATCGGCTGATGCTGACCACTACTCCCGCGAGCGTGAGCCCGCTTGGTTCTCGCGAAGCGGCGAGCAGCAACTCAACGCTATTAATCCTTAAAGCCATCGCGATGCCCGAGCCGGGCCATTCCGGGATCTACTCACTTCATACCGCCAACTTTCGCGGATTCCAATATGGTGCTCCGGGAAATAGCAGACACATGGTTGTAAGCGATTTGCTCGATGATAAGGGCAACGCCGAATTCATCTTCTTTGACGTGCCCGGGCAGCCGCATATCACCCAGGCTGACATAAATCGCGCCACTCAGAGCCTGAAGCGAGTTTCCGATGTGGCCACTGAGTCCTCGCAAAACCCTAGCGTGACGTTGGATCCGTAGCGGGGATGTATTCCCTGACTCCTTTACCTCCCCGCCCCACTCAACTATCCTGCTCGCGCATGCGTTCTCGCGCCCCGGCCCGCAAACTTTCCACCAACACCCAGCTGTACATGTCTGCCCAACGCGCCCTCATGCGCCGCGCGTTCTCCATCCACGAAATGAAGCAGCACCTTGAACGCCGCGCCGAAGATAAAGACCTGGTCCCTCCGGTCATCGCCCGCCTGCGCGAACTGAATTATCTCAACGACGAAAAATTCGCCTTTGACTACGCCGCCCAGCACGCCAAACTGCGCCGCCAGGGCCGCTTCCGCATCACCCGCGAACTGCGCCAGCGCGGCGTCCCCGACCGCTACATCGACGACGCCCTGGCCAAAGTCTTCGCCGACACTGACGAATCCGCGCTGCTGCGCATCCGCGTCGAACGCCGCCTCGCCCGCCTCCGTGGCGCGCCCCTCGACCAAAAGAAAACCGCGAGCATCTACCGCAGCCTCCTCGGCGCCGGCTTCTCCTCCGAACTCATCCGCGCCGAACTGAAACGCGCCGCAGCCAAGCGCAACACGGAATCCCCTGAGTCCTCCGAAATCGAAATTCCCGATACAGACCAAGCCGATCCCCTCGACGAGTAATTTGCTTTCGCGCCAGGTCGACTCCTTTAAGTGCGTTGCCTTGTCTGGTTCTTTGACTCAGGCGTGGCGCACCTCCGGTGCGAGGGCTTGCAACTCGCGCGCGCAAAAAAAACGGGCCGTCGCGAGAGAGAATTCCCACCCTCCCGCGTCTAAGCCACACAGCAGCATTTCCCGGGGACGCGCGGAAACAGCCAATAAACATGCGCCTTTCGTGGCCATTGTCCGTGAACGGACAGCCCGAATCGCCAGAATCCTGATTCTGAACACTCGAGATTTGCCAAAGGAGATTCACTATGAAAAATCTGCTTCTTTCGCTCGTGGCCTGTTCTCTGCTAACCGTCCCAGCCTTCGCCGGCGTGAACCATCCGCAGCAATCTCCATCCGCTCCGGCCACGCAGCCCGCGGATAAAACTCCCCCGAGCTACGACATGAAACCGCAGTCGCTTCTCGATCTCGACGGTATGCACAAACAATACGTGGCCCTGGCCACCGCCATCCCTCAGGAAAAATATAGCTATCGCCCGGCCGAAGGCGTGCGCTCCATCGCCGAAGTCTTCCTGCACGTCTCCACGGCAAATTACAACATTCCCAATTTGATGGGCGCAGGGCTGCCCGCCGGCTTCGATCCCAAGACCTTCGAAAAATCCACGACAGACAAAGCACAAATCATCGACGCGCTGAACAAGTCCTTCGACAGCGCGCACAACGCCATTGCCGCGATGACCAACGCCGATTTCAACAAGCCGCTGCCCAAGCTCGGCCCCGACGCGAACTACGGCGACGTGGTCTACATCCTGGTCACGCACGCGCACGAACATCTCGGCCAATCCATCGCCTACGCCCGCGTCAACGGCATCGTCCCCCCGTGGACCGCCGAGGCCGAAGCGAAGAAAGCCCAGGTCAAAGACAAGGACTAACGAAAGACTAATCGCGCGGTAGCGGCGGTCTTCAGACCTCCTTCGATTGCGTAACGCTTCGCGCCGGCTACGAGTTCGCAAACATTCAACACGGAGGGCACAGAGAACAACGAGAGCACGGAGCCGCTACCCTAGAGCCTCCGCGCCCTCTAGCCTTTCTCTGTGTCCTCGGTGGTAAAGCTTCTACCTTTGCCGTCCCCCGAATGCCACAACCTCGTATCGTTGCGACCACCCCAAAGCATTTGCGATAATGACGGGCACCACTGGGGCGATCCCGAAACGCATGACGACATCTGAAAAGTGGACCGGCGATAAAGTCCGCAGCACATTTCTAAAATTTTTCGAAGAGCGCGGCCATAAGCTCGTGCGCAGCTCTTCGCTCGTCCCAGCGAACGATCCCACGCTGCTTTTCACCAACGCCGGCATGAACCAGTTCAAGGATGTTTTCCTCGGCCTCGAAACCCGCGATTACAAACGTGCCACCACTTGCCAGAAATGCGTGCGCGCCGGCGGCAAACACAACGACCTGGAAAATGTCGGCTTCACCAATCGTCATCACACTTTTTTTGAAATGCTCGGCAATTTTTCCTTCGGCGATTATTTCAAGGAACAAGCCGTCGCCTACGCGATGGAACTGCTGACCTCGCCGGATTGGTACGCTCTTCCATTGGAGAAGTTGTATTTCACCGTTTTCGGAGGCGCCGAAGTTTCGAAAGGCGTCACGCTCGGCGCCGACACGGAAGCGTCGGACTTTTGGGAGAAAATTGGCGCGCCGAAAGATCGCATCTTCGCCATCCCCGGCCTGAAAGATAACTTCTGGGCCATGGGTGACACCGGACCTTGCGGCCCTTGCAGCGAAATTTTCTACGACATGGGTATCGCCGCGTCCGAGCACGGACACACCGATTGCCAGTTCCCCTGCGAGTGCGGCCGCTACGTCGAAATCTGGAATCTGGTCTTCATGCAGTTCAATCGCGACGCCACCGGCACGCTAAATCCGCTGCCTAGGCCTTCCGTCGACACCGGCATGGGCCTCGAACGCGTCACCGCTGTCCTCGAAAACGTAATTTCGAATTACGAAACCGATTTGTTCGTCCCGCTGATTCGTCGCGCCGCCGAACTCTGCCACGTCGATCTCAAAAAAGAGGAATCGCTCGAAAAAGGACGCGGGGGTGCCGCCTCCCTGCGGGTCATTGCGGACCATGCGCGCGCCACTACGTTCCTTCTGAATGATGGCGTCGTGCCTTCGAACGAAGGACGCGGCTATGTACTCCGAAAAATCATTCGGCGCGCCATCCATCACGGACGCTTGCTCGGCCAGCAAAACCCTTTTCTGTTCCAGATGGTTTTCGCCGTCCGCGATGAAATGAAACTGGCCTATCCGGAACTGCTGGACAGCTCCGATCGCATATCCGGGATCGTAAAGGGCGAGGAGACGCAATTCTCTCGCACCGTGGAGGTCGGCCTGAAGAAGCTGGACGAAGACATGGCTTCTTATATCGATGCGAAGGCCGAGCACGGCGTCGGCATTTACCCGGGCGCGAATGCGTTTCGTTTGTACGATACGTTCGGATTGCCGCGCGACTTTATTGAGGACGTGCTTCGGGACAAAAACCTTCAATTGGATTCGGCCGGCTTCGATCGCGCCAAGGAAGAGCAGCAAGCACGCGGACGAGCGGCGTGGAAAGGCGTGCATAAAGACTCCGCCAACCCGGTCTACGCCAAACTCGCCCAGACCTACAAAACCGATCCAGATTTTTACTTCGGCACCAACGCAAAAGGCGCGCGCATCGAAGCCATCGTCACCAAAGGCGGCGCGGTAAACGAAATTAAAGCCGGAGAAGAGGCCGAAGTCGTTCTCGACCGCACCTCCATCTATTCCGAATCCGGCGGCCAGGTCGCCGACACCGGGGCCTTCTACGACAATTCCGGTGCGCTGCAGCTCGCCGAAGTTCGCGGCGCCTATTATCCGGTCAGCGGCCTGATCGCGCATCGCGTCCTGGCCAAAGAAGATCTTCATGTGGGCGACTGCATCTCGACCGTCGCCGATCCGCTGCGGCGTATGCGCGACATGCGCAACCACACCGCGACACACTTGATGCACGCCGCGCTGCGCAATATTTTGGGCACCCACGTCAAACAGGCCGGCTCGCTGGTCGCTCCGGATTATCTGCGCTTCGATTTTTCGCATTTCGCCCAGGTCGATCCCAGCGAACTCGCCGAAATCGAGCAGCAAGTGAACGAAGAAATCGTCCGCGACCTGCAGATGCAGACCGACATCATGAATATCGACGACGCCCTCGCTTCCGGCGCCATCGCCTTCTTCGGCGACAAATATCCCGAGCACAATGTCCGCGTCGTCACCGTTCCGGACGCCGCCGCGCCCCGTGGTTTTTACAGCAAGGAACTTTGCGGCGGCACCCACGTGCATCGCACCGGCGAAATTGGCGTGTTCAAAATTCTCAGTGAAGGTTCGGTCGCCGCCGGAGTCCGCCGCATCGAAGCCATCACCGGCGACCGCGCCCTCAGCGAATATCAGAAAGCCATTTCCACCCTTCGATCGGTCGCCGGAATGTTGAACGCCGGCGAAGACGAAGTCCTCGCCGCGCTCGAGCGCAAATTCGAAGAAACCAAGCAGCTCGAAAAGCAGCTCGAAGCCTCCAAACGCAAAGCGGCCGGCTCCATCGCCACCGATTTGGTCGAACAGGCGAAAACCGTCAAGGGGGTTCGCCTGATTGCCGCCAAAGTCGACGGTTTTGACCGCGAAGCCCTGCGCCAGCTGGCCGACGTCCTGCGCCAGAAAATCGGCTCGGGCGCCGTTGTCCTGGCCACCGCCGATGACGGCAAAGTGTCGCTAATTGCAGCAGTTACCAAAGACCTCAACCCCAAGCTCCACGCCGGTAAGATCGTCCAGGAACTGGCCAAGCTGGTGGGCGGTTCCGGTGGCGGCCGCCCCGATTTGGCCGAGGCTGGCGGTAAAGACACATCGGGCATACAAAACGCCCTCGACCAGGTAGTCCCCATCCTCGACCGGACGCTATAATCGCAACAGCGCCAGCACCTTACGCCGGAGGGGTCCGCCTCACGGTGCGGGGTTTCCTTTCGTTCAACTGTTTCATATTTCGCGAAAGTGGTGCGTTTCTGCCTTCCCCAGGGCCGAGCTGTCGACGAATTAAGCCGCGTGAAAGCGCGGCAGGCAAATGACATGATGAAAAACCGCATCCCAGTTGCAGTGCTGGTCGCCGGCGGTTGCTTCCTTCTTGCGTCGCCGCTGCGCGCCCAGATCACGACAACCGTAGACGAGCACGGGAAGCGCGTCTTCGTAAATGCAGATTCCCCAAAGCCGCGTCACCGGAGTACTATAAGTTTGCCTTCGGCTGTTTCGCCTGCTACACCGGCTCAATCGGCGTTTAATCTTCCGGAAGTTCCGGATGGAATGCAGGCGGGCAGTCCGGCGAACGACACTCTCGGTGGCACGGATGGCAAGCTCGATCGCATCGTGCGCGATGCGGCCGCGCGCCACAATATGGACCCTGCGCTGGTCAAAGCCGTGATCAGCACCGAGTCCGGGTGGAATTCGCAGGCGGTGTCCCGCAAGGGCGCCGTGGGGTTAATGCAGTTGGTTCCTGGGACGGCACAACGCTTTGGCGTCGGTAACCCTTTTGATCCCGCGCAGAATGTGGAAGGCGGGACGTCGTACCTGAAATCGCTGCTTGATCGTTACGACAACGATTTGCCGAAGACTCTTGCGGCTTACAATGCCGGCGAGGGCGCGGTGGATCGGAGCGGCGGCGTTCCGCGGTATGCGGAAACGCAACGGTACGTGCAAAAGGTCACTGATGCATACTTTCGGCCCGAGTCGGGTCGCAGCTCTACGCTCTGGTTTCCGCCAAAAAAACCAGTGCGAAAAGTTGTGGATGCGAATGGCCGGGTAGTTTTCACGAACGAATGAGTGGCGTGTTTTCCATAAAAACTAAATCGGCGAACGTGTGGCTCTGGCTGGCGCTCGCATTGCTGGCCTGCTTGGCCGCGCCCGTCCGCGCCGACCGCAAAAACGAAGCGCGCGACCAGTTCGAACGCGCCGTCCGCCTGCGCACCATCCTCGAAGGCGCTCCCCAACGCGACCGCAAGATCAGCGATTACAAGCAGGTCATCACTTCGTTTCACCGCGTTTACCTGATCACACCTTCGGCGGAAGAAGTCACGCCGGCCTTGATCGCCGAAGCCGAACTCTACGAAGAAATGGGCCGGGCCTACGACGCGAAATATTTTCAATCCGCCATCGAAACCTATAATTTTCTGCTGAAACAATATCCCGGCAGCCGCTATCGCGGTGAAGCGCTCTTCTCCATTGGCAAATTGCAGAAAGACGAATTGAGCGAGCCCGAAGCCGCCGAAGTTACGCTGAAGGATTATCTGAAGCGATTTCCTAAGTCGGACAAGTCTGACGAGGCACGCGCCGAGCTAAAAGAAATCGCCGACACCCGCGAGAAAGCAAGACAGAAGCAGGAAGCCGCGGCTGCGGCTGCAGCGGCTGTGGTCGCGGCGGCTGCGGCGGCGCCGAGCCCCTCGCTACCGGATCTAAAAGGCAAGATCGTCGACCAGCGCGAAAGCGGCAAGGGCACCCCGCATGTCCTCGACGTCAAAACCTGGAACGCGAGCGACGCCACGCGCATCGTGATCACGCTGGAAGACACGGTTTCCTTCAACTCCGCACATATCGCTTCCCCGGATCGCATCTACTTCGATATTCACAAAGCGCAGTTGACGCCGCAGCTTTCCAAGAAAACTCTGGACGTCAAAACGGGCCTGCTTAAATCCGTGCGCATCGGCCAGAACCGCGAAGGCGTGGTCCGCCTGGTCCTCGATGTCGACGGCGCCCGCGACGCCAACGCCTATTTGCTGGCGAATCCGTATCGCCTGGTGATTGAAGTGAAATCCAACGCGGCGACCACCGCGCAACAAGCGCCAGCGCAGGCAGCACCGCCAACGCCCGCGCCGGCGCCGGCGCCGAAACCCGCCGCGGTCGAAGTCGTCGCGGATAATCCGGAATCGGAAAAACTGGACGCGAGGCTCGCCGCGGTTGCCGAAGAAGCGAATGTAACTGCGGCCGCTGACAGCAAAACCGCTGCAATCGGCGCCAATGCCACCAAGACCGCGACGAAGCCCGCCGCAAAAACCACAGCCGGAAGCGCGAAAACTCCGCCGGCCCCGGCTCTGAATTCGCTATCGAAATCCGACAACACCAAATCCGCCGCGCTGGCTCCTCCGTCGGAATCAAAACCAACGCGCGACGGCAACCGTTCCCTGACCCGCGCGCTCGGCCTGAAAATCAATCGCATCGTGATCGACGCCGGCCACGGCGGCCACGACACCGGCACCATCGGCCCGCATGGCTTGATGGAAAAAGATCTGTGCCTCGACGTTGCGCTGAAGCTCGGCAAGGAAATCGAAGAAAAACTTCCCGGCGCGGAAGTGATCTACACCCGCAAGGACGACACTTTCGTTCCGCTCGAGCAGCGCACCCAAATCGCCAACGACGCCAAAGCGGATCTGTTCATCTCGGTGCACGCCAATTCCAGCCACGATCAGGCCGCGCGCGGAATCGAAACTTATTATTTGAATTTCGCGACCTCCGCCGAATCCATGGAAGTCGCGTCCCGCGAAAACGCCCTGGCCCAGGAATCGCTGCATGACCTGCAGGACATCATCAAGAAAATCGCCCGCAACGAAAAAGTGGAAGAATCGAAGGAACTGGCCAACGACATTCAGGATTCGCTGACCCACCGCCTGCAACTGGTCAATCAGAACGAACGCAACCGCGGCGTGAAAAAAGCGCCCTTCGTGGTCCTGATTGGCGCCAACATGCCGTCGGTGCTCTCCGAAATCTCCTTTATCAGCAATCCCAACGACGAAAAGCTGCTCCGCAAGACCGACCAGCGACAGCGCGTCGCCGACGGTCTCTACCGCGGCATCGCCTCTTACCTGGAAAGTCTCAACAGCCTGTCGTACGATAAGTCGAAGCTGGTTTCGGACAATCACGCCGGCTCCGGCGGCGGCACCGCCACTCTAGCCTCCGACGGGAACCCTAAGTAGGCAAACGGCATCTAATGATTGTGAAGAAAATCCAACCTTTTATACTTGTGTGGTTTTTGGTGCTCTTCGTCGCGTCGATCCCTGCTTGCGCTCAAACGCAAACCCTGCCAATTCATTTTGCGGGTTGGACCGCCAGAGGCCTTCATACTTCGACGATCGTTGAAGATCCCGTTAGCTATTCGGTCAAGCAGGAATACGGAGTGGTTGCGGAAGAGGAAGAGACCTATTTGCGAGGCCAGGATAACTTTGGAGTGTTCTTGTATCGCATGAAAGATCCCAGCGGCGCGTACGGGCTCTATTCGTACCTGCGTTCGCCGGACATGGCCCACACCGTTTCCAGCGATCATTCCGTCATTTCGCGCGAACGCGCGCTGCTGCTCGATGGCAACCTGCTGCTGGATGTCCACGGCACCGACCTTGAAAAATATGGCCAGGATTTGAACGCCCTCGTGGCAGCGGTTAACTCAAAATCGGAGCAAGGTCCGTTGCCCACGCTGAGCGAACACCTTCCGACCAAAGGCTTTGTCGACCGCTCGGACAAATACATCCTCGGCCCAGTCGCCCTGAATCAATTCTTTCCGGTCTCGGCTGACGACTGGCTCGGGTTCTCGCATGGCGCCGAAGCGGAGGTCGCCAAATATAATGTCGAAGGCCGCGAACTGAATTTGCTCATCGCCGACTTCCCGACGCCCCAAGTTGCCCAAAAACGTCTGGTCGACTTGCAGCAGCTCTATCACCTGAATCCCGCGTCCACCGACGGCAATCCGAGCCCGCTATTCGCCAAGCGCTCCATCACCCTGCTCGCCATCGTTTCGGGCGCGCGCACCCGCGCTGAAGCCGACCAACTGCTCGGCCAGATCCAGTCCGGTTCCGAAGTGACCTGGAACGAACCCACATTTCAATTCAAAGAACCCAGCATCGGTGCGATGATTGTTGGGTCGATTATCGGCGCCGGGGTGCTGTGCATGTTCGCCGTGGTCGCTGGAGTGGCTTTTGGCGGTTTCCGGCTGGTGGTGAAACGCTATTTCCCGGATAAGGTGTTCGACCGCAGCAGCACCATGCAGGTGCTGCAGCTCGGCTTAGGGAGTAAGCCCATCAATTCCGACGATTTTTACGGCTCAGGTTCCGGTTCACGCTCTCCTAAGTAGTCGAGATTTCTTCCGCCTCCCTCGCTTTGACCCGATCATGCATGAGTATTTGCTGTTCGGCGGGGTATGGGTCAACGGGCGGTCGGGCAACCAAGCCAAGGAAACTAGCAATCCAAGTCTTGGCACACTGAAAGAGCAGGCAGGAGATAATGAAGGGTAGATGACTATTCGTTTGCGGGGGCTGTGGGAGTTAGCTTGGGCATTAGCTGTGACGGTGACCTTCCTGTTGGCAACGCCAGGAGTTTCCTTCGCTCAGAATCAAGATCCGGCGCCGAATACCGCGCCACCGGCCGATCCGCAGCCGTCCAGCCCAGCGCAGCCAGCCGCATCCGCGCCGGCTCCGTCGCCGTCCGCTGCCCAGAAAACCCTTCCCGATAAACCCTTGCCCGCAGGACAGACCAGCGATCCCAGCGCCGGCTCGAAAGACCGACTCTTTTACGCCATGCCAAATTTTTCCACGGTCGAAAGCCCTAACCAGTTGCCTCCGCTGACCGTCGGGCAAAAGTTCAAACTCGTCACCCGCTCCTCGTTCGATCCCTTTCAATTCGCCTGGTACGCAGCACTTGCTGGAATCAGCCAGGCCGAAAACAGCGAGAAGGGTTACGGCCAAGGTTGGGGCGCGTATGGAATCCGCTACGCCTCCGCCTTCGGCGACGGGCTCACCGAAGCATATATGGTCAGCGCCGTCTTCCCCTCGGTCTTGCGCCAGGATCCGCGCTACTACCAGCTCGGCCACGGCAGCTTTCTGCATCGCACCGGCTACGCGCTGAGTCGCCTCATCATTGCCCGCGGCGATTCGGGAAACGCTCAGTTCAACGCCTCGGAAATTTTTGGTTCAGCCGTCGCGGCTGGAATCGTCACCTACAGCTATCATCCGCACGAAGACAAAACCCTTTCCAACACCGCCAGCGTCTGGGGCACGCAGGTCGCGTATGATGCCATTGCCATCGAAGTGAAAGAATTCTGGCCCGATCTGCGCCGCAAATTCTCAGAGAAGAAACACGCCAAAGATCAGAATTAGATCAAAACTAAGAGTTGTTCCGGGTTTAGATTTCGCCACTTAACTAAGGCGAACGTCCAAATTCGCCCACTGGTACTCGCGAACAGGTCCGAAATCCGGACCTTAAACCAGCTTACCCACTGCTGCCTGCCTTGTTAGGCTCTTCCCCTCGCCTGCCGTTTCGTTAGATTGGATTTTTATAACGATCGCGGGTAGCAACACTTTCCGATTTAACGGGTTGGACTGAACAACCGAATCCTGACCCGATCTGCCGAGGGGGCTCCGTGCGTCGCTCATCGATCTTTGCAATCGCCGTCGTCGCTTTGATGTTGATGACTTCCAGCTGCGCGCTCTCGCCGGGAGGAACCACCGCGCCGGTCCCGCCGGTCGGCGACACGCTGACGATCTCTCCCAGCACCGCGAACGTTCGCGCCGGTTCGACCCAGCAATTCACGCCTTCCATCACCACCAAGCCGCTCACCTGGCTGGTTAACGGAGTCGCCGGAGGCAGCGCCGCGAGCGGCCTGATCGACGCCAACGGAAATTTCACCGCGCCCGCCACTCTTCCGTCACCGAATTTGGTAACAATTGAAGCTGAAGAATCTTCCAGGAACTCGGTGAATAGCACCAGCGCCGTCACACTCTGGAATCCAATTCCCCAAGTTTCCAATATTTCGCCAGCCTCTCTAAATGTCGGAAATTTCACCCTGACCATCACCGGCTCCAATTTCGTCAGCGGAGCCACGGTCTCTTTCGGTGGCGCAAATCTCACCACCACCTTCGTCTCCAGCACCCAATTGACCGCCACCGGAACCGCATCCGTGACTCAGGTTGGCGCGGTCGCAGTGGACGTTGCTAATCCAGACCCCGGGGGCAGCCCGTCGAATAGCCTGAACGCAGAGGTCATCGGGACCATCACCATTCCTGCCGCGCCGGCCGCCCGGTTCGCGGAGCAAACCACTTTCGGTCCCACGCCCGCGGTCATCAACCAGATTCAAATTCAAGGTTTGCAGAATTTTCTGAACGCCCAATACACCGCGCCCATCACCCCTTACGCCGACCCGGCCGCGGGCGAAACAAGTCTCGGTCCGTTGCAGCAACGCTACTGGATCATCAATCTCACGGCACAGGATCAGCTGCGGCAACGCGTCGCCCTTGCGCTCAGTTACATCTGGGTGGTCGGCGGCGACAAGGTCAGCGACCCCAACGGCTATACCAATTGGCTGCGTCTGCTCGATCAAGACGCATTCACCAACTACCGGCAGATCATGTACGACGTTACGGTGTCTCCGGCCATGGGTCACTGGCTGGACATGGTCAACAACGGCAAGCCCAACGTCGCCGCCGGCGATCACGCCAACGAAAATTACGCTCGCGAGGCCATGCAGCTTTTCACTTTGGGCACCGGGCTTTTGAATCCCGACGGTTCGCCGCAGCTGGATTCCAACAATCTTCCGATTCCTACTTATTCCCAAGATCAAGTCGAAGCTTTTGCTCGGGCCTACACCGGCTGGACCTATCCGTTGACCCCGGGTAATACGCAGGGCACCTACAATCCGCCGTACTTTATCGGCAACATGGTGGCCGTCGACTCCAACCACGACATGGGTACGAAGCAATTGCTCACCTACCCCGGCGCCGCTAGCGGCGGTCTGCTTCCCGCCGGCCAATCCTCCGTTCAGGATTTAAACGGCGCGCTGGACAATATTTTCAACCATCCGAATATCGGGCCTTTCGTCTGCAGCCAACTGATTCAGCATCTGGTGACCAGCAATCCGAGTCCCGCTTACGTGCAACGCGTGGCCGCCGTCTTCGCCAACAATGGCTCGGGCGTTCGCGGCGACATGAAATCGGTGATCACCGCGATCCTGATGGATGCGGAGGCCCGGCGCGGCGATGATCCGGCCACGGCCGTCGGCACCGACGGTCACTTGCAGGATCCAATTCTTTTGATCTCGGGAGTGATGCGCGCTTTCGGGGCCACGACCGACGGCTCCAACCTTTCTTACTACGCCAGCAACATGGGCGAGAATCCGCTGTTTTCTCCCAGCGTGTTCAATTTTTATGCGCCCTATTATGTGGTTCCTGGCACGACGAGTCTCGGTCCTGAATTTCAAATTCTAACCACCGCCACTTCGCTGAACCGCGCGAACTGGGTCAACACCTTCGCCTTCGGCAATTTCGGTGGTGAAACCGTGGATTTTTCCAGCTGGGCGGCGCAAGCCTCCAATCCCGGCACCATGGTCGACGCTTTGAACGCGCTGATGCTGCACGGTTCGATGTCCGCGGATATGAAAACCGCCATTCTCACGGCGATCCAGGCAGTTCCGGCCGGAACGACCCAGGCTCAACACCAGGCGCAGACCGCGATTTATTTGGTCGCGTCGTCATCGCAATACCAGGTTCGGCACTAATTCCAGATTTTCGGCGGTCGCCGCGGAGAGTGTGAGCGTGTCTCGAAAAAAAGGAATGTCGCGAAGAGATTTCGTGCGAGCGGGATGCTGCACCGCAGCTTCATTCGGCATGACCGCGGCCCTCGGGCGCTTGAACATGATTCACGCCTTGGCCGCGCCCCCCGCCACCGGCGGTTACCAGGCGTTGGTATGTATTTTCTTGTTCGGCGGAAACGACAGCAACAATCTGCTGATTCCCAACGACACCGCGGGCTATGCCAACTACGCCACGATTCGATCGAATCTCGCGCTGGCACAAAGTTCGCTGCTGCCCATCATCACTAAAACCGGGAAAGTCCCGTACGGCCTGCATCCCAACACTCCGGGTCTGCAAGGCTTATTCAACAGCGGCCAGATGGCGCTGGTCGCCAACGTCGGCACACTCGCCCAGCCGCTTACCCAGGCGCAGTACCAGGCTAATTCCGCGACCATTCCCGTGAATTTGTTCTCGCACTCCGACCAGCAAGGCCAGTGGCAAACGGCGCAGTTTGACGGCTATGCTCCTACCGGATGGGCCGGCCGTACCGCGGATGCGCTGCAATCCCTGAACGCGGGTGCGCAATACCCGCCGATCACTTCCGTTGCTGGCGGCGCCATCTTGTGCAACGGCGCACAGACCGAACCGTACGCCTTGATTCCCGGTTCCACTCCGGGCTTGAGCGGCTTTTCCAGCTCGACCCAGAATAGCGCCCGACTTGTCGCCTTCCAGCAATTGCTCACTTTCGATTCCGGCATCTCGCTGGTGCAAGACACCAGCGCCGTAATGAGCCAGACCATCGCCGAGAGTCAGATCTTGGGCGCAGCGCTGAATGGTCTGCCGGCCTTGCAGACCGCTTTCCCGGCTACCGGACTCGGCGCCCAGCTGCAGCAAGTCGCGCAGATCATTCAGGCGCGATCCGCTCTCGGCCTGCAGCGCCAGATTTTCTTCTGCTCGCTCGGCGGTTTCGATACCCACAGCGCGCAATTGCCTACCCAGCAGGCTTTATTCGCACAACTCGATCCGGCGCTCACCGCTTTCTACAATGCGACGGTCGAATTGGGCGTGGGTCCGCAGGTTACTTCTTTCACGCTTTCCGATTTCAGCCGCACCTTCCAGCCGGGCTCGAACGGCGGCACCGATCACGCTTGGGGCAGCCACCACATGGTAGTCGGCGGCGCGGTGCAAGGCGGCGATCTCTACGGCACTTTCCCCACGCTCGCCTTGGGCGGTCCCGACGACGTCGGCAACAACGGCCGCTGGATTCCCTCCACCTCGGTGGATCAATACGGCGCGACGCTGGCTCAGTGGTTCGGCGTCGCCCCGAGCGATCTGCCGACAATTTTCCCCAACTTGCCGAACTTCACCACGCCGACGCTTAGCTTCCTGGGCTAGCGTCGGCAAACCTAGCGTGCTCGTCGCACCTCGGCCGATACCGTCCGAGCCTGCGTGACACGGCCTGCCAAATCTCGCGCCGGTTGGAGCGAAGCTGCACAATATCGTTCCTCGGTGATTTTCTCGCCGTGGAAAAACTCCGCACATCATAAAAATTTAATTTTCCGGGGTTACTTCCGGCGTTTTCCTTGCTAAGTTATTTACAGATTGAGCTTGTTAAACTCTGCGCCTTCTCTCCTGCCAGTGTCATTCGCAATGACATGCCATTTGAGATGTGCGGAGCGCGTTCATCATTCAGCTGAACTAAAAAAGGGACCTGCTAGATGGCGTCGTCGCTGAAAACCAAGATTCAAGAAGGGCTGCCCTACCCGCGCGGCGGAACCTGGGACGGCAAGGGCACCAACTTCGCGGTCTTTTCCGCGAACGCCACCAAAGTCGAGGTCTGCATCTTTGATAAGACCGGAGCTCAAGAGCTCGATCGCATCGAACTCCCCGAATATACCGATCAGATTTGGCACGGCTATCTCGCCGATATCCGCCCGAACACGGTTTATGGTTACCGCGTGCACGGCCCCTATACGCCGGACGCTGGCCATCGTTTTAATGCCAACAAATTGCTGCTCGATCCCTACGCCTGCGCGCACCTCGGCGAACTGAAATGGAATCCGGCGGTCTACGGCTACAAAATGGAATCGGGCGACGACACTACCTTCGACGAGCGCGACAGCGCGCCCTTCATGCCCAAATGCATCGTGGTCGACCCCGGCTTCGATTGGAAGGGCCAGCCCCTGCATCGCCAGGTTCCCTGGGACAACACCATCATTTACGAAACCCACGTGAAGGGTTTCACCAAACTGCATCCCGGCGTGCCGCAAAGGCTGCGCGGCACCTATGCCGGTCTCGGCTCGAAAAAAGCCGTCGAATACATCAAGTCCCTCGGCGTCACCTCCGTCGAGCTCATGCCCATCCATACTTTCATCAACGACAGCTATCTGCTAGATAAGGGCCTGACGAATTATTGGGGCTACAACAGCATCGGTTTCTTCGCGCCTGATCCGCGCTACGCCTTCGACCGCGGCGAGAGCCTGCTGGAATTCAAGGAAATGGTCAGCAATTTCCACGACGCCGGCCTCGAAGTAATTCTCGACGTGGTCTACAACCACACCGCCGAAGGCAATCAGCTGGGGCCCACACTTTCTTTCAAGGGCATCGACAACGCCAGTTACTACCGCCTGATCCCGGACAAGAAGCGCCTCTACATCAACGATACCGGCACCGGAAACACTCTGAATCTGAGCCACAGCCGCGTCATTCAGATGGTCACCGACAGCCTGCGCTATTGGGTCGAGCAAACCCACGTCGACGGTTTCCGTTTCGATCTCGGCACGATTCTCGCGCGCGAGCCAAACGGTTTCGACAATCAAAGCGGATTCCTGAAAGCCTGCAGTCAGGATCCGGTGCTTGGCACCGTAAAACTAATTGCCGAACCTTGGGATTGCGGCCCCGGCGGCTATCAAGTCGGCGCGTTCCCTCCCGGCTGGGCCGAATGGAACGATAAGTTTCGCGATCATGTCCGCGATTTCTGGCGCGGCCAGGCCGCCGCGTCCGTCATCACTCCCCGGCTTTGCGCTTCCGGCGATTTCTTCAACCGCCAGGGCCGCAAGCCCTGGGCCAGCGTGAATTTCATCACCGCGCACGACGGTTTCACTTTGAACGACGTGGTCAGCTACAACGAAAAACACAACGAAGCGAACGGCGAGAATAATCGCGATGGCAGCTCCGACAATCGCTCCTGGAATTGCGGCGCCGAAGGCCCCACCGATAACCCGGCGATCAACGCGTTCCGCCAGCGGCAGATGCGCGGCATGCTCGGGACTTTGCTCCTCTCCCAAGGCACGCCGATGGTTGTGGCCGGCGATGAATTTGCGCGCACCCAGCGCGGAAACAACAACGCCTACTGCCAGGACAACGAAATCAGCTGGCTCGATTGGAATCTTGCGAAGCAGAACCAGGCGCAAATTGCTTTCGTGCAGCGGCTGATTGCGCTCCGCCACAAATATCCGGTGCTGCGCCGCAGCCGCTTCCTCACCGGCGAGTACAACGAAGAACTCAAGGTCAAGGACGTCACCTGGATCAACGCCAACGGCAGCGAGATGCAGGGCTCGCAGTGGGCCGATCCCAACATGCGCTGCGTCGGCATGCTGATGGACGGCCGCGCGCAGACTAGCGGCGTGAAGCAACTCGGCCACGACGCCACGCTGCTGCTGGTCCTGAACGTCTACCAGGATGTGGTGCAATTCACGCTGCCGAAATGCGTAGGCGGAGACCAGTGGTCGTTGCTGCTCGACACCAATATTCCGGATTTGGTTGAGGGCAGCGTATTCAAGATGGAAACGCCCTACGCGGTGACCGCCCATTCGCTGCTGTTATTCGAATTGCAAACCGAGAAGAAACCAAAAGCGGGCAAAACCTAGATCGACTCGAGAAACGTATGAAAACCGCAACTCATTCGCGGGAGACTGATCTTCCGCCGGACGCGATCATGGCGGTCCTGAAAGATTTAATGTTGCTGCCCCGTTGGGCGCCGGCGTTTGCGGAGTCCGTGGAAGATGCGGGACCCGGCCGTTACCGCGTCAAAAAAGGCGACACGGATTTCCTTATCGAGTTCATCGTCCACGAGCAAAGCCGGACCGTGGATTACCTGAGAGAAATCGCGCCCGGCCGAAAAGCCGGAGGTTATCTGCGAGTCATCCCGCTTCCAACCGGCGGCAGCGTGATCATCATGACCGTCCCGGTCCCGCCTGGTGAAAGTGCCGAAAGCGTGGTGAGCTTCCTCGATCAAGAATTGGAAGCGCTGATTAAGCTCAGTTCCTCAAACGCTTGATCAGAAATAGTAGGCGGGAGGGTTTGCGATTCGTCTCTAAGGTTGCCACTGAAAGACCGTTGCGCTCCATCGGACAGTTTTGGGGAACATTTGTACAAGACAACGTGTCTTGTTCGGTGCACGGCGCTGAGGGACCTATGTGAAAGGCAAACGCGTCGTCGCGAAGCGGGTCAATCTTCAGCACGAGAACCTAGAGCTTTGGCTCCATAAGGTTCGCGCACGGTGGATGGAGCCGAAGGTGGGAGTTGAACCCACGACCTGCCGATTACGAATCGGCTGCTCTACCACTGAGCTACTTCGGCA
>JGI12631J13338_1000007_pt1 | contig 121742 bp, 111 predicted proteins | sample BlaSpr_A8_Ref_O1_FD_13338 | JGI IMG/M metagenome (IMG submission 13338) | reverse complement strand
GCAAACGCGATGTACTGATCGCTCGGGTGATAATCCACGCCTATAATCAGCATGTCCGGCTCCTTTCTCCCGAGCCCATGGTTCTCGACAAACCACAAGCTACTCGGGTCTCAGGAGCCGGCGTTGTTATGCAATCATGTGGTTTTACCGCGATTTCACTCCTCCGGTAGTGGCATATATCGGGTATTGAGATTTGTAAGCGTGCCGGGAGGGAGCAGCACGCTCGCCCACCACAAATAAAAACACATCAACCCTAAAATACAGGCAACTGGCGTGCGATGGCGGGAGGAAAATATCCGCTCAGGTCGTACCGGTAACCGGGACCACGCGAGAAAGTGCGCACCGCAAATGAGTCTAAAGATTCGCCGGCTGAGAGTCAAAGCCGGGCGGTTAGCAAGACCGACACGAAATTGTTTCGAGCCCAGGCGCGTTTGCCGATTGCGGCGGACGCAATCGATCGCTGGAAGATAATTCTATTTTTGTTTTAAGTAGACGGAATCCCAGCCGGTCGTCCAGGTTTTGCCGCCGTCGGTGGATTGCTCGGCCATCTGGCGGACTTTGCCGGGTTCGAGTACGTACCAGGTCCACCGGGACAGCGGGGATTTGGTGTCGTCGGTGAGCAGAACCATTTTATTGGCGACGAGGTCGCCGGCCATCGCAGGGAACGCGCCGGCATTGCCAGAATTGTCGAGGTAGAGCTGGTGCCATTTCTTATCGCGGACGTCGTAGTAGTTGAAGCTGGTGCCGGTTTGGCCGCCGGTGGAGGCGGTCCAGTGTTCGATGATGAGGCAGCCGTCCTGCTCGAGGGTGACCAGATTGTGGCCGACGGTCGGGCCGCCGTCGGGTGCGTGCACGTCCCAGTCGCCAATCCAGAAATCGAATTTGCGGAATTCGGGCCCACGGCAGGGCGCCATTTTTTCGACGAGCGCCGTGAATTCCGGATCATCTTTCCAGACGGCAAATTCAGGCGATGAAATCACCAGTGGGCGAAGCTGGCCGCCGTATCCGGAGTCGAACACTTTCTGCAATTCAGCCAGCGATTTCGAACGATCCTTGGCGTCGGCGTAGGTGCGCGCCAGATTCAGGCGGTTGAGCACCGGACGATACGGAATGGCGATGGCGCGTTCGAAGGCCGCGGCGGCTTCGGTGTCTTTGTGCTGTTGCAGGAGACTTTCGCCGAGGTTCTGCCAGGCCGGGCCGTTGGCCGGCTGCTTGGCGACGACTTCGGAATACGCGGCGGCGGCTTCGGCCCATTTCGATTGATTGAATAGTTCGTCGGGGGCGGCGATGGCCGGGCCTTGCTGGGCGTGGGTAGCGCTGAACGCCGATACGATTATGAGGACGCACGTCGTCCAGAATTTCATCGGCTTGGCTCCGGTATGGCTGGGTTGGCGCGACTGCAACGCTGCTATGCGGCTATAGACGTGACGGTTCCGTTAGGGTGAGCAGGTGCGGACGGCTGAATAGCGGGTCAGGCGGGTGTTTTTACGAATGATTCTCCATCCACTGGCCGACGAGTTTGGCGGCGTGCTCGCACATGGCGCGATCGTCGATACCGAAGGCGGCGGGAAAATGGCTGTCGATATCGAGTTCGCCTTTCACTTCGCCGCGAACGAAAATGGGGACGACGATTTCGGATTTGGTTTCGGTGGAGCAGGCGAGGTAGCGCGGGTCGGCGTTCACGTCGTCGACGACGACGGTTTTTCCGGTGGAAGCGGCAGCACCGCAGATGCCCTGATTGAGCGGGATGCGAGTGTGCGGGGTCATCGAGCCTTTGAACGGGCCGAGTTCGAGCATGTTTTTATCTTTGGGATCGATCATGTAGAAGCCGACCCAGTTGTACTTCAGCAGGTTTTCGTGGAGCAGCGCGACGATCGCCGACATGAGTCCCTTTTCGGTGGTGGAGCTGACGGCCAGGGCATCGAGTTGCGGAATCAGGTCTTTGGGTTTCGGCGCGGTTTTGAACATGAGCGTATTACAGCACGAAGTTTGGATTTCTTCGAGAGGTTGTCCCGCGCAGAGTTGCCAAACAGTAGGGGCCGCTTACCCGGCCGACTCTGAAGGATCGCCGCGAGCCGCGGGCGGCCTAGCTTTGCTTCAGTTTTTTACGCGCCGAAACGAACAGCGAAATCGCCAGCAGCACAAAAAGAACTACGGCGGTGGTTTGCGAGCCGCTGAAGCCTGGGAATTTTGCGCCGAGCGCGAACATTCCGGCGGGCCAAGGCAGGCGCAGGATGGTCGCGAGCCAGTGCGGCACTTTGGCGCTGAGTATGGGGTCCTGCATCAGGTTCAAAATGATGGCGAGCAGGCCGAAGACTCCGCCGGCGGCGATCAGGCCGCTGGCGTAGAGCGAGCCGGGGCTGACTTCGCTTTCAGCGTCGGTGGGTTTTTCGCTGCCCTGCTCGGCGAGCCAACGGACCAGACCGCCGGCGAACATGGCCATGGTGGTGGCAATGGATAAATACGAACCGACGGCGAAGGGCAACGAACGCACGCCGAGGAGTTCGATAGCGATGACGAGAAACACGCCGAGAAAGACGAGGCGCCACGGGAGGCGTTGATTCAAGATGCCGGAGATTACGGTGGCCATCAGGCGCGCTTGCGGGGCGGCGGCTTGGTCGCTGCCGATTCCCTGCACCCACTGGACTTCAATTTCGCGGGTGCCGGGATCGTAGAGATATTTTCCGTCGGGGACTTCGTGGGAGCCGAGGGCGTTGACGAGGGTGTAGGTTTTTCCGTTGTAGACGTAATTGTGTTCCTGGACGTCGACGCCAGGTTGGAGATGATCGATATCGAGGGCGATCTGCACAGGCTTGTATTGGGCGAGGCCGATGTTCATGAGGATCAGCGTGCCGCCGATGGCGAAAGCGGAAACCATGACGCCGATGACGAGCGCGACTTGCTGCCAGTAGGGCGTGGCGCCGACGAGGTAACCGGTTTTTAAGTCCTGGGAGGTGGCGCCGGCGATGGCGGAGGCGATGCAGACGACACCGCCGATGGTTAGCGCGAGAACCTGATACGACGTGGACGTCCAGTGGATCACCAGGAATACCGCGCAGGTGGCCATGAGGGTGGCGATGGTCATGCCGCTGATCGGGTTAGAAGAGTTGCCGATCAGGCCGCTGATGCGGGAGGCGACGGTAACGAAAAGAAAGCCGAAGACGACAACGAAGATCGCCGCGAGGAAATCGGAGAAGCCGCTGGTCATGGCGCCGGGGATTGGTTTGAATTTCAGCAAGGCCCACATCATGGCCACGATGATGGCCGAGCCGACGACCACGACGCGCATGGACATGTCGCGTTCGGTGCGCTTCATGGCGGAGAGACCGACCTGCTTGGCGCGAATGTCTTTCAGTCCAGCGCTGAGCGCGGAAAAAATTGTGGGGAGCGTTTTGATCAGGGTGATCAAGCCGGAAGCGGCGACTGCGCCCGCGCCCATGGGGCGAATGTAGCTGCCCCACAAATCCTGCGGGGTCATCAGCGCGATGGGAATGGTGGAGGGATAGAGCGGCTGGTTGCCGCCGAGCGAGCCGAAGAATTTAATGGCGGGCATGATGACCAGCCAGGAAATGACGCCGCCGGCAAACAGGGTGCCGGAAACTTTGGGGCCGATGATGTAACCGACGCCGAGATATTCGGAGGTCACGTTGGCGCGAAAGGACGCGCCGGGCAGCCACTTCGGCTGGTAATCCGGCTGGCTGGGCCACATCCCCATGGTGTTCATGGCAAAAGTGTAGAGGCCGCCGAGGCCGAGGCCCCAAAACACGCGGCCGGCGAAGGAGCCGCCGCGTTCGCCCGCGACGAGAACGTCGGCGCAAGCCGTGCCTTCGGGGAAAGTGAGATTGCCGTGTTCCTTCACAATGAGCTGGCGGCGCAGCGGAATCATGAAGAGAACTCCGAGCCAGCCGCCCATCAGGGCGAGAAAAAAGATGCGCCAGTATTCGGAGTTGAGGGAGAAGCCGAGGAAGATGAGCGCGGGGATGGAAAAAATAACTCCGGCGGCGACGGATTCGCCCGCGGAGCCGGTGGTTTGCACGATGTTGTTTTCGAGGATGGTGGAGCGGCCGAAGGCGCGCAGGATGCTGATCGAAAGCACGGCGATGGGAATGGAGGCGGAGACGGTGAGCCCGGCGCGGAGGCCGACGTAGACCGAGACGGCGCCGAAGAGGATGCCGAAGAGCGAACCGAGGATTACGGCGCGAAGGCTAAACTCGGCGACCGATTCTTCCGCTTCCACGTAGGGCTTAAATTCCGCAGGCGGTGCCGTGGAACTCCACTGCCGATTCGCCATCGGGCGTGCCTCCTCATTGCTGTCGCGTGTTGCGAACTGCGAATGAAACCGGAGGACTATATATCACATACCTTCGTAGTTTGGGCCGCCTCCGCCTTCGGGCGGGACCCAGTTGATGATTTGGTAGGGGTCGGCGATGTCGCAGGTTTTGCAGTGGACGCAATTGGCGGCGTTGATTTTCAGTTTGGGGGAGCTTTTCTCAGTGACCATTTCATAGACGGCGGCGGGACAAAAATACTGGCAGGGGTTGCCGTATTCGCGGACGCAGCGGTCGATGCAGATATTCGGTTCGAGAACGATCAGGTGGCTGGGTTGATCTTCCTCATGGCGCGTGCCGGAATGGTAGACGTCGGTGAGGCGGTCGAAGGTGAGCTTGCCATCACCTTTGTAGCGCAGCGATTGATCGACGAGATGCGCGGTGCGGTTGCGTTTTTTGTATTCCTTGTAGCCCGGCTCGCTGTGCATGGGGTCGACCAGGCCGCGCCCGCCGGAAACGAATTGCAGGCCGGACTGAATGAAACCGGGAACGAGGCCGCCGTGAAAGGCTTGATGGAAATTGCGAACTTCCCACAATTCTTTTTTAACCCAGCTTTCATCGAGCTTGCGCGCGTAGGCGGAGAGGATGGGGGCCGAGGTGTCGCCTTTGCAGAGGGCTTCGTAAATGGTTTCGGCGGCGAGCATGCCGGTTTTTATGGCGGTGTGGATGCCTTTCAGGCGCTGGGAATTCAGTACGCTAGCGGAATCGCCGATGATGAGGCCGCCGTCGACATAATTGCGCGGCATGGAATACCAGCCGCCGTAGGGGACGGTTTTCGCGCCGTAACGGACGAGCTTGCCGCCTTCTAATATTTTTTTTACGGTGGGATGCGTTTTGTATTTCTGGAAAGCTTCGTGCGGGTCGAAGAGCGGATTTTTGTATTCGAGGGCGACGACCATGCCGACCGACACGCGATTATTCTGCATGCCGTAGATCCAGCCCCCGCCATACATGTCGGAGGCGAGCGGCCAGCCGAGCGAGTGGGCGACGAAACCGGTTTCGATGCGGCCGGGAGGGACGTCCCACAATTCCTTGATACCGATTCCGTAGATTTGCGGATTTACGCCGTCGAGGCGCAGCTTGTTGACCATTTCTTTGGTCAGCGAGCCGCGGGAGCCTTCGGCGAGGACGGTGACTTTGGCGCGAAGTTCGTAGCCGGGGGTGAAGTTGTCTTTGGGCTTGCCGTTTTTGTCGACGCCTTTGTCTTCGGTGATGACGCCGGCGATGCCGTCGCGTTCGTAGATCAGTTCCCTACCGGCGAATTGGGTGAAAAGATTGATGCCTTTTTGTTCGACGAGGCCGCCGAGCCATTTGACCAATTTGTTGAGGGAGACGACGTAATTGCCGTGATTTTGCAGCGGCGGCGGAGTGATTGGGGACTTCAGGGATTCTTTTTCGGTGAAGTAGTAGACCGCGTCGCCGGTGACGGGCGTATCGAGCGGGGCGGTTTTCTCGAAATCGGGAACGAGTTCGCGGAGGCCGCGGGGATCCATGATGGCGCCGGAAAGCTGGTGGGCGCCGACTTCGCGGCCTTTTTCAAGAACGTAGATATTTTCGGCGGAAAGGGCGGGAGTTTTGTTGGCCGCGGTGTGTTTTTCGAAAAGATTGGCGAGATGCAGGGCGCAGGCCAGGCCGCCGGGGCCTGCGCCTACGATTAAGACATCCGCTTCGAGCTGTTCGCGTTCGATGGCCATGGGTCCGAGTATGGTGCGTTATGGTTGTGAGTTTATGCGGATTTTTCGAATTCTTCGATCAGCGCCGGGACAATCTCAAAAAGATCACCGACGATGCCGTAATCGGCGATTTCGAAAATGGGCGCGTTTTGATCCTTGTTGATGGCGGCGATGGTGCGGGCGCCTTTCATGCCGACAACGTGCTGGATGGCGCCGCTGATGCCGAGCGCGAGATAGAGTTTGGGCGCGACGGTCTGGCCCGAGCTGCCGATCTGGCGGTCCATGGGCAGCCAGCCTTCGTCGCAGATGGGACGCGAGGCGCAGATTTCAGCGTGCATGGCTTTCGCGAGTTTTTCGGCGAGCGCGATATTTTCGGGAGCCTTGATGCCGCGGCCGACCGAAACCAGAAGCGGCGCGGCGGTGAGGTCGACGGCCTGCTTGGCTTCGCGAAAAAGTTCGAGAGGCTTGGTACGAATTTGTTCAGGCTTCAAATCGACGGCAACGGATTTTACCGGAGCTTTGCCGCCGGCATGTTTCGCGGCGAGGTCGGCGCGGAATGCGCTGGCCTGGAAGGACGCGATCCAGGGGCCTTCGCCGGTGAAGACCACGTCGGCGGAAGTGCGGCCCTGAAACATCTGGCGGACGAAAATGAGTTTGCCGTTTTCGTAGCGGTAGTCGATGCAGTCGCCGATCATGCCTTTGTTCATCGAGGCGGCGAGTTTCGGCGCGAAGTCGCGGACCTGATAGGTGTGCGGGAATAAAACCAGATCCGGCTTCACCGATTCGATGACTTGCTTGAGGGCCAGCGAAAAACCGTCGGGCGTGTATTTATCGAGAAGGTCGTGTTCGACGAGGAGGACTTCGTCGAGTTGGTACGCGGCGAGTTGGTCGGCGAGCGGGGCGACTCCTTTGCCGATGACGACGCCCGTTAGCGAGCCTTTGGTGTGTTGGACGATTTGCTGGGCCGCGACGAGAGTCTCGAAGCTGACGCCAGTCCACTTCCCTTCGCGTTGCTCGGTGACGAGTAGAATTTTCATTAGAGCACCCGCGCTTCGTGGCGCAATTTTTCGACGAGTTTGGCGGCGATTTCTTTGGGCGAGCCGGTGATGAATTCGGTTTTTTTGGTTTTCTGCGGAACGTAAATGCGTTCGACTTTCTGAGTGGGCGCGTCGGGCACGCCAAGCGAGGCGCGGTCGACCGCGGCGATTTCTTTTTTCTTGGCGGCCATGATGCCTTTCAGCGTGGCGTAGCGCGGCTTGTTGATGCCGGACTGGATGGAGAGGACGGCGGGCAGCGGCAGCTCGACGTGCTGAAACCAGCCCGCTTCGAGTTCGCGTTTGAGCTTCATGTGATTTTCGACGACTTCGATGGCCATGATAATGGTGGCGTGCGGGCGGCCGAGCAATTCGGCGAGAAGAACGCCGGTCTGGCCGAAGCCCTGGTCGTCGCTCTGGAGGCCGGTGAGGATGAGGTCGAAATTTTCATTTTTCAGGGCAGCGGCCAGGGAGCGGGCTGAGGAGAGCGGGTCGAGTTTGAAAAAATTCGGGTCGGAGACGTGGATGCCGCGGTCGGCGCCTTTGGCCAGGGCTTCTTTGATGGTTTGCTTGGCGCGTTCGGGTCCCATGGAAATGGCGACGACTTCGCCGCCGTGTTTTTCTTTCAGGCGGAGGGCTTCTTCGAGGGCGAAACCGTCGGGCTCGTTGGTTTCGAAGCCGATGTCCGATTCGCGAATCCAGGCGCCGCCATCGACGATGGCGAGCGGCGCGTCCTTGGCGGGGACTTGTTTTACGCAAACTCCGATTTTCAAGATGGCCTCCGGTGCGTGTGAGTACGAAGCGTTAAACGGGATAATTACAAAGTGTTAGTTTATATCATTTTCGGTAAGGCAAACAGGGGACAAGAATGGAAAGCGTAAGCGGACGGAGCAGGCCAATTTGTGCTACTGATGAGAGACGATGAAAAAAGCCGCATGGATTTTCGGCATGGCCGGCGCCGGGTTCTTCCTTGGCCTGAAAGGCGAGGACGGAGACACTGTTCCGTGGGGCGCCTTGATCGGAGCCGCATGGCTTGGCGGCATCGGTTATGGTCTGGGCACGATCTTCGATACGAAGCGCGCGAATCGACCGATCAAGGCGGCTTGGACGATAACGCTTGCGCTGGTGGGAATTTTCGTCGGAATGATTATCGGACTTGTCTTCCATTCGAACCTTCCAGAATGGCAACTCGATGTTGCCGGAGCGGCAGGCGCTTGCTGCGGAGCGCTTCTTGGCTACCTGATCGGCCGCCGCCAACGGAGACGGATTCTGTCTGTACCCCCGTCGTGACGAAACCTACAGCGAAGCGAGAGTGTGCGGAATTTATTGTTGCGTGGGGCAATTCGCTTCGCAATGCATTAGAAGCAGATCCTTCGCTGCGCTCAGGATGACAAGCTTTTGTGCATTGGCCCGCACCCGTGTCGGCCGATTATTCGGTCCAGCGTTTGAAGATCAGCGAGGCGTTGGTGCCGCCGAAGCCGAAGGAATTGGAGAGGGCGTAGGTGACTTCGGCTTTACGGGCAACGTTGGGAATGTAGTCGAGGTCGCAGGCGGGGTCGGGCTTTTCGTAGTTGGCGGTGGGCGGCATGATCTGGTCGCGGAGTGCGAGGATGCTGATGCCGGCTTCGAGGCCGCCGGCGCCGCCGAGCAAGTGGCCGGTCATAGATTTCGTGGAGCTGATGGGAACTTTTTTGGCGCGGTCGCCGAAGACGCGTTTGAGCGCAGCGGTTTCGATGGCGTCGCCGATGGGAGTGGAGGTGCCGTGAGCGTTGACGTAGCTGACGTCGTCGGCGGTGATGCCGGCATCTTTCAGCGCGGCGTTGGAGACGCGATAGCCGCCGTCGCCGCCTTCGGCGGGCTGAGTGATGTGGTAGGCGTCACCGGACATACCGTAGCCGACAATTTCGGCGAGAATATTCGCGCCGCGTTTCTGGGCGACTTCGAGGGCTTCGAGAATCACGACGCCGGCGCCTTCGCCGACGATGAAGCCGTCGCGGTCAGCGTCGAAGGGGCGGCTGGCGTGTTCCGGGTCATCGTTGCGGGTGGTGAGCGCGCGCATGGCGGCGAATCCGCCGACGCTCATGGGGGTGATGGCGGCTTCGGTGCCGCCGGTGATCATAATATCGGCCGCTCCGCGCTGGATAATTTTGAAGGCGTCGCCGATGGCGTGGGCCGACGCGGAGCAGGCTGTGGCCGTGGCGGAATTGGGACCCTTGGCGCCGTAACGAATCGAGACGTGGCCGGAAGCGAGATTGACGATGGTGGCCGGAATGAAAAACGGCGAAATTTTGCCGGGACCGCCGGCGAGATATTTGGAATGTTCGCGCTCGATGACGTCGAAACCGCCGATGCCGGAGCCGATGTAAACGCCGGTGGAGTCGGCGATTTCAGGAGTGACGGTGAGCGCGGCCTGCTGCATCGCGAAATCCGCGGCGGCGAGCGCCAGCTGAATGAAGCGGCCGGTCTTTTTCAGTTCTTTTTTCTCGAGCCAGTTGAGCGGCTCGAAGCCCTTTACTTCGCCGGCGATGCGGCAATCGAAACCAGCGGGATCGAAATGAGTGATGGGACCGATGCCGCTTTTGGCGGCGAGAATGTTGCGCCAGACTTCTTCGGTCCCAATGCCGAGACCGCAGACCAGTCCGACGCCAGTAACGACCACGCGGCGATTCAAAGGTTGATTCTCCATTTAGGGATTAGATGGCTGGAGGAGTTCCGGGATTCCGGATTGCGCGACACTGGTTTGGTCCTCAGTGGCTTGCGGCCGAGCCGGCATCTGGAAATTTTCCGGCACGGCGTGGGTCACTGCGTCAGCTGAATCTCCCGCCCGATCGCAAACGTTATTCTTTTTTGCCCTTGGCGTGCTTCTCGATGTAATCGACGGCGTCTTTCACGGTGGCGATTTTTTCCGCGTCTTCATCGGGAATTTCGATGCCGAAATTCTCCTCAAAAGCCATTACCAGCTCGACCGTATCGAGCGAGTCGGCGCCCAGGTCGTCGACAAACGACGCGGTCGGGGTCACTTCGCCTTCGTCCACACCGAGCTGCTCCACGATAATCTGCTTCACGCGTTCTTCGACGCTGGCCATTCTGGTAGTTCCTCCGGTATCTGCGATCTCACGTTACGGGCCGCACAGCAGGTCAGTCAAGCGTCCCCAAGGCAACCGCATTATTCTATGCGCCGCGCAATGCGCGGTCAACCTTTGCAAATGTTGGGGTGCGCATCACCGACAGAAAATTGGCCCTCAGAGAAATTCTCTCTCCAAGTATTCTGCTAGCGAAGCCCCATAAACGATCGCGTCCGTATCGTGGACAACGATCGACAAAACAACGCTACTATCAGCGTTCGGCACGCAAACCACATACCGATGCTCATAGATTGGCACTAAATTCGCTTCCGCACGAAGTTCAAAACCCTGCTCCGCCAAGTCGCGAGCTATGTCGCCACGACTTGAGCGAATGAGTTCGATCATGTCTTTCACGATTTTTAGGTCTCGCGGATAAGAATAAACCCCGACCCATTCGAGATGTGAGTGTCCAGTTGAGGCGTAAACATTCAACCTCGAGAGATCGGTACCGTTCATTTCCCTCAGTAGAGCTTTGAAGTCGTTAGGAAAGCGAACGTTGAGAACCGCTTGGTATTCGGCGATCAGTTCTTCAGAAAGTCCCGGATTCCAGCGCGCTTCGGGCCGAATCTGAAAACCACTAATCGCTGGATCGATCGATTTATTCTTCGATTTCGCTTCGGTCGCGCGCTTGAACTCCGCTAAGAACCCTGCGGTTATCATCGCCGTTATCCCATGTACATGCCGCCGTTGACGTCGAGGACTTGGCCGGTGATGTAGCCGGCTTCGTCGCTGGCGAGGAAGACGACGGCGGCGGCGACGTCGCGGTCGAGTCCGAAACGGCCCAGCGGGATCATCGCTTTCATTTTGTCTTTGATTTCCTGCGACAGCGGATCGGTCATGGGCGATTCAACGAAACCGGGCGCGACGGCGTTGACGGTAATGCTGCGCGAGGCGACTTCGACGGCGATGGCGCGGGTGAGGCCGATCAGGCCCGCCTTGGACGCGACGTAATTCGCCTGGCCGGCGTTGCCGGTCTGGGCGACCACCGAACTGATATTGATGATGCGGCCGGAGCGCTGCTTGAGCATCGCGCCCAGCGCCTGTTGAATGCAGAGATGCGCGCCGGTGAGGTTGGTGCGAATCACTGCGTCCCAATCTTCGAGCTTCATGCGCAGGGCGAGGGTGTCGCGGGTAATGGCCGCGTTGTTGACCAGGATATCGAGCTTGCCGAATTTCGCGAGGACCTGCTGGAATCCGGTTTTGATTTGCGCCGCGTCGGCGACGTCCATGGGGACGGCGAGGGCTTGGCCGCCGGCGGCTTCGATTTCGGCGACGAGCGTGGCCAGCTTTTCGGTATTGCGGGCAGCGACGGCGACCTTGGCGCCGGAAGCGGCGAGGGCGAGGGCGGTGGCGCGGCCGATGCCCTGCGAGGCGCCGGTGATGAGTGCGACTTTGTCCTTCAGTGAAAACATAAGATCAAATTTTCCTTGTTAGGTCCGCGCTAGGCTTCGCGGGTTTCGGTGCGGGCCTGGGCGATTTTCTCCAGCGTGTTTTTCAGGCTGGCGGAATCTTCGACGTTGAAGACGCGGACGCCGCGATCGATCTGGCGGAGCAGGCCGGTCAGGACTTTGCCGGGGCCGACTTCGACGAAGACGTTTACGCCGGCTTCGATCATTTCGTGAATGGAATCGAGCCAGCGGACCGGCGAAGTGACCTGGCGGATCAGCGCGTCGCGGGCTTCGTCACCGGTGACGATGGCTTCGGCGTCGACATTGGTAACCAGCGGAAATTTCAGGGCGGTGAAGCGGGCGGCATTCAGATCGACTTCGAGGCGTTTTTGCGCAGGCATCATCAACGCGCAATGAAAGGGCGCGGAGACGGGCAGGACCACGGCGCGTTTGGCGCCGCTCTGCGAGGCGATTTCGACGGCGCGCTTGACGGCGGCGGCGGTGCCGGAAATAACGGTCTGTTCCGGAGAATTCAGGTTGGCGGGCGAGAGCACTTCGCCGTTCGCGGCTTTTTTGCAGACTTCGGCTACGTCGCTGGGTGACATGCCGAGAATCGCGGCCATGGCGCCTTCGCCGGGAGGCACTGCTTCCTGCATGTAAGTTCCGCGGGCGCGCACCAATTTTATGGCCGAAGGAAAATCGAGGCCGCCAGCGGAGACCAGCGCGGAATATTCGCCGAGGCTGTGGCCGGCGACGAAGTCGGGCGTGATGCCCTGCTTGGCCAGAGTGCGAAAGGCAGCGACGGAGACGGCGAGAATGGCCGGCTGCGTATTGGCGGTGAGCTTCAGCTCGTCTTCGGTGCCGTCGCAGCACATCTTGAAGAGTTCGAAGCCGACGGCAGCATCGGCGTCTTCAAAGACACCCTTGGCTTCCGGGAAATTGTCGGCGAGGTCGCGGCCCATGCCGGGATATTGCGAGGCCTGGCCTGGAAACAAGAATGCGAGTTTGCCCATAGTTTTTTTTTGCGGTGAGACTGGTGCAACTGCAAAACCGGGAACTTCAGCGGCTAAAGCCGCACGTCAAGTGCGTACCGGTGGCGGGGCGGAAGCCCCGCCCTACCAAGATTACTTAAGGCGCTACAAAAACCACTCGACGTCGATTCAACACTTCAACACTGGGGCGCAAAAATCACTTGGCGCCGATTCCGATAGTGAGTGCTTTCGTGTTTCAGGCTCTTACTGCGGCGGCTGAAGCAGCGAGTTCCTTCTCCAACTTTTCGTTGAAACGCGCGCGGCACAGTTCGCTGGCGACGCGAATCGCATTCTTGACGCCGGTGGAATTCGAACGGCCGTGACCGATGATGGTGATGCCATTCACGCCCAGCAGGGGCGCGCCGCCGTACTCGGATGAATCGGTGCGCTTGCGGAAGCTGTCGAAGGCTTCCTTGGACAAGACGTAGCCGACTTGGGAGCGCAGGCTGCTGTTGATGGCTTTCTTCAACATACCGCCGATGTGCTCGACCAGGCCTTCGCTGATCTTCAGGGCGATATTGCCGATGAAGCCGTCGCAGACGATGACGTCCACGTCGCCGCGAAAAACGTCGCGGCCTTCCACGTTGCCGACAAAATTAAGGTGCAGAGGCTTGATGCGGGCGGCGGCTTCACGCACCAGATCATTGCCCTTCATTTCTTCTTCGCCGATGGAAAGCAACGCGACGCGTGGGCGCTTCGCTCCCCAGATGGTGCGGTAATAAATTTCGCCCATGATGGCGAACTGCTCGATCTGCTCGGGCTTGGAATCGACGTTGGCGCCGACGTCCAGAATGACGGTGACCTTTTCCTTCATGTTGGGAAAAGTCGCAGCCAGCGCCGGGCGATCGACGGCGGCGAGCGTGCCCAGCACAAAGCGCGCGACGGTCATGACCGCTCCGGTGTTGCCCATGCTGACCAACGCTTCGGCGTGGCCCTCTTTGACCAAGCGCGCCGCGACATGCGCCGAACTTTCCTTCTTGCGCCGGAAGGCGTGGGAAGGAGAATCGGTCATGGTGATCACTTCGGCGGCGTGGACCACCTCAATGGTCAGGCCGCGCAGGCGGTGACGCGCCAGCTCCTGCTTGACGGTGGCTTCGATGCCGACGAGCAGGATGCGGACGCCCAGCTCACGCGCCGCGAGAATCGCGCCTTCGACTTCTGCGCGCGGCGCATGGTCGCCACCCATGGCATCCAAAGCGATGGTGGTCATCTATACACCACTAGGAACCAAACGGTCACCAGTTCGGGAAATGTTAGCGAAGGAAATCTAGGCTGTCTTGCGTGAAACGTCAATCACTTCGCGGCCGTTATAGAAGCCGCAGTGAGGGCACGCATTGTGGGGCAGCTTCTTCTCGTGGCAGTTGGAGCAGGTGGCCAGGGAGAGAGGCGTAAGAAAATCGTGTGCACGACGCTTGTTCTTGCGCGCATGCGAGTGACGTCGTTTTGGATTGGGCATTACAAGCTCCTAATTGACATACCGCCACCGTGAGCGGACGAAATGCACTTACAGGTAAGGGATAAGTGTACCGTTTTATTGCTTTTTGAACCAGTCCTGCTTCAAGCGGGCCAGCGGGGCCAGGCGAGGGTCGGATGCGTGCTTCTCGCAACGACACTCTTCGTTATTCAGATTGGCGCCACAGTGGGCGCAAAGGCCGCGGCAATCGCTGCGGCAGATGACTTTCATGGGCAGGGCGAGCAAGACCTGCTCGGCCAGGATGTCGGCGAGGAAAAGGCCATCGCCTTCGAAAAAGGCCACTTCGGTGTCGTCAAGGTTCAGGTGATATTCGTCGTCGGCGGCGACGGAAGTCATGGGCTTGTAGTACAGATCGAAATCGCGGCTGATTTCTTCGACGACGGTGTCCAGGCAGCGGGCGCAGACCATTTCGACCCGGGTGTGCAGGTTGCCATAGATGCGGATCTGGCCTTCGACGAGCTCGGCGGTCGCGCGGACCTCGAGCGGTTCAACCTGATGGAATTCTCCCGAATGAAAATCGAGCGTACCGGGAAGATAACTCTTCCGGATGCGGGCTTTTCGGACGGCGAGTTCGTTTACGTCCAAAAACATTTGCGTCCCCGTTTTTCTGAATCAATTTCAATTATAGGTCCGGGTTGGGCGTTGTCAAGGAACGCGCGGAGCGGCTTGCCTAGCTGACACCAAACGAGCAATGACAAATTTACGCTGGCGGGTACTAGGGTTCGGCGGTGACGCCGAGGAGTTCGCGGCGCTGGCGCAGCAGGAAGTGGTCGGTCATGCCGGCGATGTAGTCGCAGACGATGCGGTGGCGCGGCGCGTGGCGGGCTTGCTCGGCGTATTGGGCCGGCATCTGGTCCGGATGATCGAGGAAGAAAGTAAACAGCTCGTCGAGGGCGGTGATGGAGCGGTCGCGGTCTTCGGCGATGGCCGGTTCGGAATAGAGGCGGGAAAAAAGGAAGCGTTTGAGGGCGCCATTTTGTTTAGCGGCTTCGGGGGAGAAAGTGACGAGTCGTTTGGGGTGATGGCGGACATCTTCGACGGACTTCAGTCCCGCTTCTTTGATTTGCTGCCGGGTATTTTCGATCAAGTCCGTGGCGAGTTGGTCGAGGACCTGCTTGAGAGCTTCGTTGAATTTTAGCTTTTCTTTGCCGGCGGGATAACGCCGGTCGATTTCGGCGTAGGCGTGGCCGAAGAGGGGTACGTCGGCGCGGAGCTCGGGCAGGTGAATCAAATGGGCCTCGTAGCCGTCGTCGAGGTCGGCGGTGTTGTAGGCGATTTCGTCGACGAGGTCGATGAGCTGAGCCTCGAGCGGAGGGCGCTGGTCGAGGAGATATTCGGCGAGCTCGGGATGTTCCGCGGCGGTATAGTCGCGGGAATGTTTGATGATTCCTTCGCGGACTTCGAAAGTGAGATTGAGGCCGGGAAAATCCAGGTAGCGCTGCTCAAAATGTTCGACGATGTAAAGCGCGTGGAGATTGTGATTGAAGCGCTCGCCGAATTCGCGGAGGCGCAGGTCGAGCTGCTTTTCTCCGGCGTGGCCGAAGGGCGGATGGCCGATGTCGTGGACGAGCGCGAGCGCTTCGGTGAGATCGGTGTTGAGGCCGAGAGTGGCGGCGACGGTGCGGGCGATCTGCGCGACTTCGAGGGTGTGAGTGAGGCGGTTGCGAAAATGGTCGGAGAAGCGGGTGGTGAAGACCTGCGTTTTCGCTTCGAGGCGGCGGAAGGCGCGTGAATGGATGACGCGGTCGCGGTCACGCGCGTAATCATTGCGATAGGAATGCTGGGGTTCAGGGTAGCGGCGGCCGCGAGAGAGGCGAGCGTCCATGGCGTAATCGGCGAGCACGGTTGCGGTACATCTTAGTGCGAATGCGGCGGGGACGGAGTTATTTTCTGGCTGCGCCCTGAAACGCCGACGAGGATTGATATCATGCTCAAAATGATTTCGGAACAGGCCATCCTGAAGCGGTTGAGAAAAATATGCGGGGGTTTGCCGGATACGACCGAGACGTTTACTTTTGGCCACCCCAACTTTCGGGTGGGAAACAAGATTTTCGCGGTGCTGGAAGAATATAAAGGCGAGCTGGGAATCTGCGTGAAGGTCGGCACGCTGTTGCAGGGTATTTTTCTGGATGACCCGCGATTTTTTCGCACACCCTACATCGGCAAGCATGGCTGGGTAACTTTGCGGGTACACGCCGCGCCGCTCAATTGGACTGAAATTCGCGGGCTGGTAAAAGGAAGCTACCAGATGGTGGCGGCGAAAAAGCCATTGAAAAAGCGCCTGGGCCGAAGCAAATCGAAATCGTCGCAGGCTGATATCGACTAGGACTTGCCGGGCAGTAAGTTCAATTCCTGATCGGCTTGCTGGGCGATGGGCGTATCGGGATATTCGGATTTGATCAGCGAATAGAGGCGCGTCGCTTCGGCAGCATTGTTTTTCGCGCTGTAGTGCTCGGCGAGAGTGAGCATCACCACCGGCTTGGGAACCAGCACGGAAGGCTTGGTGATTAGATCTTGGTAGAGTTTGACGGCTTCGTCGCTTTGTCCGGCGCGGTCGTGCATCTGGGCCAGTTCAAAACGAGCCATGGCGGCCAGATCGTAGTCGCCGCCATCGGCGAGGCCTTGCAGCCATTTTTTGGCTTCGTCATTCTTGTCGAGTTTTTCGTCGCTGAGGCCGGCGTAATATCCGGCGAGCTGGCCGGGACGGGTGTGCGGGAACTTTTTGGCTACATCGGAAAATTTCTGAGCGGCCAGGGTGTACTTGGTCTTTTCGTCGTTGTAGGTGGTTTCGCCGGGCTGCGCGGGTTCGCCGGGGGCGGTGATGCGCGCGTCGAAGACTTTCATAGCGTCGTCGTAGGCGGCGGCTGCTTTGACGGTCTGGTGTTCGGTGTAGGTCTTGAAACCGAAAACGGCAAGAGCGATGGCCAGCGCCACGGCGAGAATATAGATGGTGAGCTTCTGGTGGGAGAGGATCGCGCCGGCGCCCTGCGCCAGGGTTTCGCGAACTTCGTCCGTCTTCAGGTCTTTGCGGGAAAGATGGTCAGACAACGGTGCACCTCAAAAGGAATTAGGACACGAAATAATAGCATAAAGACGGGGGTTGGTGGTTGGGGGAGGCGGTGCGTCGCGAGGGGTGTGCCGCACCTCCGGTGCTCTGCAGTTTTCGTTTTGGGGCCCCGGCCCCGTCGGCGCAAAAGGCGCGCCTCGCTCGGGATGACAACGAAAAGCGGAAGGCAGAGCAAACGGTGCCCGGCTGAAGCCGGCCGCTACAGGTGGTGTGGGCGGCTGGGTGCTGCGCTGGTTGAATGCGGCGCTACTTGAAGCTGCGGACGGCGTTGGCTTCGTCGGATTGGACGTCGAAGACGGTGAAGAGGCGCGTGATCTGCAGGATGTCGTGAACGCGCTTGGTGAGATGCAGCAGCTTCAGTTCGCCGCCGGCGCTGCGCACGGTGGTGAATCCGCTGACCAGTTCGCCGATGCCGGAGCTATCGATGTAGTCGACGTCGGCGAGATTGAGGACGATTTTTTTCTGGCCGCCATCGGCCATCTCGCGGATGGTTTTGCGCAGGGTGGCGCTGCCCTCGCCGAGCGTAATTTTGCCGCTGAAGTCGATAATCGCTACTTCGCCGATTTGCCTGCAGGTGCCTTGGAGAGCCACGGAAACCTCACTGATTCATTCTACTCCGGTTGGTGTTTGCCGTTCGCGGAATGTACGTGCGGCAGTTTCTTGATCATTACGAGTTGGGCGCCGCCTTCGGGGCCGCGTTCGACCTTGAATTCGTCCATGAAGGCGCGCATCAGGAACAGGCCGCGGCCGGAGGTGCGCAACAGGTTTTCTTCGGCCAGCGGGTCGGGAATCTCGGTAAGCTCGAAGCCCTGGCCCTGGTCGATGATGCGGACGGTCATATCTTCCGGCGCCAGTTCCACGGTCATCAGGATCTTCTTCTGCCGGTCCTGCTGGTTGCCGTAATTATACGCGTTGATGACGCCTTCGCGCACGGCCATGCCGATTTTGTGAATTTCCTCGTCGGGAAAGCCGGCGGCTTCGGCGATCCGCATGGTAATGCTTTCCGCGAGGTCGACGCTCTCCAGCAGCGTTTCCAGCGTCACTTCGATTCGTTGTGTGTTGGCCGCCATCCGAATTTGGGGGAAATCCTTCGCTGCAAGGACGTGTATGCGTATCACAGCGGCAGAGGGCAAGTCAATGAGACGGGGGTCTCTGCCTGACGCGACTGGCGGCCGGGTGCGGCGATTCGGAAACTGCGTGACGCTAAACCGCGTCTACCCAATTGGCTGCGGGGATCATCCAATCCAGGACGGGGAACGCAGGTTCAAAGCGTCCCTAGAAGAATTCGAGGAGTAGCGGAAATGTCCTTAAAAACGAGAATTTGTTTGGCATTTATTCTGGCCGGGCTGGGCGCGGCGGGGTCGCCGGCGCAGCAGCCGGTTCAAGCAGGCCCGGGCGCCGGCGGCGGACAAATCGTGCTCGATGTGGTAGCTGGGCCGAAGTCCGGGCGTCCGGTGGCGGATTTGCAGCAGCAGGATTTCACGGTATTGGACAACAAGGCTCCCCAGACGATTACTTCGTTTAAGGCCGTGACGGGACGCGAGGCGAAGCTCGAAGTCACGGTAGTGATTGATGCGGTGAACGCCGACCCGCAGATCATCAGCGTGGCGCGGATCGAGATTGACAAGTTTCTGCGGGTGGAGGGCGGGCACCTGACGTACCCGACGACGATCGCGATCGTCACGGATAAGGGCGTTCAGATGCTCGACAATTTTTCGACGGACGGCAACGCGCTGAGCGCGGCGCTCGATAAGGATGAGATTGCGCTGCGGGACATCAACGGGTCGAGCGGCTACTACGGGGCGACGGAACGGTTGCAGTATTCGCTGGGTGGGTTGACGCAGTTGATTACGAGCGAAGCGGCGCGGCCGGGACGGAAGATCATGTTGTGGGTTTCTCCCGGTTGGCCTTTGCTGTCGGGGCCGAATACGACCTTGGATTCCAAGCAGCAGCGAGAAATATTTGGCAACGTGGTGAGCGTCACGAACCAACTGCGGCAGGGGCGGGTGACGCTGTATAGCGTGAATCCGCTGGGAACCGCGGAATCAGTGGGGCGGGCTTCGTATTATCAGGAATTTCTGAAAGGAGTGAGCAAGCCGTCACAAGTGAACGTGGCAAATTTGGGGCTTCCAGTGCTGGCGATTCAGAGCGGGGGCAAGGCGATCGATTTGAGCAACGACGTGGCGGGCTCGCTGCAGGAATGCCTGGCGGATACGGTGCCGTACTACGAGATTGGGTTTAGTGCGCCGCCGAGTGCGAAGGCGGATGAATATCATCAGATCGAAATTAAGGTTGGGAAATCGGGACTGACGGCGCGGACGCGGCAGGGGTACTACTCGCAGGCGCAGCCTTAAACGACTCGCAGAATCAGGCACAAAAATGAGCAGGTCCGAAAACCGCGAGTTTCGCTGGCCCGGGCGTGAGAAAATGTGTTTATGGAACTGCCTGAGCGAGAGATTTGTTACCGGGCTTTACGCAGCCGCGATGCGCGATTCGACGGCCTGATCTTCGTCGGCGTAACGTCGACCGGCGTGTATTGCCGGCCCGTATGTTCGGCGCGTTCGCCGAAATTTGAGAACTGCCGATTTTTCGGTTCCGCGGCTGCAGCGCAAGAGGCGGGATTTCGTCCGTGCCTGATCTGTCGTCCGGAGACGGCGCCGGAAATGGCTTCGTGGCGGGGGACTTCCAACACGGTCTCGCGGGCGTTGGCTTTGATCAGCGATGGCGCGCTCGATGGCGACGGCGCCAGCGTCGAGATTCTGGCGGAGCGGCTTGGCCTGGGCGAGCGGCAACTGCGTCGATTATTTTTGCAGCATCTGGGAGCTTCGCCGGTTGCCGTGGCGCAAACGCGGCGGGTACTTTTTGCCAAACATCTGATTCATGAAACGCAAATGCCGATGACCGAAGTGGCGCTGGCCGCGGGATTCGGCAGCGTGCGGCGCTTCAACGAAATATTCCGCGATCTTTTCCACCGGCCCCCCCGCACGTTGCGACGAAAACATTCTGGCGGTTCGGCGGCTGGCGCCGACGCCGGCGTTACGCTGCGACTGCGTTACCGGCCACCTTACGATTGGGATTCCATACTTGGTCATCTGCGGGCGCGGGCGATTCCCGGTGTGGAAGTGGTTGAGAACGGACGCTATCTGCGGACGGTGGAGATTGGCGGATTCGTCGGAAGCGTCGAGGTCGCGCATTTGCCGAAACGGCAAAGCTTGAGCGTGACGATTCGTTTTCCCAACGTGCAATCGCTGCCGGCGATCGTGACGCGGGTGCGGCGGCTGTTTGACCTGGGCGCAGACATTCAGACGATTGACGAACATCTCTCGCGCGATCCGGTGCTGGCGCCGTTGGTGGCGCAACGTCCGGGATTGCGCGCGCCAGGCGGTTGGGACGGTTTTGAATTGGCGGTGCGCGCGATTCTGGGGCAGCAGATTACGGTGGTCGCGGCGCGAGGGCTGGCGGGACAGTTGGTCGCGTTGCATGGCCGGGTTGTGCCGGCGAACGAACGCGTTCATCCCGCGTTGACGCACGTGTTCCCTACCGCGAAGCGTTTGGCGGCGGCGAAATCGATTGGGCTGGGAATGCCGGGCGCGCGGCAAGCGTCGTTGAAGGCATTGGCCGAAGCGGTGGTGGCAGAGCCGAATTTATTTCGGCCATTTGGAACGATCGAGGAAGCGATCGCTCGTCTGCGTACCATTCGCGGCGTGGGGGAATGGACCGCGCAGTACATTGCCCTGCGCGCTCTGCGCGAAACCGACGCTTTTCCGGCTTCGGACATAGGGTTGCTGCGTAGCGCCGAGCAATTTGATGGCACGCGTCCGACGACGGCGAGCTTGCTGACGCGCGCGGAATCATGGCGGCCGTGGCGGGCCTATGCGGCGCAGCATCTGTGGGCCGCGGGCGGCGCGCCGGTGCAGGCTTTGGGAGGCGCGCATGAGTGACGTTCTGGAATTGCTGCTGGATCGGATCGATACGCCGATCGGGAAGATGTTCGTGGTGGCGGACGGCGAAGGAAATTTGCGGGCTTTGTATTTCGCGGACTACGAGGATGGTTTGCATCGTTCGCTGAGCCGGCACTATGGGAAAAACGGTTTCCGGCTGACGGAAGCTCGCAACCCGAATGGGTTGTCGGCGGCGATTACGAAATATTTCGCGGGAGATTTGAAGGCGATCGACAAATTGCCGGTGAAAACGGGTGGAACGCAGTTTCAGCGCGAAGTGTGGAAGGCGTTGCGCCAGATTCCCTGCGGCAAAACGATTTCGTATGGAGAATTGGCCAAACGCATCGGGCGGCCGGCGGCGGTGCGGGCGGTGGGCTTGGCGAATGGCTCAAATCCGATCGGCGTGGTGGTGCCGTGCCATCGCGTGATCGGGGCGGATGGTTCGCTGACCGGATATGGTGGCGGCATGGAACGCAAACGCTGGCTGCTGCAGCACGAAAACGCGCTCGCTGAAGCGGCAAGGGAAGATCGTTCACAGCAGAAGCTTCCGTACTGATCAACCAAATCTAAACCACACCTGGACCACCTGTCTGATGGCCACGGGCTTTCCCTCCGGGCCGGTGGCGGGTTTGAATCTCCAATTCGTAACCGCTTCCACCGCCGACTCGGTTAATCCACCGGGCAATCCCACTTTGACCTCTATATCTTTGGCCTTACCTGCCTCATCGATCGTGGCTTCCAGTTCAACGGTGCCTTCGACCTTTTCTTTGACCGCCTCACCGGTATAGTGGGCTTGCGGGCAGTAGATGCACGCCGGATACGAGATTCCATTCTCTCCTGCGCGCGCGATGGATGGAAATTTGCGCAGTGGCTTCTCGCGAACCAGCGCTTTCAACTCCGTCGTGAACGGGATGGAAATCTCGCCTTCGAATTCTGGAAAGTACGCGCCCACCCTGTAGGCACTAACCTTCACTTTTAGTCCAGCAGGGTCATTGGAAATCTCGCCCGAAACCCAGGCATCGAGGCCTGAATCCCCGAGCATCCAGGTGACCGTCGCCGGGCTGGTCAGGTTGGCGACTACGAGATCATGCGCGCGAAGTCGATCCATCATCGTCGCGCGATCTTCCGTAATAATCTCGTGGTTTCGCCGAAGCAACGCTGCGCGGAAATCGTCGGCCAGCTTGCGCCCGACGTCATTGATTTCGCCGGGGCCCTTGTAGGCGTCCACCGCGAAAAAATCCACGACCACAACCTTGTACCGTCTCGATTTGACGAGCACATCCGTCATATCCTTCGCCAAATCGTCGAACTGTGGCTCCTGGGCCAAAAGCGGCGAACAGAAGGCCAGCGCGCAAATCAAAATCACCGAAGTTCGAATGAAATCATTCACGGACGATTTCACAGTTCAAACCCCCTTAGGCCCAGTAAGTACGATCCAGCGTGCGGTATTGAATGGCCTCGCTCAAATGTTTTGGGGCGATGGCGTCGGCGGCTTCGAGGTCGGCGATGGTGCGGGCGACTTTTAGGATGCGGTCGTGGGCGCGGGCGGAAAGGCCGAGGCGCTGGATGGCGGTTTCGAGGAGTTTTTCGCCTTCGGCGGAGATGGCGCAATTTTTGCGGATCAACTTCGGGGGCATCTGCGAATTCGAATAAATTTTCTTTTCGGCGGGCGTAGCGCTTGGTTTGGATTTCTCTCGCGCGCAGAACCCTTTCGCGCACGGCCGCTGAACTTTCCACCTCTACGTCGCCACGCAGTTCTTTGTACTTCACCGCCGGAACCTCGATGTGAATATCGATGCGATCGAGCAGCGGGCCGGAAATTTTCGAAACGTAGCGCTGAATCTGAATCGGGGAGCAATGACATTCGCGGGTGTTGTCGCCGAAGAAGCCGCAGGGGCAGGGGTTCATCGCGGCGGCGAGCATGAAGCGCGAGGGAAAATTCACGGAGAGCGCGGCGCGGGCGATGGTGACGGAACCATCTTCGAGGGGCTGGCGCATGACTTCCAGCACGTTGCGCTGAAATTCGGGAAGCTCGTCGAGAAACAAAACGCCGTTGTGGCCCAGCGAAACTTCGCCGGGCCGCGGGATCGCGCCACCGCCGATCAGGCCGGCGTCGCTGATGGTGTGGTGCGGCGAACGATAGGGGCGGGTGCCGACCAGACCACGCGCATCTTCCAAGACTCCCGCAACACTGTGAATGCGGGTGGTTTCGATCGCTTCATCGAGCGACATCGGCGGCAAAATGGTAGGGATGCGTTTGGCCAGCATGGTTTTTCCGGCGCCGGGCGGGCCGATCAGCAAAATGTTGTGGCCGCCGGCGCAGGCTACTTCCAGGGCGCGCTTGGCGGACATTTGACCGCGCACGTCGCGCATATCAACGGAATATTGATTGGCTTCGGAGAGCATCTGCGAGGTATCGACCTCGACCGGTTTGAACGATTCGGGCGCGTTGACCAGATCGACGGCTTGCGGCAGAGATTTCACGCCGAAGACGCGAATGCCTTCGACCACCGCAGCTTCGCGGGCGTTGGATTCGGGGACGACCACGTTTTTGATGCCGCGTTCGCGCGCGGCGAGCGCGGCGGAAAGGGCTCCGCGCACGGAACGCACGCCGCCATCCAGCGAAAGCTCGCCAAGGAAAACGTGAGTATCGAGAATTTTGCCGAAGAAAGTTCCCTGGCAGCCAGCGAGCCCCAGCGCCATGGGCAGATCGAGCGCCGAGCCTTCCTTGCGAATGTCCGCGGGCGCGAGATTGATAGTGACGAAGTGGGTAGCGGGAAAATCGAATCCGCAATTGCGCGGCGCGGATGCGCTCGCGGCTTTCTTTCACCGCAATGTCCGGGAGGCCGACGACGGTGAAATGACCTTCGAAGGCGGGCGCAACGTCGACTTCAACCAGATAGGCGTCGATGCCGAAGACGGCGGCGCTGAATGTCTTGAATAACATGCTGAGAGGAGAGTTTCCCGATGCAGACTACTCTACAATATATGGTTTAGCTACAGGTGATACTGATAACTAGACGGGAAACTGGGCTGATTTCTAGGGATTTCTGCGGCCGTGGCGATTCGAGCGTTGTGATACTCTGCCGCTCATCGTAGTGCAGAGGAGTTTTTATGCGCGGAACAATTGCAGGGCCAATCGGTCGCAGCAAAAATACTGGCGCGCTGATAGTAATTTTACTATGGCTGGGCGCGGGGCTCGCGACAAGTACGCACGCGCAGGAAAGAATTTCGACGCAGAGCCTGAATGACGCGGTGGCACTGAACAATCGCGGGCTGGCGCTGTATCAGAAGGGCAAAGTGGACGAGGCTATTGCCCTGTTTCGGGAGGCGCTGACGATTAATCCGGCGTTCGAGGAGGCGCTGGGAAACCTGGGAACGGCGCTCGACTCCAAGGGCAAAGACGAAGAAGCAGTGACCGATCTCAACAAGGCGCTGGCGATCAAGCCCAGCGATTCGGTTTCGCAGAGTAATTTGGGGTTGGCGCTGTATCACGAGAAGAAATATGCGGACTCGATTGCCGCTTATCAAAAAGCGATCGCGATGAATCCGAAATTCCCACAGGCTTACAACGGCATGGGTGCGGGGCTGGCGGCGTCTGGCAACGAGCCGGACGCTATCACGGCGTATCGCAAGGCGATCGAACTTTCACCGAAATACGTGGATGCGATGAACAACCTGGGCGCGGCGCTGGTGAATACGCAACAGTGGGACCAGGCGATTCCGGTTTACGAACGGGCGATTGAACTGGAGCCGAAGGCCACGGATGCGCGGGGAAACTACGCAAGCGCGCTGCAACATGCGGGGCGGGTGGACGATGCTATCGCGCAGTATCAGGAAATTGTGACGATTGATCCGAGCGACGCGCACAGCTGGTTTGAGCTGGGGCATTTGCAATATAAGCAAGGCAAGCTCGATGACGCGGTGGCTAGTTTCGAGAAGAGTCTGGCGCTGAAACCGGATCGTCCCGACGTGGACTTCAATTTGGCGCTGGCTTATCAGGACCAGGGCAAATTGCCGGAGGCCATCGCGCAGTACGAAAAAGGATTGGCGCTGAAGCCGAACGACGCGCACGCACTGTACAATCTGGCGAATTCATATCTCATGTCGAAAAATCCGGCGAAAGCTGCGGAATATTTTCAGAAATCGCTCGAGGCACAGCCGGATTTTACGGACGCGCTGATCGGACTGGGCGCGGCGAAAATGGATGCGGGCGATTTGGACGGGGCGCAGGCGGCGTTTACCAAGGCCATCGCGGAGAAACCAGACAGCGCGGATGCGCGCTTCAATCTGGGGAACGTGCTGTTCAATAAAGGAAAATATGGCCCGGCGGCGGACAGCTATAAGGAAGCGATCCGGTTGAATCCGAATTTTGCGCGGGCGCACTACAATCGCGGCATGGCGCTTTCGCGGGCGAGCGATGCGGCGGGCGCGAAAAGCGAATTTCAGGAAGCGAATCGCCTGGATCCAAGCCTGGTAGCGCCGAACTAAAAATGTCTCTCGCGAGTGAGATGAAATCGTTACGGCTTTACACCACAGAAGTGCCGCCGTATGCTGGGCCGCAGGAAATGAGTTCGCGGTTAGAAAGTTAAGAGCGCTCCCTGGTCCCTGGAGGCCTGGAATGATGCTTGCCGTAGTGGTCATACTCGCGCTGCTGGTCATCTTCGTGATCGGCATGTACAACAGTTTGGTTCGCCTGCGGGTGCAGTGCGACAACGCGTGGTCGGACATCGATGTGCAGTTGAAGCGGCGGTACGATTTGATTCCGAACCTGGTGGAAACGGTGAAGGGCTACGCCGGGCACGAGCAAGGGACGCTGGAAGGCGTGGTCGCGGCGCGCAATCAGGCGATGAATACGACGGGCCCGGCGGCGAAAGCGGATGCGGAAAATGTTTTGACGTCCGCGTTGCGGCAGGTTTTTGCGCTGGCCGAGGCGTATCCGCAACTGCGCGCGGTGGAAAGTTTCACGCAGCTGCAGAACACTTTGAATCAGGTGGAAGACAGCATCCAGAACGCGCGGCGGTATTACAACGCGGTGGTTCGCGACCTGAACACGAAAATCGTGCAGTTCCCTTCCAGCATCATTGCGGGCATGTTCAATATTACGCCGCGGCAGTTTTTCGAAGTGTCGGCGCCGGCCGAACGCGAAGCTCCCAAGGTCAGTTTCGGCGGCGCGGCATAGCGGCGGGTGGCAGCATGCGGGCGCTGACGCGGAATTTTGTTTTTGGGCTGCTGGTATTTTGCGCGGCGGCAGTTGCCGCGCAGGCGCGCCAACTGCGGATCAATCATTTCGACGAGCAGATTGAAGTGCGCGCGAACGGCACCATCGACGTGACCGAAGTGATCGAGGTGCAGTTCAGCGGCGAGTGGCACGGCATCTACCGCACGATTCCCATCAAGTACACCACGCCGCAAGGTTTCAGCTACACGCTGTTCCTGGATCCGATCAGCGTGACCGACGATGCGGGGCGCAAGCTGAAATACGAAACCAGCAGCGCGGGCCGCTACACCAAGTACAAAATCTATGTGCCGGATGCGGTGGATGCGACGCGGACAATTATTTTCCATTATCAGGTTTTGGACGGGCTGCGGTTTCTGGAGGATCACGACGAGCTGTATTGGAACGTGACTGGAGACGAATGGGAGGCGCCGATCGATCTGGTGACGGCGCACATTACGTTGCCGGAGGGCACGACCGGCGTTCGCGCGATTTCTTACACCGGAGCTTTTGGTTCGAACGCGCACGACGCAAAGACGACGATTACCGGCGACGCGATCGATATCGAAAGTACGCGGCCGCTTTTGTTTCACGAAGGATTGACGGCGGTGGTCGGATTCGATAAGGGGTTCGTGCATCCGCCTTCGTCGCTGACTTCATTCTTCCGTTTTCTGCGGAGCAATATTCCGCTGCTGATTCCCATTTTTGTTTTCTTTGGGTTGCTCTGGTGGTGGTGGACACATGGGCGCGAGCCGCAGCGCCAAGCGATTTCCGTGCAATACGATCCGCCGGATCAACTGACGCCGGGAGAGTGCGGGACGCTGGTGGATAATTCCGCGGATATACGCGACATCACCGCGACTCTGGTGGATCTGGCGGTGAAGGGTTATCTGACCATCGAGCAAATCGACGAGGAACATTTGCTGGGGCTGACGCACAGCAAGAATTATATTTTTCACTTGAAGAAATCGCCGGCGGAATGGACGGCGGCGCGGCCGCACGAGCAGGAAATGCTGTCGGCGTTGTTCGACGGGGGCGCGAGTGCCGACGTTAAATCGAGCGACCTGCAGAATCATTTTTATACGCATCTGCCGACGATCCGCGAACGCATTTTCAGCGCGCTGATCGGCGACGGATATTATTTGCACCGGCCCGACGTGACGAAGACGGCGTATCTGGGCGCCGCTGTAGCCGTGGGGATCGGGACCGTGGTGGGCGCTTCGACCTTGACTGCGGTGATCGGGTTTTCGCGGCTTACCTGGATTGTGACTGGAATTCTTACGGCGGCGGTGATCGGCATGTTCGCTTGGCTGATGTCCTGCCGGACTACGTCGGGAGTGCGGGCACTGGAAAAAGTGCTCGGCTTCGAAGAGTTTCTGAGCCGGGTGGAGGCGGACCAGATCGCACGGCTGGAAACGCGGCCGGAGCTTTTTGAAAAATACCTGCCGTACGCGATGGCGCTGCGCGTGGAGAAAAAATGGGTGCAGGCGTTTGCGGGAATTTCGATGCAGCCGCCGCGATGGTATGCGGGCCCGTACGGCGCCGGTGGCTTTCAGCCGATCTTTTTGGTGAACAACCTGAATTTCATGTCGTCGCAGGTTGGTACGGTGATGTCGTCATCGCCGCGCAGTGCGGGCGGTTCCGGCGGCTCGGGATTTGGCGGCGGGGGATTTTCCGGCGGCGGATTCGGCGGCGGCGGGGGCGGCGGGTTCTAAATTCGACTCAAAGACGGGTCAGAGGCGACTCGGGGCGGTTCATTCACTACTCAAAGGCGAGGATGCACTTCGAAGTCCACCAGGTCACTCCAATTCGCGATCCAACGATCCAGCAGCGCTCGATCTTCCGTTTCCATCAGCTGGTAACAACGATCCAGCTGGTCGTTCACCCAACTGGAGATGTACGAAAGTCCCTCCGGCGCCAGCCGCCCGCGATCTCGAAATCGGCGGTAGACCGGCGCCGCATCTCCGTTCTTGAAATTCTCGATCACCATATACAAGCTCATTGAGCCTCCCGCCCACTAGGTTTTTCGCGGTTTTCGCCAGAGATGGAGCCAGCCGGTTTCGCGGACGGTCTCTTCTTGCGCCTGGCGCGACCAGGCCGCGAGGAGCGAAGCGCGATTGAAGTAGCCGAGCAGTTTTTGTGGGTCTTCGCGGCTGACGACGGGAAGGCGTCCGATATTATGTTTGACCATGGCGAGCATCGCGTCATGCACCAGTTCGTCCGGGTAGGCGACGATCAGTTTATTCGATCCGGCATCGAGAACGCTCGATGAGCCTTTCGGGTCCTGCTCCAGCGCACGCAGCAAATCTCCCTGAGTGACGATGCCCACCAATTTTCCATCCGCTGACGCGATCGGCAGACCCTGGGTCAAGTTGTAGCCTGGCTCGCCGCGGCCCATTTTTTCGGCCAGCTGCGCTACCGTCATCGTTTCGGTAATTGGCTGCACGTCCTGGCGCATGACTTCCGCTACGCGCGAGATTTTCATGGCACTCACTTCGAATTGATCCGGCACCCGCAAACCACGGCGCGCCAGTTTTTCGGTCATGATCGAATTTGGCAAATAGCGCAGCGCGATGATGTCGGCGATCACGCAGGCCAGCATCAGCGGCAGGATGGCGTTGTAGTCGCGAGTGATTTCAAAAGCGAAAACGATAAAAGCGAAAGTGGCGCGCGAGGCTGAACCGAATACGGCGGCCATGGCCACCAGCGCGTACGCGCCCGGCGATAAATGCAGGCTGGGGAAAATCAGGTTCAGGACCATGGCGAAGGCGCCGCCGAGGGCCGCGCTGGACATAAACATGGGGGCGAGTAATCCGCCGGAGGTTCCGGAGCCGAGTGAGATGACCATGGCGAGGGCTTTGCAAATGGCGACGATCAGCAGGAGTTTCAGCGCGAGATTATTGTTGAGGATGTCCGAGATGGTGTCGTAGCCGACGCCGAGAACGCGCGGCACGAAAAATCCGATGATGCCGAGGCCGAGCGCGCCGATGGCGGGATGCCAGAGGTCGTCGATGGGCAGGTGTTCGAAAAGATCTTCGACCCAGTACAAAACTTTGGTGAAGACGATCGCGGCGAGACCACTGAGCACGCCCAGAATGAGATAGAAAGGAAGGCCGTGCAGCACGTCGAAATTCACATTGCCCATGCTGAACATCGAGCGCTGGCCCAGAAGAATGGCGCGGATGCTGGTGGCGAGGGTGCAGGCAATGACCAAGGGAATGAAGGAGCGCGAGCGGAATTCGAAGAGCAGCAACTCGATGGCGAGGATTACACCGGCGATGGGCGTGTTGAAGGTGGCGGCCATGCCGGCACCGGCGCCGCAGGCCAGCAAAACTTTTCTTTCGTTGGCGGTGGTGGAAAGAAATTGACCGACCAGAGAACCCATCGCGCCGCCGGTCTGAATAATGGGACCTTCGGCACCGAAGGGACCGCCGGTGCCGATGGCGATGGCGGCGGAAAGCGGCTTCAGAATCGCGACTTTGGCTTCGATGCGGCTGCGGGTGGTCAACACGGCTTCCATGGCTTCGGGGATGCCGTGGCCTTTAATTTTTTCCGAACCGTATTTGGCCATGAAACCGATGATCAGCGCGCCGACGACCGGCGTGACGATGATCCACGGGCCGATCTGGGTATGTTCGGGGCTGCGAAAATGAAAAGACCACTCGTGGTAGTAGGCCAGGTTGGTGAAGAGGCCGATCAGATCGTAAAGGGCGTAGGCGACAAGGCCGGCGAGAATTCCGATGAGAGCGGCGAGCAAGGAGACAATTTCGAGACGATAGACGGCATCGACGGGATCGTTGATGGTGTGGTTCGCGGCTGGAGCGGCGTTCATGAGCGTGCCTCGTAGTTAGAATTAGCGTGTTTCATAACGGTGGCAAGTGCTTGCAGCAGTTTCCTTCCGGCGGTTTGCAATTCTTCCAGGTGCGGCAGAGTCACGTCGCGCAGAATTTTGTTACCGCGTGCGGTCAGCTGGACCACTACGGCGCGGCGGTCGGATGCGGCGCGCGCGCGGCGAATGAGGCGTTTCTTTTCGAGGCGGTTGAGGAGTTCGACGGCGCTGTGATGTTGAATCTGCAGGCGTTCGGATAGAACGCCAACCGTGGCGACGCGATGCGGCGGCAGGCCGGCAATCGCGAGCAGGGCCTGGTGTTGCTGGGCTTCCAGGCCGGCGGCGCGCGCGGCGATTTCGCTGAAATTGAGGAACCGACGGATTTCGTAGCGGAAATCGGATAGCGAACGGTAATCGGTTGCTGTTGCGGTTTTGGTGTATTTCGGCATCGAAGTAATTATATCGTATTACGATATAAATGTGAATCGAATGACAGGGAGCCGCTGATTGCGGAGCAATCAGGACTTCGTCGTGAGATTTTTGCGGAAGGTTTTCTGGGTTTTGGTGTGCTGGTAGCCTTCGCGCCGGTAGAAGGCGTGGGCGCGGTCGCGAATCACGTTCGAGCGCAGACCGACTACATCGCAGCCGCGGTCACGTACCCACTGTTCGGCATGGGCGAGCAGGTGTTTACCGACCGCTTGCGAGCGGAATCGTTCGTCGACGATGAAGCCGCTGATTTCTCCGCGGGGATGGACTTCGAGGCCGCGGAGGATGAAGACGGCGATCCAGCCGGCGATTTCGCCGTCCGGCATTTCGGCTACGAACGCGGCGTGCTCGTTGGAATTGGCCATCGCCGCGAGGCGGTGCGAAATTTCTTGCGCAGTGGAGGGATAGGAAAGCTGGCCGGCCAGGTCGGCGAGGCGCGCGTGGTCTTTTTCGCGCGGGGCGCGGATCGTTCCGGAGAAGTTTTTGCGCGATGAGGTAGCGGACGAAGAATCGGCCGGCGATTTTTTAGTTTTGGATTCTTTGGCTTTCATCGCAAAACCGTTTTCAGGCTAAAGCTTTTTTCAGCACCGCGATTTGTCCGGCGTGGTAGAGGTCGTGCTGCACTCCCCCGTGCAACATGACGTAGAGCGAATGGTCTTTGCCGGGGGCGATATTTTCCAGCTCGACATCTTTCAGCAGCAAAGTCGCGGCGCGCAGTTGGGCGCGAGCCTCGCGCATATTTTCCAGGGCTTTTTTCCAGCTGGCCGCGCTGGTGTCGGTAACCGGGGGCCAATCCTGTTCAGGAGTTACATGCATGGCGGTGCCTTTGGCGCGCGTCGCGAGGATGAAATTCCAGGCGGCAAGGTGATTCACCAATTCCCAGATCGAATGCGCGGCTTTTACCGGATGGGCCGAGGCCTGCTGCGCGGAAACGCCGTGGAGCAATTCTTCCAGGTGCGGGCCGTGCCAGGCTTCGCCGTTGAGGGCGCGGTCCATTTGATCGACGATGCGATTTATTTCGGTCATGAGTCCCCGGGCGGCATTTGGTATGAACGCTAAAAAAGTTTTTCGGAATCGAGCAGGATGCTCACCGGACCATCGTTCACAATTTCGACCGACATGTGGGTCTGAAACATACCGGTGGCGACGCGCACGCCCAGCGCGCGCAAGGCTTTGACGAATTCACCGTAGAGTTCTTTGCCCAATTCGGCGGGCGCGGCGTGAATGAAACTGGGACGGCGTTGGCCGCGCGCATCGCCGTAGAGAGTGAATTGCGAGACGGCGAGAATTTCGCCGCCGGTATCCAGGAGGGAGCGATTCATCTTTCCCTGGTCATCGTTGAAAATTCGCAGGTTCACGATTTTTTCGGCCATATCCGCGGCGGTCGCGGCGGAGTCGTCTTTTCCAACGGCCACGAGGACGACGAGCCCGGCCCCGATTTCGCCAATGGTTGCGCCATCGACGACCACGCGCCCGCGGGCGGCCCGTTGGAGCACGATTCTCATGATCTTCGGGACCTGCCCGGCGCGGTCATAACGGCATCGATTCTATTCGCGGATTTGGCCGAAAACAACTCGCGCGTGGGCTGGTGCGATTCTCAGAAGCGGCGAACTGTGTTAGAAACGGAGTGCTTTCACTTCGGAACGAATTTTGAAACTCGCGCTCATCGGCACGCACGGAGTTGGCAAGACCACGCTGGCCTACGAGCTCTGCTCGCTGCTGAAAAAATCCCATCACAACGTGGAGCTGGTCACCGAGGTGGCGCGGCATTCGCCGTTTCCGGTGAACGCGGCGACGACAATCGAAGGACAGCTGTGGATTCTGCATGCGCAGATTGCAGCGGAACTCGACGCCGGGCGGCGCGCGCCGCAGGTGATTGCCGATCGCTCGGTTTTGGATAATTACTGTTATCTGGTCAACAAGTTTGGGCGGCAGCCGCAACTGGAGCCGTGGCTGGGGTGGTGGATGGATACCTACGACGTGCTGGTTGGCGTGCCGCCAGTGGCGGCGGAAATTCCCGCGGACGGATTCCGTTCGGAGGACCGCGCATTTCAGCAACGCATTCACGAATTGCTGGTGGAGTTACTTTCGTCGGAACCCTTCAACCGAATGCGCGCGTCGGTGCGGTGGCTCAAGGCCGAAGATCGGGGCCAATGGGCGGAGCTGATCGTCGCCGCGGTTGCTCCGCTCGTCAGCAACAAGGCGTCCGCGCTATGAGCTCGTCTTCATGAGTGAACGCGCCGGCGCCGATCCACATTCGCCGCCCAAGGCTCCGAATCGATGGCTGACGCGCGGCGTGTTGGGGCTTGGCCTCGGGAGTTTGTTTTCGGATTGGGGTCACGAAACAGCGACGGCGATACTGCCGGCGTTTCTGGCGAGCATTGGCGCGCCGCCGGTGGCGCTCGGAATTATCGAAGGCGTATCGGACGGGATCGCGAGTTTCGCGAAACTGGCTGGCGGATGGATCGCGGACCGGCCCAGGTTGCGCAAACCGTCGGCAGTCGCAGGTTATGTGATTATTGGATTTTCGACTTTTGCATATGCGCTGGCGAATTCCTGGCCGGCGATACTGGTTACGCGCTCGCTGGGTTGGGTGGGGCGGGCGAGCAGCCCTTCGCGCAGCGCGTTGCTAGCGGATGCAGTGGCGCCGGAACAGCAGGGCCGCGCGTTCGGATTCGAGCGGGCGCTCGATACGATTGGCGCGGTGCTGGGGCCGCTGTGCGCGACGCTTCTGCTGAGCGTGCTGAGCCTGCGGGCGATTTTTCGGTGGACGCTGCTGCCGTGCCTGATGGCGGCCCTAGTGTTCGCGATTCTGGTTCCTCCGGGCCATTCGGAGGGCACGCGGCGGGCGCCGAGTTTTGTTTCGAGCTTCGGCCAGCTTCCGAAAACGTACTGGCACTATCTCACTGGGGTTTTCGCGCACGGGATTGGCGACTTCGCGCCGACTTTGCTGATTTTGCGCGCGGGACAAATACTGACGCCGCGATTTGGATTCGCGCGGGCATCGGCGATTGCGGTGGCGCTTTACACTTTTTTTAATGTGGTGAACGCGGCGGCGTCTTATCCGGCCGGGGCGCTGGCCGATCGCGTGGGCAAGCGCGGCCTGCTGGCCGTGGGCTACCTGCTGGCGGTGGTGGCGTTCGCCGGTTTTATTTTTGAGCCGCCAACGATTCCGATGCTGGCGCTTTTATTTGGCATCGCCGGAATTCACGATGCGACGCAGCAATCGGTGGAGAAATCGCTGGCGGCGGAGATATTGCCGAAGGATGTGCGCGGTTCGGGATTTGGGGTGCTGGCGGCGGTGAATGGCATCGGCGACCTGATTTCGAGCGTGGTGGTTGGGGTGCTGTGGTCGAAGGTCAGCGCCAACGCTGGATTTATTTATGCCGCGGTTTTTACTTTTCTGGGTGCGGTGCTGGTTTATTTCTACACGGGTAAAGTGCGCGAGACGGTGGCCACGTAAATTTAAGGATTTAGGATTTGGATCGACGCTTACTTTTCCTGGCGCGAGTTCGCGGGGTGGGCTGGCAACTCGGGCAGAAATGGGTGCTGCGGCCCGCGACGGTCGCGTGGCGGATTATGGTTTTGCAGCGGAAGCATTTTTCTCCGTCGCGGCCGTAGACCCGATGGCGCTGCTGGAATTTTCCTTTGCGGCCATCGATTCCTTGATAGTCGTGAATCGAAGAGCCTTTGAGGCGGATGGCTTCCTTCAGAATTTCCTGCATTGCGCGATGCAGGCGGCGCACTTCCGCGTCGGTCAGCTTGCTGCCGGATTTCTTTGGATGGATTTTTGTGCGCCACAGCGCTTCGTCGGTATAGATATTGCCCATCCCGCGGACCACGCTTTGATTGAGCAGCAGCGCCTTGATGTGGGAGTCGCGCGATTGGATTCTCGCGCGAAATTCTTTTTCGGTGATTTCGAGCGGCTCGAGGCCCAGGCCGCCGAGCTCGGTTTCCTGTTCCGTGTCCGATAAGACTGCCATACGACCGAAACGGCGCACGTCGGTGTAGCGGAATTCGCGGCCGTCGTCGAGCGAAAGGAAAACGTGGGTGTGTTTCGGTACCGGCGCCTCGGGAGAAATGATGGCGACCTGGCCGGTCATGCCGAGGTGAATGAGCAGGGATAGCTTTTTCGATGGGTCGTCGCGGCCGGTCAAATCGACGAGCAGGTTTTTACCCAGGCGGCGAATCTGCTGGACGGTGGTGCCGGGTAGGCTCAGCTCGAGCGCGGATGCGTCGTCGATGAAATCGGTTTTTTCCAGGCGCACCGAAAGAATGCGGCGACCGGGCAAGGCCTGGCGCAATCCGCGCGCGACGGTTTCTACTTCGGGAAGTTCGGGCATCGATCTATTCTACTTCTTTACGGGGAGCGAAACGAATCGGTGGGAATCTACGCGAGGTCAGAAATTTAAAACTTAAGGCAGTGGGATGCCGGGGGAGGCGACGATTCCGGCCATGCGCAGGATTTCGGAATATTCTTCTTCGGTCAGCGGGCAAATGGTCATGCGGGTGTTTTTCAGGAATTTGATTTTGCGCAGGAGCTTGTTTTCGCGCAGCTCGGTCAGCGTGACCTGGCGCGGGAGGCGTTCAATGGCGCGCAGATCCATGACCATTTTTTTGGAGTCGCTCTCGTGCGGATCCGGGTACGGGTCACGGCTGACTTCGGCCAGGGCGTAGATGGCGTGTTCGGGCTTGCCGTGATAGGCCAGGGCGCGATCGCCCTTTTGAACCTGCTTCAACTGGCGAAGGGAGTCGGGGCGGTGGCCGGCGTGGCGCCACATCTCTTTACCTTTCACGAAAAGGGTATCCCAGTGGTACACCCTTGGGTCCACAGCCAGGAGCCAACGTCTTGGTTTGGTAGGTGGTTGCGTCATTCGCCAGGAATCTGCCGGGCGAACTATACATTGAAGTGACAAAAAATTGCGCGTTTTTTCGGGGGAAGGCCAAAAAAGGCTTAGGATTACGCTAAAGCCTTTATTAGCCTACGTCTACAAACACATCGTCACCCCGAATTTCGACCGAATAGCAGGTGGTGGTCACGGCGGAATTGGACAGGAGCTGGCCGTTGGTGACGTCAAATTGCCATCCGTGCCAGGGGCAAGTCACCACCTGACGATCCAGGTCGCCTTCGCCCAGCGGACCGCCTTGATGCAGGCATACATTGTTGATTGCAAAGAATTTGCCTGCCACATTGGCGAGGGCGATGTTTTTTTCGCCGACTTGAAATTCCTGGATGGTTCCTGTCGCCACATCATTCCTGCCGGTCGCACGGACGAATGCCATTTTTCTCCTTTATTTGGTGCCGTGAACGAGTAATGCGCCGATGGCCCGGAAGGCCGCCAGTTCTTTGGCGTCGCGAAACCAGCGGCCCGTGTAGGTTGCGCGATTCGGGGTTGGGTCGGGGATCAATTGGTGCGCTACGTTCTTGAATCCGGCATCGCGGAACAAATTTTTCCATTCTTCGGCTGAGAGCAGATGGGTGGGGACCGCCAGCAATTTTCCCCACTGATGGCAGTAGGGGTTGTCGCGGTAATAATTGATGAGGGTCCAGGCCGAGCCGTTGTTCGTCGCGACGCGATAGAGTTCGCGGACGCCCTGCGCGGGGTCCGGCCAGTAATAGGAAGATTCCACGGTAATGATGCGGTCGAAGAAATTCGGTTCCCATGGAATGTTATCCACCGTGCCGACGACGAAACTCAGATTCTTTTGGCCGGCACTCGCTTTCCGGGCGTGGGCGATCATCTCGTCGGAAATATCCATGCCGACGACCCGGCCGCGCGGAGCGCGCTGGGCCAGAATGCGCGAGAGCCATCCGGCGCCGCAGCCGACGTCCATAATATTGCTGGTCTCGGCGATTTGCATCAGCTCCAGCGCGGGCCTGGCGATGGGCCAGTGATCGTGCTCCATCGACTCGCCGCGGCCATCCGCGGCCCAGCGATCGAATTCTTCGCGCAGACGTTGTTGGGGTTTTGGTTCGGGCATGGGCTTCGATCGTGGCCTAAATAGTGACCCAGTAGTGACCCAGATAGTGAACTAGATAGAACGTCCGCAGCCGGCGCAGAAGCGCCCATCCGGTTGCGCCAGACGGCCACACCCGCTGCAAAATTTGGCGCCGCGTGAATTGGAATGTCCGGCATAGGCGTAGGCCGGCATGGACCCGACGATGACCGGAACGCGTGGCTCCGCTAGGCGGGCCCAGAACAGCGCGATGATCCAGCCGATAAACGTCCAGCCCAGGAAAAAGTTGAACAGGAAAATCGCGGCGAAACTTTGGCGATGCCGCGCAATAAACGACGGCAGGAAGTAAACGAATACGGCGGCCAACATCAGAAGCATGGCGTAGCTCACTTTGGTTCAGCGCTTCCTTTACCGCGGAAGAGCCCCATGAGGTAATACGAAAGACGGAGTGTATTGTTCCATGAAAGCGTCTCGGTCCGCTACCGAGCGGCCTGGACTTTCGCCAGCAACTGCACGAATTTCGCCTCGCGTTCCTCTTGGTCGAGGCCGTTGTAGCCGTCGGCGATCTGGGTGGTGTTCATGGAACAGAACTTGGGCCCGCACATGGAGCAGAATTTCGCTTCCTTGTAGGATTCGTCGGGCAGGGTTTCGTCATGCATCTTTCGGGCGGTTTCGGGATCGAGTGAAAGTTCGAACTGCTTGTTCCAGTCGAAGAGGAAACGAGCGTAGCTGAGGGCGTCGTCGCGATCACGAGCACCGGGACGGTGGCGGGCGATGTCGGCGGCGTGGGCCGCGATTTTGTAGGCGATCACACCCTGGCGAACGTCATCGGCATTCGGCAGGCCGAGATGCTCTTTGGGGGTGACGTAGCAAAGCATCGACGCGCCGTGCCAGCCGATCATGGCCGCGCCAATGGCGCTGGTGATGTGGTCGTAGCCGGGAGCAATATCGGTAACCAGCGGGCCCAGCGTGTAGAACGGCGCCTCGTGGCACATTTCGTTTTCTTTTTGGACCTGGAGCTCGATCTGGTCCATGGGGATGTGGCCGGGACCTTCGATCATGACCTGGACATCGTATTCCCAGGCCTTTTTGGTGAGCTCGCCGAGGACTTTCAGTTCGGCGAATTGGGCTTCGTCGCTGGCATCGTGCAGGCAACCGGGACGCAGGCCATCGCCCAGCGAAAAACTCACATCGTGCTTCTGGAAAATTTTGCAGATGGCGTCGTAATTTTCATAGAGGAAATTTTGTTTTTTGTGGAAGCTCATCCATTGCGCGAGGAGCGCGCCGCCGCGGCTGACGATTCCGGTGATGCGGTTGCGGGTGAGCGGAACGAATTCGCGCAGCACGCCGGCGTGGATGGTCATGTAGTCGACGCCTTGCTCGGCCTGCTCTTCGATCACTTCCAGCAAAATCTGAATGGTGAGATCTTCGGGACGGCGGACGCGCGAGAGCGCTTCGTAAATGGGCACAGTGCCGATGGGCACGGGGGAGGCGTTGATGATCGCTTTGCGGATCATCGGAATGTCGCCGCCGGTGGAGAGGTCCATCACGGTGTCGGAGCCGTAGTGCACGGCGCGATGCAGCTTTTCGAGTTCGGCGTCGACGTCGGAAGTGGTGGCGGAATTGCCGATGTTGGCGTTGATCTTGCAGAAAAAGGCGGAACCGATGCCCATCGGCTCCAGGTTGCGATGGTTGATGTTGGCCGGGATGATGGCGCGGCCGCGGGCGACTTCATCGCGGACCAGTTCGGGTGTTAGTTTTTCGCGCTGAGCGACGTACTGCATTTCCTCGGTGATGAGGCCCTGGCGCGCGTAGTGCATCTGCGAAAAATTGCGCACACCTCCATTCATCGCCGTCGCGCGCTTCTCAACCCATGCGTCCCGCATCGCCATAAAGCCCCCGTTACAACACGAACCGTTGCGTTGCAGCCGTAAAGACGCCTCATTATCGCACCGCACTCTACAGGCGGCAACCTACAGAGATCGTCGTCCACTTAGATACATTTTGGTGGCTTGCGGACGCACAATTACTGATGCAGTTTTTTCGGTTCGGACACTGCGGATACGCGAAATCGTTTCAAGAGCGCCGCTAGCCGGCGGCTTCGGCGGCGATTTCGGTGAGCATACCTTTTAGTTTTTCGGGGTCGGCGACGGGCGGGAAACAGCGCGTCTCCACGCAGACCAGCGCCTGGGGCTTTTTTGCGTCCAGATGCGGCAGAGTTTCGCGCAAGGCGGGCGCGAGGGAGGCGGCGGCCAGCGATTCCGGAGTGGCGCGCAAGACCGATTTGCCGAAACGATAGACATCGTTTGCGGTTTTTTCGAGTGCTGCTGCTTGGGGATCGCTCGCTGCGCCGAGCACGACTACTTGGAGGGAGTGGCGCGCGTGCAACAACGCGGCGAGCCCATACGTTGCGGCGAACAGTCCGTACTGCGGGACCAGGCCTACGAAGGCTTCGAGCGTTTTTTCGGCCCAGTCGCGGTAGAGTTTTTCGCCGGTCAGGCCATACAAACGGTCGAGCGCGATGACCGCGACGGAATTGGCGCCGGGCGTGGGCGAATCCTGCAGCGGCTTGCGGCGAATTTCCATGCCGCCCATCGGCGCGGCATCTTTGGCGCGATCGAAAAAGCCGCCGGCTTCGGGGTCGCCGTAACGCTCCACGGCGAGGCGCATGGTGCGTTCGGCGATTTCGAAATAACGGCGGTCGAGCGTCGATTCGTAGGCATCGAGCAGCGCGACGACCATGAAAATCTGATCGTCGAGCGAGCCATCGAGGCGCGGGCCGCCGACGCGATGCAGGAACCCTTTCGAATCTTCCCAGGCTTCGGCGAGGATGCGGTCGAGAGTTTTCAGTGCGAAGGCGCGGCAATCGTCGCGGCTCAAAACTCGGGCGGCTTCGAGATAGGCGGAGACGAACATGGCGTTCCAGGCGACGTAGACAGTGGTGTCGATCGCCGGGACTGGCGTGCGCAGGCGCCGCGCGGCGAGCATCTTGCGTTTTGCGGTGGCCAGCAGCTGGCGCGCATCCGTTTCGCTGATTTTTAATTCGGCTGCAAGCGTTTCGAGGCCGGCCGTAACCCACAGGACATTCTTGGCCGGGTTGTGATGCATTTCGCCGCGGGCGTTCACGTCGTAATACAGCTCAATCAGCCGCGATTCCTCGGGCGTCAATACCGCGCGAACTTCGGCGAGGGTCCAGGTGAAATAATCGCCGTCATCGTCGAGGGTCTGATCGGCATCCTGGCTGCCGTAGAACCCCCCGCGAGCCTGATCGGAGAGAACTTCGTTGACCCAGGTGATGATGCCTTCGGCGGTTTCGCGGAACAGCGGATTTCCGGTGACCTGATAGCCGTGCAGATAATTTTTCAGCAGCTCGGAATTGTCGTAGGTCATTTTTTCGAAGTGGGGGACGCACCAGCGTTCGTCGACGGAGTAGCGATGGAAGCCGCCGGCGATCTGATCGTAGACGCCGCCCTGGGCCATGCCGGTGAGGGTGCGTTCGGCGACGTGCAGCAAACTTTTGGCGCCGGTGGATTGGTAGCGTTCAAGCAGCAGATCGGTGGCACTGGCGTGCGGGAATTTCGGGGCCTGGCCGAAGCCGCCGTGTTGGTCATCGAACATGCTGAGCGCGGATTCGATGACGGAGTCGACGATAGTCGCGTCGAATTCGCCGCGCGCGGTTTTGAAAACTTCGGCTTTGGCTACAGCGTCTTCCAGGGCTTGCGCGGAGGTATCGACTTCTTTGCGGCGCGTTTTGAATGATTCGGCGACGCCGAGCAAAATGCGTTTGAATCCGGGGCGGCCCATGGCGTCTTCCGGCGGGAAATACGTGCCACCGAAGAACGGCTTACCTTCCGGGGTGAGAAAGGCAGTGAGGGGCCAGCCGCCCTGGCCTGATATGGCGCTGACGGCCGACTGGTAGCGGGCGTCGACATCCGGGCGCTCGTCGCGATCGACTTTCACGGCGACATAGAATTTGTTGATCATGCCGGCGATTTCGGGATTTTCGTAGCTCTCGCGGTCGATCACGTGGCACCAGTGGCACCAGACCGCGCCGATGTCGAGCAGGATCGGCTTGTTTTCTTCTTTGGCGCGGGCGAAAGCTTCCGGGCCCCATTCATGCCAGTCGATGGGTTGATGCGCGGCCGAACGCAAATACGGGCTGGCTGAATCCTTCAGGCGATTTTCGAGAGCGTCAGTCACAATTGTTCCTCGGCGATTTGAATGTTCCAGCTTCTTTCGAATAATTACTGAATGGGATTGTTGTGGCCGCGGTCGCGCGGGTCGATGGGCTTGCGGCCGGAAAAGCCTTCGTCCTGGCGGTGATAGAAGCGGATGCGATCCTCGCCCAGTTTCCAGCACAAGTACACGTCCTGGTCGTCGATGCGCGCGGGAAAATCGAGCAGACCGACGTCGAGATCTTTCACCACACAGCCGGTTTCGATGATGCGCTCGAGAGCCAACTGAATTCCCTGTTCGAGCTGATTGCGTTCGAGCCGGCGCTTGGCTGCTTTTTCGTAAGAAACGGAAAGGCCGCCGGAGCGGGAAATTCTTTCGGCCAGCGCGCCGATTTTATCGTCGACATCCGACATTTTGCGGCGCGATTCCATGGCTTCGATCAGAATTGGTTCGAGCTTCACGCGCAAGCGCTCTGCTTCGGTCAGCGAGAAATATTTGGATTCTTCATCCGCCATGAGACTGCACTCCAAGGTTCGAGTTCTCGATTCGTTACCTCAGGGGCTAAAGCCCCACCGAGAGCTCAGTGATTATGGTCGGAGCTAAACGTCCGACCCCCTAAAAATCAGCTTAGGCGAGCTATCTAGCCGCCGATGAAAACCATGGTGCGCGAAGGCGCGACGAAATCCGGCTCGTTGATGCGATGGCCTTTTTCTTTTTGATCCACGATGGCGTGAATGGCGTCGCCGATTTCGCGGTCGGTGGCGGCGCCGCGCAGCAAACTCTTCAGGTCGTGATCGTCTTTGCTGAACAAACAGGTGCGTAATTTTCCGTCGGCGGTGAGGCGAATGCGCGAGCAGTGGCCGCAGAAGGGCTGAGTGACCGGAGCGATCAAGCCGATTTCACCGCGGCTGTCGGCGAAACGGTATTTGCGGGCGGTTTCGCTGCGCTCGTGGACCACGGGGATCAGCGGCCATTTGGCGGAAATGCGCTTGTAGACTTCGGCGGCCGGGACCATGAGGTCGCGGTTCCAGGCGCGGTCGGCGTCGAGGGGCATGAATTCGATGAAACGCATGACAATATCTTTTTCGCGGGCGAATTCGGCGAAGGCTTCCACTTCGTCGTCATTCAGGCCACGCACGAGGACGGCGTTTACTTTCACCGGACGAAGCGATGAAGCCCGGGCGGCTTCGATGCCGGCCATGACCTGATCGAATGTTTTGGTGCGGGTGACTTGCTCAAATTTTTCTTTGTTCAACGAGTCCAGGCTGATGTTGATGCGATCGAGGCCGGCGGCAACAAGCGCGTCGAGGCGATCGACGAGCAAGTGGCCATTGGTGGTCATGGAAAGGTCTTGCACGCCGAGTTTTTTGAGCCGAGCGATAAATTCTTCAACGCCGGGACGAACCAGCGGCTCACCGCCGGTGACCCGTACCTTGCGAATGCCCATGCCGACCAGGATTTTGACCAGCCGCTCGTATTCGTCCCATTCGAGCAGAGCATGTTCGGCCATATTGTTTTCAGGATTCGCCGAACGGCAGTAGACGCAACGGAAATTGCAGCGGTCGGTCACGGAGACGCGCAGGTCGTAAATTTGCCGGCCGAATTTGTCAAGCAATGGCATGTTTTTCTTGGTTCGCGACGCTAAGTCCTTAGATGCCGCCACAAATAAAAAGGCCCAAACCACGGGAGGTTTGGGCGAGGACACCAGCGTCGCGTCGCGGTACGAAGCGGGTCGCTGGATTCCCTCCTTTCCAAACCATGGCGAGCTTTGCGACGGCGGCCATCGGGAGGAACGAGCGTTTCCGCCGGTTCCCTGCGCTCCGCGCGTCTGGTAATAAGGATAACGATTTCGCGGGAGCATCGTCCCGGAGGGCCTAGGATTTCTCTCCCGTAGCCGCCCAGGATCGGAGCAATCGAGTTCGATTCTACGCTTTTGCCCAGATGCGAGCAATGAATCGCGAAGCGCGGATGCCGCGGTGAAATCGCTTTACAGCAAAATGGCGAAAGTCTATCGTGAGGCCCGTAGCGTATTCCATGCTGGCCTGCGGCAGATCTTAAATTTTCAGTAAGGAGTTCGATCATGAAAGTCACGGTATTGTTAGCGGCGCTTCTGGCATTTTCGTTCGGGCTTTCCAATTCCGCGGCGCGCGCGGCGGGAGCCGGCGCGCATTCCGAAGCAGCCCTGGCGTCTGCTCAAGGGCCGAATCAAAACCTGGTGACCTGCGAGTCGAATAACGGCAAACGCAATTTTTGCCCGATCGGCGACCCGCGCCAATCGGTGCAGATGGTGCGCCAGATGAGCAACACGGCTTGTGTCCAAGGCCAGACCTGGGGCAACGACAATCGTGGGATCTGGGTGGACCGTGGGTGCCGGGCGCAATTCAGCGTGGTGGCTTACGGGGGCAGCGGTCCGACCTGGTGGAATTCCGGCGGCGGCCGACCGGGCAACAAGCCGCACGACGGCGCGTGCTTTTTCACTTCGGCGAATTACACCGGGAATTATTTTTGCCAGTCCCGCGGCACCACATTGAATGTACCGCAGGGATTTAACGACGCGATCAGCTCGATCCAGGTTTACGGGCGGGTGAACGTCACGATTTACAATGATGCGGACTTCCGCGGCTTCTCGGCGGTAACGCGGCAGAGCATCCCGGACCTGCGGGCCTGGCAAGTGCAGGGTTACAACAATAAGAGCTGGAACAATCGCATCAGCTCGATGCGGCTGAACTAAGCGCGCTGTTTGGCGTTTCGCGGCAACTGGAGAGCTGGTGCTGGATCGGAAAGTGCCAGCTCTCTCTGGACTCGCCGCGCGGCAATTATGATAAGGTTGCGAACCAATGCGCATCTTCGTGCTGGGGGTCGGTGGCGCGGGTTCGTTGCTGGCACAACTGCTGGCGCGGCAGGGGCACACGGTGTGGTGCGGCGACCGGGATCCGGAGCGCGCGCGGAAATTCCTGGGCAAGAAAAGCAAGATTGAAGTGGTGGAAGCAAACGCGCGCAATCTGTGGTCGATTGTGCGCGCGGCGCGCGGCTGTAACCTGCTGGTCAACGCCTCTCCCGCGGTATTCAACGAGATTATTTTGCGGGCGGCGCTGCGCTTGCGCTCGCATTACCTGGATTTGAATTCCCACCTGAACCGCAATCCTTTTAGGCCGGAGCAATTTCGCTTTCAAAAGCGATTCGCGGCCAAAAACCGCGCGGCGGTAATTTGCACGGGCGCGGCCCCGGGGCTGACCAATCTTCTGGCGAAGCGCGGGTCGGAGTTGCTGGACATCGTGGAGGCGGTGCAGATTCGGCTGTTCGAAAGCACGGAGAGCAAGGATCCGGTTTCGACCTGGTCGCCGGAAGTGATGTATGACGAGGCGATTTCCAGCCCGCGCGTTTACGAGCACGGGCGGTTTGCGCTGGCCAAACGATTTACCGGGCGCGAGAAGTTTCGTTTTCCGCCGCCGATTGGGCAGGTCACGGTTTATCTGGCGGCGCAGGACGAAGTCTGCATGCTGCCTTATGTAGTACCAATGCAGGAAATGGACGCGAAAATCGGCGGGAATGATTTTGATCGTTTGTTCCGTTGGTACCGGCAGGGGCGATTGAACCGATCGCAAGGCATCGTGCGGAAACGCTTTCCGAAAACTTTATCTCCGAAGGGCGTGGCTGGATTGATTCGGCGGGGCGTGCTGGAAAATGCGCGGTTCGCGGCGGCGGTGCTGGTGCGGGGCACGAAAGACGATCAGCCGTTGCTGCTGCGGTATGACGCGAGTTTTCCGACGCTTTCGCAGATTCGGCAGCGCGGATTGATTTCGACGCCGATTGCTTATGCGACGGCGCATCTGGCGGCGATTTTTGTGAAACATTTTCCGCGGGACATGGCCGGAGTGTTTGGTCCGTCCGAGTTGCCGCTGGAAACGCGACGGGCGATTCTGAGCGACGCGCGTACGCGGGATTTTCGGATCGCGTTCAAGATGACCCGGCTGAAGAAAAACGAAGACGACGAATACTAGCGCGCTGCGGCGTGCTGATTCGCTGCCTCGGGGCCGTTCCTATCGTTGTGGTTTCCAACTGAAGCAAAAATGGTATCCTTGCCCGCGTCGGGCTTTTCTTGCGTCTTACTTCATTTTAAGCAGCAGTGAGGTACTTCCTATGCGTTGGACACCGGGCGGGACCAGCGGCGATATCGAAGACGATCGCAATTCGAGTGGCGGTGGTGGTGGCGGCTTTGGCGGCATGCACATTGGAATCGGCGGCTTGCTGGTGCTGCTGGTGCTCAGTTTTATTTTTAAACGCGACCTGATTACGCCGTTTTTGAATGGCGGAGCAGTAGGTGGCGGAAGTTCGGCGTCGGCGCCGCGGACGCCTGATCCGGCGCGGGATGCGGCGGAGCAGAAGGAAGTGCAATTTGTTTCGTTCGTGCTGGATGACGCGCAAAGTACCTGGACTCAAATCCTGCCGCAATACCGGCACGCGAAATTGGTTTTGTTTCGCGACGATGTGAATTCGGCTTGTGGCCTGGCGCAAACGGCGACGGGACCGTTCTATTGTCCGGGGGACGAGAAGGTCTATTTGGATCTCGGATTTTTCAACGAGCTGAAGAGCCGGTTTGGAGCTTCCGGAGAATTTGCGCAGGCTTACGTGATCGCGCATGAGCTGGGGCACCACGTGCAGAAGATTTTGGGCACCGAGGGAAAAGTGCGCGCGCTGCAGCAGCAGAATCCGCAACTACGGAACGAGCTTTCGGTGAAGATGGAACTGCAGGCCGACTGTTACGCGGGCGTGTGGGGACATTCGACCGAGCAACGGAATATTCTGGAACAAGGCGATGTGGAATCAGGATTAAATGCGGCGGCGGCGGTGGGCGACGATCACATCCAGAAAATGACTCAGGGCGAAGTGATGCCGGAGAAATTCACGCACGGCACTTCCGCGCAACGGGTGCAGTGGTTCAAGCAGGGTCTGACCACCGGCAATTTGAATTCCTGCAATACATTTACGGCTGCGCAATAAATTTGAGTTTTGATTCGTTTTGGCTCGGGCGTGCTTAGTACGGAGTGAGCAGAGGTTTCAATAGTCCAAAATCGGTAAGCCCGTTCGCTACGAACTGGACGGCTAAGGCCACCAACAACAGCCCCATCAGCCGCATCAAGATGCGGATTCCCGTTTCGCCCAAATAGCCACGCACGCGATCCGCGCCCGAGAGAATTAAATACGAGACGAACGCGGTGAGGATGATCGTGGCGTAGATCACCCCGTGTTGCCAGACCGCATGGGATTCGCCGACCAGCACCATCACGGTGGAAATGGCGCCGGGGCCGGCGAGCATGGGCATGCCCAACGGGATGATGCTGGCGTCGGATTTTTCCGCGCCTTCCTGCTGTTCTTCCGCGGTGGATTTCTGCGAGGACTGTTTGCCCTGCAGCATGTCGAGGCCGATTTGAAGAAGGATGATGCCGCCGGCAATTTTGAAAGCCGGCAGAGTGATGCCAAACATTTTGAAAATCAGGCTGCCGGCGATGGCGAAGGCGGTGAGGACGATGGCGCAGGTCAGCGCCGATTTGCGGGCGATGGCGTTGCGCTCGGCTTTTTCGGTGCCGGCGGTGACCGCAAGGAACAGCGGGATTACCGCGAAGGGATCGACCAGGAAGAATATGGAGGTCGTGGCCAGCAGCGCGAACTCCAGAACGGTTTTAATGGTCGACTGCATCGGTCATTAATATAGCAACTTCGCGGCGGAAAATGGCTCGGTTTTGCCGGAGGCTCGAATCGATCCCGCGTTATCGCCGCTTTCCGGCCGGGTGTATTATCTAGCCCGGAATCGCTACAACCAGCTTGGAGGTGCCCTTGCTTCGTGTTTCCTACAGCTTTCTCGTGGCTTTTTTTATGCTTTCCGCATCGCTCGCGGCACAGACGTCCGCTCCGGCCTCAACCACGCTCACAATTTCTGGTGATATCACCAAGCCCGTCTCGCTGTCGCTGGCGGACATAAGCGCGATGCCGCACAAGACGCTCAAAGTCACGAATCCTCACGATCAAAAAGAGGAAGTGTATGAGGGCGTGGCTTTGGCGGACTTGCTGAAGCTGGCCGGCGCGGCGCAGGGCGAGCACTTGCGCGGCGCGGCCATGGCGACTTACGTTCTGGTCGAGGCGGCGGATGGATACCGCGCGGTGTTTTCGCTGGCGGAGCTCGATCCCGGGATTCAGGATTCGAATGTTCTGGTGGCCGATAAAGTGGATGGGCACGCGCTGGACAGCAAAGTTGGGCCGTTGCGGCTAGTGGCGCCGCTCGACAAGCGGCCGGCGCGTTGGGTGCGGATGGTGCAGTCTATTCGGGTGATTACTGCGCCCCAATAGCGCGGGTGGCGGGCTTAGCATTACCGATTGGCGCGCCGAGCGCGCTAAATTTACCAAGATTTCTTAAACTTTTTGTCCGGTTCCGGCCCCGCCGTTCGTCATTATAGTGAAGGCCGGTAATTGGCCCGGCGGAAGACCATCATGGGGCCATTACTTGCAATTAACAAGCTAACCGTGGGAGACTTTGCTCGTCGAAAGGTCTGGAGGTAGAAGCGCCATGTTCGAAACGGAATTGCTGCTGCGCGATCTGAAAGTTGCGGTGCGTTCGCTGGCGCGCACCAAGGGACTGGCCATCACCGTGGTGCTGACGCTGGCGCTGGGAATCGGCGCGAACGCGGCAATTTTCAGCGTGGTGCGCGGCGTGTTGTTGCGCCCGCTGGTCAATCGCGATGAAGACCGGCTGATCTATATTCGGCAGAGCGCGCCGGGGATGGGCATCGAGAACGTGTCGTTCTCGGTTCCGGAAATTCAGGACCTGCAGTCGCGGGTGAAAACGGTTAAGGAATTCGGCGATTTTTCGGTGGTGGGATTCAGCATGATCGGGCTGGGCGAGCCGCGCGAAGTGCGCGCGGGGGTGGTGGACGGATCGTATTTCGAAGTGATGGGATTGCATCCGGTGCTGGGCCGGCTGCTGGACGCGCACGATGACGGCCCGAACGCCGCTGGCGCGGTGGTGCTGACCTACCGGTTCTGGACCAAGGTTTTGAATCGCGATCCGGCGGTCATCGGCAAGAATTTGAAACTGGATTCGGGCGACATTGGCGGCGCGCGCTCGGCCACGATCGTGGGCGTGTTGGAACCGTCGGTGCCCTACCCGGCGGACACGGAAATCATCGCGAACGTGGTGACCAGCCCGCATCATCTTTCGGCGACGATGGTCACCGGCAGGGTGCACCGCATGACCGATCTTTTTGGCCGGCTCGCTCCGGGCGCGGATATTGAGCAGGCGCGCGCGGAACTGAACACGGTCTATAGCGGGATGAAGAGCCAGTATCCGGAGGCGTATCCGAAACAGGGGAACTACAGCATCGGCGCGGTGAAACTGCGCGAGCAGGTGACGTCCGGCGCGAAAACGATTTTGTGGGTGCTGCTGGCGGCGTCGGGATTGATTTTTATTATAGCGTGTTCGAACGCCGCCAATTTGATTCTGGCGCGCACGGTACGCCGCGAAGGCGAACTGTCGATGCGCGCCGCGCTGGGCGCGAGCACCGCATCGTTGCGGCGAGTGCTGCTGGCGGACAGTCTTTTGTTGTGCGGCGCCGGGGCGTTGCTTGGAGTGATCAGCGCGCGGCCGATGGTGGCGATTCTGTCGCGATATGCTTCGCGGTTTTCGGTGCGCGCGCTGGACCTCACCGTCGATTCGAGCATGTTGTGGGTGGGCGCGCTGCTGGCCATTGTGGCGGCGGTTTTGTTGGCGTTTATTCCGCGGCTGCCCTCAGCGGATAGTTCGAACGGATTGAGCCAGGCCAGCGGAAGCGCGCGCATGACCGGCGGAACGGGCCGGCGGCTGCGGATTTTCGCGGTGACGCAGATCGCGGCGTCTTTCATGTTGCTGGCGGGCGCGGGGATGCTGCTGAAGACGTTGCTTTCGCTGCGCAACACGCAGACCGGGTTCGATACCAAACACGTGCTGGCGATCAACGTGCCGGTGGTTTCGTACGGACGCACGCCGGATCAGATTCAAGGATTCTATAAAGAAGCGATGCGGCAAATCGCGGCGCTGCCGGGCGTGGATCGAGTGGCGATCGGCACGGCGGTTCCGTGGCGCGACAAAAATATTTTTGGGCCGGGATTTCAATTCACTACCGACGGGCACACGCGTGGCGTGGGCGATGAAGATCCCAGCGCGATGTTCAGGACGGTTTCGCCGGGATTTTTTGCGGCGCTGGGCGTGCCGATCGTCGCCGGCCGGGATTTCGACGAGTCCGACCGCAGAGACGGCGAGAAAGTCGTGATCGTGAGCCAAAGCATCGCCAAGCTGATGTTCCCGAACGGCGACGCGGTGAACCACCAGGTGATGTGGACCGATCCGGTCATGAAATTCGTGGGAGTGAGTCCCGAACCGCGGCGCATCGTGGGCGTGGCGGCGGACATTGACGATGAAAATGTGGTGCCGGGGCGGGCGATGACCGTGTATCACCCGTTCGGCCAGGAAATCGGCGGCGGCCGAATGTTCGTGCACACCAGCAGCGGGAATCCGTACGCGCTGGTGAATCCGATTTCCCGCATCATCCGTGATTTGTCGGTGGATCAGCCGGTGGAGCACGCGGCGACGCTGGAAGATGTGCGGGCGGAAGTGCTGACCCCGGATCGATTGAACGCTTTGGTATTCGGCGGATTCGCGGCGGTGGCGCTGGCGATTGCGGTGATCGGCGTGGCCGGCGTTTTGGTTTTTTCGGTCAGCGGGCGCACGCGGGAATTTGGAATTCGCATGGCGCTGGGCGCGCAGCCGGGAAATTTGCTGACGACGGTGATTGCGGAAGGTGCGCTGATGGCCGCAGTGGGTATCGTGGCCGGGGCGCTGTGCGGTTACGCCCTGGCGCGGGTGGCAAGCAGCTATGTGGCGGATGTGCGCATGCCCGGCGTGATGCCGGTGGTGATTTCGGCGGCGGTGCTGCTGGGCGCGGCGGTGATTGCTTCGTTTTTGCCGGCGGCGCGCGCGGCGCGGATTGATGTGACGCAGGCGCTGCGCTCGGAATAAGACAGGCCAGAGCTATTCGTTCGGGCCCTGATCGTCTAGGGTGCTGATGCGGTAGGAGAATTACATCCCGCAAATCACCTGAATTTTGCGTTAATCAGCTGAGCAAGGAACTTCGTGGGTGCTGCGTTGAATAACACCGTTCTGGAAGGTCTGGAGATGAGACCACGCACCCGAATCCACTCTCTCGTTCCTATGCCGTCGCCGCGAGAGGCGCTTTAGAGTTCGTCGAGAATGCTTTCGGTGCTGATTCCTTCGCTGCAATCCATTTTCAAATCCAGTTCGGGTTCGGCGGCGGCAGGGTGTTTCGCCTCTGTGGGTGAGGCGGCGCCATGCGTCTCAACCGGCGCCGCAGCGGGAGGCGCCGCGTGCGCGGGTGCGAGTTCGGAGGCGAAGGCTTCGCTGGCTAGCTTGAATTCCTGACGGCCCAGCTTATGCAGAAATTGTCCGGAAGGCGTGCGAATCGTGAGCAACACGCGGCCGTCGCAAATTTCGACTCCCTCCAGAACGCCGCGGACGCCGGAGGTGGTGTGGATCAAGCTATCGCCAACATTGAAGTCGTTCGCGGAAGCGGGCTTCGCGCCGATTGCTTTGTGGACCTTGTCTTGCGCAAGCTTTAGGAGGTTCATGTTGGAACGCCTCGGCTGAAATGTAGCAAAGGCGAACACACTTCGGACATAGTACCTTCGGGCAAGTGAGGCCAGGTTGATACCTGCCGGGCCGTTTCTCTGATCAGGCTCGCCGCGACAATCAACTCGTTTAGGGTCAATGGCTTGTCAATCGCTGTGACGTGTAGCAAGCTGGCCGGATCTCGGTCGCGTGCGATCCGGCTATTAGCGGACACGAACGAGCGGTTCCCCCAACCGCGGTCCCCCCCGCGCTTGCCACTTACTCAGGGCTGCTGCTACACTGTCGCGGCAAGAGCGAATCTGCTGCTCCTGCCACACTTCCTCGAAGAAGGTTTACATGTCTGGACATTCTAAGTGGGCCACAATCAAGCATAAGAAGGCCGCCACGGACGCCAAGCGCGGCAAAATTTTCACAAAAATTATTCGGGAGTTAACGATTGCGGCGCGCACCGGCGGCGCCGACCCGATCACCAACCCGCGTCTGCGCACGGCGATCCTTTCGGCCAAGGGCGAAAATATGCCCAACGACAATATCGAGCGCGCCATCCAGCGCGGCACCGGCACCCTGGAAGGCGAAACGCTGGACGAAGTGACCTTCGAAGGCTATGGCCCGGGCGGCGTAGGCGTTCTGGTGCAGGTGGTGACCAACAACCGCAACCGCATCGTCAGCGAAATTCGCCACATGTTTTCGAAGAACGGCGGCAACATGGCGGAAAATGGCGCGGTGGGCTGGATGTTCCATCGCAAGGGCGACATTATCGTCGGCAAAGAAGCGGCGGACGAAGACAAGATGCTGGGCATCGTGCTCGATGCCGGCGCGGAAGACATGCGCGACGATGGCGCGGCCTGGGAAGTGGTGACACCGCCGGAAGCGTTTGAAAAGGTGCGCGAAGCGTTGATCACGGCAGGAATTACGCCGGCCAGCGCGGAAGTGGCGTTTGTGCCGCAGAATTACGTGAAGCTGGCGGGCGCGCAGGCGGCGCAGATGGTCCGCATGATGGAAACGCTGGAAGATCACGACGACGTGCAGCACGTTTACGCCAACTTCGATATCGACGAAAAGGAACTGCAGGCGGTCGCCGGCTAGCCGGGACTGGATTGAGTCGCGTTACCGCGAGGGCCGCGTGATTTCTGGCGCTCACGTCATTCTTTACAGTAAAGATGCGGAAGCGGATCGCGCGTTTTTTCGCGATGTGCTGGGCTTCCCTTCAGTTGACGCCGGGCGCGGCTGGCTGATTTTTGCCTTGCCGCCCGCCGAAGCCGCGTTCCATCCCTCCGATCAGAATGGCCACCACGAGCTGTATTTCCTGTGCGACGACGTGAAAGCTGAAATCGCGGCACTGGCGAAGAAAAACGTAAAGTGCAGTGAGGTGCACGAAGAGCGCTGGGGTTCGGTTACCAAGGTGGGCCTGCCGGGCGGCGGCGAGGTTGGGCTGTATCAGCCGAAACATCCCACGGCTTTGGGGCTGGCCGGGAAATAAAGATTCCCTTACGCATCTTCCTATCGGTGCGGCGTGAATCATTGCCGCACCGCGAACGTCGCTGCAAAAAACACTACACAGCCACTCCCCCGCGCACTACACTCGTTGCCATCACATGACTTCTCATCTGCCCATAAAACCGGGTACGCACGCGAACGCGGTTCGATTCTGCGTTCTGGGCGTTGATCCGTCTTCGGCGGGGGCGACGGGTTATGGCGTGGTCGAATTCGTCGGCGCGGCGCCGCGGATGCTGCGCTACGGCGCTTTGAAGATGCGGACGCGCACGGAATTTGGGGAGCGGCTGCGCGAAATCCATGAATTGATCACCGCGCTGGTGACGGAATTTTCTCCGGATGCGGTGGCGGTGGAATCGGTTTTTACGGCGCTGAATGTGGGAACGACTTTGCGGCTGGCTGAAGTGCGCGGCGTGGTGTTGCTGGCGGCGGCGCAAGCTTCGATTCCGGCGCACAGTTATTCGCCGCGCGAGGTGAAGGCCAGCATCGCGGGTTATGGCGCGGCGTCGAAACAGCAGATGCAACAAATGGTGCGAGCGACGCTGGGCCTGAGCGAATATCCGGAGCCCGAAGATGCCGCCGACGCGCTGGCAATCGCGTTGTGCCACGCGCATGCGGCCCGGGCGCAGCAGCGGGTGGACGTGGCCAGGGCCATGGGCAAAAAAGTGGCCGACTCGGCAGTTGACCCGCGTGCGGCGCTACCGCGGCGCGCAATTCCAAATCTGACCAACCCTCCAGTTCGCAACCGCGCGCGTGCGGCGCGCATCTCTTAGCTGTGCGCCCACCAACCCATTTCAATTCGCTCCGCCGTGCGAGTTTCCGCTTCGCTGCGTTCCTGGCTTTCGTCGCCTGGTCTTGCGCCACCGCCTACGCGGCGAAAATACCCGTGCCCAGGCCGTGCTCCGCGCCAAGCGACGCCACGATTACCTACCGCAAGATTTTTAAAACCAGTTTCCCCGAGTTCGTCGAAATTAAGTTGAACCAGCAAGGCGTGGGTACGGCCGATCTGCGACAGCTCGATGAAGAGGCGAACCCGCAACCCTTCGAAATTGGCGCACCGTTGGCCCAAAGGATTTTCGGGCTGGCTGGGAAGCTCCACAATTTTCAGGGGGTCGATCTGGAAGTGCATCGCCGGCTGGCGAATCTGGGCGAAAAAACGTTCACGTATCAGGCCGGGGCGGAAACGCACGAAACGAAATTCAATTACACGCTGGACGAATCAGCGACGCAGCTGGTAAACATTTTTGAAGGATTGGCGCGGCAGTCGACGGATCTTTCGGATCTGGTGCGGACCATGCGTTACGATCGATTAGGTGTGAACGACGTGCTGCAGACCATTTCCGCCGATTTCGATCACAAGTTGCTGCCCGAACCCGAACGCCTGCTGCCGGCTCTGGACCAGATTGGCGCCGACGAGAAATTCATCGACATCGCGCGGCAGAAAGCGCGGGCGCTGGCGACGCGCATTCGCTCCACGCATTAACGCCGGCGGCACCGGGCTATCCCAGAACTTTGGCTAAAACTCCGGCCAGCGTACCGAGCGCGACGACCGAAGCATAAGCACCGGCCGCCACTTTCCACGAAATTGTTTGGCCCACCACCGAAAGAGAAAACACGCTGATGATGCCCAGCGTGCACAGAATTGTGACGACGTAAGGAAGCGGGACGCCCTTGGTCATCGCGAGGTAGGCGATGGCGACGTCGAAAGCCATGGGCACCGGCAGAAACGCCCCCACCAGCGCGACCAGCAGAATGCCGCCGATGGTGACGTTCGCAACTAGCGCGTGTTGCGGCAGAATTTCGATGACGAACGCGCCGAGAATGGCACCGAGGATCATCAGCGGAAACGCAATCTTGAATACGTACCAAAAACTTTTGGCGAACGAGCGCAAGGTCAAGAGCAGCGCTTGCGCCCAGGTCTCGTCTGTCGAAATTTCGACCGGGCTGGAAAAATCGCGCAGCGGTTCGACACCCGTGCGCGAAGCCACCGCCGGAGCAAACCCAAAAATCAGGAGCAGCACCGTCGCGATTTTGAGAAACGCGATGGGCGCCGGAAAAAGCGCGAAGGTCATCGCCAGCACCACTACGTTAAGCGCGGGCGACGCAAACATCGCCGCGAGAACCGATTCGGTGCCCAGTCCCGACGCATAAAATCCACGCGCGATTGGGGCCACGCAGTTGGTACAAACCGCCAGCGGCACGCCCGCAGCCGCGCCGAACAGCGCGTTCAAATAACGTGAGGTTGAACGCCAGCGCCGAATCGTTCCCAGAAAAGTTAGCGCGGCGGGGCCAAAGAGAAACGCAAAAGTCATGCCGACGCGGTTTGCGTCCAGCCAGTTGATTGTCGTGCGCCATACTCGGGTGGGCAACGGCATCCCGCGATCGACCGCATAGACGGTTCCAAAGGTCAGCGCTCCGGAGGCTTTGATTTGCGAGCCGGCGTGGTAACGCTTCATCAGCGCGGGGTAGCGTGAGTCTCCCCAGAACACGCCGGCGATTACAAGCAATAGAACGATCGAGAGAGTGCGGGTGCGCCAGGCGTTGGTGCCAATGCTGGAAGTCTGCAGATCGAGAATGGAAGTTGGTGCCGCCACGGATGATCCCCCCTACCGCCAAATGAATGACGGTCCCCAAAAGTGGAAGGAATGTACTGGGGCTGATGCCACGAAGAAATAATATAAAACTACTAGACGTTGCCCGGCTCAGCGGCCGGGTCAGCTTCCGCCGCAGACGCCGGTCTTCACTCCGGACATCGCTATGCCGTACTGGTTGGCGCCGACGATGCGGGTGCCGCCGGCCATGAGGATCACCGTGTCCACGGGCTTGGGCCAGGTCATTTCGTAAAGTCCCGCGGCGGCGTTGATGGCTCGCCAGGTTCCGCGGAACTGTCCGCTGACGAAGGCGCCGTTGGCGGAGATGTTGACGGTCCAGCCGTTGGTCCAGTGCCAGGTTCCGGGCATGCCGGCGCCGGCCGAGACGCGCCCGCCGGCCATCGGGTAACCAAAATTATTGGTACCGCTCATCGAGCGCTGGTCGGGAGTAATGGTGAGGGTCTCGATGTTATCCGGCCAGGTGAAAGTGTACTGGTGTTGCGCGGCATTGATGACTTTCCAGTGGGCGACGAACGGGCCGGTGGTCATGGTGCCGTCGCCGTGAATCACCACCGGCGCATTGTTGAACCATTGATAGCAACCGACGATAGGGTCGACTCCAGCACTGGCCGCGGGTTTGTTTTTTGAAGCTCCCGAAGCTGCAGGTCTTTTGGGCTCGGGGACGACATCAGATGGGTTTGCGACCGGTGCGGCTGGCTTCGTCTCCGGTTCAACGGCCGCGGCCGGAGTGGGCTGCGGGTCCGGGCTGTGGTGCATGAATCCGAAAACGACTGCGGCGAGGACTAGCAGTGCCGCCAACCCGATCCCGATCGTTTTTCCAGATAATGCGGAAACGGCTGGGCTGCTGGTTTCCGGGCGGACGGCGCTGGTCGGCGCCGGTCTTGGAGATGGTGCGGGAGCTGGCGTTGGCGCCATTGCAGGCGCTGACGAAGGTGGCGCTGTCGCGCCGTGCTGCCAGATTACCGTTGGCGGCAAGGGCGTGCCTTGGGCGCTTTCCGGAATTAATTTGTGAACGGTCGCCGCGAGACTGTCGAGATGCTGTTCCATGGGCGGAGTCATGGCGTCGAGCCAGTGCACGGAGCCGATGAAATAATCGAGCGACTTGCCGGGCGCGACGTCTTCGATGCGAAACGGAAGAATCGCTACGCCACTGCTTACGGCGCGTTCCACTTCCTTCGGAATGTGGCCGGAGGCGTTGGCGTTGGCGGAAAAAACCAGGACCATCACTTTCGCGGCGTGGATGGCGTCGATGATCGCTTCGCCATAGGAAGTGCCAGCGACGATATCGCGCGGCGCGATCCAGCAGCGTATGGCGGCGGCCTCCAGGCGGGCGCAGACGGCGTCCGCCACGGTTTTATCTTTTGAGGCATAGCTGATGAATACGTCGAACGCCACGAGAGCAACCTCCGTTGAACGGCCGGGATATGCAACTTCGGCTCGCGCATCGTAACGCGCCTGCGGTGCCGGACACAAGAATTCAGCGTAGCGCGGGAGGTGGGTCGGACTGCAGAATCAAATTCGGCTGGCCGGCTCCGGCTCGCGCTTTAGCTCTTTACTCTGGAGGCCGTGCAAGATACGTTTTGGCGATTCGATAGGTGAGATGGAGTTCCCGGGCAGGAGGCTCAGGCGCATTGAGTGAGAAAAAACTAGCGGGATTCGAGCGCGCCCAGCTGCTGGCTCCCTTGGTCATCGGTGTCACCGGGCATCGCGACCTGCGGGACGAAGACCGGATTCATCTAGCGGCGAAGGTAAAAGAAATTCTGCTCGATTTGCGCAAGGATTACCCTGCTACTCCGTTGGTTGTGATCTCAGCGCTGGCCGAAGGCGCGGATCGTTTAGTCGCGGAAGTGGCGCTGGCTCCGGATGTGGGCGCACGAGTGGTGGCTCCGCTGCCGCTGCCGCTCGCCATGTACGAGCAGGATTTTGAAAGCGTCACGGTGTTGGAAACACCGCTGGCGATAGTGGCTATTGAAAGAAGTTCGCGCGAGGAATTCCGCGAGCTGCTGGCGCGCACCGAGTGGTTCGAGTTGGACCTGGCCGAAGGCAACAGTTACGAGGGGATTGCGGAGCCGGGTCCGCAGCGGGATCGCCAATACGAACTGGTGGGGCGGTACATCGCCAAGCAGAGCCAGATCCTGATCGCTCTGTGGGACGGCGCGGAATCGGACGCGGTGGGCGGCACCGCGGAGGTCGTTCGCTTTCAGACCGAGGGGGTGTCCGGCTCGGACGCGTGTGACTTGGAAGCTCCGGATGGCTTCCCGGCCTATCAAATCGTTACGCCGCGGGTGAAAAATCCCTTTCCCCATGCCGGGAAAGCGATGAGCATAAACAAAATTTATCCGGAGGCGTTTGAGAAGAACGAAGAGCAGGCTGAAAAATACTATCGCAGCATGTTCAGCCGCTTGGACGATTTTAACCGGTACATCCTGCAGGCGGGCCGAAGCCGCGAAGAGCAAATCGCCAAAAGTAAAGGTTACCTGCTGCAGGATGCGCCCGAGGGAGAATTGCCGCCCGGGATGGGAGCCGTCCTCCACCGTTACGCGGCGGCCGACGCGCTGGCTATCCACTTCCAGGGAATATGGCTGGCGGTCCAAGTCACGTTGCATGTGCTCATCGTGCTGGCGTTCTTCTTTTTTTTGTTATTCGCTGGTTTACCGGAGCATCATCTCCGTTTTCTTGGAATGTCCGGGGGCGTGGTGGGCCTCGCCATCCTGGTCCGACTGATCCCTGGAAAACGAGCACTGGATACCAAGCATGAAGACTACCGGGCCATGGCCGAAGGCTTGCGTGTTAAATTTTTCTGGAAGCTTGCCGGAATCAAGGAATCGGTGGCGGACCATTATTTCGGGAAACAGCGATCGGAACTGGATTGGATTCGCAACGGCTTTCGAGGTTGGAATGCGGCGGAGAGCCGGCCGTCGCATCAAGAATCGGATTTGCCGGAAGCAGACTGGAGTAACCGGCTGGCCTTCATTCGGAAATATTGGATCGACGATCAACAGCAGTACTTCGACCGGGCCGCCGAACGGAATGCAAGCTCTCACGAATGGATCGAGCGCATCGGAATCGGTGCGATGCTGGGCGTGGTGATCCTGGGAGGTGTACTCGGTTACCTGCGATTACATCGGCCCGAATATCCCGAACCGATCAGCATTGCGTTCGAAATGACGCTGGCCCTGGCCGCGATTTTGCACCATTTCGATAACCGCATGGCCTTCGCCGAGCACGCTAAACAATATCGCCGCATGGCCGCGCTGTTTGCCCACGGCTCCGCGCTGATGGGGAAGTTTCTGCAGCGCGGTGATTACAAGAACGCCAAAATTTGCGCGAAGCAAGTCGGGGACGAAGCGCTGACCGAAAATGGCGACTGGGTCCTGCTGCACCGGGAACGGCCGCTGGAAATGCCGCACCCTTAGCAACCGCTAGCGGGGTGCAGGTGTACCTTGCGACAGGCTGTCCTTTTGTACAACTTGACTCTTATCTAACTCAGGTCTAATCTCTCCCGCGCTCCTGCCTTCAGTAATGCAGACAACTGAGGTGACCGGCCCATGCGAAGTCAGCGTTCTGGATTTCTGCGTTTTTTGATTTTTGGCTTCGCTTTTCTGTTGCTGTGCGCTGCCGGCACATCGGCGCAAAATCCTGCCCCAGAAACACGGATCACCCAGGCCGTCGATAACGCGAACCTCACGCTGCTGAAGGGCAATGTGTTTTCCCTGGCCCGGCCGGAATTCGACCGCGGCGCGGCGCCGCTGAATTTGCCGATGGAGCGCATGACTTTGGTTCTGCGTTCGACGCCCGAACAGCAGACCGCGCTGGCGACGTTGCTGGATGAACAGCAGGATCAGTCTTCACCGAATTATCACAAGTGGTTGACCCCCGCGCAATTCGGGCAACAGTTCGGAGCGTCCGAGCAGGATATTCAAACCATTACTTCGTGGCTGCAGTCGCAGGGATTTCAGGTTAATCATGTGGCGAACGGGCGCAACGCGATCGAATTTTCCGGCACGGCCGGCCAGGTACAACAGGCCTTCCATACCACGATTCATAAATACTCGGTCCCTAACGCCGCGGGAGTGAGTGAAGATCACTGGGCGAATTCGGTGGACCCGCAGATTCCCGCGGCGCTGGCGCCGGTAGTAGTAGGCGTCGCGACGCTCCACAATTTCCTGAAAGCGCCGCAGCACGTGCGGTCCGCTGAAACGTTTCCCTTTGTGAAGAAACCGGGAGCGGCCCCGGAGTTTTCCACCTCCGCGGGCGTGCATGCTCTTAGTCCCGGCGATCTGGCCATCATTTACAACGCCACTCCGCTCTATGGCGGAACTCCAGCAATCAACGGTGGCGGCTCGACTGTCGCGGTGGTGGCGCGTTCAAATATCGATCCGCAAGACTTGGCCGATTTTCGGGGTAGCTTTGGCGTTGCCGGACCGGCACCGCAAATTATCCTGAATGGAGCTGATCCGGGAATTCTGACGGGTGGCAACGGACTCGAAGCGATTCTGGACATCAGTTACTCCAACGCCCTGGCACAGCAGGCCAACGTAAACTTTGTGGTTTCGGCGTCCACCAACAGCGCCGACGGCGTAGATCTGTCGGAGCTGTACATCATCGACCACAACCTCGGCGACGTGATGACCGAAAGTTTTGGAAGCTGTGAGGAGGGAGCCACCGCCGCCGAAGCTGCGGGGATTTCCGATCTGGCCGAGCAGGCCGCGGCGCAAGGCATTACCTATATGGTTTCCAGCGGGGATAGCGGCTCGGCAGGTTGCGACAATACCGCGCCAGCCACGCACGGACCGTCCGTCAACATTTTGGCGTCGTCGGCCTACACCATTGGGGTGGGCGGCACGATGTTTGCAGAGGGCGCGACGCCGGCTACGTACTGGAATGCCACGAACAGCGCGACATTCGTTACCGCGAAAAGCTACATCCCAGAAGATGTCTGGAATCAAAGCTGCGCCGCAGGAGCCGCCGGCTGTACCAATCCGAATTTAGACGCAGGCAGCGGCGGAGTCAGCACGTTGTTTGCGCAACCGGCCTGGCAGAGTGGAGTCACCGGAATTAGCGCGGTTCCGCCGATGCGCAATCTGCCGGACGTTTCTTTGACCGCCGCCGGGCATGACCCCTATTTGGTCTGCCTGCAGGGCTCCTGCGAGAACAATGAGTTTGAGGGCGTCTTTGGAACTTCGGCCAGCGTGCAGGCCTTCGGCGGGATCATGGCGCTGGTCCGCCAGAAAGTAGGCGCGCGCGTGGGCCAGGCCGATTATGTTTTTTACAAACTGGCGGCCGCGGAAACCCTGGCGAGCTGCAACGGCTCGCAGGCGACTCCGGTGCCAGCCGCCAACTGCATTTTCTACGACACCACGGTGGGTAACAATGTGGTGCCGGGCATCGCGGCCGGCGACTACGACAGCGGCGTAGGATACGACCGCGCCACCGGCCTGGGGTCGGTGAACGTCACGAATCTGGTCAACCAGTGGAGCTCGGTGAGCTTTGGGCCCAGCGTTACGACCCTCACGATAAGTCCTACCAGCTTCACGCACGGCGCTAGCGCGACATTCAACATAACCGTCGCGCCCAAAACCGGTACGCCTTCGTTTACGAACGAGTTGGCGTCGCTGCTTTCCAGCACCGGTAGCGCGATTGACGATGTCCCGCTGGGTTCAACCGGGACCGCATCCGGAACGACCAACCAGATTCCAGGAGGGACGACCACCGTGACGGCGCACTATCCGGGAAACGGAACGCTGGACGCGAGCGATTCGACCCCTGTTTCGGTAACGGTTGCGCCGGAACCGAGCACGACCACCCTTACCGTTCTAAACGGCGCCGGAACGCCATTCACCGGAGGAGTCTTTGGAGGCACGGTCAGTCTAAACGGCGCCGTGGTCGGCCAATCTGGATTCGGCACACCCACCGGTGGACTGAACTTCAACAACAATGGCGTGCCCCTAAGCACACCGTCTCCGCTCGATGGCAACGGCAAGGCTTCCGTTACTGGGCCGTTCTCCCAAGTGGGAAGCTACTCCCTGACGGCAAATTACCTGGGCGACGCCAGTTTCTTGCCCAGTGCGACGCCGGGGGCGATCAATTTCACGATCACCAAAGCTTCGCCCACCGTGACCGTGCAATCGAGTCTGAGCACCGCAGCTCCCGGGGCCCAGGTCAGCCTGACCGCGATCATCGCCACCACCTCGCAAGCCGGCTCCCCCACCGGCAATGTGACCTTTCTTTCGGGCAGCACCACGCTGGCCACGATGATGGTGGGCGCATTGAATCAGGGTGGATTTCAGTACGGCACGGCGCTATTGGTCACGGGCGGGCTGCCCACCGGAACGGACAGCATCACCGTGCAGTACACGGGCGACTCGAATTTCACCGGGGAGACCTCTCCAGCGATCACTGTGAATGTGGTGCCTCAGCCGGATTTCAGCGTTTCGGCTTCGCCAGCGCCGGTGACGGTGAGCAGCCCGGGGCAATCCGCGAACACCACACTGACGATCGCCGGTGTAAACGGATTCGGTGGCGTGACGACGTTCAGTTGCGCGGGTCTGCCGGCGAAGAGTGGGTGCGCGTTCCTGCCGGCGACGGTAACCGGAAGCGGCACGACGATGCTGACCGTCACGACGACGGCGGCGAGCGTCGTGGCGCCGGGTGATCGTAACAGTTTCAACAATTGGAAGGCGAAGAGCGGGGCGATACGCGCACTCGTGTTCTCCGCGGCGCTGTTTATTTTGGCGATGCAGATTCGTCGACGGCGGTGGAATTTTGCGGGTGCGCTATTCGTAGTGGCGTTGCTGCTGAGCACGGCGGCTTGCGGAGGCGGAGGTGGAACTCCTCCGCCGGTAATTCCGGGAACGCCGATCGGAACCACGACCGTTACAGTCACCGCGACCAGCGCGGCGCTGACGCACAGCACGACGTTCACGCTGACCGTGAATTAGGAGCCGGTCGCGGGCAAGCGAGCGCGGAGCGGTGGACGAAGGTTTCCGTCGGAAGAATTCTGACGAGGGAAAAGAAAACAGCCTACGGTTTCGAAGGCCGGCCTTTAATATCCAGAGCTTCGCTGCCGCCGGGTATCCAGCGGATGCTGACCTGATCGCCCACCTGGTATCCGCCGTTTTCGACAATGTAATTCATCTTGTCCTGGGTTTTTTCGGAATAGGTGAAGGTGTGGATCAGCATCGAATTGTCGCGTTCCCGGACGATGATGGTATGCAGGTCGGCGTGCACCACTTCCGCTTTCAGCCACACCGGTTTGCTGGGCCTTTCCTGCACCACGATGGGCGCGGCAGTGTCCGCGGTGGTTTGCGCACGCGCCGGGGCACAAAGCGCGAAGGTAGCCGTCAGCAGAGCGCACGCGGCCAAGCCGCGAATCAGGTTAGATGTCGTCATCGAAAGATACCTTTAGCGATTTCAGAAATTTTACATCCTGCGGAGTGATATCCACGCGCGGCTCGATGGTTTCTTCCTGCATCGATTCATCGTCAACCCGAATGTGCAGCGATTCGAGGAACCGGCGGTCCTGGTTGGTCATCTTGGCGTCGCCGGCGGCGCGGCGCGCCAGACCGATGGTCGCATCCAGTTTCAACACGATGTCAAATCCGGCGGAGCGCACTCCGGAAATTGCTTCCGAAATCCGGTCGGAATCGGAAACCGTATCATTAATGGCGTGTCCCAATTCTCGCAGCAGCTGTTTCATGCGGTCATCGAGTTGCAACGGCACACCTCTCGTCGTCGGGAAGTTGGCGCTCACCCTGCCTAGACTGATTCTAGGTCCGGCGCTATCACGAAACAAGTCCCAGGTCGGCGGCTGAATCGCGCTGGTTACCTGCCCCGCGCGGGCCGGATTGCGCACCCGGGCCTTTTCGCGGGACACTGTGGTCGCACGCGAGGCGCGGTGAGAGCTATGGATGAAATTCTTCAGTTTCGAACACCGGCGGAATTCCGCAAATGGCTGGCCGCAAACCATCGCCAGATCGAAGGCATCTGGCTGCGCATTTTCAAAAAAGATGCGGGAGAATCTTCGGTCACGTATGCGCAAGCGCTGGACGAAGCGCTGTGTTTCGGCTGGATCGACGGCCAAAAACAGCGGCATGACGAATCCTCCTGGCTGCAGAAGTTCACGCCGCGGCGGCGCCAGAGTGGCTGGTCGAAAATCAACACGCAACACGCCGAAAGGCTGATTCAATCCAAACGCATGAAGCCGGCCGGTCAGGCGGAAATCGAAGCGGCGAAAAAGGACGGGCGTTGGGAAGCGGCCTACGATTCGCCGAGCAAGTCGACGATTCCGGAAGATTTTCTGGCGGCGCTGCGCAAAAAGAAGAAGGCTTATGCTTTTTTCGAAACGCTGAACAAAGCGAATCTTTACGCGATTGCCTACCGGCTGCAAACCGCGAAGAAACCGGAAGCACGGCAGAAGCGCATGGCCGCGATCCTGGAGATGCTAGCGAAGGGCCAAGCATTTCACTAGCTTTTCGCCAAGTTCGGGAGCTGATCTAGTGCGCGCCGGCCTGGGCGGTCTGCGGCGCTTCGGACTTCAGCGACGCTCGCGCCTGGGGCGCGGCATAGGCCGTCTCGATGCGCTCATCGCTAATCCCCGCCAGGGTCACCAGAGTTTTCTGGGCATCGGCGCTTTGGCCGGCTTTGTTTTGGGCCTGCGCCAACAATTGCAACGACAGAGGATTTTGCGGATCTTCCTGGAGTTCGGAAATCGCGCCGGCATAGTCGCCGTGCATGAGCAGGACCGCTCCATTGGCCGAATGGAACGAATTTTGAACCGGAGTGCTGCGATTGCTGTCGGCCATTTCTTGCAGCAGCTTGAGGGCGTCTGCCGCGGCTTCCTTGTTCCCGGAGTTGGCGGCGATGAACGCGCGGGTTTGCAGAATCGACGCTAACTCGATGTCGCGATCGCCCGGCATCAGGGTAATCCCGTGCGACGCGGAAAGATCGGAGCGCGCGTCATCCAAATCCTTGAGCGCCTTGGCTGAATCCGGATTGAACAGCGCGTTGGTACGGTGGATTTCCGCTTGCTGCAGCGGGAGACCCGCGGCGTGCGCTTCGGCGTCAACTTTTCTAAATTCCTCGCGCGCCAGGGCCGGTTTGCCTTCGCGGTAATAGGTCAGGGCGTAAAGAACGCGGTAGTTCAGTTGCGTCGACTTTTCTTTGGTGCCCTTGATCGCCACCAGATATTGCGCGCGGGCCTTTTTTTGATCGCCCATCAGCGCGTAGGTGGAAGCGATGCCGACCTGCGACGGATTGAAATGCGGATTGATGACCAGCGCCTTCTGGTAATGCTCGAGCGCCGCGGGATAGTCCCCGAGGATGCGCATGATTTCGCCGTAGGAATCCTGCGGGTTCGGCTCGTTGGGTAGCGCCGCGACGTAGCGGTCCATCAACGCCGGCGCCAGATGCGCCTGCCCGCTTAGCGCGTAGCAATACGCCAAGTTGTTCATGGCCGGATAATAATCGGGATCGCTTTTCAGCAGGCGCACCAGGATGGCTTCGCCGTGTTCGGAAGCGCCCTGATTGGCGCAGAGCCATTCGGCGGCCATGTTGCCGAGCCGTTTATCGTTGGGATATTTGGCCAGGAGGTCGTTCATGGAGGAAATGGCCACAACGGCCTCGCCATTTTTCGTGCTATTCATCCAGCGGATCAGCAGTTGTTCATCGGCCGAAGCGTTGTCGATGTACTTCGTGGCGAGGGCACTCTCTTCCTTCGCTTCCTTGGGATCGGCCGTAAAGTAACCGAGCGCCGCATGGCCCAGCGCAAATTGCGGATCGGCTTTCACCGCCTGCCGAAAGAATTCAAGGCCTTCATCCACAAACAATCGATCTTCGCGCTCGACCAAGCCGAGTTCATAGGCGCGCCGCGCTTCGGGCGAGGAAGTGGTCACGGGAACCGTTCCGGGCGTGTTGGCAGTCATCGCCGCGGTGGCGGGTGGCGTGGCATCCTGCGCGCGCACGGCGACGCCGGTGGTCAAAATGGCGACAGCGATCCACGAGAAAGAATTTCGGATTTTCACGGTCCCTCGCATGAGACTTCTTGGTCTCGATTTGTTTCTGCTAGCGGCCTTTCAAGACGTAGCCAGGATCGAAGGGCTGCTTGTCGTCGATCTTCACGACTTTCACGCCGCTGGTGATGTTGTAAACGTCAATCACGCCAACCGCTCCGGCGTTCCCTTCCACAATCTTGAGCACTTCGTCGTCGCTCGCGGCGAACACCACCGGCACGGTGGACTTCCGGCTGGGGTCGTTCAGGACATCTTTTCCTTCGTCGACGGTGCCGCCTAAAACTTTCTCGATGACGAATTTCCCCGCCGGCGAGCCGGGATCGCGCAAGACGATCGTGATACTTTTGCCGCCGGGCCAGCTGTTGGTCTTGGCCCGGAAAATTTTGCCGAGGTCGACCAGGGTCAAACCTCGGATGGTGTTTCCGGGGTTGACCACGACTGCAAAGTCGGTCGCGAACGCGACGGAGGCCGCGGTAGCGAGCAACACGATACAAACGAGCAAGCGCTTTCGCATCGGATTCTTACCTGCTAATCAAAATTTCTGGAGGTTCGCCTGAGTACAAGGTAGCACTGCGGGCGGAAGCGAGAGTTGCGAATTGGCGTGGGCGTGTCGCGCCAGTAAATGCTGTAGTGCCGGCATATTCCACTACGGAGCGCAAAGTGAAATCATCGAGAATCGACGGCTTCGTTGCTGCAGGTCGCCGAAATTATTCGTAGCGCAAGGAAACCATGGGATCGACGCGCGAAGCACGGCGCGCGGGGATGTAGGTGGCCAGCCATGAAACGGTGCCGAGCAGCGCGGCGATGGTGACGAACACCACTGGATCCCAAGTCTTCACGCCATAAATCAGGCCGGCCATAAATCTGGTCAGAGCCAAGGCCGCCGCGACGCCGATCACGACGCCGATCGCCACGAGCCGCATGCCGTGCAGCACGACCATTTTGCGCACACTTCCCGTGCTGGCTCCCAGCGCCATGCGGATACCAATTTCCTGGGTGCGCTGCTGGACCGAATAGGTCATGAGGCCGTAGATGCCAATCGCGGCGAGCAGCAGCGCCAGTCCCGCGAAAATCGAGAGTAATAAGGTGTTGAAGTCGCTGCGCGCCGTCGATTCGCCAACAACTTGCTCCATGGTGCGAATGTGCGCCACCGGCAGTCCACCGGTGGCGACGCGCAATTCTTTTTGGAGGTCGGCACTCAAGGAGAACGGCGCCACCTTGGTTCGAACAATCCAATTCAGCGGAAGAACGCGGCTCTCCAGCGCGGTGGCGCCGTCGGTGACCTGCGTTTCCGGGATGAACATGAGCGGTGCCGGGTCGCGGTCGAGGCCGTTGTCGCGCGTGTCGCCGACGATGCCGACGACCTGACGCGCGGGCTCTTCGAATTCCGGGCCGAGCCCGTGGCCGATGGTAATGCGCGCGCCGATGGCGTCGCCTTTGGGCCAAAAGTTCCTGGCCATGGCTTGGCTGATGACCACCACGCGATCGGAAGTGGCTTGATCGCGCTCGTCGAAGGTCCGGCCGCTGATCAACGGAATTCGAAAAACCTGAAAGTATTGCGACGAAACGTTGCGCCACTGCACGTCGCCGTTATACGGACCGTCGGTCGGCGGCACTCCTTCAATGGTGAAAGGCAAATCGATACCGCCGGTGACCGGCAGGCAGCAGGTACTGGCAATGGATTCGACGCCAGGCAGAGCATCGACGCGGCGTTCCACTTCACGCACGGCTTGCGCCACGCCGGCGGTGGTCGCGAATCGCGTGCCGGAGAGCGACATCTCCATGGTCAGCACATTGTGCGAATCGAAGCCGGGCTTCACGGTGCGCAGCGTCATGAAAGTGCGGATGAGCAGCGCCGCGCCAACCAACAGAACCAAGGCGAGGGCCAATTCGGTGACGACCAGGATGGAGCGCGCTTTGTTCTGGCGGAATCCGCTGCCGGATCGCGAACCTGATTCTTTGAAGGTGGTGGTGAGGTCGGTGCGCGATCCGCTGATGGCCGGGATCAAGCCAAACAAAACTCCGGTGAAAAGCGCGACGAAAAGAGTGAAGGCCAGCACGCGCCAGTCGAGCGAAACCGCCGTGCCGTGCTCTCCGATCCGGGGAATGTCCACCGGATTCACGGCCAACAGTGCGCGCACACCCAGGTAACCGACGACCAGGCCCAGGATGCCGCCGATCATCGACAACAGGACGCTTTCGGTAAGCAGTTGATAGATGATGCGACGGCGCCCGGCGCCGAGCGCCGAACGAATGGCCAGTTCGCGTTTGCGCAGCGTGGCCCGCGCGAGGAGCAGGTTGGCTACGTTGGCGCAGGCGATGAGCAGCACAAATCCCACGGCACCGAGCAAGATCAGCAGCGCAGCGCGCGCGTTGCGGACCACCAAATCCCGCAGCGGAACCGCGATGGCGTTTTCAGTTTTGTCCATGAGCGGGCCGGGAAATTTTCGGCGGAATTCTTCGGCGGCCAATTTCATGGCCGCGTTGGCCTGCGCCAGGGTAACGCCTGGACGCAGGCGCGCGGCGCACAACAAATAATGTCCTTGATTGGTGGTGTTCGGGTCGGCCTGCAGCGGCAACCAGATATCCGCAGGCGGATCGGTTTTAAAGGTGGGTCCCAGCACGCCGATGATTTCGTAGGGATCACCGGTGAGTTCGATGGTCTTGCCGATGACCGCCGGATCGCCGGCGAAGCGGCTGCGCCACAGTCCGCTGCTGATGACCGCGACGTGCACGGCGCCGGGACGATCTTCCTCCGGAGTGTAGGTGCGGCCGATGGCGAGCGGCGCGCCAAAAACTTCAAAGTATCCGGACGAGGCGTGAATTCCTTTGATTTGCTCGGGGCGGTCGCCGCCGGTGAGGTTCATGCCCGGGCCGGCAAAATCGTAGGCGGTAACGGCCTGAAAGACCTGGGTCTGCTCGCTCCAGACCGTAAATTTTGGAATGGAAACGGAGGAGCCGTCGCCTTCGGGGAAATGCCGCTCGAGGGCCACGAGCCGGTCGGGTTGCGGATAGGACAGCGGCTGGAGCAGAACCGCATTCACCACAGAAAAGATTGCGGTGTTGGCGCCGATGCCCAGAGCCAGCGCGGCAATGGCCGTGGCGGCGAAGGCGGGGCTGCGCCAGAGAACGCGCGCGGTGTGTTTCAAATCGCCCAACAAATTCTCGATAAAATTTCCGTTGGCCATGGCCCGCCGCCCTGTGGACAGATTTGTCCTAGCTACAAGTCCCTACGCAAAGCGCGGGAGGAATGTTCCCGCCGGTGGAAACATCAGGGAAAGCGCGCCTAAGAACGTCGAGCGCGGTTCAGATGATCAGGGGTTTTTCGGCGCTTCTGGAGCGTTGGGCATGACGAATAATTTTTCGTCGACCGGGACGTTCTGTTTTACGTCGTCAATTTGAATAGTGAATCTGCCGTTCGGTCGCGCCAGGGCCCAGCGATAGGGAATTTTCAGTCCGTCGACCACACGATAATCGGCGTAATCGATCTGCGTGGGATTTTTTCCCAGGGGAGTTTCGGCAAAGCGAACCAAGCGCAGCAGCAGGCCGCTCTGCTGATCGAAATACAAGTTCAGGGGCACCTGGCCGGTTCCGATCGCGGTGACGAGATACGTGCTTTTCCCGTCGATGGTCTCGCCGGGCAGCGTCTTGAAATCCTGATAAGCCTTGGGTAGCCACTCGGGAAAATAGAGTTGGGCGTCGATGCTGGCCGCCTGGCGCTCGGCCGGACTCATCGGACGCACTCCGTTCGGCGTGCTCAGCCAGCCTGCTTCGCCGTTGTAGGCGGTCACGCTGACATTCGATCCCACATGCGAAGTGGATATTCGCTGGTTGGGGGCCCGCGAATTGATTTCAATCGGAGACTTTTTGCCAGACACTTCGATGTTCCCGGCTTGAACCCGCGTCCTGATTTTCTGAACGGCTTCGGCTCCGCCGACCGCCGCCAGATATTTATCGAGAATCGTTTGCGGAGAAGGCAGCGCCGGCGCGGGAGCCGCTCCTTCGGCGGACGTTGGCGAAGCGGACGCGTTTTCGGCAGAGAGAATCGGAACTCCCACGGGATGGACCGAGCCGCGGTGGCAGGTGTAGCAAGTCACTTCGCGCTCGCCCTTAAAATTGTCCGCGTCGATTTGCATCATCATGGTCATCATCTTTCGGGCGGCGAGCTTGGGTTTCTTGTCGTCCTTTTCATTGGCGTGCGCGACGTGGCAATACTCACATTCCACGCCGAGTGAGGCGGCGATGAATTGCATCGAAGGAATCATCTGATCCGCCGGAATTCCCTTCAGCACTTGAATGTTTTTAAATTTCTGCTCAGCGGTCTGGGGCGCAGAAGCTGCCGCGGCTTGCGCGCTCGTTTGCGTGGAGTCTGCTTTGGCATTGGCTTTCGGGCCTTCCGACTGCGCCCGCGGGCCATCCGCTGCGTACAGCAAGCCGGCGCAGATACAAATTGCGGCCAGAACCAGAGTTGGCCATGCACTCGTCCTCATGCTTTCTCCTGGGCTCAATTGCCGCCGCTTTTTTTAGAACTCCGTCGGCCATTCCCGTCCACCAGGGGTGCGTCGACTTGGAGAGTATACCGCGCCACTCCAATCGAGTTAGCCCTGCCGACTGCGCTACAATGAGTCGGGGTCGGGCGCTGCGCTTGCGCGGCGTGGTGGCAGTTCACTCCTAAACGTCGCCGGGCCTTCGGTTTTCAATTTTGAGCGCAGGTTAAGCGGAACATGTGCGGCATAGCGGGAATCGCCTCCACCGATCCAAGACCTGAGTATCGGTCGGCCACCGAAAAGATGGCGGCGGCCACGGCGTTTGGTCGAAGGCGATGAGCGTCTTCATGTCTTCTGGCGCCTGGCCCTCAAGGGCTATCATTTTGGCGAAAATCTTCATGCCGTACCTGATGGCCTCGAGGCCCCAGATGAGACTGACAATATTTGTTGACGCCGATTGGATCTGGCCCGCGGCGGCACTTCCAAAAATCAACCGCCGCGCTCGTTCGTCGATTCTGTACTAAAATCCTTGCGTGCCAACCGGCTTCTATCCTGTGCTGTGGAATTCCGTAAAAGTCACGCTACGAGTGGTGTGGCGCGCGGTTCGGCAATTTTTCCATGAGGCCACTGGTGCGCTCTTCGCCATGTTTGCGGTGTATGGAGCCGTGGCCGCCTGGCGCGAGTGGCACAGCCGCCCGACCGCGTGGCTGCTCGGTTTCACGCTGGTATACGCCGCGGCCATGCTGATTTTTGCGTTCACTTCCTTCCGGCGCTCGCGCCGCGTCCGATGAAAAATAACTCGCATGCAGCCTCGAAGAAGCAGACGGCCTCTCCCTCCGGCCTGCCCCTGGACGCCGTGGTAACCGCGCCAGATCTGATCGGGTTCGAACCCGAGCGCGATCTCAGTTTCCCCGGTGAATTCCCGTTCACTCGCGGCGTGTATCCCACCATGTATCGCGGGCGGCTGTGGACCACGCGTCAGTACGCCGGGTTCGGCAGCGCCACGGAATCCAACGAGCGTTACCGGTATTTGTTGGCGCAAGGTGTGAAAGGACTCTCTGTCGCCTTCGACCTCCCCACCCAAATCGGCATGGACTCCGACCACGCTCTGGCCCTCGGCGAAGTCGGAAAAGTCGGCGTGGCCATTGATTCGCTGGAAGATATGCAGACGCTGTTCAACGGCATCCCGCTGGAAAATGTTTCCACCTCGATGACCATCAATTCTACTGCTTCGATTCTCCTCGCGCTGTATGTTGCAGTGGCCAAGCAACAAGGCGCGAATCTGCAGCGCCTCGCCGGCACCGTTCAAAACGACATCCTCAAGGAATACATCGCACGCGGAACTTACATTTACCCTTTGCGCCCGGCGATGCGCATCGTCACCGACATTTTTGCGTGGTGCCGCGCAGAAGTTCCCAACTGGAATGCGATTTCGATTTCCGGCTATCACATCCGCGAAGCCGGCTCGACCGACGTGCAGGAAGTAGCGTTCACCCTCGCCAATGGCATCGCCTACGTCGAAGCCGCGATCAGCGCCGGCTTGCCGGTGGACGAATTTGCGCCCCAGCTTTCGTTTTTCTTCAATTCGCACAATGAATTTCTGATGCAGATCGCCAAATTCCGCGCCGCCCGCCGCCTGTGGGCCCGCATCATGCAGGACCGTTTTCACGCCCGCGACCCGCGTTCGCTGATGCTGCGCTTTCACGCGCAGACCGCCGGCTCCTCGCTCACCGCGCAGCAACCGGAAAATAATCTGGTGCGCGTCGCACTGCAAAGCCTGGCCGCCGTGCTCGGCGGCTGCCAGTCCTTGCACGCGAATGCCTTGGACGAAGCGCTCGCGCTGCCCACCGAGAATTCCGCGCTCCTGGCCTTGCGCACCCAGCAGATCATCGCCAACGAAACCGGCGTGGTAAACACCATCGATCCCGTCGCCGGCTCGTACGCCATCGAAAAACTCACCATCGAAATCGAATCAGGCGCGCAGGAATATATTTCGAAGATCGACGCCTTCGGCGGAGTGCTGCGCAGCATTGAAACCGGCTACATCCAGCAGGAAGTCCAAAAATCAGCGTTCGAATATCAGCAGGCCGTCGATTCGGGCGAGCAAGTCGTCGTGGGCGTGAATCGTTTTGAGACCACCGACGATAAGACGATTCCCACTCTCCGCATCGATCCTGAAATCGAACGAACCCAGGTAGCTCGCCTGCAGGCGCTGCGTGCGCGCCGCGATTCTGCAAAAGCATCCGCGTCCATCGCCGAAATTGAGCGCGGCGCGCGTACCACTGAAAATCTGATGCCGGCCATCCTCACCGCCGTGGAGTCCTACGCCACCGTGGGCGAAATATCGGATGCGCTCCGTCGCGCCTTCGGCGAGTACCAGGAATCGGTGGTCATCTAGCCTTAGCGATGCTCTCCGCCGATCAACTCGCGAATCTGCGCATCGTGCTGGTCGATACCCGTAATCCGCTGAACATCGGCGCGGCCGCGCGCGCCGTCAGCAATTTTGGTTTCAGTAGTTTCCGTCTGGTGCATCCCTATGACGTCGCTTTCCAAGGCGCGCGTTCCGCGGTAGGTGCGGCAAAAATTCTCGAAACCGCGGAAGTGTATGAAACGCTTCCGGAAGCGATCGCCGACTGCACGCTGATCGTGGGCACCACGGCCGTGCGCCACCGCGAATTACATCTGGCTCTGCGCCGCCTCGATGCGGGAGCGAAGGTCATTCAAAAACACCTCGCGCAAAAATCCACGCCGCATCGAGCCAGAGGAAAAAACCGAAACGCAGCGGCCAGTCTGCGAGCAAACCGCGTCGCGCTGCTATTTGGCTCCGAAAAATTCGGATTGTCGAACGAAGACTTGAGCCATTGCCACTGGCTGATGCGCATTCCCACTCGCGAAGAGCACATTTCCATGAATCTCGGCCAGGCCGTGGCGGTCTGCCTGTATGAATTGATCCGTGACCCGAAAAAGACCGCTGCCTTCGAACGCCTGCCGGAAAAATTGGTCCCGGCGAACGCTGGAGAAGTGGAGCGGTTTACTAACATCCTCACCGAGGCGCTCAGCCTCAGCGGTTTTCTCGATCGCCGCACGGTCGCCGATGCCGACGACCGCATTCGCCGCCTGGTCCGCCGCTTGAAACTTCCGCAGCGCGACGCCGATATGTGGACCGGCATCATGCGTCAAATCGTCTGGAAGCTGAATCACCCCAATCACGAATAAGGTCTACCATTGGGCCATAGCTCGGTCGGCCAGTGTTTTTTGCACCAGTCGCGCTCGGTCGCTCCCCGGAATGACTTTAGCTTCGTGATATAGTCAGGCAGGGGTGAAGATGTACTTGGCAGTAAGGGACATAATTCTCGCCATTGCCGCAATTCCGGCGATTTACTATCTACTCGCCATCTTCTGCATCACCCGGTTCTACACCACCTCCCGGCGACAGAGCGCCATCTCTTCCGACTTTACTCCGCCAGTCAGCTGCCTGAAACCGATCAAAGGTTTGGACGTCGAGGCCTACGAAAATTACGCCAGCTTTTGCCGCCAGGATTATCCCGAATACGAAATTGTGTTTTGCGTGGACCGCGATGACCCGGCTCTTCCCGTCATCGAAAAACTGATCGCCGACTTCCCCCAGAACAATATTCGAGTCCTGTTCGGATCCGGGCGCGATGCCATCAATGACAAAGTCGCGCGGCTGGTGCGCTTGACCACTGAAGCCCGTCACGACATTTTTGTGATCACCGACGGCGACGTGCGCGTGCGGCCGGACTACTTGCGCCATGTGGTTGCGCCCTTCCGTGATCCGAAGCTGGGCGCCGCGACCTGCCTGTATACCTCCACCAAAGAAACCACGCTGCTGGAGGAATTGCAATCGATCTCGATGATCTCCGACTTTTTTGCGAACGTCCTGATCGCCTGGCAGCTCGACGGCGTGAAATTCACCTTCTCGCAATCGATTCTCACCACCCGCAAGAATATTGAAGGGTTCGGCGGCTATCCGGTCCTGGAAAGCCGGCCCGCGGATGACCTGTACATCGGCCGGTTCGCCGCGGCCCAGGGGTTGGAAACAAAACTGTTGCCCTATGTGGTGCAGTCCGTCGCCGACTTTAAGTCTTTGAAGGATCTTTTTTACAAACGCCTGCGCTGGGCCACGGTGCAGCGCCACATGCGGCCTTGGGGTCATACCGGACTGATCTTCACCTGGGGCTTACCCTGGGCGCTGATCGCATTCGCCATCCATCCAACTGCCGCCGTCGCGCTTGCTTATTTCGGTGGCTATCTTGCGTTTCGATTTGCCATGGCCTGGCTGATCGGCAGCTGGGGCATGCGCCAGCGCGGCGTATGGAAAAAAATGGCGCTCATTCCGGTGTGGGATGCGATGGCCTTCGCCATCTGGATCGTCAGTTTTGGACAGAAGATTATTCGCTGGCGTGGGGTGAATTACCGTTTGCAGGAAGGCACGCTGGTGCCCGCGGCCCAAAGCCCCGAGCATAGTTCTTCGCACTAGCATTCGCAGAATTGCACACACCGCAATTAAATGGAGCCGTGAAACCGAGATGAAAACCTATTTGGTGACCGGCGGCTGCGGATTCATCGGCGTGAATTTGGTGACTCGATTGACCGCGCTGGGCGCGCGAGTGCGCGTGCTCGATAATCTTTCGCTCGGCAAGCGCGGCGATATCGAACCGTTCGGCGTCGATTTGTTGGTGGGCGATATCCGGGATACCGTCGCGATTCGAAAAGCCTGCGAGGGTGTGGACGTGGTCGTGCATTTGGCCGCGCATACCCGCGTCATCGAATCCGTTTCCGATCCGGCGCTGAATTTCGAAATCAACGCGCTGGGTACTCTGAACGTCTTATTGGCTTGCCGCGATGCGGGCGTGAAAAAAGTAATCTTTGCGTCCACCGGCGGCGCGATTCTGGGTGAACAGGAACCGCCCGTTCATGAAGATATGGTGCCGCGGCCGGTTTCGGCCTACGGCGCGGGCAAGCTCGCCGGCGAGGCCTACTGCTCCGCCTTTTTTGGCTCCTACGGACTTAATACCGTGGCCTTGCGTTTTTCCAATGTGTACGGTCCCTGGTCGTATCACAAGGGCAGCGTGGTGGCTCAATTTCTGCGCAACCTGATGCAGGGCGAGCCGCTGATCGTTTATGGCGACGGCACCCAAACCCGCGACTTTGTGTACGTGGACGACCTGGTGGAAGCGATTCTGCTGGCCGACCGGGCCGAAACTCCCGGCGAAGTTTTTCAAATCGCCTCGGGCATCGAGACCTCGATCCTGACGTTACTGCAGGCGATCAAAGTGGCAATCCCCGAGGTGGCGCTCGACGTTCAGTTCCGGCCATCGCGCGCCGGCGAAATTTCCCGCAACTACGCGAATATTGACAAGGCGCGCCGCCGGCTGGGATTCAATCCAAAAACGGAACTTCATCAGGGACTGGTCACAACCTGGAAGTGGTTCAAGGAACATACCGCCAAGGACGATGCGAAGAAGGACGCGAAGCCTCGCGTCGAGCACGTGGGTAATAAAGCCTAGTCGCTAACTTAGTCGCTAATCTTGTCGCTTACGATTGCACGGCTGCTTCCAACCCAGCCTTGTCGCCGCTCGGCGGCCGGTGGGTCAGACGGCTTAATTCGAACATCGCGCTGGACGCCGCATGCTTCATAGCCAGCGAACTTTCGATTCCGCAGGTGCATCCAGGACATTCTCTGCGCACCATCGCCTCCGCCTGCTGCACATACGCATCGGACGCCAGAACCTCCGCCAGGCTATTCTTCAGAATGTTCCCCACCGGCTTCAGCGGGTAGCATCCGGTCAGCACGTCGCCATTCGACAACACAAAAACCTGCAGATAACCCAGGACGCAGGCCGGCTCCTCGATCGCCCCATTATTGAAATATTGCGTCATGTAATCGGTTTCGTAGGCCGGGCGCTTCAGTTTGTCGCGCACGAATTTCGCAATTTCGACTACCTCTTTTTGCCCGGGCCACAGTGCATCCAGATCGGCATTCTTAAAGAAGGAAAGGCTGCGCGACAGAATATTGATCTCGATGTTCGCGCCGACGCTGTCTGCCATCTCGCCCAGGGCGGTCAGCTCTTTCGCGGACATGCGGTTCGGCGTCACCGAAATCGCGATTTCTTTGCCCCGCAGCAGCTTCAGCCCTTCGATGCCCAGATCGAAATATCCCTTGATCCCGCGCACTTGATCATTGGTTTCCTTCATTCCGTCGAGGGATAGAGCAATCTTGGTAATCGGCGAGTCGTTGATTTCTTTGTGCAGTTTTTTGACCAGCAATCCGTTGGTCTGCACCACGATCCGCTTGAACGGGGCGGTATTCGATTGCTTTAGAACTTCGAAAAAATCCCGGCGCAAGAACGGCTCGCCGCCCGTGAATCGCAAATTGCGGATCCCGGCCTCGCCCACTTCGTTGACCAGCCGGATGGCGCGCGCGGTATCCATCGAATCTTCCCACCGCGACTTCCAATAATCACAGCTGATGCATTTGGCCTGGCAGTTTTCCGTGAACTTGATGTGCGCGGTGAGCGGACGGATCCTCGCGGGCAGGAATTTCTGCGAAATTTGGCTCCCCATCCAGACCTGCGACAGATATACGCCTTCAGCTAACATCCAAAAGTCTCCTAGAAGCTCGCGGCCGCCAAATACTCCGCGCGTAGCTACCTTAGTAGGATACTAGCCGCGATAAATGTAAGCAATGCGTTAGGCGCCGGGGCTTGCGCAGTTGACGGCGCGGCACACGTCGTATCATGGCCTGTGCGTACACAACCCGCCCAACTCCCGCCCGCTCATCGCGATACCGTCATCCGTATTTTTGCGAATAGAAAGGGATCTTGGATTCTGTTAGCGTGAGTCGGGGCACTTTTCAGCCCCACCTTTTTTCGCGCCAGTCGTCGCAGGATGACGCGACACAGGAGGACGCCGTGCATCACGGCGCACGACAACACGATCTGCCGCATCGAGGCCTTCACGCCTCGCCAGCCGTCGCGCCAGCCGCGTTTCTAATCGTCACTCTTGCGATTAAAAACCAACGTATCTCCCGCATAACAAAGGCCGCCCATGCTTTCTAATCGTCATTTTAAGAGGTGTTTTCAGAGCTACCGGCGCCGCTGCCAAATTTTCGCTCTTCCCTTTTCCGTCTTTTCTAATCGACAGTTCGCGCGATTAGAAACCACCTTCAACTTCCACAAAACAAAGGCCGACCGTGTTTTCTAATCGACAGTCTTTTGGGCGTGTGGAGCGCGCTCTGACGTCAGGCGCCCACGGCTCTCTGGCCTTGAGGAATGAAGTGCGGTGGGAATCCGGCGCGCCCGCACCTCGCCCTCCCCTTCCGAATTTCGAGTTTCATGTTTCAAGTTTCGCGCCCTATGTGGTTTCTAACCGCAACGCATCCGCATTCAAAAATCGCCGTAACGCCAAGAAAACGCAGCACGTGACAATTTCTAACCGTAACAATAATCCCCGTGTTGCGGTTAGTTCCAACCGCGGCTTTCCGCCCCACACGCCTTTCATGTATTCTGCTGACCCTATGCTTGATCTTGGATACGTACGGGACCACCTGGATGCCATCGAGAAGATGGCGCGCGACCGTGGCGCGACGCTGGACCTGGCGCCATTCCGCGAGATTGATACCGAACGCCGCCAGCTCATTTTCTCCACCGAAAAGCTGAAGGCGGAGCGCAACAAGGCCAGCGACGAAATTGGGCGAATGAAAAAGGCGGGCGAAGACGCCACTACACTGCTGGCGCGCATGAAAGAAGTTTCCGACACCATCAAGAACAACGACGTGCGTATCGGCGAGCTGGACGAGCGGCTGAAGAATTTTCTGCTGATGGTTCCGAATATTCCGCACTCGAGCGTGCCGGTGGGAAAATCCGCGGCGGATAATATCGAAGTACGCCGCTGGGGCACGCCGCCGAAGTTTGATTTCGCGCCTAAGCCGCATTACGAACTGGGCGAAGGCGCGGGCATTCTGGATTTCGAGTCGGCGATAAAAATCGCGGGTTCGCGTTTCGCGGTGTATATCGGACTCGGCGCGCGGCTGGAACGCGCCCTCGCCAATTTCTTTCTCGATCTGCACACCCGGGAGCACGGCTACACCGAAATTCTGCCGCCGTTTTTGGTTAACACGACTTCCCTCACCGGAGTCGGCCAGTTGCCGAAATTCGCGGCCGACATGTTCCACCTGGAAGGCACGGACCTGTGGCTCACGCCGACGTCCGAGGTGGAACTGACCAGCCTGCATCGCGACGAAACCATCGACGAGGCTTTGCTGCCGATCAAAGTGTGCGCGTGGACGGCGTGTTTCCGCTCCGAAGCGGGAGCGGCCGGCCGCGACACCCGAGGCCTGAAGCGCCAGCATCAATTCCAAAAAGTCGAAATGTTCAAATTCACCCGGCCGGGGACCAGCTACGACGAGCTCGAATTGCTGGTCAAGAATGCCGAAGCGGTTTTGCAGAAACTGGGATTGCACTATCGGGTGATGCAGCTGTGCACCGCGGACATGGGATTCGCCGCGGCCAAAACTTATGACCTCGAAGTCTGGCTGCCATCCGCCAATGAGTTCATGGAAATTTCGTCGTGCTCGAACACCGAAGCGTTTCAGGCGCGGCGTTCCGGGATTCGTTTCAAACCAAAAACCGGCAAAAGCGACTTCGTGCACACTCTGAACGGGTCGGGTCTCGCCATCGGGCGGACCTGGATCGCACTGGTGGAAAACTTTCAGCAGGCGGACGGCTCAGTGCGGATTCCGGAGGCGCTGCGCCCGTACATGGGCGTCGACACAATTCCGGCGTTAAAAAAATAATCGGTTCCGCGTCTGGTTTTTTTTAGGGAACTACGAAACGGGGCCGACCAGAATCATCGGTCCGGTGGGAGCGGGTTTTCCGCCGGCTGGTTCGAGCGTGACCGCAAAGGCCTTCGCGGCGGTTCCGGGCGGAACTTTCGCCACGATCGAATTGGTATCGTCGGTAACCGGATTGAAAACGCCGGCGCTGATCGGCGCGCCGCTGGCCGGCACCAGCCACAACTGGTAGCTCTTGTCGGCAGCAACCGGCGGCAAGTGCCCGTTGTAAACCAACAAGCCCCGGCGCGAATTGTAAATAACGCGCGCCGTCCCTTCCGGCTGATTTTTTTGCACCGCCAGCGAAACCACTACAGTGTCGCGCGCGCTCATCAGATCGGCCAGCTCGCGCGCCTGAACTAGCTTGCTCTGCTGTTCGTTCACCGTGCCGCGCAGTTCAGCGATTCGCCGTTCGAGTTGGTCGTTGTGCAGCCACAGCAAAAGCGTCGCGAGCGCAAACGCCGAAGCCACCGGAAGCAGCAATCCCCACCAGCGAGCAAGGACACCTTCGGCACGCTCGACCTCGGGCTGAACCCACGCGCCACTAGCTCGGGGCGAGGTCGCGGCCACCTGCCGCATCAGCCGCTCTTTCACTCCGGGCGCAGGCAACACGCTGGGCGCTGACAGCGCGAGCGCAGCAATCCGGCCCTGAGCTTCGCCCAGCTTGGACTGGCAGCTGGCGCAGGACGCCAGATGCGTCTCGAACGCTACTTTCTCGTCGCCATCGAACGCGCCGAGAGCGTAGAGATCGAAATCTTCCGGCCGGGTTGGATGTTCGTTGCTCATGGTTTGAAATTCCGTTTTAGCGTTTCCAATGCTGACCGCAGCCGGGTCTTTACCGTTCCCAGCGGATCGCCGGTTCGCGCCGCGATTTCGCTGTGAGTCAAACCTTCAAAATACGCCAGCTCGATGGCAGCGCGTTGTTCTTTTGGCAAACTGTCGAGCGCGCCTTTCACTTTGCCGATCAATTGCCGCTGGGCAATGGTGCTCTCCAGATTGGTGGGGAGCACGACAGTATTTTCCAGCAACTCCTCGCCGCTCGCTGGATTATGCCGCCGCAACCGCGAGATGGCGCGATTTCTGGCGATGACGAGCAGCCATCCTGGCAACGAACCGCGCGCAGGATCAAATTGTGCCGCGGTGCGCCAAAGCTGATAAAAAATATCCTGCAGAATCTCTTCGGCGGCCTGGGTGTCGCGCAAAATGCGGTTCAAGACAGACGACAACATCCCCGCATAGCGGTCGTAGAGCGCGGCCAGCGCCGACTCATCGCGCTCGACCAGACGAGCGATCAGTGTGGCGTCGGACGCCCTCAACTCCGTTCCTGTCTCCCCAGTCACGAAGAAATGCGGCTCCGATATAAATACGCGAGCGGGCTGCACGCGGATTGGTTGGTCTGAGGCGGCGCGCCGCGGTCGAGGGATGTCATAGGTGTGAAGGCGAAGGTGCGGGCGAAGCGTAGCGTGTTCGCGGCGGCGGGGTCAATACGGCTTTTGGGCCGATTTTAGCAGGAGAGACCGGATGCGACCAGAGCGTACCATTCGCGTTAGACCATTCCCGTAACATCATGTTTTTGAAGATACTTAGCTCTATTTTATAGAAGCGAATCAGGTAGGGGTTTCTCAACATACATTGACGGGATGTCGCGCCTTTTCAGTGCTTTCCATTGACATCCTGTGTAGCTTGACTAAACTTCGATTCGCCAAGCACCGGAGGGACACAACCGGGCGGGACCTGGACGACGGCTGGCAATCACTTCGCCGCGTCCGAAAAGGACCATTGAATGGCCATTGTCTCCAAGCCAGTGAGCGCACAACCGATTCCGCGTATTGCCCCGCGCGAGGACCTGAATCCTTATCGAATCTCGCAAATCCAGTTCGACATTGCGGCGGAATATTTGAAGCTCGACCAGGGGTTGCGGCAGATCTTGCGCGCGCCGAAACGCGTGCTGGAAGTGTCGGTGCCCACCAAGCTGGACAACGGGCAGATCAAAGTTTTTACCGGCTTTCGGGTGCAGCACAACGTGGCGCGCGGGCCGGCCAAGGGCGGAATTCGCTACCATCCCGCAGTGACGCTGGACGAAGTGAAAGCGCTGGCGATGTGGATGACCTGGAAAACCGCGACGGTCAACATACCGTATGGCGGCGGGAAGGGCGGCGTGATTTGCGATCCGAAACGGATGAGCAAATCGGAACTGGAGCGAATGACGCGCCGGTTCGCGTCGGAAATTCTGCCAATCATCGGGCCGGAACAGGATATTCCGGCGCCGGACGTTTATACCGATTCGCAGACAATGGCCTGGATCATGGATACGTACTCGATGACCAAGGGTTATTCGTCGCTGGGCGTGGTTACCGGGAAACCGATTTCGATCGGCGGCTCGGAAGGGCGCAATGAAGCGACCGCACGCGGGTGCCTGATCGCGGTGGAAGAAGCGTGCAAGCTGAAGAAAATGTCACTGCGCGGAGCGAGCGTGGCGATTCAGGGATTCGGCAACGCCGGATCGATTTCGGCCAAACTTTTCGCGGAGAAAAAAGCGCGGGTGATCGCGATCAGCGATTCACGCGGAGGCGTATTCAATTCGCGGGGCATCGATCCCTTGAAAGCGATGCGCTATAAGGAACGTTCCGGGACGGTAGTGGGCATGCCGGGGACTTCCCGGATTTCGAATGACGATTTGCTGGCGATGAAGTGCGACATCTTGATTCCGGCGGCGCTGGAGAATGTGATTACGTTGAACAACGCGGATCAGATCAAGGCGAAGATTGTTGCGGAAGCGGCGAACGGACCCACCACGCCGCACGCGGACGAAGTGCTGGCGCGCAAAGGAATCATGCTGATCCCGGATATTCTGGCGAACGCCGGCGGAGTAACCGTGAGTTACTTCGAGTGGGTGCAGGATTTGCAAAGTTTCTTCTGGTCCGAAGCGGAAGTGAACGCCAAGCTGGAAATGATCATTCGCCGGGCGTTCCACGAAGTACACGAATCGGCGCGCAAGCATCGCACGCATTTGCGGACTGGCGCTTATGCACTGGCTGTGGGGCGAGTGGCGGATGCCACGTTGGTTCGCGGACTTTTCCCGTAGCCGGATGCGCGCATAAGAGCTTTGTCATTCCTTTTCGCCGCCACATTCGAAAAATAACCTTGCGTCTGCGGTAACAATCCGCGTACATTTTTATTTGCCGACCCACCGGAGAGATTTTTCCGGCTGTGGCGGCATATTTTTATTTTGGGCCAGTTGCGGAGGCAAGAACAATTGAGCAATCCGACGAATGGTAGTGCTCCGCCGATTCTGCTGACGCTCGCCGGGTTCGATCCTTCCTGTGGCGCGGGCATCGCGGCCGACCTGAAAACTTTCGCGGCGCACAATTGTTATGGAGTGGCAGCGATTACGGCGCTGACCGTGCAATCCACGCAGGGCGTGGTTTCGGTTCATGCGACTCCCGCGGCAACACTGCGCGCGCAGATCGAAACACTCGCCGAAGACGTGGCGCTGGCGGGTGTGAAAATCGGAATGCTGGCGAACCGCGGGAACGCGTCGGTGGTTACGGAATTTCTGGATAAAAATAGGTTCGCGCATGTGGTGCTGGACCCCGTTTTTCGGCCGACGGCGGGGAATGCCGAATTGTTGGATACTTCCGGGTTGAAATTCGTGAAAGATGAGTTATTGAAGCGGGTCAGTGTGATCACGCCGAATATTCCGGAGGCGGAATTTTTGACGGGCATCGAGGTGAAGGATGTCGCTTCGATGAAGGCGGCGGGCTTGAAGCTGATTGAAATGGGCGCGCGCGCAGTAGTGGTGACCGGCGGGCACTTGGAAAAACCAACGGATGTGCTGTGCATTGGAACCGAGGTGGAGACGTTCGGCGGGGATCACGTGAAGAGCCCAAACACGCACGGGTCGGGCTGCACTTTTTCGTCCGCGATCGTGGCGCATCTGGCGTCTGGGCTGCAATTGCGGCAGGCGGTGATTTTGGCCAAGGCCTACGTGACGAAGGCGATTGAAAAATCGTATTCGATTGGAAAAGGCGCGGGGCCGCTGAATCAGTTCTACCGGTTTTATCAGGAACAGCCGCTGCGGGGGGTTCATGAAGTGCCGCAGCATGGGATGCACCCTGCGTCTGAGCCTGCCGCGCACTAAGACCCTCGCACTTTGACCGCGGTAAGGATCGTTGTCGCGTCCTGGGCGTAAAAAGAAGATCCCTCGCTCCGCTCGGGATGACGTCAGTTTGATTTTTTGGAAAATTCTGCAATCGCGACTTACTGACTTCTGTGGCGCGAATCCATTCCTAAACTATTGCCGCCAAATGACCCGGCCGCCGACGATGGTGGCGACCGGCGCGCCTTTGAAGGCACGGCCATCGAATGGAGAATTGCGGGATTTGCTGGGAGATCCGGCGACGCGGTAGGTCCAGGTTTGGTCAGGCGAGAAAATGGTAACGTCGGCGACCTGGCCGGGCGCGATTTTTCGTTCCATGCCGAGCACACGAGCGGGACCGGTCGTAAACAGTTCCAACAGGCGAATGAGTTTCATTTTGCCGGTGTGAACCAATTCGCTGAGACCTAAAGCCAGGGCCGTTTCGAATCCGGTAATGCCGAAGGGAGCGCGATCGAATTCGACGTCCTTACTTGCCGGATGGTGCGGCGCGTGGTCGGTGGCGATAGCGTCGACGGTTCCATCGATCAAGCCGGCGATCAGCGCATCACGATCCTGCCGCGATGCCAGCGGCGGATTCATTTTGTAGTTTGTATCGTAGCGAACGTCTTCGTCGGTCAGCGTGAAGTGATGCGGCGTGACCTCACAGGTTACTTTCAGCCCGTTTTTCTTGGCGGCGCGAACATATTCGAGGGCGCCGGTGGTGGACATGTGCGCGATGTGCAGGCGCGCGCCGGTGAGGCCGGCAATTTCGACGTCGCGGCCGGCGCAAATGGATTCGGACTGCGCGGGAATTCCCTTCAGGCCCAGACGGATCGAACGAGAACCTTCGCGCATGACGCCGCCGGCAAAAAGCGAGGGATCTTCGCAGTGATCGATAACCGGCAGATTCAGAGTTGAACAATAGTCCATGACCTGGCGCATCAGGCGCGCCGTGGCTACCGGCTTGCCGTCGTCGCTGACGGCAACGATTCCGGCGTCTTTCATGGCAGCGATTTCCGCAAGCGCTTCGCCTTTGCTTCCTACCGATGCTGCGCCAATGGGCCATACGCGGACGCTGTTTGCCGCAGCCGCGCGTTCCACGATTCCGCGAGTGATGGAGGCGTTGTCGTTGACCGGTTGCGTGTTCGGCATGCAGCAGACGGCGGTGAATCCACCGCGCGCGGCAGAACGCGTGCCGGTTTCGATGGTTTCGGACATTTCCTGGCCGGGCTCGCGCAGGTGGCAATGCAGGTCGATGAACCCCGGGGCGACGATGTTTCCCTTGGCGTCGAAAACTTCGGCGTCGGGAGCGGAAATATCGGCGCCGATTTTCTCGATGCGATCGCCGGATAGCAGAACATCCTGAATCGAATCGGTTTGGGAGGTGGGATCGAGTACGCGGCCGTTTTTGATCAATAACATTCGTTAATCCTTGGTCGAATCTTTTGGTTTTTCTTTTGCCGGGGGTGCTTCCACCGCGGCGCCGCCGACCAGGTGATAGAGCAGCGCCATGCGAATGGCGAGACCGTTAGTCACCTGATCGAGGACGCAGGATTGCGGACCGTCGGCGACGGCGGCATCGATTTCGAGGCCGCGAATCATGGGCCCGGGATGCAGGACCAGCGCGCCGGGCCGAGCCAGCTTCAGCCTCGCGGGGGTGAGCTGGTATCCCAGAATGTATTCTTCGGTGGCGATGGCCGGTTCGTGCAGCCGTTCGGTTTGCACCCGCAAGACAATGATGGCGTCGGCGGTCTTCAGCGCATCTTCGATGCGCGAAACGCGGCGGACATTGGGCGCGAGGGATTCGAGTCCGCGCGGCACCCACATGGTAGGGCCGCACAAGGTGATATTCACGCCGAATTTGCTGAGCAAGAAAATGTTAGAGCGCGCAACCCGGCTATGCAGAATGTCGCCGAGGATGGTGAGATTCAACCCATCCAGTTTTCCTTTGCGGTCGCGAATGGTCAGCGCATCCAGCAGCGCCTGGGTGGGGTGCTCGTGGGTGCCGTCGCCGGCATTCACGACCGGCATCCCCAAGCGATCTGCGATGAGCTGCGGTGCACCCGAAGAACTGTGTCGGATCACAATGCCGTCGGGGCGCATGGCTTCGAGAGTACGGATGGTATCGAGGAGCGACTCGCCTTTTTTCAAACTTGAAGATTCGGCCTGCAGGTTCATGGTGTCCGCGCCCAGACGGGCCGCGGCAGTCGCGAAGCTGATCCGGGTGCGGGTGGAGTTCTCGAAAAACGCGAGTGCGACGGTTTTTCCGCGCAGGGTGGCCAATTTCTTGAGGGGATGTTTCTGGAATTCCTGGAACGGCGCGGCTTGGTCCAAAATAAATGAAATTTGTTCGCGGGTGAGGTCTTCGATTCCGAGCAGGTGTTCCAAACGCTGCAGCACTGTTTCCCTTTAGGTCAGTATAACCCGGCGCCAGTTAGATTGGCTGATCATTCCGCAACGCGATCGACCAGCACGACGCGTTCGTCTCCATCGATTTCTTTAAGATGAACTTCCACAATTTCGGTGTCGCTGGTCTGCACTTTGCTGCCGATAAAAGATGCTTCGACGGGCAATTCGCGGTGCCCGCGATCAATCAGCACGCAGAGACGAATTCTCTTGGGGCGGCCGAGGTCGAAAAGGCCGTTCATCGCGGCACGAATGGTGCGGCCGGTGTAGAGCACGTCGTCGACGATGACGAGGTCGCGGTTATCGACGGAGAAGGATATTTCGTTGGAGTGCACGACGGGCTGCGGTCCCACGGTGGAAAGATCGTCGCGGTAGAGCGTGATATCGATGGTGCCAACGGGAATCTGGACGCCGGAAAAATTCTGAATGGTCTTGGCCAGGCGTTCGGACAGTGGAACACCACGGCGACGAACGCCGATCAGGGCCAAGTCGTCCGTGCCGCCACTTTTTTCCACGATTTCGTGGGCGAGCCGCTGCAGCGTGCGGCCAATTTCATCGGCAGAGAGCAGTTGTCGTTTTTCGACTACGCGCATCGGCGCGTATCCTAACACAGACCAGCGCGACTCCGAAGCTGGACTGCCGGTGCGTGGTGGCTCAATTCTGTATTACTTTGCAGGTGCCTGTCGCCTCCTGAGAACCAAGACCAGCAGCGGGGAAGGGGAAAAACCAGCGAGAAACCAAACAGGCAGCCAGTAGAGGGAATACGCGAAAACAAAAGGGACGATGATGACCCACAGCGAGTGAAGAGGCCTCGGGAAGATTGCGCACAAGAGATAAACGACACCAACCGAAACAAGGGCTACCAGAATCGCTCCCGTGCCAATTGACAGTGATTCGACGAGATGCTTCATTCGTGGCAGAACCATAGCACGGCGGTGCCGGACCGCGGAATCGCTGCGTGACCCAGGGTGGACGTGGTAGACTCTGGGCCGTGAGTTCGCCGGCGCCGGCAAGCAGCCCACCACGGCCCGCTACAGTTGACCTTCAAGTCAGCGTTGGCAGTATCTCCCTCAAAAATCCGGTAATCGCGGCCAGCGGAACATTTGGCTACGGGGTGGAGTTCGCGCATCTGGTGAACCTCGACTCGCTGGGCGGGATCGTGGTCAAGGGCCTTTCGGCGAGGCCGATCGACGGCAACCCGAGCCCACGGATTTGCGAGACGGCCTCCGGGATGGTCAATTCGATCGGGTTGCAGAATGTGGGGGTAAGGGCGTTCGTCGCCCAGAAGCTGCCGGAGCTACGTCGACATACTTGCGCGATATTCGCGAACGTCTTTGGGTATTCGATATCCGACTACGTCGAGGTGATACGGGTCCTGGAGGACGCGGAGGGACTAACAGGCTATGAACTGAACATCTCCTGCCCGAATGTAGAGCAAGGTGGCCTGGAATATAGTACCGACCCCGATCTTACGGCTTCGGTCGTACGGGCCGCGCGGCGAGCGGCTAAGCGCCCTCTGTGGGTGAAGCTTTCGCCCAACGTTAACGCGATTGGAGTTACGGCAAAGATCGCGGAGAGCGAGGGGGCCGACGCGCTGGTGGTGGCCAACACCTACCCCGCACTGTGTATAGACGCCCACAGCCGGAAGTCCCGAATCGGTAGTACGACGGGAGGGTTGTCGGGCGCGGCCATAAAACCTATAACCATGAGGTTGGTTTACGAGGCCTGCAAGGCAGTCAGCATCCCGGTGGTTGGCCTAGGAGGGATCGAAAAACCGACAGATATAGTCGAGTACATTCTTGCTGGAGCTGCGGCGGTAGAAGTCGGAACAGCCCACTTTATAGACCCCAGGGCGTCCGAGCGATTAATTGAGGGTCTAGAAAGCTGGTGCGAAGAAGAAAAGGCTCTTAAAATCAGCACTTTACGAGGGCAGCTACAGAGATAAACCGATTGCGGCGATGGTGCCAAGACGGTTAAAATTGAGCTGGTTCGATAAAGGCTAGGAGACCATGAAAGCAAAGGTATTTGTGGCATTGCAAACGGTGTTTTTAGGATTGGGTATGCTTGTGTTTATCCCCACCGCGAATCCTACCGCGACGGGAAAGCCGGGCAGCCCTCTCCCAAGTAACGTCGAGAACGACCCCCTCTCTACAACTAGGACCACGACGCCCGCCGGGCAGATGAAGCCGCTGGCAGTCTGGGAGTGCACGACGAGCTGGTACGGCGACGATTTCGACGGCCAGCCGACCGCCAATGGCGAGACTTATGACATGTACGCCGACACCGCAGCGCACCCGACGCTGCCGCTGGGTTCGATTGTCCGGGTGGTGAACATCCGGAATCACCGGAGCCAAGTGGTGCGAATCAACGACCGCGGGCCTTACATTGAGGGCCGCGAATTAGATGTTTCCTACGAAGTGGCCCGTAAGTTAGGATTCGATCAGCACGGACTGGCGAAGGTCCGGCTGGAACTCTTAAAGGTGCCTTCACGCCCCGAATACGCGCATCGCGAGAACTGATCGTCGCGCTCGATGTAAACGACCTGCAACCTGCTTTGGTTTTAGCCCGCAAGCTTTCCGGCGTTGCCGGGATGTTCAAGGTGGGCAGCCAGCTTTTTACCTCCGAGGGCCCGAAAGCCGTTGAAAAGCTTTCGGGCCTTGGTTGCGATATCTTCCTGGATCTGAAATTTCACGACATTCCCAATACGGTTTCGTACGCGGTCGCCGCGGCGAGCCGACTGAAGTCCGTTCGGCTGGTGACGATTCATGCGTCGGGCGGGGTGGAGATGATGCGGGCGGCGCGTGAGTCGGCAGGCAGCAAGAAGACCCGGCCCAAATTGCTGGGGGTAACGATCCTGACCAGTTTAAATGGCGAGGCGCTAGAACGTATCGGGCTGGCCGGTCCGCCGTCCGCAAGAGTGGTGGCACTGGCGCGGCTGGCCCAGGAATCGGGCATGGATGGGGTTGTCGCGTCGGCGCACGAGATTCGGGCCATCCGAGGGGCGTGCGGGCCTGAATTTCTGATTGTGGTGCCTGGGATCCGGCCAGCGAACGCCGCGGGTGACGATCAGTCGCGCGTGGCAACCCCGTCAGATGCGATTCGGGCTGGCGCAGACTATCTGGTGGTCGGGCGCCCGATCACCGCGGCTCCCGACCCACGCGCGGCGGCGATGCAAATAGCCGCAGAAATCGCGGCAGCGTAGCTGGATTGCCGGTTGCGCGGAATTTTCGCCACTCCAGAAACACAACAGGTGCACGCGACTTTCCTGTCACGTTCCATGCCAACCTTGAAAAATATTATTGTCGGGACCGCGGGGCATATCGATCACGGCAAATCGTCGCTGGTGAAGGCGTTGACCGGGACTGATCCGGATCGGCTGGCGGAGGAAAAGCGGCGAGGAATCACGATTGATCTGGGCTTTGCGTTCCTGGAGCTTGGCGAGATTCGAATTGGGTTTGTGGATGTGCCGGGGCACGAGCGATTCGTGCGCAACATGCTGGCGGGGGTGGGCGGCATCGACCTGGTGGTGCTGGTAATTGCCGCGGACGAATCGATCAAACCACAGACCAGAGAACATTTCGACATTTGCCGGCTGCTCGGGATTTCGCGCGGAATTGTGGTGATTACCAAATCCGACCTGGTGGATGCGGACGTATTAGGGTTGGTGAGGCTGGAAGTGGAAGATTTTGTACGCGGGTCGTTCTTGCAGGATGCGCCCATCATTCCGGTGAGTGCGCGTACGAACGCTGGATTGGAAACGCTGAAGGAAAACCTGGCGCGGTTGGCGCAATCAGTGCCGGCCAAGGATGCCAAGCGGTTGCATCGGCTTCCAGTGGATCGATCCTTCGCTATGAAAGGATTTGGCAGCGTGGTAACCGGCACGCTGATTTCCGGCGCGATCCAGGTCGAGGATGAGCTGGAGCTGTATCCAACCGGAAAGCGGCTGCGCGTCCGCGGACTACATTCGGGCGGGAAGAAAATCGAAAGGGCCATCGCCGGGCAGCGCACGGCGGTGAACTTGGCGGGAATCGATCACGGAGAAATCACGCGGGGCATGGTTTTGGGGCCCGCCGGCGCATTTGAGCCGACGAAACGAGTTGACGTCCGAATTACGCTGCTGGCCTCGGCGAAGCCGCTGAAACACCGGGCACGCGTGCATTTTCATCAAGGCGCGGCGGAGTTGATTGCGGAAGTTATTTTGATTGGAGAGAAAACTACGATACCTGCGGGCGGCTCAGGTCTTGCTCAACTTCGATTCAAGGGGAGCATCCTGCTGCTTCCGGGCGATCGATTCATTGTGCGCCAATTTTCGCCGGTGGAAACGATTGGCGGCGGGGTCGTGCTGGACATCCGGCCTGGGCGGCGAAAGGGTAAGGATCAGACGGTGGTTCCGTTTCTGGAGACCCTTGAAAACCGCAACGCCGAGGCAATCCTGGGCGCGCTGCTGGAGCGAAGCGCGCAAGGTCTGACGACGGACGAGACCGTGAAGCGGACGGGCTGGCCGCCGAGCCAGGTTCAGGAAGTGGCAGCGAAGCTGGTGACAGCCAAACATGCGAGGCAGGTAGCGAACCAACCGCCGACTTTCGCGAACGCGCAATCGGTGAATGAATGCGCGGCGACGCTGATCCGGACCGTCGAAGATTTCCACCGGGCGAATCCGCTGCTGTCCGGCACTACAAAGCAGGATTTACTGGGGAAGACGCGGGACTCAGGAGTTGCGGTTTTTGAAACGGCGCTGGACGACCTGGTGAAGGCGCGGAAAGTGACGGTCACGGGAGATGTGGTCCAAAGCGCGGGGCGTGAACTGACGCTGACCAGCGACGAGGCGAAAGCTAAAACGCTGATCGAGCGGGAATTCGAGAATGCAGGGCTGGCGGTGCCGGGCTTCGCGACGATACTGGAAAAACTTCCGGTGGATTCGAAGCGGGCGGAAAAGTTGCTGCAAATCCTGTTGCGGGAAAAGGTGCTGGTCAAAGTGGCGTCCGACTTGATATTCCATGGATCGGCGCTGAGCCGACTGAAAGAAATGCTGGCAAGCTACAAGAAGCAGCGAGGCGACCAACTGCCAATCAATACATTCAAGGAACTTACCGGGGTTTCGCGGAAATACGCCATACCGCTGCTGGAGCACCTGGACCGGGAACGGGTGACGCGGCGGGTGGGCGACCTGCGTGTTATAATGTAAGGAGTACTTCGTTCTGAAACAGTGGCGGCGCAAGCGATTTGGGGCGAGACTTGGGGTTGAGAGTAGCTTTAGCGAGGTGACTTATGGGCGAGTTTAGCCCGATCCATTGGCTTATCGTTCTCGCCATTGTGGTGCTGCTATTCGGCGGGAAGAAAATCCCCGAGGTGATGAAAGGTCTGGGAGAAGGGATTCGCCATTTCAAAGATGGCATGAGCGGAAACACGCAGTCGACCCAGAACGTCAACACGGCTCCTCCGGTGGCACCGCCGGTGGTACCGCAAGCTCCGGCCACGGAAGAGAAAAAGTAAAACCGTTTGAATATTGATCACTGAAAGCGAGTGATGCAACGGCGGCCGCTGGCCGCCGTTTTTATTTTTGGGCCGCGATCATCAGGTTTAGGTCTTCCCAGCGCATCTGGCGCAGGATTTCCCAGAGTCGCGAGAGCGGCAAGCCCATCACATTGAAGTAACAGCCGTCGACTTTGCGCACGAACCTCCCGCCTATGCCTTGAATTCCGTAAGCGCCCGCTTTATCGAACGGTTCCTTGGTTTGAATGTAGGCATCGATGTCAATGTCGGAGATGCGGGTGAACTCGACTCGCGTTCTTTCCAGATGGGCGAACGAGATGCCGTCGTAGGCGCGTATGACGAACAGGCCGGTCAGAACCTCATGCGTGGTGGCGTTCAGCAGGCGCAGCATGCGGCGGGCGTCGTCCGCGTCTTTCGGTTTGGGGAGAATTTGTTTGCCGGCCAAGACCACGGTATCCGCGGCGATGACGATGGCCGGAGTCCCGTCAGCCAGGGCCCGTCCCGCTACGGCATGAGCTTTGGCTTGGGCGATGCGGGCGACGTAAGCTTCGACAGCTTCGCCGGGGGCGAGAGACTCATCGACATTCGCGGGTTGAATGGTGAAGTCGAAACCGGCGTCGAGCAGGATCTGGGCGCGACGGGGCGAGGAGGAGGCGAGGATAAGTTTCACGCGTGCCTCCCTGTTGGAGTAGGAATGGTTTGATGGTCCGCATGAACTGCGGCGGTCAGGTTGTGTAGTGTCGTCATATTTGGCACAGAAACGCTATCACATCTTCCTGTACGAACGTACAGGGTATGGGCGGTGGCGGATTGTATGCATGGTCCGGCATCCGTCGTGGCCAGGTTTGGCGACATGGTCTAGGCTTAGGGATAACGAGCGCGCGACTTCGACTCCTTAGGTCTCAGGAATCTGGGTCAGGCTGCCGAAGGCGCCACATCAGGATAAAACGAGCAATGGGTTTTCTATTCTACGCAAACTTAGTGAGATTTGTGCTGCGGGGCGGATTGGCCATCGTGGTCATGGAGCAGGCGCGGTCACTGGTGCGCGCCGCGGGCGCAGTTCTGAACGGGTAGCAGCAGGATTCGGGCAACAGTTTTTGAAATTTGCGGCAGGGCCGGGGGCCTAGGCAATGCAACTGACGAAAGAACGGCGACCGAACCGGGTGGATGTGCAGATCCAGGAACTCGGGACGCTTTCCCTGAACGCGCCCAAGATTGACGATTTTCAGTTTGTAAAATTCCGCATCGAAGGCCAGGTCGCGCACCTGCGGCTCGACCGCCCCTCGCAGAATTTGTTGAACGAACGGATGCTGATGGAAATCGCGTCCGGCATCTCGTCGGTGAGCGAGAAGCGGGACGTGAAAATGATTTTGCTGGATTCCGAGGGCAAAACATTTTCGGGCGGCATCGAACTGGGCGAGTACACGCAACGCCGGGTATTTCAGTTGCTTGACGCGTTTCATACGGCTTTCTCGGCCATGATGGACACCTCGAAACCGGTGCTGGTGGTGGTCAATGGCCCAGCCTACGGCGGCGGCGCGGAACTTGCGGCCCTGGGTGACCTGGTGATTGCGACCCCCAATGCGCGTTTTGCGCAGCCGGAAATTAAGCTGGGCGCGTTTCCTCCGCTTTCGGCGGCCGTGCTGCCCTACATTCTTGGGCCCAAAGTGGCGCTGGAAACCGTGCTGACCGGTGAAGCGATGACCGCGGAGCGGGCGAAGGAACTTGGGCTGGTGAACTGGCTGGTCCCGGAAGAAGAGCTGATCGCCAAGGTGGATGAGGTGGTGGGCAAGGTGACGGCGCAGTCGGGACCGGTATTGACCATGGCGAAGAAAGCGATCTTGGGCAGCCTGGGCATGCCGCTGCGCGACGGCGTGCGCAATTCCATGAAAGTCTTCCTGAATGAGCTGGCCGATCTTGAGGATTCACAGGAAGGTCTGCGCGCCCTGGTGGAAAAGCGGGCGCCGAAGTGGAAGAACCGCTAGATTCTTGAATATTTTGCTGAAGATCGAAATCCGCCGGGCTACTCTCGCAAATTTGTTTGCCACCACGACTTATTCGACATTAAGCTAGTGAGAGAGACACCTAGAAAATGACCGCGCCTTCCGAGGTCAAACGAATCAGCCCGATGCTGGCCGTCGCGAACATGGAGCAGACGCTCGCTTTTTATCAGGACATGCTCGGTTTCACGCCGACCATGAAATCACCGGAATATTCGATCGTGGCGCGCGACGGGCAGATTATCCATTTCATGAAAGCGGCGTCGGAAGACGTGATGAAGCGTTTGCGGGGGCACGTCGAGATTTACCTGGAAGTGCGCGGAATTCACGGGATGTGGGACCACGTGAAGTCGTTCAAGATCCGCTACAAGATCCGGGATCTTTTCGACCGCGAGTACGGGATGACCGAATTTCACATCGAAGATCCAAATGGCATTTTGATTTTTGTGGGCGAGCCGACCGCGGCGGATTCGAAAGCCGAGGGAGCTGGCGCAATTTGACACATTCGCGGGGTGGCGCTTACACTCGCGATGACAACTTAGCTGGTTCGAGGTAGCCCTCGCGGCGCGTATTTCGCAGCTGAGAGGGTAAAAACTAAAATCCTGCGATTTTGGTTTTTAGGGAAGGCCGCGAAAATCGGCCACGGTCCCGCCACTGTAATCGGTTGGTTCTGCACAGCCGAAAGTCAGGAAACCTACCCGACGGTTGAAGCTGACGCTCTTCGCGAGAAAGAGCGTGGCGAAGCGCCTCGTTTTGTTCGCGAGGCTTTTTTATTTTGGGGATGATTTTGGCGAGCAGAGTTCAACTAAAACTGCTGAGCGCGGCGATGGTCGCCCTGATAACTTGCGTGATGCCGACTTTTGCGCGGGTGGGCGATATTTTCAATTCGCGTCAATCTGCAGCGGGGCCGCAAGATTCGAGGAAAGCGACCAGTCAAGCCGATACGAAAATCGTTACGGATGGAACCGGACGAAGCGTGGCGATCCCGATACACGTTCAGCGTGTTGTGTCTTTGGCGCCGAATCTAACCGAGACCGTTTACGCGCTGGGATTGGAAGATAAGTTGGTGGGCGATACGACCTACTGCGACACGCCGGCGGCGGCCAAAGAAAAGCCGCACATCGGCGCACCGTTGACACCGAGTTTGGAAGCGATTGTGGCGCTGCACCCTGACCTGGTGCTGGCGACCGCGATCAATCGCTGGGAAACAGTGGAAGCTATCACCAAGCTGGGAATACCGGTGTACACCGTGGAGCCGCACACGGTGCGCGACATGCTGCAATCGATTTCGTCGCTGGCGGACGTGATGGGCGCGCACGAGCAGGGCGTGGCGCTGGTGGCGAAGCTGCAAGGAACACTGGACAACCTGCAGACGGGCTTGCGCGACAAGCCGCTGGTGCACGTGCTATTTGTGGTGTGGGAAGATCCGTTGATTACGATTGGGCAAAACACTTTTATCGCGGACGCTTTGCGCTGGTCTGGCGCGGAATCCGTGATTATTTCGAAGCAGGACTGGCCGCAAATCAGCATGGAAGAAGTGCTGCGATTGGAGCCGGACTACATCGTATTGACGAGCAACCATTCGGGGACGGACGACACCGATCAAGTTCGAGATTTGCGGGCGCGTGGCGTGTGGAATCAAATCGAGGCGGTGAAACTGGGCCGAATCGTAGTAGTGGGCGAAGAGGTGACGCGGCCGGCGCCGGGACTGGTTGAGGTGATCGTGCAGTTGGCCCACGGTTTGCATCCTGAAATATTCGGGACTGAGCAAAAGCATTCACGGCTCGAAAACAGGGGATGGGAATCCGATGCGGGACGGCTGGTGGCATGCGTCCGCTAACGCCCGCGAAAATACTGTCGATTTGCGCCGCGCTCGCGGCCGTGCTTTTTGTGGAGGTAGTGGTTTCGCTGCAGATCGGCGCGTACCACATGGGCGCGCGGGACATCGTGGTGACGCTGTATCAAGGCGCGCTGGGACATTGGGATGCAATGCCCGGGGAATTCAAGAGCGTGATTTTCGGCTTGCGGCTGCCGCGGATCGCGCTGGGAATTCTGGTCGGAGCGGCGCTATCAACAGCGGGCGCGGGATTTCAGGCGTTGCTGCGGAATCCGCTGGCTGATCCTTACGTGCTGGGAGTTTCCAGCGGCGCGGCGCTGGGCACGATCATCAGTTTGATTGTGACGCCGCATGCCCCCGGCGCGATGCAAGGAGCGGCATTCGTCGGCGCGTTCGCGACGGTCGCTGTGGTTTATTTTTTGGGACGACGGGGCGGACAACTCGACAGCGCGACTTTGCTGCTGGCGGGAATCGTCGCGGCGTCATTTTTGTCCGCGGTAATCATGTTTTTGATGACGACGATCAGCGGGCGGGATTTGCGCGGAATGGCGTTCTGGCTGATGGGCGATCTGCAGTCGGATCCGAGGATCGATTTGCGGTGGCTGTACTTTTTGCTGATTGTGGCGATTGGCTGCATTTTCACGACTTCGTCGGATCTGAATTTGATGTTGACCGGCGAGCAGGAAGCGCGGCATTTGGGCGTGAATGTGAATCGGGTGAAGCTGGTGGTTTATATTTGCGCGTCGCTGCTGACGGGATTGGCGGTTTCGGTGAGCGGGGCGATCGGATACGTGGGGCTGCTGGTGCCGCACGTGATGCGCATGCTGTTCGGGACTGACTATCGATTGCTAATTCCGACTTCGGCGATTGGCGGCGCGATTGCGATTGTACTGGCGGACACGCTGGCGCGAACGGTGGTGGCGCCTTCGGAATTGCCGGTGGGCGCGATGACCGCGCTGGCGGGCGCGCCGGTGTTTATCTATCTAATGCGCAGGAGAATGCGGTGAGCACGGTCGCGGGAAACAATCCGTTGTCAGCGCGAGCCACGCCGCCGGGCGCGCCCGACGGACTGCGCCTGCGGGTCGAACAGGCGAGCTATGCGTATGCGGCTACGGAGCGTTCGGCGCCAAAATTTACACTGGGGCCGGTGAGCCTCGAAGCGCGCGAGCGGGAGCTGGTGGCGATACTTGGGCCGAATGCCAGCGGTAAATCGACGCTGTTGAAATTATTGGCGGGCCTGCTGAAACCGTTGTCGGGACGCGTGGAAGTGGATGGCGAGGAAGTCAGCGAGCTGGAATTGCGAACGCGCGCACAACGCATCGCGCTGGTGGCGCAGGAAAGTGAATTGTTGTTTCCGTTGCGCGTGTGGGAATACGTGCTGCAGGGGCGCTATCCCTATGGGAAGCGGCTGCGTTTTGAATCCGAGGCGGATTGCCTGCTGGCCGGAAATGCGCTGGCACAGGTGGGCGCCGACGAATTGCGCGACCGTTGGATGGATCAGCTTTCGGGCGGAGAAAAACAGCGGGTGATTCTGGCGCGTGCGTTGGCGCAACAGCCGTCGCTGCTTTTGCTCGATGAGCCGACGCAGCATCTGGATATCGGCGGGAAGGTGGAGTTGCTGCGGCGATTGCGGAAACTCGCCGATGAGCATCGCTACACCGTGGTAGTGGTAACCCACGAACTGAACCTGGCGGCGGAATTTTCGGATCGCATTGCGTTGATGCATAAGGGCAAGTGCTTGCGCATGGGCACACCGGCAGAGGTTTACGAGCGGGACGTGCTGCAGCAGGTGTTTGAGGCGCCGCTCGAGGTGGAAATTCGGAATAGCGGGCGGCCGAGGGTGATGCTCGGCGGCAACCGCTAGAATTTTTGATGGTCCGGGTGCAAATCGAAATACTGGACGCAATTCGTTAGACGCTCATTGTTGTTGAGTTTCTAAAAGCGATGCAGGCGAGAGCTTCGCGGCATCGTTCACAATCACCCGAAACTCCGCGCATGGGAAGACGGTGCAAAGCCGTCGCCGACGCGCGACTGTAAGGCGGATTTCTTCGGCGCACGCCACTGTTTTGGGACGCGAATCATTCGAAGTCCGAGTGATGCGGTCCAGGATGGGAAGGCCGCGTTGATGCTCGAGGTTCGTTGAGTTTTGCAGCGAACAGTGAGCGAGCCGCCAAGCCAGGAGACCGGCGGAGTTTCAATCTGAGCAAGCATCGGCCGTGAGGCCGATGCTTGCGCGGACAACCTTCAACTCCCGCGCGAGAGGGAGAGGAGGAAAAATGAAACTACGCTCAATCGTTTGGTTATTAACTTCGATTTTTGTAATTTTGACTCCTTCCGTTCACGCGCAAAGTTCCAGCAATTCGACAAAAACGCAAAGCTCCTCGCACGACCGGTACACCGCTTCAATCTCCGGAACGGTTTCCGATCCCGACGGAAAGGCTGTGGCTGGCGCGCGAATCACGCTGCTGTACGCGATGTCGGGGTTAGAAGTGACGCAGACGAATGGGCAAGGCCAGTACAAATTTGACGATCTGCGGGCGGGCACGTATCAGGTCGTCGGCACCTCGTCAGGCTTCAATGAGGTGACCGGGGATATCGAATTGATGCCTGACCAAAAGCTGGTGAAAGACCTGAAGCTAAATCTGAGCGCAGTGCAGGAAAGAGTGGTGGTTTCCGCCGCGCCCGGAGGAGCGCTGACTTCGGTGATCGGTTCTTCGGTGAGCGTCGTTTCGGCGCAGGAGATTGACGATCGCGGAGCGCAGGCCGCGCTGGACGTGCTACGCGGATTGCCTGGAGTGGAAATCAATCAGTCTGGCGGACGCGGGAAAGTTACGAGCGCGTTCATCCGCGGCGGCGATTCGGACTATAACCTGGTTTTGATAAACGGAATTCAACTGAACGATTTTGGAGGCGGGTTCGATTTGTCGCCGCTGCCGGCCGAAGGCGTCGAACAGGTGGAAGTGATTCGCGGACCGGAGAGCGCGTTGTATGGCTCCAACGCCGTTGCGGGAGTCATTAACATCGAGACGATCCGTGGAGACGGGCCGCCACACTTTTCATTCATAGGAGAGAGCGGGAGTTTGCATACGTGGCGGGTCGGCACGACGGGCGCAGGGCGAACGGAAGGCGGGTTCAGTTGGGCATACAGTATGTCGCGGCTGCAAACGCGGGGACAAATCCAGAATGACGGGTACCGCGATCAGCCATCGACGGTGAGCCTGGGGTATTCGCGTTCACCACGGCGTAAATTCAACGTGAATTTTTTCGGTAACGCGAGTGCGGTCGGATTGCCCGGCCCCTGGGGCTCGAATCCCGATGGCTTATTTCCCGGACGCGACAATGCCACGCATCAAAATCAAAATCTATTTGGCTACCAGGCGCAGTACACCGAGCAGTTTTCTTCGCGATTCCAGCAAGTGACGACGGTAAGCGTTTCGACGGACCGCGTCACATTCGATTCGCCGTCGGAGGGCAATTCGTTTACGAATAATTTACGCATCGTGGCCAACACGCGAAGCGAAATCGCGGTTTCGTCGAAGGACACCTTGGTGGCGGGATTCGAGTACGATCGCGATTCGTTCAAGAATGTTTTTGTGGAAGATGTGGGCGACGCGCCCTTCGTGCTGGGCCGCAACAGTTATGCGTTCTTTGCGGAAAACCGATGGACGCCTGCGGATCGTTGGTTCATCAATAGCGGCGTGCGGGTGGATGACATTCAGACCGACATGGTGCCAGCGAACGTGGATACAGGGCAGCCCGGGATACCGGCGAATACGATCGCGAAAGTCACGCCAAGAATTTCTGCAGCGTACCTGGCGCGGGCGACCGATTCAGACGGATTCTTCGGCGCGACGCGGCTCCATGCGAGTTTCGGAACCGGCTTCCGCGCACCGAATGGGTTCGAGCTGGCGTTCACCAACAATACGAACCTGAAGCCGGAGGAAAGCATCAGCTTCGACGCGGGAGTCGAACAGCGGATGTCGCACGACCGAGCGATTCTAGATGTGACGTATTTCTATAACCGGTTCAAGGATCAAATCGTGACGACGGGCGATCTTCCGACGAATTTTCTTTCGGAAAACATCGGTAGGTCGAAGGCGGACGGCTTGGAAACGACAATTCGGTTGCGCCCTACGCGCTCGCTGGAGTTTTCGGGGTCGTACACCTGGCTGAACACGTCGATCCTGGCGCTCGATGGTTTTCCGGAACCGGTCGATCCTTTTACGGTGGGGGAACCACTGCTGCGACGCCCGCACAATTCGGCCGGATTCAATGCGACGTGGACGAAAAATCGATTGATGCTCAACTTGAATGGGACCATTCGGGGTGCGGTGCTAGATATCGAGCCGAACGATGGGACGTTTGCATGTGAACTGACAAATCCAGTAACAATGGAGCCCTTTCAGTGCGTATTCCGCAACCATGGGTACGAGTTGATGAATGCGGGCTTTTCGTATCGCCTGCCGAAGGGGATTGAAATCTACGGACGTTTGAATAATTTTCTGAACCAAAGATACGAGGAAGCGTTTGGTTTTCCGTCGCTGAAGCTGAATTTCATGGCGGGTTTCAAGGTAGACCTGCCACCTTCCGGGCGGCATTCCGAATAATCCGGTTAGCGAAAATTGGACTGGCACGCTGTGCTGCGGGCAGCGTGCCAGATTGTCTCCGAGCGACCCCAAAGCCGGGCCCGCAGCGCCGGTGAACAATGCGCTGGACGGATGCTATAATCTCGGATTCGAATGAGCCCGACGACTCCAGTGACGCTGGCCGTGACATCTGAAATGATGGCAAAGTACGAGCCGGTCATCGGGCTGGAAGTGCACGTACAGCTGAAAACGAAGACGAAGGCGTTTTGCGCGTGTTCCACGCAGTTTGGAGATCCTCCAAATTCAAATACTTGCCCGGTTTGCCTGGGTCTGCCGGGAGCCCTGCCGGTGTTAAACCGGGCGGCGCGGGACCTGGCAGTGCGAGCGGCGCTGGCGCTCGGATGCAAAATTCAGGAACGCTCGGTTTTTGCGCGCAAGAATTATTTTTATCCGGACCTGCCGAAAGGCTACCAAATATCGCAGTACGAACTGCCCCTGGCGCTAGAAGGCTCGCTGGAGATTGAAGTTGACGGGGCGAAGAAGAAGATTGGCATCACCCGCGTACATATGGAAGAGGACGCGGCGAAAAATCTGCACGAAGGCTTCCCCGATTCCGACCGCTGGAGCTATATCGACTACAACCGTTGCGGAATGCCGCTGATAGAAATCGTATCGGAGCCTGATATACGGACGCCGGCCGAAGCGTATTCATATTTGACGACGCTGAAACAGATTCTGGAGTACACGGACGTGAGCGACTGCAACATGGAAGAGGGTTCGCTGCGGTGCGATGCCAACGTGAGCGTACGGTTGCGCGGGGCTTCCAAATTCGGAACGAAGGTCGAAGCGAAGAATCTGAATTCGTTTCGGTATCTGGCTCATGCGCTGGAATACGAGATCGAGAGGCAAATCGGCGTGCTGGAATCGGGCGGGACGATCACGCAGGAGACGCGGCTGTGGAACGTCGCGGCGGGACGGACTGAATCGATGCGCTCGAAGGAATTCGCGCACGATTACCGATACTTCCCGGACCCGGACCTGCTGCCGGTGAGTGCTGCGCCTGCGCTGGTGGAGCAGGTTCGCCGCGAAATGCCGGAGCTGCCCGGCGCAAAGCGGGCGAGGTTCATCGCGGATTACGGAATCAGCGCCTATGACGCGGGCGTGCTTACCTCGACGAGGGAGTTGGCTTCGTACTTCGAAGCGGTAGTGCGGGCCGGAGCGAATGCCAAGAGCGCGGCCAGCTGGATTTCGGTGGAATTGCTGCGGCGGTTGAATGATGCGGGCAAGACGATCGAAGAGTGTCCGGTTGCGCCCGAAGCGCTGGCCGAATTGCTGGGGGTAGTCGAGCGGGGCGAAATTACCGCGGCCAGCGGCAAGAAAGTGTTTTCAGAAATGTTTGACACCGGCAAGAAGCCGGCGGAAATCATCACGGCCGGGGGCCTGGCGCAGATTTCGGATAGCAGCGCGATCGAAACGATAGCACGGGCGATCGTGGCGAAAAGTCCGGATAACGTGGCCAAATATAAGACCGGGAATGAAGGCGTCTTTAAGTTTTTTGTGGGCCAAGTGATGCGGGAGACGAAAGGCCAGGCGAATCCGCAAATCGTAAATGCGATTCTGAAGCGCGTGCTGGCCGAAGCGTAATCATTTTTCATGGCGCAGATGGGAGAGAACATGTTGAAGGAAGGCGACAAGGCTCCGAAGTTCAGTGTGACCGCGCATGACGGTTCGACGGTTTCGTTGAGCGATTACAAAGGCAAGAATCTGATTTTGTACTTTTACCCCAAGGCCAATACGCCAGGTTGCACGCATGAAGCGAACGCGTTCCGCAACGACATGGATAAATTCAAAGCGGCGAACACGGAAATCGTAGGATGTAGCGGCGACACAGTGGAAGCGCAGAAGAGATTTCAGGAGAAGCTGAACCTAAATTTTCCGCTTTTGGCCGATACGGATTTTCAGGTGGTGGAAGCGTATGGCGCGCGGCGAATGAAGAGTTTTCTGGGGAAGACTTTTTTGGGAATCGTGCGCACGACGTTCTGGATTGGGCCCGATGGAATCATCCGGAAAATCTGGAATAACGTGACGCCTAAGGGCCACGGCGCGGAAGTTCTGGCCGCGGTGCAGGAATCGTAGTCTCTTTCAGGCCTGAAGCGAAGTCTTAGAGCAGAACGCGGACGGCGTCGGATTCTGATTCGATGCAGGCGTTGTCGATCAGGCGGGTTCCACCGACCTTAGCAGCAATTAGCGCGTAGCAATTTCCTCGAATCACCCGAACCGGCTCAAACGAATCGGCATCAACAATTTCCGCGTAATCCACGGTCAGGCGCGGTTCCGACTCGAGCTTGGCGCGCATCGTAGCGAGCAGGTTCGCTAGATCCCGTTCCCCACCTGAAATACTTCCCTGGCACGCCGCCAGCGCTTGCGATATTGCGACCGCCGCCCGGCGGTCATCCGGGCTCAGGTATACATTACGGGACGAAAGAGCGAGGCCGTCGGGCTCACGGACAATCGGGCAAAGGTCGATTTCCGTGTTGAGATTCAGATCAGTGGCCATCTGCCGGATAATGCGCGCCTGCTGCGCGTCTTTGCGCCCGAAGAATGCTATGCGGGGCTGGACGATTTCGAATAATTTCAAAACAACCGTCGCGACTCCATCGAAATGACCGGGCCGGACGCGGCCTTCCCAGCGATCGCTCAAACCTTTGACGCTGACGGACGTGTTAAATCCCGCGGGATACATTTCTTCGGATGTAGGGGCGAAGAGAATGTCGACGCCGAGACCTGCGAGCGCCTCGCGGTCCGCTTCGAAAGTGCGCGGATATTTTTTCAGATCCTCCGAGGGTCCAAATTGTTTGGGGTTGACGAAAATCGAGACGACGACCGGCGAGCATTTGCGTTTCGCTGCGCGGACCAGGGAAAAATGGCCCTCATGCAGCGCGCCCATGGTGGGAACCAGGCCGAGCGAACGCTCGTTGACGAGCGCGTCCTGGGCCAGCGCTTTCATCCACTGGATGGTGTGAACGGTTTCCATGAAGGGATCAGGGCTGAGCGCGGAGGGCCTGTTCGCGATAGTAAAGGATCAGGTCGGTTCCGAGGGTCTTGGCGCCTAACTGGCGGAGCATGGTGGCGACCTGGCCCCGATGATATGTGCCGTGATTTACAAGGTGCTGCAGCATTTGCCAGAGCGGTTGCGCCTGCGGCGCGCCGGCCATCGTTTTGTGATGAATCACCCGGTGCAAATCCTCGGGCTTCAGAGATGCGATGTAGGAGAGCAGATCGCTTTCAATCTGGGCCCAACGCGCGCGGATAGCGGCAAGATTCGGGAATTCAGTGCTGGGCGGATAGCGGTCGGGACCATGGCCTTTCCAACGTTCGAGCCAGAGCCATTCGACGAGCATGAGGTGCGCCAGCGTCTCGCGGACCGATGCAAAGCTACTACCCAAGTCCTGGACGAACTGGGCGTCGGAGAGAGCGTCGCAGGCGTCCAGAGTGCGGCGGTTGGCCCAAGTATTGAAATCGTAGAGGAGAGTGAAATCTTTCAGGTTCACGTGGTTCTGCTCCGTTGGGTTGATTTATTTTGCTGCTGCGCTCTGCGGATATTTTGCTCAGGTGCGCTGTTTTACCAGTGCAGGTGCGCGCAGATAGTCGCGTAGTTCGTTGGTCGAACGGAACGATTCCGCATCGGACGGAAAATTTCCGCTGCGAACGTCTTCGCAGTAACTGGTGACGGCTCGCGAAATTTCACCAGAGAGATCGGCGTATTGGCGGGCGAATTTGGGCTTGTGGCCCTGGGTCAGACCGAGCAGGTCGTGCAGCACGAGAACCTGACCGTCGCAGTGGGACCCGGCGCCGATGCCGATGGTGGGAATGCGCAGCTTATCGGTGATTCGCGCCGCGAGTTCGCTGGGCACCGACTCCAGCACCACGGCGAATGCTCCGGCGCTTTCCACGGCGCGGGCATCGCGTTCCAGCTGGCGCGCGGCGTCGGCGGTTTTGCCCTGCACGTGAAAGCCACCCAACGCGTGAATCGACTGCGGGGTTAAACCAACGTGGCCCATCACTGGAATTTCGGCTTCGACCAGGCGGGCGATCAATTCGAGGCGGCGTTCCCCGCCTTCAATTTTCACGGCTTCGGCGCCGCCTTCTTTGATCAGGCGGACAGCGTTGCGCACAGATTCTTCGATCGTAACGTGAAAACTTCCATAGGGCATGTCGGCGACCAGCAAGGCTCGCCGGGCGCCCCGGCGGGCGGCGCGGGTGTGATGGAGGATTTCTTCGAAGGTGACCGGAAGAGTGCTGTCGTAGCCGAGAACTACCATGCCGACAGAATCGCCCACGAGCAAAATATCCACCCCAGCCTGATCGAGCAGGCGCGCGGTGGGAAAATCGTACGCGGTCAAGCAAGTGATTTTCGATTTCGGCTGTGAAGATGATGCGGACTTACGGGCCAGAATGCCGGGGACGGTGACTTTTCCGTCGCCTGCGCGGGGCGCTACGCTCATGTGACCTCCGGTGCCGCTCCTAAAAATCGGGATGCAGCCCATCACAATTTTGGATAGTAGCAGAATGAATGGGTATTGGCCAATGGAACTAAGGTTTGGGCGGCCGGAGGGACGCCACAGGGATCTAAGCGAGGCTTAGCTGCCAGGAGACGCCGAAGCGATCGTTGACCCAGGCGAATTTTTGGCTGAAGTCATAGGCCCTCAGCGGCATGGGGGTGCTGCCGCCCGAGGCGAGCGCATCGTAAAGTTGGATGATTTCGCGGTCGGACTGATACTCGACCAGAAAGGAGAAAGCTGGAGTGAGAGAAAATTCATGTTTGACGGTGCTGTCGGTACAGAGAACGATCTGGCTGCCGATGGAGAAGCGAGCTTTTTTGACCGAGGCTTCTTTTCCGGGTTCGTTCGGGCCGTAGCGGATCAGATCGAGCACCTTCGCGCCGGGAAATAGCGAGACGTAGAAGTTCATCGCTTCTTCGGCTTGGCCAAAAAAGAGCAGGAATGGCTGAATTATGGTTTGGGTCATTTGCGTTTTCCGTGGGAAGTCTAGTGGCCTTCGGAAAAAGGCTCAAGACGAAATGAAAAACGGCTGCGCCTTGTGCCTCAGACGCAGCCGTTTGTTATTCAAATTTGCTTCAGGCTGGACGACTAGTGATCGTGGTCGTGATCGTCCCAGTGTTCGGTGCGCCATTGATGAGTATCCGAATCCCACCAACGTTTCTCTTTGTCCCAGCAGCGTTGGCGTACTGCGGCGAGTTCGGCGCGATATTTCTGGGCTTCTTTGCTGTCGGCGCCGTGATGGGCGATGGCGTCGTGGAGGTTATGGTCGGCTTTGTCGGTGTCGTGCTGGCAATCCGCCGCGGCTTGCGTGGGAGTGAAGGCAACTAAGCCAGCGGTGAGAACGACGCCTGCCGCAATCTTCCCGATGGTCAGAGTGGAACTTTTCATGAATTGAAATCCTCCTTGGTACACGGGAAGTGTAGGTGTTCGTGGATTTGGCACGGATCAGGTAAATACCTTAAAAAATACGGATTACCACCCTATCCACATCAATCCCCTGGTACGGGCGCGGGTGTCTGCGGTTCGACGCCACGCCAACCGACGGGCCGGCCGCGGACGGCTTCTTTCAGGGCGCGGAAGAGCACCACGTACATCATTTGGCGATAATAAAAACGCTGGAGTATGAGCGGAGCGAGGAGGGTCCAGTCTTCGTGACGTTCGAGGAGGAAGGCGACGACGCAGGTGAGCAAGTCGATCAGCATGAAGATGGCGAAGAAAATGAGCGAACGTTCCACATCTTGGGCGGTCCAGAGTTGCGGCAAGCGGGCGATGCGGAGCTGGCCGAGGCCCCAGAGCGCGATCGACAGCAAAAACAGCAGATCGATGACCGGCGAGACGAGCGGCAAAATAATCTGGAACAAAAATATGTTGGGAATCGCGATCCAGCCGAGGGTGCCGTACTTTGCCTTGCCGACGGCGTCGCGATGCTTCCAGACGGCCTGCAGCGTGCCGAAGGTCCAGCGGAAGCGCTGGCGGATGAGGGCTTCGACGGTTTCCGGAACTTCGGTGCGGCCGATGGCGTCTTCGTCGTAGAGAATTTTCCAGCCCTCGCGGCGAATGGTGAGGGTGAGGTCGGTATCTTCAGCGACGGTGTCGCCGGAAAATCCGTGATGGTCGCGCAGCACGCTGGTGCGCCAAGCGCCGACGGCGCCAGGAACGACCGGAATGCAATTGAGCAGATCGAAGGCGCGCTTTTCGAGATTTTGGCTGGTGATGTATTCGAGCGCTTGCCAGCGGGTCAGCCAGCGGTTGCGATTTATGACTTTTACATTGCCGGCGACGGCGCCGACTTTAGGATCGGCGAAGTGCCGAACCAGCCGCGGAATCGCTTCAGGATCGACGATGGTATCGCCGTCGATAGAGATGATGACTTCTCCGGTGGCTTCTTCGAGGCCATGGTTCAAAGCCGCGGGCTTGCCGCGATTCGGTTGCGAAATCATGCGGACACGAGGATCGTTGCCAAAATTGGCGCGCACGAGGTCGGGGGTTTGGTCCGTCGAGCCGTCATCCATGACCAGAATTTCGAGCTTTGGATAATCGCAGGCCAGCGCGGCCTTGACGGTTTGAACGATCGCAGCTTCTTCGTTGTAGGCGGGAATCAGCACCGTCACCTGCGGTTTGTATTCAGGGTGATCGGCGGGAGTCGGACGAAGTTTTTCGATCAGGGCGAGCAGACCGACGATCAGGGCTCGTCCGCTGACCAGCAAAATTCCGGCCAAGAAGATGAAGGCGATGCCGGAGCGGAGCCAATGGAAAACTTCGAAAATGAAGGCGTCCGCGCGAACCAGGATCCATTCGTTCTGGGTCAAGGGCTCCATCACTTGGGCGCGGGTCTGGCCCAGCAAGTCCGCGACTGAAACGAATTCGTAGCCTTTAGCGCGCAAGCCATCGATGACTTGCGGCAGCGCGGCGACGGTGTTGGCGCGTTCGCCACCGCCATCGTGCATCAGGATGATATTGCCCTTGCCGAGCTGCGCGTCGTGCAAAACGCGCTCGACGATGGTGGCGGTGGGCGGAGGCGCTCCGCCATTGGGCTCACCCCAATCGTGCGGATCGACACGCGCGCCGACGATGATGTAACCCATGGCCTGGGGTATCGGGAGCATCTGAATTTCGCTGGCGGTTTCCGGCTGATGATCGATGCCGTAGGGTGGTCGGAAGAGCAAAGTTTTTACGCCGAGGTTGCTTTCGAGGAGCAGCTCGGTGAGATTCAATTCAATCTGCAGCTGCGATTTCGAAATCGTTTCGAAATCGGGATGCGTGAAGGTGTGGTTGCCGACTTCGTTTCCCGATTGGTATTCGTTTCGCACGATCTGCGGATATTGGCTGGCGGATTCACCTATCACAAAAAATGCGGCGGGAACACCCTTGTCTTTCAGGATCTTGAGGATTTGCGGGGTCCAGGTTTCGTCCGGGCCATCGTCGAAGGTCAGGGCCAGCTTGGTGGGCGAGGCACCCATCTGTTCGATGCGCCAGGAAAGCGGATACGTCTGGTAGGACTCGTCGTCGATGACGTCGCTGCTGGAATCGTAATCGATGGTGCGGCGGCCGCTTTGCGGCGTGGCAGTGATGCGCCAAATATCGCCGTCACCTTCAAGGATTAAATCGTATCCGGGCGGGACTTCGTCGAGCTTGGCCCGAATCGCGTCGTCGGGGTGAGTGGCATCCCAAATCGACCACATGGAAGGATCTTCCATACCTAAGCGCCACAGCGCGGTGCCGCGCACACCGGCGCGCTCGGCGGCACGGAGTTCGTTGTAAGCGGTGACGCCATCGAGCATCCAGACGTTATGGACCAGATTTTTTTCGTCTTCGTAGGAGTAATGAGGGTTCAGCGTGTCGGGATCGAAGGTGACGTCCGATTCGGATTCGACGGCGGTGATGATTCCCTGCTGAAAAGTGACGGCCTGGGCTATCGGGTGCGGAACTGCTTTTGTTTTGGCCGGCCAATCGTAGCTGTAGTTCGCGATACCCATGACGATTTTATCGGCCGGGACGATCTTCACGATAGTTTCGATATTGCGCTCGAACCAATCCTGCGAAGCAATCGGGCCAGGTTCCGACGAAGGATAGTGAAAGTCGTAGTTCATCAGGATCACGGCGTCGGCTTCGTTGGCCAGGGTTTTGTAGTCGTAACTCCAATCCGCGGCCGGGAGCGCGACCATTAATTTCAGGTTGGACGCGTGCAAATCGTTCCCCAGGTCGCCGATGAAACGGGCGAAGTCCTCCTGGCTGGAATCGGGGACTAGCTCAAAATCGACGACGATGCCGGGATCGTGCTGGGCGTTGGCAAAAGCCGTGAGCGATTTGGAGAGCTTCTGGCGCGCAGCGGGGTTCGCCAGCATTTCGGTCATTTCCTTGATCAGCCAGTCTTTGCCATCGTAGTTGTTGACCATGGCCATGATGGGAAGTTCGACCTGGCTGGTCTGCATCCAGGAAACCAGTTTCGAATCCTGTTCGATATCGAGGCGGCCATCGGGAGAGACGGCATGTAAGGCGTCGGGAATGAGCAAATCGATGTCGTGATAGTGCTGTTGCAGCGAAGCCAGGCTGGTCGAATCGTAGCTGACGTAAAAAGCGGCGCGCAGCGGATCGTAATTTTGGGGCAACTTGCCCAGCGCGGCGACTTTGCGTTTGCGTCCCTGGCGGACCACCTTGGGTTTCGTCTTGGTGGGGATGGCGTGCACACTCCAATGGGTGGCGGCCGAGAGGACGTCGGGGAGTTCAGGCTTGCGAAAAACGTTGACGATGAAAACGACCAGAACCAGGGTAAAAAGGCCGCCGACGATCTCGAGCACGCGGCGGGTTCGCCGCCAGCGACGGCGTTCCTGGTCGTAAAAAATTGGCTTGCGTTCAACCATTCAGACAATCCAAGCTAACGGTCCCGTGCAAAGCTGTCAATGACTCCCAAGCAAATTACTCGCGTGAATATCGCCCTGGCTGCGGTAAGCGGGCTGGCCCTGCGGTTGTATCTCGTGCTGAAATTTCCGGTGACGGATACGGGCGATGGACCATTCTACATCGAGCTGGCCTGGAATTGGCTGAAGAACGGCGTGTACGGATTTCCGGTGTATGGGCAACTGACCGCCGTGGACATGCGGGTTCCGGGGTATCCGGCTTTTCTGGCTTCGGTTTTTGCGTTTGCGGGGCAATCCACCAAGGCAGCGATGGTGGCGCAGATTTTCGTGGATCTGGCGACCTGCTTCATTATCACGTTGATTGCGGCACGGATTGCGCCGGAGGCATCGCGGCGGCGGGTGGCGCTGGGTGGTTTGTGGCTGGCGGCGCTGTGTCCGTTTACGGCGAATTACACGGCCGTGATACTGACCGAAACGTTGGTGATTTTCTTCACGGCGCTGGCCACTCTAGTTCTGTTGCAAACCGACCTCGGCGCGACGGCGTTGAATGCCTCGGCGACGGTCGCGAGACGCGGAGCTTTTCTGTCCAATCCGTGGTTTCTCGGCGGACTGGTGGTGGGCTTTGGAACATTGGTGCGCCCGGAAACTCCGCTGTTGTTGATCGCAGCGGGATTGATTCTGTTGGCGAAGTGGTGGCGTCCAGTGGACTGGCGGAAACTGGTACGCGCGGGCCTACTGATGGCGGTTGGACTGATACTACCGCTGATTCCTTGGGCCGCGCGAAACTGGCGCACACTGCATGACGTGCAATTTTTGGCTCCGCGATACAGTGAGCTTCCCGGAGAGTACACGCCACTCGGCTTCACCGCCTGGACGAATACCTGGATGTGGCGTTTCCGGGATGTGTATCTTTCGCAGTGGAAGGTAAACGACGAGGAAATCGTCGTTTCACAATTGCCGCCGTATGCGTTCGATTCGGACGACGAGCGCGAGCGGGTTTCCGACCTGATCGATGAATATAACGAAGCGCTGACGATCGATCCGAATCTGGATCAAGGATTTCGGGAAATTGCGCGGCAGCGTACGGAGCGCCATCCGTTGCGGACCTATTTGAAAATACCGGGGCTGCGGATGCTGACGCTTTGGTTTACGCCGCGGGTGGAGCTGCTGCCTTCATCGGGTCATTTATGGCCGGTGCGCGAGGAATGGCAGGACGATCGACGGGATTTTCTGGTGACGCTGGGGCTGACGGCGGTGAATGCGTTTTATTTGCTACTGGCATTGGCAGGAGCCTGGATCGCGCGGCGTCGACCGGGCGTGGCGCTACTCATCGTGTTCTGCATCGTGCGCACTTTATTTTTCGCGAGGTTCGTCGAGACGCCGGAGCCGCGGTATGTGCTGGAATGTTTTCCCGCGGTGATTGCGCTGGCGGCACAGGTCTTCACGCGCCGCGTAATGGTTTCTAGTGCCGCAAAATGAAGAAATCGTTCCCTCAGCGGCTAAAGCCGTGCGCTGACGAAAACAGCCTATGTCGCTGAAATCGTAACCGACGCTAGGGCAGGGCTCTCCATCCAACACGTTCCGTTCTTGATTCCATTGATAGGCACTATCTTGTTTAGCTTTCTTCCACCGGTTCGGGGTGAATGGTGAGGCGGAAGATCTGCGGGAAGCGTTCTTTGACCCGGTCTTCGAGGGCCGCGGTGATGTCATGAACTTCGGTGATGGGCAACGCGCCGTCCATGGCGCAGTGGCAGGAGACCAGAATTTTGTGGTCGACGCTGCGGACGTGGACTTCGTGGCAGTCGGCCATTTCGTGATACTCAGCTTGTAAGGAATGCAGGTAGTCCTGGACCGAGCGGGCTAGGCCTTTCATTTCTTCGGCGCCGGCAATTTTTGCGCCAAGTGGTTCGATGTGAATGTTTATGAGCGCACCGGGTTCGGTGGCCAGGCGAATATCTTCTTCGAGTTCGGTGGCGCGAGCATGCGCCTGACGAAGGCTGGAGCCTTCGTCGACCTCAAGATGCAACTCGATGAACAGCCGGTTGTCGAATTGATGGGCGGATAACTCGTGGACGGCGAGGCCGCGACGCTGGGCCACAGCGCGAATGGTTTCGAACAGGTTTTCGTCCGATTTTGCGCGAGGCTCCACGTGGACCACGACATCGGCCGGAATCATCCGTTCGATGGTGTTCTCGACGGCCTGGCTGGCGGCGTGGGCCTGTTCCAGGCTGGCCGTGCGCGGCACGCTCATGGTCACGTCGACGAAATACCGCTGGCCGGCTTTGCGCACGCGGACGCGCTCGCTTTGCAGCACACCTTCGGTTTTGTCCACGGCGTTTTCGATGCGTTCGCGCAGGCCGTGGGGCGCGACGTCCAACAGGGCGTCCGCCGTGCGCTTACCGAGGCGCGAACCGATCCAGATGATTACTCCGGCGACGACGAGGGCCGCTAGGGCATCCAGCATGCCGAGCCACGGGATTCCGTAACGTTGGCCGAGCCAGGCGCCCGAAATGCCCAAGATGACCACGAAGGTGCTCCACACGTCGGTGGAAAAATGCAACGCGTCGGCTTCCAGAGCTTCGCTGGGATATTTCTGCGCCACGCGATTCAGGGCGCGGGAGCGCACGAAATCGATGCCCATACAAAGAAACAGAATCACGATGGCGAGGAGGCTCGGATGCAGCGTGCTGGCGTGGAAGAACAGGCGCTGGATCGCTTCCCAGATGATGTAGATGGCGGTGAAAAGCAGCAGAGCGGTTTCGACAAAGGCGGAGAAACTTTCGATTTTGCCGTGACCGTAGAGATGATCCGCGTCGGCCGGCTTGTCCGCAACGCGCACGGAAAGAAAAGTGATGACGGCGGCGAGGAAGTCGAGCCCGGAATGCATCGCTTCCGACAAAACACCCAAACTGCCGGTGCGAGCGACCAGGAAAATCTTGAGGGACAGCAGCAGGACCGCTGAGCCGACGGACGCGAGGGCTGCGATTCGTTTTTCGCGTGTCGCCTGCTGGGCTGGATCCAAAGTCATTCGGCAGATTATACGCTGGGACGTCCGGTTACTGGGTCAGCGGCGGCGCGTCAACCAGCGGCAGGCGACGTGGTTCGCCGTGGAAGCCGCGGACTTCGACTTCGTCGAGCAGCAACGACGGAGCGACGATGGTGCTGGGAATGCCGCCCTGAGCGGAACCAAACGCACCGAGCGCGGTTCCAGCGAACCCACCGGTGGGATTTTGCATGTAGGGGAATACGTTTTCATCGTCGCCATACGCGGGAATATTGCGCAACGAACGAAGCTGCAAGCCTTCGATGTGCCCGCCGCGGACCATTTCTTCGCGACCGTCGGCGACATAAACGCGATACATCACCAGCGGAATTCTTTCACCGCTGGCCACACCGCCAGCGACGGCGCCGATAAAGTCGCTGAAATCCTCCTGCCGGATCGAGGAGAGCGCCGGATTGTCCATGCTTTTGATTTCCAGGCACCATTCATGGCCGTCGTCATGGCAGGCATCGAGAAATTTCTTTTTTAGGTCAGCGGAATTCAGTCCGCCGGTGGCCTGCAGCATGAGGTTGCTGCTGAGCGGGCGAGTGTCAGAAAGCAATGCGGAGCGGGCGTGACCGTTGGAAGTTTGAAATTCCGGGCCGGGACGGCGCGACATCAGTAAATTTTTCAACGTACCGTTCTCGACGATGGCCACGCGCTGGGCTTTTACGCCTTCATCGTCGATGTCATAGTTTCCGAGCAGCGCCGCACCGTTAAATTCTTTCAGGGTGGGATCGTCGATCAGCGACATGGTCGCCGGAAGCACACGGCTGCCCACTCGGCCAGACCATTCGCTGCGGCCGCCCATGCGCTGCATCATTTCATCGAACGCAGGCATGGTGGAAAGCGGCGGGCGCGCGCCGGACAAGGACGGAGCGAGCGCCTGGGCCAACAGCGCGCCGGAAGCCGCGCCTTGAAACAGGACTGGGCCGGTAAAATCAGAAACGATCGGACTCTGGCGCAAGGTCATGAGCTGCGTGCTGGCCTGAGCCAAGGACTGGCCGACGGTCGCCGGATCCGGCAACTCGCCCGGCTTCGACACATAGACCGCATAAAAATTGTGAAGCGGCATTCCGTCACCCGCGGTGGTATCGAGAGCGGCTTCGATCGCGGCCAGATGACGCGAGGTGCGAATGGTAGTGCCCTCGGTGTTCATCAAATAGTAGGTGAAATAGACCAGGTAATAATTCACGCGGGTCGCGTTCAACTGCGGAAATTTCAGCAGCGCGGCGGAAGCCTGGCGGGATTCTTCTTCCCAGTTGCGCGTGGTCCAATCGGGTTCGATGCGGGGATCGATTTTTACAATCGGAGTTGTTTGTGAAAAATCATCGATTTCGGGAGGTTTGGTCAGGCTGCGCAGAAAAGATTGCTTGAGCGACATCTGGGTGACGGCCTGCTTGTAGGCCTGATCGGTAGAGAGCCACAAATCCTGGCGCAGCGAATTGTAATCGCGGTCGATGCCGACTTCACCGGTGGTGCCGAGGAATCCCTGGAAGCCATCTTCGCTGACGAAATTCGAACTGTCCAAATGATAGTCGCCGACACGCACGTCGATGCTCATGAACCGGTTGCGCGTGTCGTTAGAGGCGATCAACGCGCCGAAGGAAGAGGTCACCGAGCGCACGTCGATATCGAGCAAGCGATATTCGATGTAGAAGGGCTTGTCCACACCCGGCAATTGCAGGCGTGTGCGGGAACGCTCCATCTCATCGTGCATGGCCCGGAGGGTTTGATCCGATTCCGTTTCCGGAACCGGAGCCTGCGGTGCAAGGAGTTTCGCCGCAGCGCTGGCGTTTTTATCGTGAGCGGCGAAGGCAGCAACCGGAAATGCCAATGTGGCGAGCAGCGCGAAGACGGAAATTTTCCTCACTAGCGTTGCCCCTTGTCTTCCGGATCGTGCGCGGGTGGCGGCAGGATCGGCGGTTTGTCGGTGGACGTTTCTTTCTTCTGAACTTCCATTTCTGAAATTAGAATGGCCGGCGCAACGGCGGCCACGGGCACCGAGCCGGATTCCGCGCCGCAATAGCCATTGAAAATATCTGGCGTGTCGCCGGTGGCAACGATTTTCGTCAACGAAACGAGTGGCGTCCCGACGATGTCCACGCCGCGGACGAGCTGGTCGGGCCGGCCGTCGGCGTAGACCTTGTAGACAACCAGCGGAAGAACCTGGAAAGCCTGCGGTTGCTGGCGGCCGGTAAAAGTAAACCCTCCGGCGATGTCGTCAATCAGCAGGCCGAACGGTTTGCCCTGCGCTTTCACCAAATCGATCAATTGCTGGCGCAGCTGGTCGTTGCTGACGGCTTTGGAGCTGGAGACAATCAGGTTTCCCTGCCGCGCCACCGGAACGAAGCCGAGCTGGCGACGACCGTGACCATTCGACTGCGGAATGTTGACGAGCGGCGAACGCGACATCAGGAAAGTTTTCAAAACGCCGTGATCCACGAGCTGCACGTTTTCCGCTGGAACACCCTCATCGTCGAAGGCGTAGTTTCCGAGCAGCATTTGTTTGTCGAGCGCAGCCTCGGTGGGATCGTCTTTGATGGAGATAAAGTCGGGCAGAATCTGCTCCCCAACTTTGCTGGTGAAGGTTTGGCCTTCGTTGATGTCTTTCTGGCGGAAGCCTTCGGCGCGATGGCCGAAAACTTCATGGAAGAAAACGGCGGCGGCGCGGCCGGTGAGCATCGCTGGGCCCGCGTAAGGATCGACCAGCGGCGCTTTATCGAGCGCTTCGGTTTCCGCGATCATGACCTGGATGCGGGCGAATACGGTCTGGTCGTCGGGAGCATCTTTGGGATTGAGCCAGTCGAAATTGGCGTAGCGATTGATGTCCATGCCGTCGGGCGCTTTACTCTGGACGTAGAGTTCGAGGCGGTAATGCACCTGACCGAAAGCGAGCTGAGTGCCCTCGGTGTTGACCTGGTATTGATTCATTCCCAAGGCGGTGAAGGTGGCAATGGAATTCAAAACTTCGGGTGATTTACTGAACGCGGCCGTGTACTTGCGGACTTTTTCTTCCCAGGGCTTGCGGTCGACTTTGATTTCGATGCGAGGGCCGATCGAAACGTGCGGCTTTTCGCGGGAAAAATCCGGGGCGTTGCCCTCGGCGGTCTGAACCTGAACCTGCTGGCTGGTTCTTACTTTTATAAGCGCTTCACCGGCGGCTCGATATTGGCGGTTGGTTTCCAGCCAAATTTCGCGACGAAGGACCGGAATGTCGTCATCGACGACGACGCTGGTGCCGGGACTGGTCCAGCTGGGCTGGCGGTCGGCGAGTTTGTGAGTGTCGTCGAGCTGGTAGGTACCGACGCGGGTCTGAACTTCGAGCCAACGGGCGCGCGTTTCGGTGCTGGTGAGCAACGCGCCGTTGGATCCGGACACTTCGGAATACTGGCGGTCGGCAACCGTGCTGCTGATGAAGTAGGCGGCCGGGTCGCCCTTGGACATGGCAGCCATCGAGCGATCCAGCTCGTCCTTCATGGCGACAAGGACCGCGGGCGTGGGCGCCTGGGCCGCGCCGGCAACGGCGAGAAAACCGCCAGTGGCTAGAAAAATTGCGATGCTGCGGAACAGGACTCTTGCTCTGTGTGTGGGTGTCATCGATACGTAAGGTCTAGTAGTTTAAGTTAGGATGGCTGCGAATCCAAAACATAAAGGCTGGAGATAATTCGGCCGGTAAATCCATTTCGCGGCGCGGCGAACAGGCATCGAAGACCGTTCGTTGCTATCATTATGGTACCCAGTTAAATAGTTCAATTTGGATCGCCCAGTCGAAGGAGTTTTGATGCGCGTGGTGGCGGTAAAGAGGTATGGAGACCCCGAGGTTTTAGAGGCGCGGGAGATGCCCGATCCGCAGGTCAATTCAGGCGAAGTGCTGATCCGGGTGAAAGCGGCCGGCGTGAACTTCGCCGACCTGATGCAGCGAATGGGAATTTATCCCGGCGTGCCCAAACCGCCCTTCGTTCCGGGCTTTGAAGTGGCCGGAGTGGTGGAAAAGGTTGGCGACGGTGGGAAATCGGGTGACGGCGATACCTTTCGGCCGGGCGACGCAGTCTGCGCGATCACGCAATACAACGCCTACGCACAATGGGTGGCGGTGCCGGCGCGGCAAGTTTACCGTTTGCCGGCCGGTATGCCCTTCGAAGATGGCGCGGCGCTGCCGGTTAACTATCTGACGGCTTATCACGCGATGTTCGCCATGGGCAATCTGCAATCTGGCGACCGCATTTTGATTCATGGGGCGGCGGGCGGCGTGGGAACCGCTGCGGTGCAGTTGGCACGCGCCAAAGGCCTGGAGATTTACGGGACGGCGGGACCGGCCAAGCAGGAGTATCTGCGGAAAATCGGGGTCGATCACGCCATCGATTACGAAAAGAGCGATTTCGTCGAGGTCCTGCGCAAATTTTCTCCGGACGGCATCGAGATGGTGATGGACGCCATCGGCGGTAAATCCTTCGCCAATAGCTACAAGTGCCTGGGCCCGACGGGACGGCTGGTGGTGTATGGCCTATCGGCGGCAGCCGGGCCGGACGGCAAGAAAAGCGCGGCGCGCGGCTTGAGCGCGATTCTGCAAACGCCGCGGTTCAATCCGTTGCGATTGATGGCTGACAATATTACGGTGATCGGAGTAAGTCTGGGGAAAATGCTTTCCAAAGCAGGCTTGATGCGCCGTGAAATGGAAGAGGTTTTTAAACTCTACGAGACCGGCAAAATAAAACCGGTAATCGGCAAATCCTTCCCCTTGGCGGACGCGGTTTCCGCCCACAAATACATTCACGCACGAAAGAACATCGGAAAAGTAATTCTCAACGTGAAGTAGGGGCCGTTATTTGGCAGGCGGCAGATCAGCGGGTTTTGTAAAGATCGCTGGATCGACCACGGGATTGATCTTTACGCTTTCCACCATCGAATCGAAAAGCTTCAGGCCCTTACGGTTCGTCTCAGTAGCGAAAGCGAATTGGCGACCATCTACGTTACGGTAATCGCTCCAGTGCTGTTCGTTTTCTACGTCACCCTCCTCGCCTTTGGATTGATAACGAGCGGCCACGAGCAGGTGCGAATCCGGGTCGAAATATAACTTGAGTGCGGCGAAAGGCAGCTGCACCGCGACACCGAGAGTTTTTTTGTCGCCGATCTGCTCTTCCCCGAGGGCCTGACCGGAGACATTCCCGGCGAGAACCTGTTGATAGATTCCCCAGCCGCCGCCAAAGAGCGCAATGCCGCGTTTGAATTCGCCGATCACATTGGTGGTATCGCGAACATTGTCCGGAAATTTCAGCCAGGAGGACGAGCCGTTGCAGATCTGAAGGATATTGACTGAGCCGAGGCTTACTTGGCCATAAGAACGATCGGGATAAGCCACCTGCCAGTTGACCTGGAGCGGTTGATCGCCGCTAGGATTGTAGATCTTTCCACTTTCGGAAAAGCTCAGGGTCGCGACCGACCTGAGGGAGTCTCCTCCCGCGGCTTGGGCGGCGGCCATCAGAATTTGCTGGCCCTGCGCCAGGGACTCGGGCGAGGCTACAACGCTTTCCTGCTTGGCGGCGCGCAGATCCGGGGACACCACGTCAATTTGATCGAATGGAATTTCCACGATCTGCGCGTCCGGAAACTCCTTTTTTAGGGAGTCGCGAAAGGCGCCGACGTTTCCGGCCAGGACGATGTCGAGATCCCTGGCGGTGAAATATTTGCGGGCGGTTGCCTGGACCTGGTCGAGCGACATGGCGCGAACTTTAGCGGGATAAGTTTGGTTGTAGTCGGCGGGCAATTCAAAAGCGGCTGCGATCAATACTCGATCGGCGACCTGCTCGGCGGTCTCGGATGAAATGGGATAGACACCCGCGAGGTAATCGCGCGCGAAATTCAGTTCCTGCTGGGTGATTTCACCGTTGGCCATGCCCCCCAGAAGGTTCATCACCAACTTTAGGGCTTCCACGGTCGTCTCCGTTCTGGTGAAGGTGTTCACCGAAAGAGAGCCGGAGTAGCGGTGCGCATTAAGACTGGAGGACGCGTCATAGGTCAGTCCTTTTTTGATGCGGACTTCGGTATTGAGGCGGCTGTTATAACTCCCGCCGAAAATATGATTGGTGACTTCCAACGGCAGATAGTCCGGATCACTCCGGCGAATCGAGAACTTGCCCAGGCGAATCTGAGTCTGAACGGCGTCGGGCTTATCGAGCAACCAGATATGCTGGCCGGTAGTCAGCGAACCGGGCGCGGGGATGTCAGCGGCAACACTCGTTTTCTGCCAAAGGCCGAAGTATTTTTCAGCGATGGCAAAGGCCTCGTCCGGCGTTATATCGCCGGCAAAAGCGAGCAGGGCTCCGTTGGGCGCGTAGTTGGCGTCGTGAAATTTCACGAAATCATCGCGTCTGAATTCCTGCACGCTGCGCGGCGTTCCCGCTTCCGGCAGGCCATAGGCGGAATTCCCATAGAGGACTCGGGCGAAAACCAGAGTGGCCAGATAGTTGGGATCCGCGTATTGGACTTGCAAACTCGATAACACCTGCTGACGCTGGCGGTCGAGTTCGTCCGACGCAAACGCCGGATGAAGCACTACGTCGGACATCAAATCCATTCCGGTGCCGAGATCTTTTTTGACGACGTCGAGGGTAACGGTGGTGCCGTCGCGATCTGCAGTCGCTTGTAAGGTGCCGCCAAGAAAATCAATCGTTTCCGCAATCTCGCGAGCCGAACGCTTCTCGGTTCCCTGAGTCAACAAAGCTGCAGTCATTTGGGCGACCCCGGGCATGGATGAAGGGTCCTTAATACTGCCCGCCGAGAGGAGGACCAAGCGCGCCGCGACCGCGGGCTCGCGGTGATCGGTAACGACAAACACTCGCAAACCATTCGTTAAAGTTTTTGAGGCAGCTTTTGGAAATTCGAAGGGGCGCGGGGCGCCGGCTGCAGGCATCTGGGCCGCGAGCTTCACTCCAGGGGGAACGATCCCAGAAGCTTTTTGGGGGGGCCGGTCACTGGCTTCGGATTGTCCACGCGAAGGGGCCGGGGCGGTCGCCGTTTCTTGCGCCATTACAGTCGTCGCGAAGACGAAGGATATCGCCAGCAGCAACCAACGTGAATTCCAGACCCAACTTGAGCGCTTCATTCTGACTCCTAGAATTTTGGCGTAGATGAACCCGTTGCAAACGGCTATTGCGGCGCTGCCGACGTGGTGACCAGCATGACGGTGGCATGCTGCAGGTCGAAATAGTCCTTGGCCACGCGCTGAATATCGTCAGGGGTGCTGCTCAGGTAGCGAGGAAGTTCGGTGTTGACGAGCCCGGGATCTTTTCCGATTACCGCCGCGGCGGCGAGTGCGATTGCTTTTTCTTCATCGGTGTCGCGGCCCAGGATAAATCCGGCGAATTCCTGGTTTTTCGCTTTCTCGAGTTCCCGGGCCTCGACCGGTTGAGTCTTTAAACCATCGAGCACCGCGACCAGCGCCTTCTGCCCATCTTCCGGGGAGTGGCCGGGATTCATGATGGCGTAAGCCGAGTACAGATTGGGATCCTCGGCAAAATCTGCAGAACCGGCGGCCTCCACCGCGATCTGATCTTGGTAGACCAGCGTCCGGTACAGCCGGCTACTTTCGCCGCCGGAAAGAATATTAGAGGCAAGATCGAGCGGATAGCTATCGGGCGCGTAGCGCGCGGGAATCTTATAGCCGATGACAATCGCGGGCAGGGGCGTATTCGAATAGGACTTCTGGACGATGCGCTCGGCAGCCTGGGGCGGTTCGGGATGGTTGATGCGCGGGATCGGCTGGGCCGAGGCCGGGATGCCGCCGAAATATTTTTGGGTCCAGAGTAAAGCTTGCTTGGAATTGAAATCGCCGACGATTACCAGAGTCGCGTTGTTGGGTTTGTAGAAGGTGTTAGAGAACTGGCGGACGTCCTCGATTTTTGCGTTGTCGAGATCGGCCATACTGCCGATGGCAGTGTGATGGTAGGCGTGTTCGGTGAAAGCCGCCGCGCGCAAATCCTCTTCCAGGTGACCGTAAGGCTGGTTTTCGATGCGGACGCGACGCTCTTCCTTTACCACTTCGCGTTCGGATTTAAAATTCTCTTCAGAAACATTCAGGCTACCCATGCGGTCGGCTTCGAGCCACAACACTCTTTCCAGGTAATTGCTGGGGAAAGTTTCGAAAAAATTGGTGGTGTCGTCGGTGGTTTCGGCGTTGTCGAATCCGCCCACGGCTTCGATGATGCGGGAATGTTCTTCCGCCGGAACGTGCGCCGAACCCTTAAACATCAGGTGCTCGAAGAGGTGCGCGAAACCGGTGCGGCCGGGCAGCTCGTCTTTGGCACCTACGTGATACCAGACCTGGAGATTGATAACAGGCACGGCATGATCTTCGAGGAAAATTACCTGCAGCCCGTTGGTGAGGGTGCGGACCGTGTAATCCATTTGGGGGGGCATGACAGCCGCCGGTTTCTGTTGGGCAGCGGCGGGTCGGTTGCACAATATTCCGACGATGGTCAAGCACAGGATAGCCACGCCGCATCGGAGACTATGGGACATTCTCACCAACTCCCGTAACTGGGATTTCGAAACAAACGAGACCACGCAGGCCCGAGCCCACGCCGAGAAAACGAATTTCAGTATGGTAGACCGCAATATTGCTGTCAAACTGCGGCATAATCCGCGCTTTGACGCCCGATGGACCAAGTTCTGGCGGACCGTGGCTCATTCTTAGACGGCTCAAAGGCGAGTTCAGGTGGAGTGAATTGCGGGAAACTGGTTTTACGCCCGGAGAGACACGGTTCCCAGCCAGTGGTGCTGGCTGGGAGCCCGCGCTTACCGCAGATTCAGGTTTCCGGGGTGGGAAGACTGAAGTGCGGCTGAAGTGGTTTTGACTGGCCGGAATTTAAACGAAGGCAGAATTCGCGGCAATACTATAAAAGCATTAGTGTCCAAGATTACGGCGGGGCGAGAGAATTATTCGTAACGCAGCGCAATCATGGGGTCGACACGAGTGGCGCGGCGTGCGGGGATGTAACAGGCGGCGAGCGCCACGCAAACAAGCATGAGCGAAACGGCGGCGAAAGTCAGGGGATCTTTCGCGCTGGTACTGAAAAGCAGAGAGCCCAGCAGTTTGGTGAGCCACAACGAAGCGAGAAATCCGATTAAAAGTCCGGCGAGAACCAGGCGCATGCCCTGGCCGATCACCAAGCGGAAAATGTCGCGGGGGGCGGCGCCGAGCGCCAAGCGAATGCCCATTTCATGTACGCGGTGCGAAACGGAATAAGCCATCACCCCATAGATTCCGACGGCCGCGAGCAGCAGCGCGAATCCAGCAAAGGCTCCGACGAGGCCGGTGAGCAGGCGGGGCTGGCCGACGGAATCGGAGACGAGTTTTTCCATCGGCACGATTCCTGCGGTGGGCAGATCGGGATCGATTTCCTTGATTTTTTCGCGAACGGCCGAAACCAGTGGCTGAGCGGCAGAGCTGGAGCGCACCACGATGGTCATGGCCATCCACGGGCTTTGCTGGTAAGGCAGATACATTTCTTCGAACTTCGGCGCGCCCAGCGAATTAAATTTCACGTCCGCCACCACGCCGACGATTTGCAGGGGAATCCTGTCGCGGGAATTCTGCAGAGTCTTGCCCACCGGATCCTGGCCGGGGAAAAAATGTTCAGCGACGGTCTGATTGATGATCACGACGGGAGTGGCACCGGGGATGTCTGCTTCGGTGAAGGTGCGGCCGCGAAGCAACGGGATGCGCATGGTTTCGAAAAATCCGGGACTGGCCTGGCGCAAGGCAATTAGCGGGTCTTTTCCAATCCCCTGGCAGACCTGCCCTTCGGCGCAGAAGAACACATAGCGGACCGGACCCGCGAGCGGAATGAAGCTGACCACGCCGGCGGATTCGACGGGGGGGATGGTGCGGATGCGCTCGAGCGCCTGGCGGAAAAATTCCGCGCGCTGCGGGCCGGTGGTGTAATGAGCCGTAGGCAAATTGATCGGGAACGTCATGACACTCTGCGCGTTGAAGCCAGGATTCACGTTCAGCAGACGGACGAAACTTTTGATCAGCAGCCCGGCACCCGTGACGAGGATCAAGGCCACGGCAACTTCGGAGACCACCATGATTTGGCGCGCGCGCCCACCCCGGCCGCCGCCGGAAGTACCGCGGCCCTCTTTGAGGGTGTCGTGCAAATTATGGCGCGAAACTTGCCAGGCCGGGACGAGTCCGAACGCAATTCCGGTCAGGATGCAAAGCACGATCGAAAACAGCAAAACATTGCCGCTGATGTGTACTTCGTCGAGCCGCGGAACGGTGGTGCCCGCCCCGAGGCGCAAGAGGGGGAGAGAGAGAAAGGCGAGGGCCACTCCCAACGCGCCGCCCACAAACGAAAGCACCAAACCTTCGGCAAGAAGTTGGCGCGCCAGGCGCGCGCTGGTGGCTCCCAGCGATTGCCGGAGGGCCATTTCTTTTTCGCGCACGGTCGCGCGCGCCAGTAAGAGGCTAGCGACATTGGCGCAGGCAATCAGCAGTACGAAACCGACGGCGCCGAGCAAAACGAAAAGTGAAGGTCGAACGCCGCCCACGAGATTGTCGGCAGCCGATGTCACATCCAGGGAATGTTTGCCGGAGTCGGCGTTACCGGGAAATTCTTGAGAGTAGTTCTGATTGATGGAGTCGAGTTCGCTTTGGGCGCGGGCCATCGTTTCCCCGGTCTTGAGCCGCGCGAGGATAAAAAGAAATCCGGCACCGGAGCGCAGTTGCACCGGACGGAGGCCGAGAATGTCGAAGACGCGCGGAACCCAAATGTCCGGTTCGGGCTGCTGAAAAGGAAAACGGAAATTGGGCGACAGGACGCCAACGATGGTGGTGGATTTTCCGTCGAGGGCGATGGTGCGGCCGAGAACCGCCGGGTCGGCGTTGAAATGGGTATGCCAAAACGCGTCGGAAAGGATCGCCACTTCGGCGCCGCCGATCTGATCTTCCGCGGGCAGAAAGTCACGACCGAGAACGGGCGAGACGCCGAGAACATGAAAGAAATCGTGATTGACCCGGTTCGCGTTAATTTGCTCCGGTTCGCCATTCCCGGTCATATTCAGCGTGGTCTGATAAAAAGCGCCGGCACTTTCGAGGGTTTGAGTCTGTTGCTGAATGTGCTCGAACTTCGGGAGGGATAAGGGGACTCCGGTAGTCCCCTTTTCTCGTTCACCGGCTGAAATGCTGATAAGCCTTCCGGCGTTGTGGTACGGCAGCGGACTTAAGAGGACCGTATTGATGATCGAAAAAATTGCAGTGTTGGCGCCGATGCCCAAGGCCAGAGTGAGAATCGCGACGACGGTGAATCCTGGGGCTTTTAGCAGAGTGCGGAATGCATAGCGCAGATCCTGCAAGAGAGTCTGCATGGCGTCACATTCCGCTGGAATGCGAGTGGGTGCGACCTTTCTTTTTCGAGTGTGGATGGCGAGCCGATTTTTTGGCCGCGGCGGGCGGCGCCGG